>Ga0326729_1000001_pt1 | contig 372285 bp, 328 predicted proteins | sample MHFSIPfraction_2_FD_207744 | JGI IMG/M metagenome (GOLD analysis project Ga0326729, IMG submission 207744) | Lab enriched peat soil microbial communities from Michigan Hollow, Ithaca, NY, United States - MHF6AY SIP fraction | ecosystem: Environmental > Terrestrial > Soil > Wetlands > Peat...
ATTCTGGATTTCTGCTTTCCCCATTGAGAGACAAGGTCAGCTGCTTCGACCACGTTCGATTTCGGGGCTATGTCTCCGTTCACTTTCGTTCCGGCCTACAATCTCCCTGTCTACGCTTCGCAGTGATAGTCACCAATCACCACGCAAGACTCGGTACCTGACTGCTGGTTAGGCTTTGTCAGGGTCGCCATTTCAGACAACTGAATTTCATGCGCTTTCAAGGCGCAACTCTCGCAGAACAGGACGTGAACGTCTCCGCTCATCCGGCTCCCGGTATCCAGCCTTTGGGGATATACCCCGATTTCCGGTGCACAAACGCTGACGGTGTTGCTCTCGCTATCCGTTCAAGCATCGCTATCGCTCGGTTGTAACGCCTTGCCGCCTCTTTTCCCCATGTACCGGACTTTCGACCACCCTCCTTGCGAAGGCACCAGGCCTCCACCTGACAACTCGTTTTCCGGTCGATACCCGGTTCCTGTTCAAGATATTCGACATACGCCGTCCTTGCCGCGCCATCTGTTTGTCCGAAATGCCGCAAAACGTAATCCCGGTCTATCCAATCATACTTGACTTCACTCGTCAGCATCGCATGACTGCTCCAGGGATACGAAGCCAGTTGCTGAAGTGATTCAACCATACCCGCCCGCAAGGAATTCAGACGGGTGTAGGCCACCAGTTTATCGAAGTATGCGTCCCATTCACGAATGATCGATTAATAGCGGTCCTGAAAAAAATGGCAGCTCCTTTCGTGGCGCCGGTTGAAGTACCGAGCATACCAGGTCGGCACACGGCGCATGTACGTTGCAGTCCTTCCTGTCCAGTTTTCAGCAGGATGTGTGCGTGATTCGTCATCAAGGCAAAGGCGTAGATGCTCGTTTCCGAACCTTTGGCCTGCTTGCCCAAGCGATCAGGAAACGCATTCCGGCCTGTATCGTCACGGACGATACAACCCTGTCCGATTCCCCGGATGATCACATGATGCATGGTTCCCGGCGCGTCAAGTCTCGTTCCTCTCTGCAGAGGTATACGTCTTTTGTTTCCATGGCATCCCCTTTCAGCGATGCGGCAAATCCGTCTTGCTTTTTGAGTTATTGATCAATGTCCCCTTAACAAGAAGGATTTTGCGGAATCAGTTTTTTTTGGAATATTTTACTACAATCGAAGAAAATCCCAACCACCACGATAAGTTCCTTGACGAACAATGAGTGACATTGCTGATATTACCGTTCTGTATGTTGATGATGAAGCAGACGCCCTCAGTGCCCTGAAAAGTTGTCTTCGCAGGGAGCCATACAAAACAGCTTTTGCCGCATCGGGCGAAGAAGCCCTTGCATTGCTGGAGGCCAGCTCCAGCAATGTTCGTGCAAGTGTTGTTGTTTCAGATATTCATATGCCTGGCATGAGCGGCATAGAATTGATTCAGCAAGTGAACGCCCGTTTTCCCGAAATCGTCTGTATGGCAGTCTCTGGTGCCAATAATATTAACCAGCTGGTCAAATCAGGCAATGACATCAAAATTTTCAGTAGCATCACAAAACCGATAGACATACCAGCTTTCAAAAAAAGCATAAACGATGCTATCGATCATTACCGCAATAGGATAAATAAACAGTAAGCGATTTTTGACCGCACTCCCTTCTCATCCCTCCGCACTGTTTTTAGGCAGTGAAATCGTAAACACCGTGCCTCCTTCAGCCGGACATTCAGCAGAGATGTTCCCGTGATGGGTGTTGACAATAATGTCGTAGCTGATACTTAAACCAAGCCCCGTTCCTTTACCGATATCCTTCGTCGTAAAAAACGGTTCAAATATCCGGCTTCTCGTCCTTTCGGGCATTCCGGGCCCATCATCCGCGACAGTGCAAAAGATGCTCTCACCCGTTGCCCATGTTTTTATCGTGATGGTGCCGGGAGTGCTTCTATTTTGTGATTTTATGGCCTGGGCACTGTTGACGATCAGGTTCAGCATAACCTGGCTGATAAGAGAGACATCGCACATGAGCGTCGGCAACTCTTCAAGCCGCAAGTCTACGGTGGCAACATCGCGGTATTCACTCTTGGCTATGAGGAGCGACTCATGGACCGCCTTGTTGATATCAGACGGCTTGAAAACCCCCAGCTCGTTCTTGAAAGAGTAGTTCCGCATGCTTCGGATGATTGCCGTGATGCGTTCCACTCCATGTTTTGTCATTTCAAGAGTTTTAGGGATGTTTCCGAGCAGATAATCAATATCGAGTTCCTTCTCTTTTTCACGGAGTCGAGATACTTCTTTGGCATCAGCACTTACCGCAATGTATTTGTCAATTATCTCACGGTATTCGGCCACCATTTCCTGCAGATCCTTGAAATCGTTCGACTGGGTATGTCCATTGATGGCGATGAAATTGAGTGGATTATTGATCTCATGGGCAATTCCGGCTGCAAGCTGACCGATCATCTCCATTTTTGCTGCATGCCGTAACTGCTCAGCAAGTCTTTTCGTTTCTTCATCAGCCATCTTTTTGGCAACAATGTCCCAGACGTAATTGGCTATAATCTCAAGCCACTCAATATCCTTATCACCATAATCGCTCAGTTTGTTGCCGACTCCTATGATGGCAACTATCTTGCCGTCGCGGTTAACAGGAATAACCAGTTCTCGCTTGATTTCAGCATGACCCTCCGGCATTCCTTTACGATGCTTGAGGGAGGGATAATCGTTATGGATTATTGCTTTTTTCTCCCGCACAGCATCAGCCCATACACCGGCCTTATCAAGTGGATAGTGCTGGCCCTTGCCTTCAGCCTTGCACATATTTTGAAAGGTATTGGTTGAAACTGTCTGTAGCAGCAAGGAGTTTTGATCTGCAGCAACAAAAAAGACAAACCCGATAGAACTTCCGGTTATCTTTTCGGCCTCATCAATGGTCGATATCAATAACTCCTCTACCGAATGATTCTCTGCCATCTGGAGAATACGCAGCCGGAATTCATTGACATCCTCATAGTGCTTATGATCGGTAACATCATGAATAATGGCATAGATGAAATCTTTATTGCCATCATTCATTTTAGTGCTGAACGTCTCGACATAACGGATAGTACCGTCTTTCATGAGGTGACGAAACAAAAACTTGGCATGCCCTGCGGAACTGAATTTTTCGAGATTTCCTTTTATATTGTAAGATTCTAACTCAGGGTTTAGTTGAGATATGTTCATTCCCCTTAACTCATCAATTGACCATCCGTAAAAGTCACCCGCCGCTCGATTGGCATCAATAATATCGCCGGTGCCCAGATCAATAAGGATATTGATCGAGGTATTGCGCTCAAAAAGGGTTCTGAACCGCTCCTCACTTTCTCGAAGCGCCTTGCGGTTTCGCAGCATATTGATTCCAAATGCCAGATTTTCAGCTATCGACATAAGCTGTTTCTTCTCCGCAGCATGAAAGGGATCCGGCAGTTCAGAGTAAACCGTCAATACCCCCAACACATTGTCATCTACAATCAGTGGGATGCTGAGGATAGAAGTATACCCTCTGCTTGTTGCCTGATCGCGCCATGAGTAAAAATGTGGATCTTCCTGCACATTATGTATTGAACATGGTTGGCGGGTGCGAATTGCACTTCCTGCAGGGCCATGGCCATACTTGTCATCCGCCCAGGAGATCTGGAGTGTTTCAAGGTAGCCATCGACAAAACCCGCGTGAGAGACCGGTCGGATTTTTTTTGTTATGTCCTGTTCTGCATAACCTACCCATGCCATCCGGTATCCTCCGGTATCCACTATGGTGCCGCAGATCTGTTTCAGTAATACATCTTCATCCTGCGCATGAATCAGTGCATTGTTACACTGGTCACTCAACAGAAGCGCACGACTCTTCCTCTCAAGTTCAGCTTCAGCCAGCTTGCGATCGGTGATATCATGGGTAATGGCATGAATATAATGGGTTCCACCCAACTCTATTTTGTTGCGATAGACCTCTACATCCCTGATAGACCCGTCTGCCCTTTTATGGCGGCCTGTAAATATATTGTGTTGCCTGGCATCTACTGTTTTAAGACTTTTTTCAACATCCTCCTGCGAAAGACAATTAATATCCCTGGCGTACATCTGCTTGAGTTCTTCAGCCGACCACCCATACCACTCTACCGCCTTTTGATTGACATCGAGCACTTTCCCCGTATCAGGGTCAAGAAGAACCTGTATTGCCGATTGGCTGTTGAAAAGAGCCTTGAAGCGCTCTTCGCTGTTAAGTAATGTCTCTTCGGCAATTTTACGTGCAGTGATATTCTGCGCGAGAATCAGGAAGCGGTCGGCTTTGTCATCTTTTGATTTGTAGGGATAGATTGTGCTGCGCACCACCCGACCATCATATTCATCATCAAAGGTAAGTGGTCTTGAGGCAAGCACGACCTCTTCCAGCATTTTCTTTCGTAGGCCGACAACCTTCGGGGGCAGAAGATCGAAAACATTCAGGCCCGACAGCTCTTCCTGCGTTTTATTAAACATGGAAGCAAAAGGCTGATTGGCATCAAGGATAATGCCTTGAGAAGAAATAAAAAAAATCACTTCCGGGGAAAAATGAAACAAGGTATCAAATACTGATTCACGATGTTTTTCGGTGATTTTATCTGGAGCTATTCTATCGACATGCATGGGGAGGTGGAGTGCGATTTTTGGGAGGATGTCGCCAAACCGGATTTCAATAGACTACAACCAGCATCCGGTTATGTTTTGTGATGACCAGTACAGTTTACGAAATTTATGCTAACAATCCGATTCAGGCTTGTCGACTGCAGGAATCCATCGATACAGGATTGGAACCGACATGCCGGGATCTTTAGCCACATCCAGGTGGGAATGCCGGTAGCCTGACCATTTTTTATCTTGTTACCGTAACGTTTTGACGGCGCGGATTTGTCGCCCCAGCCTCTCTTTTTCTATATAATGAGTATAAAAAACACAAACCAAATAGAGTAATTTACATATACAAAGTACTTGCGCTACGCACCTGAAAACATCAATTTCCGGCAAGCAGAACGATTTCCACTCCTTGCACAGGATAAAGGACACCTCTAAAAAGTGTCATGAGCGGCCAGAGTTCAAGGTGGACGGAGCGCAGAAACCGGAGTGTACACGTCGTACATGAGGATTTCGAGCACCGCCTAACGCAGCAATTGACTCGCGGAACAACTTTTTAGAGGTGCCTTTAAATCACATAACCATTGATGATGTCCAAATAACCTGCCCTTTAACTGTCAGCCCCCGGATCGGCGCCATATCCTGAAACCCGCTCATCAAATTCAACCTCCCCTGCGGTCCACCCGCCGGATAGAGCTCCCTGGCCGGGATCAACTCAGTCTCCGGAGATGAACTCTTTCTCATCCGCCTTGACGACCATCACAGGAATGTGGGCAGACCTTATGACTCCTTCGGCAACGCTGCCCATGATGAGTCGGCTCAAGCCGGTCCTGCCGTGGAATCCCATGATCAGGATGCCGGCGTCGTAATCGGCAAGGCATTTGAGGATCGTGTCGACCGGGGCTCCGGCAATGACATGGGCCTCGATATCGATTCCTTTGCTTCTGGCCTCCTGTACCAGGGGCAAAAGCGCTTCCTCCGCATCTGTTTTGAGTTCCTCTTCGATCGGGATGTAGGTCAGCATCATGTCGGCGATAAGGGGGCGCGGCTCCACGATGTTCAGGAGATGGATTTTCGACCCCATCGATTTGGCGAACTCGCAAGCGTAGCGGAACGCATTTTTCGAGGCATCGGAAAAGTCGAGGGGACAAAGGATCGTTCTGATGGTAATCATGGCCTTCATGGTTTGGCATTTGAAAAGGTACTCATGACTGCTTAACGAAAAGAGCCTTGAATCACAGAGCTCCTTACAGAAGGAGGATTGAAACCGGGGTTGTTCCCGGAGGCGATGTCCCGTGGGGGGATCGCATCAAGCGAAACGTCAGGGAGATCGGATTCGGGGGGGATGTGTGCCTGCACGCCGGACAAGGCCCGGCATCATGACGGACACAACAGACAAATAATGCGATGGGAACTGAAAAAGAAAGGAAAACCGGAAAAAAACCGGGAATCGAACTGCCCTACCTGTCCTGGGGCTGGTGGCGCAGGGACAGATGAATGCCGGCAAGAACTTCGTTTGTTTACGGATAGCTGCCGGCCGCGATCAGCGTATCGTTTTCGGATGCCGGGTGACCGGAACGGAGAGGAGCATCTGAACCGGTACGTCCGGAAAAATCCGGTTTGTTTACGAAGATCAATTTGTAAATTGATTCAGCACCAGCTCCGAAAATGAGCATCCCGATCTGCCCCCTTGTCGCAAGGTGCATCCCCTCCCCTTTTCCCCATGTTCAGTACAGCTTTTCATACAGGACAAGCTGGTTGACCGGGTTGCCCAGCGAGGCTTCCGCCCTCAGGTCAACGAGTGTTTATTCTCGGGATTGTCTGGACAAGAGTCTGAAATGGCCCATTCATCTGATGTCAAAAAGAGCGGAACGATAGTTTCCGTACGTGGAAGCGTGGTCGACATCCAATTCGACGGGCCGCTTCCACCGATCTACTCAATTGTCCTTGCCGGCAAGGATTTCGAAATCAAGATCGAGCTCCTTATCCAGCTGGATGGTCGGCACGTCCGGGGAATCGCCATGAACCCCACAGAAGGCCTGTTCCGTGGAATGCGTGTCCGCGATACGGGCGAGCCGCTGAAAGCTCCGGTAGGCAAAGCCATCCTGTCACGGATGTTCGACGTGTTCGGCAACACGATCGACCGGCGGGGGGCGCTTGAAAATGTGGAGTGGAGGTCTGTGCACCAGTCTCCCCCGCCGCTTGCGCAGCGATCGACACTGATCGACATTTTCGAAACCGGCATCAAGGTCATCGATCTCCTTGCCCCCCTGGAGCGAGGCGGAAAAGCCGGGCTGTTCGGAGGTGCGGGAGTCGGCAAGACCGTGCTCCTGACCGAAATGATCCACAACATGGTCAGCCGGCACCATGGGGTGAGCATTTTCTGCGGTATCGGCGAACGGTGCCGCGAAGGCGAGGAGTTGTATCGCGATATGAGCAGGGCCGGCGTCCTCGACAATATGGTCATGGTCTTCGGTCAGATGAACGAGCCGCCGGGCAACCGGTTCAGAGTAGGCCACGCCGCCCTGACTATGGCCGAGTATTTCAGGGACGACCAGCATGCCGACGTCCTGTTGCTGATCGACAACATTTTCCGGTTTATCCAGGCTGGCTCGGAGATCTCGAGCATGATGGGGCAGATGCCATCGAGGCTGGGCTATCAGCCGACTATCGGCACAGAGCTGTCCGGTCTCGAGGAGCGTATCGCCAACACCGGAACCGGCGCGATCACATCGATCCAGGCGGTCTACGTCCCTGCGGACGATTTCACGGACCCGGCAGCGGTCCATACCTTTTCCCATCTTTCATCCACCCTGGTCCTTTCCAGGAAACGCGCGAGCGAAGGCTTTTTCCCGGCAGTCGATCCCCTCGCTTCAGGCTCCAAAATGGTCAGCGAAAGCATCGTCGGCACAAGGCATTACCGGCTTGCACGCGAAATCAGCAGGATTCTGGCCCAGTATGCCGAACTCAAGGACATCATCGCCATGCTGGGGATGGAACAGCTTTCGGCCGAAGACCGGCGTCTCGTGGCGAGGGCCAGGAGGGTCGAAAGGTTTCTGACCCAGCCGTTTTTCGCAACGGAGAAGTTTTCAGGCACGCCAGGCAAGATCGTTTCGCTCGTAGACACGATCGATGGATGCGAACGGATTCTCAGGGATGAATTCGAGGAGTACCCGGAACAGGCGCTCTACATGATCGGAGCCATCGCCGAGGCACAGCAAAACTCCGGCATCGATGCTCCGCCAGTCGCGGCCGGAGGCACCCCTGATGAGCAGAAAACCGGGCTGAACGCGCCGGTGCTAACGGGAGGGCACTAAGGATATGCAGGCATCAGCCATGAATTTCGAAATCCTGCTTCCGTTCAAAGTGTTCGCGAGCAGGATGCCGGTGCTGAACATCACGGTCGAAACGCCGGGCGGCTCCTTCGGATTGCTTCCCAACAGGCTCGACTGCATCATGCCCCTGGTGCCGGGTATCCTCAGGTATGTGACGGCAGGAAATGAGGAGGTGTATATCGCCGTCGACCAGGGCATGCTGGTAAAAACCGGCCCCGACGTGGTAATCTCGGTACGCCATGCCATTGGCGGAGTCGATCTTGGCCGGCTCCAGGAGGCAGTGGAAAAGGAGTTCCTCAACCTCGACGAACGGGAAAAAAGCGTCCGGACCGCGTTGGCGAAGCTTGAGAGCAGTTTCATCCGTCGATATATGGAGCTGCATCATGCCTGAAGGCGATGACAGAAAGCGTACTGCTGATAAACGGCAGTGGAGTGACAGGATAAGGGAAAGCGAAGCACGCATGCTCAGGGGGAAGAAGCGACGCAAAGGGACGATCTGGGCCGGGTTTGCCGTGTCCGGCCTCATCGGCTGGTCGGTGGTCGTTCCGACGCTTTCAGGCGTCATGCTCGGCCTGTGGATCGACAGCAATTACCCGTCGAAACATTCGTGGACGCTGACGCTGCTGGTGACCGGCCTGTTCTTCGGATGCCTTAACGCATGGCGCTGGATAGCGGAAGAGAACAAAAACATGCACCGGGAGGATTGAACGGATGGAAGGTATCGGAGATCTCACAGCCGCAGCGGCCGGAGGATTTTGCCTGGGAGTCTTGTATTTCGCGGGGCTCTGGCTGACGGTGAAGAAGGGGGTGTTATCCCGCAGGCCATGGCTCTGGGTCCTCTCCAGCATGGTCATAAGAACCATCGCCACCCTGGCAGGATTCGTCCTGCTCTCGGACGGAAACCTCCCCCGTCTGCTTTTCTGCACCGTCGGGTTCGCAGCGGCCAAAACGCTTATCGTATGGCTGAGCCGTGACACCGGCAGGTCCTGCATCGAAAAGGAGCGCGGGACATGCACCTGAGCGGGGACGACATCATCCTGTGGGAGTACGGCATCCTGAAAATCAACCAAACGATGGTGATGACCTGGCTGCTCATGCTGCTTCTCTCCGGCGGTTCGGGGCTCATCACCCGCCGCCTTTCGCCCGGCATCATCGTATCAAGATGGCAGAGCTTTCTGGAAATCACGATCACGCTGGCACGTCAACAGATAGAGGAGATCGGCCTGCGCAGGCCGGACCGGTACCTGCCGTACCTTGGCACGCTCTTTCTTTTCATCGCGGCGGCCAATCTGTGCACCATCATTCCGGGTTACGAACCGCCGACCGGATCACTCTCCACGACGGCGGCCCTCGCACTGTCGGTGTTTGTTGCCGTCCCCCTTTTCGGCATCTCCGAACAGGGCGTGAAAAGCTATCTCCGGTCCTATGCCGAACCGACCATCATCATGCTGCCGTTCACCGTCATCAGCGAATTCACGCGGACCATGGCGCTTGCCGTCCGCCTGTTCGGCAACATGATGAGCGGCGTCATGATCATCGGCATTCTCCTGACCATCTCGCCGTTCGTGTTTCCAGTGATCATGAACATTCTCGGACTGCTGACCGGCATGGTGCAGGCCTACATTTTCAGCATACTGGCGGCGGTCTACATAGCGGCCGCAACCCGCACACGCAATGAACCGATCCCTTGAACAAAAAACGAAGACCATCATGGACATACTGAGCATCATCGCCGTCGCATCCATCCTGACCGCCGGGCTGACGACCGCCATCGGATGCATCGGCCCTGCCCTTGGCGAAGGAAGAGCCGTATCAACGGCCCTGACATCGCTGGCACAGCAGCCGGATGCCGCACCCACCATCACCCGCACCCTGTTCGTCGGACTTGCCATGATCGAGTCGATCGCCATCTACTGCTTCGTGATCTCGATCATACTGATTTTCGCCAATCCGTTCTGGACCCATGCCGTCACACATTCCACCGGAGGTCATTGAGCAATGCTGATCGACTGGTTTACCGTGGCAGCCCAGTTGGTCAACTTCCTGATTCTGATCGGGCTGCTCAAACGCTTCCTTTACCGGCCGGTACTCAAGGTCATTGACGAACGTGAGAAAAAAATCGCCGGGGAACTGGGGCATGCAGCGCAGGTTCAGCAGGAGGCGGCCGGAGAAAAAGCCGAATGGGGACAGAAAAACCATGATTTCGAGCAACAGCGCGCCGAGATGACGAAGCGAGCCGAAGACGAGGGCGAACGGCAACGGCAGCAGCTCCTCGAACAGGCCCGCGACGAATACGACTCGATGAGGAACAAGTTCCAGGATGCGTTGCGCCAGCAACAGGCCGATCATGAACAGGAAACAGCGAAGGATATCAGATCGGAGGTGTTTGCCGTGGCCGGAAAAATCCTCGAAGAGCTGGCCGGCATGAGCATCGAGGCGCGAATGGCGCAGCTGTTATGCGAGCGCCTGCGGAACGCCGGGGAGAAGGAAATGAGCGAATTAACCGTTGCATTCAGGAAGCCCTCCCGGCCACCGGTTGTACGCAGCCGGTTTGTGCTCGGAACCGAACAGCGGGAGATGATCAGCGCCACAGTCCGTGAGCTGTTCCACATCGATCTCCCCCTGACCTTCGAAACGGCTGACGAACTCATCAGCGGGATCGAATTAAGCGTGAACGGCCAGCGCATCGCCTGGAGCTTCAGCGATGCACTTGAGGCCATGAATACACATGCTGAACGGCTGAGTGAACGCAGCACAACCTCTCACGGAAACACGCATGGCACAACCCGCGCATGAGCCACCCGTAAACAGGGCCCTCGCATACGTACGGGGAGCCAGGGGATCCTGGACTGCCCGGTTGAACCCTGTCGAGGAGGGGATCATCACGACCGTGCTGAACGGCATCGCGAAGGTGAGCGGACTGCCAGGCGCAGGGTTCGAGGAGTTGCTGAAACTGCCCGGGAACATCTACGGCATCGCCGTGAACCTGGATCCTGACGAAATCGGCGTCGTACTCCTCGGCGACTATTCGCGGCTGCAGACCGGCGTCAGGGCTGAGCGCACCGGCCGGGTGCTGGACGTTCCCGTGGGCGAGGCACTGATCGGCAGGGTCTTCGATCCTCTCGGCACTCCGCTCGACGATCGCGGTACGATCGACGTTTCCGAGCGCTGGCCCATCGAACGGCAGGCCCCGGCCATCATGGACAGGGATCCCGTGACGGTGCCATTACAGACCGGCATCAAGGTCATCGACGCACTGATACCTGTGGGCCGGGGCCAACGTGAGCTGATCCTAGGCGACCGCCAGACGGGCAAGAGCTCGATCGCGATCTCCTCCATCATCAACCAGCGCGACAAGGAGGTCCTGTGCATCTACTGCGCCATCGGCCAGAAGGCGGCGTCGGTCGCAAAAGTGATCGCCGAACTGCGCAAAAACAGCGCAATGGAGCACACCATCGTCGTGGTCACCGAAGGGAACGATCCCTCGGGCCTCCAGTACATCGCCCCCTTTTCCGCAACCAGCATCGCCGAATACTTCATGGAGAAAGGACGGGACGTGCTCATCGTCTACGACGACCTGACCAACCATGCCCGGGCATACCGGGAACTGTCATTGCTCCTCAAACGCCCCCCGGGCCGGGAAGCCTTTCCGGGCGACATTTTCTACATTCACTCGCGCCTGCTGGAACGGGCGACCCATCTTTGCAAAGAACGTGGTGGCGGGTCGCTGACCGCACTACCGATCATTGAAACCGAAGATCAGAACATTTCAGCATATATCCCGACCAACCTCATTTCCATCACTGACGGGCAGATCTATCTCTCTCCGGCTCTCTTCTCGCTCGGCATCCTTCCCGCCGTCGATATCGGCAAATCCGTCTCGAGGGTAGGCGGAAAAGCGCAGGTGGCCGCCTACAGGAGCGTAACGGGCAACCTCAAGCTCGCGTACGCACAGTTCGAGGAATTGGAAAAGTTCACCCGTTTCGGGACCCGACTCGACGAAGCGAGCCAGAAAATCATCGAACACGGTGAACGCATCCGCGAGTGTTTCAAACAGGAGGAGTTCATCGTCCTTTCGCTGGCAGAGCAGCTGCTGGTGCTGCTTGCCCTGAAGGAAGGATATATCGACTCCCTAAAACCGGAAATGGTCAAAGAGGCCATGTCGCGTTTGTGCAATGCGGCGCGCAACCTTCCGCCGGAACGGACGGAAGCGATGGCCTCCGGCGCAGAACCCGACCGTGACGACATCAGGAGCCTGCTTGAGGTTGCTGCGTCGGCAATCAATCAACCCGGGGAACAGGGATGAGCGAATCGGTAGAAACCCTTCGGAAAAAAATCGAAAAAGCGAAGATCCTCGGCTCTTTCGTGCGGACCATGAAAACGCTTGCATCACTCAATATCCGACAATACGAGGAGTCCGTGCGCGCGCTTGTCGATTACTATCATACCGTTGAGTTGGGTCTTGCCGGCGTCATGCGATCCGGTTACCGGAAATATTTCGAGCTTCCATCCGAGGAAAAAAAGAGGCTGTTGACCGTGGCCGTCGTATTCGGGTCCGATCAGGGACTCGTAGGACAGTTCAATGATCAACTCGTCGATGCGGTCAGGGCGAAGCTCCCTGAGGCGACCAGCAACAGCCGTTTCCTGATCGTTGGAGAACAGGTTCGTCTTCGAATGATGGAGATGGATCCCGGAGTTTTCTTTGGCGTCCCGAATTCCGTCAATGCCATCACCTGGCTGGTCGGAGACCTGCTGGTCGCCATCGAAAACCTGCGCGAACAGGCCGGCATGATTGAGCTCTGCATCTTTTATAACAGCCCGGTCGCAGGGGGAGTGTATCGTTCGGTTTCGAAGCGGCTGCTCCCATTCGATGAGTCCTGGGAAAAAGAGACCCTTGACCGGTGCATCTGGCCGACTCGCACGCTCCCCGAACTCCCTGTCGGACCAGAGGCAACGCAATGGGCGTTGGTGAGGGAGTACCTTTTCGTTTCCATGTTCAGGGCATGCGCAGAATCCCTTGCCTCCGAAAATGCCAGCCGCCTCGAAGCCATGCAGCGTGCAGACAGGAATATCGACGAAATGCTCGAAGAGCTTTCCCGCAGCTATCATGAACGCCGTCAGGCTAAAATCGATGAGGAGCTGTTCGACCTGGTTTCAGGCTTCAATGCGCTCACCGGCAAATCCTGAACAGTGACTCGCGAAACTCAGGGGACGTTCCTGAAAACATCAACTTCCGGCAAGCAGAACGGAGAACGCTATTCACTCCCGGCACGCCACGCTCTCCGCTGGATGCGTCAACACCCCTCTAGCCATGTACACCTCCGAAACCCGGCGAACCACCATCAACAAACCCGGAACGGAAGCGGTGACAGCGCCCCTAAATGAATGAATTATCATGCATTAAAAACCATATATGCACATAACGAATGATAAAGCATTCGGCGAACCTGATTATTCATTTAAAAATTCGGTATATTTGAATGGTAATTCACGCATTAGCCTGACAAAAAGATCATTATGACTGATAATTCATTCACAAATTGGCTCTCCATGAGTGACAAGGCGCTGATCGGACAGATCGGAGCTTTTGTGCGGCACCAACGCATGGAGCAGAACAAAACCCAGGATGCGCTTGCCCGTGCAGCCAATATCAGTCGATCAACCCTGAGCTTGCTGGAAAGGGGAGAAACAGTAACCCTGACAACCCTGATCCAGGTACTCAGGGTATTGGACCAGTTGCAGGTAATGGATGCGTTTGTGATAGAGCAGCGCATCAGCCCACTGGCGCTGGCCAGGCTCCAGAAAGAAAAAAGACAACGGGCAAGGGGAAAACAGGACGGCGATACAACGGAACATGACTGGTGAGGATATGGACGTAGCGGAAGTCAGGATATGGGGAGAGTTGGCCGGAGCTGTGGCATGGGACGATGCCGCCGGGCTGGCTACATTCGAGTATGATCCCCGATTCAAGTCGAAGAGATGGGACCTGGCTCCCCTGCAAATGCCCATTGACGCCACCAGAAGCACATTTGCGTTTCCTTCATTGCGCAGAAAGGCCGAACCATCGCTGGACAGCTTCAAGGGGTTGCCGGGATTACTTGCCGACGTGCTGCCCGACCGATACGGAAACGAACTGATCAACCTCTGGCTGGCGCGCCAAGGCCGTACACAGAACAGCATGAACCCGGTCGAGATGCTCTGCTTTATCGGTACCCGGGGCATGGGCGCCTTGGAATTCGAGCCTGCTGTATGGAAAGAGAGCAAAAAAACCTTCTCTGTCGAGGTAGACGCCCTGGTGGACGTTGCAAAAAACATGCTCTCTAAAAAAGAGGCCTTTTCAACCAACCTGGAAGCAGATGGGAATAACGCGGTCTCGGAACTTCTGCGTATCGGCACTTCGGCTGGCGGTGCAAGGCCGAAAGCCGTGATCGCCTACAATGAAAAAACGGGCGAAGTAAGGTCAGGCCAGACCAACGCCCCCAAAGGTTTCGAACACTGGCTCTTGAAGCTGGACGGAGTGAGCGACGTGCAGCTGGGAACAACGCACGGCTATGGCAGGGTCGAAATGGCCTACTACAACATGGCCACGGCCTGCGGCATCACCATGATGCCGTCCCGACTGCTGGAAGAAAACGGAAGGGCCCACTTCATGACCAAACGCTTCGACCGGGAAAGCGGATCGACGAAACACCACATCCAGACCTTCAGCGCATTGAAGCACTTCGACTACAACTCGGTCATGAGCTTCAGCTACGAGCAGCTTTTTCAAACCATGCGTGAATTGAAGCTGCCCTATCCCGACGCCGAGCAGATGTTCAGGAGGATGGTGTTCAACGTGGCAGCCCGGAACTGCGACGACCACACCAAGAACTTTTCGTTCCGGTTGAAGCAGGGCGGCAAATGGGAACTCGCTCCTGCCTATGACGTCTGCCATGCGTATCAGCCGGATCATCGATGGGTAAGCCAGCACGCCTTGAGCATCAACGGCAAGCGAACGGACATCACGAAAGCTGACCTGCTGACCATCGGCAAATCCGTCAGTGTTAAAAAAGCCGCCGACATCATCGACGAAGTCAATGCGACGGTAGCACAGTGGAAAAACTATGCTGATGAAGTGGACATCTCACGCGGCTTACGGGACCAGATCGCCAATACCCTCATTCACATCATATAAAGCTATAGAGCCAATAATACTCCAGAGGAAATGAGCCTGAAAGCCTGAATCACTTTGATTCAGAATTATTGATTATCAGCACGGGTAACATCAGGCGATCACCCTCCAACAACTCTAATTCGCCAGCCGTACGATCGTCCACAAGCCGCGCAAAGCATCCATGTGATAGATAGACAAGTAATTTGAGTTACGGATCAACGTCCCCAAGTTACCGACCAAGGATGATCCATTCATATTCTTCAATGGCGTCGATGGTGAGATGAAACGGCTGGTTTTCAATGGTAAGCGCCTTTGAGTAAGTCACTCGCAATCCGGACCTGTCTTCATATTTTTCACGGACTTCGATCTCATCCTCCCAGCCCATACCGGCGACAAACGCTTCAATCAGCTTAGCGACCGTCATATTTCCTCCTTGCTTGATGCTCTCCCTGCGTCCCGCTCCACTGCCCATGGGCTTCGGGGCTTTGACAACTACTGAATCCATTGTTTCCATTCATGTTGGAAAGCAACAGGGATGCCCTCATGTTGACAGACGCGAATGGTGTGGCCAGTCCCGCCTGCCATAGGATCCGCCGGATCAACAAAAAACAGTGCCGCTGTGGTTTTGGGGAATGCGTCGGAAAAGCCGATTACTTTCATCGTGTCTCGAAGGAGATAATCAGCTTTTGCTGCAAGCGGGCCTTTTTTCCCAAGCAGTTTCATCAACGAGGCTGCCTTGGGTGAAGCTGTAATGGTCTTGTCGATCATCTCCTTCATCTGTCCGGCGGAAAGAGTATCCGGATATTCGTATGCGGCCCCGGAAAATCTTGCTCTCAGTCGATGTGTCCTGTAGGGGGCGATCACCTGAAGTCGTGCTGGATCAACTGCCACGGTCCCTGTTGAAAATGCCTCGTAGGATCCAGTCGCATTGCCGGACCGGAAATGAGCTTTCGGAAACCGGGAAGCGAGATACCCTGCCACCGAACGGGCGGACTCAAATTCATCAATCGGCATGGATCGTCAGCCTTCGAGCAGAATCACGGGCGGTTCTGCCGCTTCGATCAGCGCCGTCAACGATACTAAGGTTAAACCCTGATCATTCATATCGAGCGATTTCCTCTGATTATTGCGTTGCTTCCCGCTGCTTTTGGCGGAGATATGAAATTGCGTCTGGAAGCTCTCGCCAACCCCAGTCTAATTCCGGCTGTATCACCTCGCGAACCTCAAGGATTTTCTCTTGTACGGATTCGTGGAATCGAAATGCAGCGGTTGATCACCTGATTCTAGCGGGTTTGTGACTGAGATTGGGCTGTCCATTGTTATTGGTGTAACGTCGGCATCATTTGAACGCGTTTTACTGAACTTAATGCCTAGGGTAGGACAACGCCCGTCATACGGGTAATTTTAGCGCCCCGGAACGGAAATAAAATTGAGAAAAGCCCATAAAACCCCGTTGACCATGACGATCACGATACTCAGAAAACTTCGGGGACGTTCCTGAAAACATCAACTTCCGGCAAGCGCTACAGAGCGTGCCGCTCAATGCTTAAGGACAAAACACGACGTTCATAACGTTCACACTCCCTTGGGCGGCCGCAACACGCCTCCCGATGACACTGCAGAACGCTGGTCGAACCCCGTTATTTGACCCGGATCGGCATTCCTCTGCGGTCATCGGCACCGCGATCCTTGAACATTTCGATGTGACGATATCATGGCAGCACACCAGATGTAAAGAATAAATGTCGCCTCCTCCGGCACAAAGAACCGGTCTCCGTGGTTGTATGCTTGTGTGGCGTCATACAGGCCTTGCAGGTAGTATATAAGAATCCATATCATGAAGGATAACCCCCAGCATTTCCGGGAAAGCAGACGGAACAAACTCCCCCAGCGCTTCCATGACAGAAGCCAAATCCGGAAAGCGCTTGAAGCGCAAGCCGCTCCTTATAGCAGGCGTGGCATTCGCGATCATCGCGCTGGCCGCGCTGTGGCTCTACAATACCTATGAAGTCCTGAAAATAAGGCCGCCGGCTCCTCTGACGGAAGACGTGTCGCTGGAACGTCCGCCGTCCACCTTCAACATGCCCATCACCATCGAGCTTTCGGTGCTCGAGGCCTACCTCAACGGCAAAATTCGTGGAGACTTTCTCGAAACGAACTTCTGGCTCCAGGAGAAGAAAAAAGAGAAGGTGGCGCTGACCCTGACCAGAAATATGCCCATCCTCATACGCTCGAAAGGACGGGAACTCATCTGCCGGTTTCCCCTCTCGATTGATGCCGAGCTGATCGACAGCAGGCTCGGGAAATCACTCACGAAACTGCTGGTCCGGCCTGTCTCAGCTCGTGCCGTGGTCACCTTATCGACACCAGTCACCATCGAAAGGAACTGGCACCTTGTCACGAAATTCAGGATCATCAACGTAGAATGGCTCGATGAGCCCGTAGTGAAAATCGGCCCGTTCCGAAAAAACCTGACCGAAACCATCAACACGTTCATCAGCGACAACAGCAGTGGCCTTACCGCCCTGCTCGACCGTGAGCTCAACAAGGCAGCGAACCTGAAACCGACCATCTCGGAGGTATGGCTTGATCTTCAGGAGCCCATTCTTGTCGTCAGAAAACCGGCTCAGATGTGGATTCGGTTCAATTGCAGCGATGTCGATGGCCGGATCTCCCTTCAAGGCAACAGGATCATCTGCATGACCCGCATCCAGGCGACAATGAGGATGTTGACCGATACGACCAGCATGAGATCGGCCAATGTGCTGCCCCCGTTCAGGCAAATCAGAAAAGAGAAAGCGCAAACCCTATCCTACATCAACTTTTTCGCATTCGTCCCCTTTGACGAAATCAATGCCCAGCTAAACCATTATTTCAAAGGAAGAACGTTCACCAAGGAGGGATACCACATCGCTGTGAAGGGCATAAGGGCGTATGCCTCTCAGAGAGGGCTATCGATCGCCGTCATGACCGACCATGATCTCAAAGGCAATGTGGTCATGAGCGGCCGGATGTACTACGACGTCCCTACCCATTCACTCAGGATAGACAAATTCGACTACGCCGTCGACACCGGCAATCCGGTCATCAGCACCGGCGACCTGATCATGCATAACGTCGTCCGGGACAGTCTGGCATCGAAACTCGACATGCAGTTCGATACACTCATCCAAAAGCTGCCGACAGTGATCACCCATGCCGTCGCCAAGGCCAAGGCCGGCAAAACCATCGACCTCTCCGTAGACAGCCTCAACGTCCATGATTGCCAGATCCGGATGGGAAAAAACAACGTGTACCTCCTCGTCAATGCCACTGCCAGAACCGGCCTCCGCCTCAAGCGTATCAAGCCAGGCAAGGCTCTCCGGATTATAAAAGAAGAGCGCCACGAAAAGGAGGAAAAGAGGTAGCAGAACTCATCAGTTGTCCCGACAGCAGGCAAACGCTATATTTGACGGTTTTATCGTAATGCCGCCAAACGGCATGAATCTCTCCTCCCCGAAAGCATGCGTTCCCTGAAACACATTGCCATCATAACGATCTTCACCCTCCTGCTTCTTGCGCAGGCAGGCGTTGCCAGCGCGACCGAGACCCTCATCATGGACAATGGTGACCGGATCAACGGCCATCTCGTGCGAATGAGCGATGGTGTGCTTGAACTCGAAACCGGTTATGCGGGAACGATCCGTGTCGGCTGGAAGCACATTCGGACAATCCAATCGGATGATACCTTCAGAATACGCCTGACTGGAAACGAAATGGTTTCCGTTGCGTCACTGTCGAGGCAAAACGACCGGTTACTCCTTGACGGACGGAGCGAACCGTTCGTGAACGTCATGCAGATCAACCCTGCGGATTGGGAAACCGGAGATGCGGGCAGGTTCAGCGGCGATATCGACGCCGCATTCAAACTGGATCGTGGCAACACGCATGAAAACCGGGCGGACATCACCGCCAGAGTGGAATGGAAAAAGCTGCAACACCGGATCCGGCTGGGAGGCGAAGTCGAGTACAGCAAGATCGACGGAGCGCTATCCAGTGACCGATGGTCGATCGAGTCCTCCTATGACAACAATACACCAAAGCGCTCCTTTTACGGCGCGAGGACATCTTTAAAATCTGACAGGATGACCGACCTGAATCTTCGCTCCGCGATCGGTCCCCATCTCGGTGTTCGCATCTTCGACACGGCCCGCACCAGTCTCAGCGCAGAAACAGGTTTCGAATACACTTCGGAGCGTTACCGTGGACAGGCCGCCGAAAAATTCCTTGCCGAATCGTGGCGGCTGGAGTTCAACCACTTCCTCATTCCAGGCAAGCTTGAAATCTATCATCGCAATAACGGGCTTCTCGGCCTGACCAGATCAGGCGGAGTTTCATTCGACGCCTGGAACGGCCTGAAATTCCCGATCGCCGGAGGACTGAACACCAGCGCCGAAATCAAGATGACCTACGACGGCGACGCCCCGGCTGACGCTCAGTCATGGGATATCGTCTACCGCCTCAAAATCGGCTACCAGTGGTGATCGGCTTTGCCCGGTGACTCTGCGTTGCAGCAAATCACGCTGCTCATCTCAAGGGGGAACCGCCATATTTTTCCGGCCAGAAACGCCTCCAGGTCCAGCTATTCTGAACACCGGGCTGTCTTCAGCACGTTTTTTTAGGTGATTTTTAACGATCGTTAATCCTGCTTTAAGAAACGAAGGCTACTATACTATTGAAGGAGTTGGTTTTGCGATCGTCGCATCACTTACCGAATCGGCACAGGTCAACGAAATGCACGCACTTCAGTACCAAAGACCAGATACGGATCTTCTCTCCAGTCCGGTCGCATATCATGAGCCCCTGTGTACAGCAACTGCATAACCGCTTAAAATGGAGGCGTCCATGAAAAACATCATGAAACCATTCATTTCGAAAGCAGGCAAGCGCCTGGCAACAATCGTACTGTTCAGCTCGGTATTCGCCCCTGCGTCACTCCCAACTACATATGCCGCTGTCCAGTCACAACTGAAAATCGGCGACAGCTACGGTGGTGGGAAGATTGCCTATATCTTCAGTCAAAAAGAGCGTGGATATGTTGCAGGCCAGACCCACGGGCTGATCGCGGCAAAAAATGACCTGGGTTTCTCCGATACCTGGGCAAAGACTGTGAAGGCTTGCAAGGATTACCGGGTTGGAGGCTTCAGTGACTGGCATCTACCGAACAAGGAGGAGCTGAACAGGCTTTATGTCAACAGGATGGCGATCGGAGGATTCAAGGAGCATCACTACTATTGGTCAAGTTCGGAAAGTGACAGGAACGATGCTTGGGATCAGAGTTTCCGCACCGGCAGCCGCAATCTCGGCTACAAGTTCGATACCGAATATGCCCGCCCGGTGAGGCGGTTCTGAACAATCAGGATCATGACGAACCGGCCTGCGGCTCGCAGGTTGAAAACGGGATGGATCATCATATCGAAGCTCCAACCACAAACCCCGGTGATGAGCCGGGGTTTGTGATGGTGATATGTCGTTCAATATCATAAAGAGACGACCGGCTTCTGTCCGCATCGCCCTATCGTCTTCAGTTGAAGACGCAAACATTGACACTTGAGTTTCTGTTCTCCCTATTCTTTTCTTTTATATATATACTTACCCCGCATACACCTGACGCAACATCATTTACCGGGACACGCCATGAAAAAAAGTTCAGGATTCTTAAAAGTCGCGCTACTCGTAACCGGCTTCAGCTGCATCTCCACGAGCGCTCATTGCGGCGGAAATGTAACCGGGAGGATTTACGCGAGCATGGCCAGGTATAAGCAGGGCGCCGTCGTCTACCTGAAGGGTGTGCCGGGAAAAATCAAACCGAAAAACGTGACCGTTGCACAGAAAAACCTTGAATTCACCCCTCATGTCGTCGCCATACCTATCGGATCGACAGTCTCATTCGTTAACCGGGACAAGGTGAATCATGATATTTTCTCGGCGGATCCAAGCAAGTCCCTGGACATCAACAACAGTGAGCAGGGAGTCTTCAAGAAAGCGGTATTCGATAAAGCTGGTGTGGTTAACCTGCTCTGCACCATCCACTCTGAGATGTCCGGTTACGTTGTTGTACTCGACAGCAACCATTACGCCGTAACCGGGCCTGACGGCAGATTCTCCATCAGGGATGTCCCTCCCGGCAGGTATGAACTGGCGGCCTGGAGCGAAAAGCTGAAGTCGCTGAAATCGCAGACAGTTACCGTAAAAAACGGCGAGACCTCCCTGGTGTCAATCCAGATGCGGAAATGAGGCAAGGATCCAGTGCACCGCTAAGAACTTAGCACGGAGTCGCAGTTCATTGCATTACGTGAGGGAGAAAATGAAGAGATAAACGACAGGGCGCCCGATGCCCGTACCGACTGAACAGCCCGACAACACATCCACGGGCTCCTGACGACGGCTTGCAACGCCGTACAAGGGCAAACTGTGCTCCATGTCACTGATACGCAGTGCAGTGATACTAACTCTGCTCTTCGTCATCCCGGCCATCCTTGTCGGGAGTGTACCTCCACATCTCGAAGCAGAGGTAAAAACCGACGGCACAGAACAGCCAGAGCCAGGCATTGTTGATGAATTCACCCACCTATAAAGCTCTCCCGATGATGCCGCAGCGAACGACTTCATGTGCAGTCGCCAATATCACTGCCAGCAAGTTCTTTCCAAAGGGTCGATTCATCGTTCAGTGGATGGTTATGGTATCAGGTAATTGAAAGATACGACAACATTTATTTTCTCGACCCGGAAAGGTTGCTTTATGATGCGCTTAATCCTGCGCGACTCAAGAGCTCATGACCAGGGCGGCCGACAGCGAGGCGCATGCGGCAGGATCCCTCGAATGGCGCCATGGCATGATATTTGTGCGTTCATCGATGAAGCACCGGAATTGATTCAAAATGAGAATCAAAACCCGAATGAACGCAATCTCGAGTATCAGTAAAAACCCGGCATTGAACGAAGCCTGCCGGACAAACTCGAAATGGAGGCAATAACGATGAACAACAACCATTACAGCACGAAACAGATCATCGGTACCCGGAAAGATAAGAAAACAGGAGTGCCGGTCAGTGATCCACATCGACTCAAGAAGCTTGAGGAGGAAAACAATCGCCTGAAAAAACTGGTTGCGGATCTGGCGCTCGATGTCAAGCTGCTCAGGGAGATCGCATTATCATACTGGTAACAGGACCAGGAACAGTCACCCCACACATTAAAGCGCAGAAATCACCACACGGCTATCACCGGCTCAACCCTCTATAATCCCGCGCTTGATGAGGAAGCGCCTTTCGAGGGTGACAAAGAGAGAGATCGCAAGGAAGTGAAGGATACCAACGACGCCAAGCATGAATAAAAGCGTGCTGGCGGATAGACCGTGACCACCCGGCAACATTGCCGGCAGGATCGAGAGCAGGAACTGGAGAACGAGGTCGATCGCCAGCATGCCGAGGACGACTTTCGTTTTTTCTTCGTTTGAAAAATAGCGTCCGTTCTTCTTCGCGAATTGCGCAGATACGATGGTTATGGCCCCGAACAGCATCGCCACGTCCAGGCCGATGAAGTTCCCGAACCGAAGCAATACGAGAACGATCCAGGCCACAACCATCAGCCCGGTGTAGACCAGAAAGAAACGTAGCAGCAAATTAGGCATGGTCATATGGAGACTCCAAAAAAATGTTGGCCCTTAAACAATCAAACAACCGAGAACGAGCAGAAGAACCAAGTTGGTGAAATCCATTTCCGTCAAAGGATGGGGGTAGTCTTAACGAAGCGAAAAGAAGAACGACCAGGGACTCATCTCGTGCGCCAACCCTTGTCAGTCAAGACGAGCATGGCATCCTTTTCAGCCTGCAAGCCTTCATTCAAGTATTTCTTGAGACCTGAAGACCATTCCGGGACGGCGTCGAGCCGGGCTTTGTATCTCACGCTGGTGATCGTGACGCCGTTCGATACGCCAGGTTCGGTCCATTCGATTATCCTGTCGACTCCGGGTTTGCCGCAATAGAATGCGTAAACGAGCGAAGCCCCGTTCCTGACCGGCTTCGCGTAATGCAGGCTGGTGGACTTGAAGAGATAGACGTCATTCGGCAAATCGAAAAGCCCCTGACCGGTGTAATAGCCACCCATCCACGGAATGACGATCCCTTTTTTCACCAGGTCCTGGAGGAGCAACTCCTGTTTCCTGTCGGCGAAGAGCGGTTTGGGCACTTTCAGGTAGTGGTCACCGGTCTCGAAACGCTGTTCGATCTTCGCCATACGGCGTCCGCCGTGGCCGCTGTTGAATTCCCTGACGGTCATCTCCTGGATGCCAATGAAAATGGAATCGGCAATCGCCTTGTTGATCGCCTCGGTAAAGTTCTTCCTGTTCGCGTCCCTTGGATTGGAACAGCCGGTCATACCCGCCAGCAGCAGGACGACCGAAAAACAATACATGAGAAATGGGCGTCCGCTGCACTTCGTCAAGATTGGCATCATGTTGATCGGCGTCTTGTTGATACGGAAACCGCAATACCCGGTTTTCCTGAATGATACCACATTCGGGATATCGTTACAACCGGTCGTACATTTCGGTGTATCGGAGTGGAGAACATCATAACCACCTCAGCCAATCCGATCAGTCAGCCCTTCCGGTTCCGCGCGCCGACTAAATTCGAGATTCGTGTCTCGAACTCAGCGAATTTCTTCCTGAGCAACTCCATGTGCCGACTCTTGTCCTGATCGTTCATGAACGAGTAGCGTATGCTGTTGACGGCCAGCTCTTTGAGATATTCATAGGAATATCCGTACCTGACAGCCAGCAGCAGATATTCGTTTGCAAGATTGTTCCGTGAAACCCCTGCGTCGTCAGTTGCAATGACCAACGGCACGCCGTTGCGCACGTAGAGGTCAATCGGATGTTCGCCCCCCTTGACCCCAAGAATGAAATCATTGCTTGTCAGGCAGATCTCAACCGGCACCAGTTTCAGTCGCATGTAATCGAGTGCAGCAGGGGCATTGGTCTCATAGGCGATGTCTACGCCATGGCCGATTCTTTCGGCCCCGGCCACAAACAGTGCATCAGATATGTGAAATGCAAGCTCTTCGGGCCTGACCATTCCTATCGTCAGTTCGCCGGCGTGCATAGTGGTCTTCACATCGGGAAACTTCGCCTTCAGGTACCTGAACATCTGCATCTGCAGCTTGTAGTCACTCATGGAGACGGGATTGTTCTCGGCACTGACTACGTTGACCCCGACCACGAGATTGTTTTTGGATGCTTCATAAAACGCCGCAAACAACCCGGAGAAGAACTCGGACGGGCACAATGTTCTCGATACGTAGCTCTGATATCTCAGAGTAAACGACTCATCATCAACTCCGGCGCTGCAGTCATCGACCAGTTTCAGGTATTGGTTCACCTTGTCGATGAACCCAGGGTCCTTCTGGATCACGACGAGAAAATCATCAAGTGCCGATCTGAATTGCTGTTCGTTGCCATATGCAGCTCTGATTGCCGCGTCGAAACTGGCGTCTGTGTTCTTGTACCCTGACGAGACAAGCATCGTTTCGATATACTGCACATTCTCGATCTTTGCCCGTTGCTTGAGGATTCCGATGCCCTCTCTGTAGTAGGTCGGCGAGTTTCTGGAGAGGATTTTCGAGAAATAGGCAAAGGTGCCGAAAAACTGTACGTCGGGCGAATCGGTATCATGCGAATGATTATAGAAATCCTTGTCGGACCAGCGAGAATAGAACATCGACAACAGCCGGGTGTCCTTCCTGAGATTGTCCACCGAAAGCGTGTCCTTCAAGCTTTCTGAATCTTCGGGACAGATAACGGAGTAATCGGTTTTGTTGACCCAACACCCCGCTTTTTTGATCATGTCAAGGTAGGTCTCCGCGTAGGTCGCGCCGGAAAAATGGTGATGGATGTCACCACCTTTCGGCATTTGCGTCAGGAATAGCCGCAACTCGGCAACATCCGATTTTGAACCGCCGGAGAGAAGCTTCTCATAATAGGCTTTCGTCACACTGAACGGATCTGAGGTCCGGATTTTTGCAGAAGAGTCGAAAGGCACAGCAGCGATCCACAGGAACAGGACGATGAAAAGCGATTTCCGGGGCATGGTGACAGCGTTTTGAGTTAGTAAGGACAAACCGTTTGAGCCGCAGCCGGTCAGGGAAATAATAGACAAGAATCCGACATGTATATACACACAATATGCGCAGATTACAAGAAACCGAGCAGTTTATGAACCTGATACAGATTGAATAATCATCTTCTGCCATTCCTGCCAGTCCAGCTCCCAAAGTACCCGGGGCTACTGTTGCGAATCATTTTTCCCTCAGTGTTTTCCTGGCTATGGCTGTTCTTGCAAACGATGAAATGCATTCCGGTGAACGACTAACTACCGGGACAGCAGGCCCGGTCAATGAACAGACGGTAAAAATCCTGCGCACGGCAGTGCTCTCCCGGCTCCGGTTCACTGCCGAGTGCGACTTCAAGGCCGGGAGCGGTCAGGGTCCTGAATATCCGGTCCATCTGTTCGGGAGGGTACGGCATGTCGTTATCGAGCCACCATTTGACCAGCGAAAGCAGCGAGCTGACCAGATAGTGGACCGTGATCTCGATGGGTACCGACAGGCTTTTCCGTTTCCTGACGAGATCTGCAAGGGGACCTGCAAGCAGATTTACCAGATATCGATGCTGGTATTTCAGGATCATCTCGCCGCTCTGCTTGCCAGCCATTGCCTTGTACAACCGGTGATACTTGCCTGTATGGCGGAAAAAATCAAGGATGAAATTGATGTCCACCGCTTCGCCGGTGCGCCTCGATTCGAGCAACGCCTGCTGCTGCTGTTCGAACAGGATGCGCAGATGGTCGAAGCTGGAGAGGAGCAGTTCATCCTTGTCGCGATAGTGCGCATAGAAAGTCGACCGGCCCACATCTGCACGGTCAAGGATATCCTGCACGGTAATCTTCTCATACCCCCGTTCTACGATGAGGGCCATGAGCGCCTCATGCATCAGCTTCCGGGTGCGGCTGATTCTCCGGTCTTCCTTTTTTTCCCTCATAAATCCTCTTTTTTGCCTGACAAAACCGGTCGAACAATTCGGAATCGAACAATTGCCGGAACATTGACTGTTGACCAGACAAATGATCAGGGCTATTTTATTGTCGAACAGATTGTTCGTTATTGAACAATATATACAGGAAAACAGACAGAAGGAGAAACGGCACATGGAAAAGAAAAGCATCAAATATTCGATCAGGAAGATCTATGCAGCCACAGCAGGCGAAAGTTGTTCGTGCGACTGCCAGCCAAAGAATAGCTTCTTTGAGCCTGAATTCATCCGTGCGACCAGCAGGATATCCGGGTATTCAGACCGGGAGTTGCAGCGCGTACCCGACAGTGCCAACATGGGGCTCGGATGCGGCAATCCGGTCGCCATGACCGTGATCAGGAAAGGTGACGTGCTCCTCGACCTCGGTTCAGGCGCAGGTATGGATTGCTTTCTTGCGTCGCCTCTGGTAGGTGATGAGGGCCGCGTCATCGGAGTGGACATGACACCCGAAATGGTCGCAAGGGCAACGGAGAACGCCGAAAAAAACGGCTACCGGAACGTGGAATTCCGGCTGGGAGAGATAGAGAACCTGCCCGTACAGAGCGCGAGCGTCGATGTGATCATCTCGAACTGCGTCATCAACCTTTCAACGGACAAGCCGCTGGTCTTTCGGGAGGCGTATCGCGTCCTGAAGCCGGGCGGAACGCTGCTGGTTTCGGACATTGCCCTTCTCGAAGAGCTGCCTGATTCCGTCAAGGGATCTGTCGAGGCCTATGTCACCTGCATCGCCGGAGCAATTCGCAAGGAGGAGTATCTCAACGCCATGCGTGAAGCCGGATTTGGGGAGATTTCGGTAGTCGGAGAAAGCCTTTTCCCATTGGAGTTGATTACCGCTCAACCGGGCATCAGGGAACTGGTCGAGAAAATGAATATTCCCGTGAACGAACTCGAACGTATAGCGAGTACGGTTGTCAGCCTGAAGGTATCGGCGAAAAAGGCTGAATCCGATCAAAGGCTAAGGGGTCCGGCAACTCATCCTACCAGTTGTCCACGAGGGGATTGTTCTGCGCACTGGATGAAGTGAACTTTCGTAACATATAATAAAAATGGCTGGTGGTAGGGATTCGTCACCTGTCGACATGGCTAACCGATTGGAGTTTATGATTTTCCTGAGGATTCCGGATTGTGGCGGTGGGCCAATTATGACTATCTTCAATGTCAAGACCGACTAACAAATCCCCATTGAAGGAGCCGCCTGCAATGACCGAACATGAAGCCATCGTCGAACGCCTGAAAGCCGTCCAGAACGCCAGCCGCAGAATCGTTGCCCTCGATCCCGAGAGCATCAACGGGATGCTGCGCGAACTTGCGGACAGGATTCCGGAAGCTGCCGAAACGATCCTGGCGGCCAACCTGAGGGATCTCGAACGGATGGACCCTGCCGATCCCCGTTACGACCGCCTGCTGCTGAACGAGGCCCGGCTGGAGTCGATCGCTTCGGACATCAGGAACGTGGCCTCACTGCCCTCACCTCTCGACAAGGTGCTCGAGGAGCGTACGCTGCCGAACGGGCTTGAACTGAAGAAAATCACCGTACCCCTCGGAGTGATCGGCATCATCTATGAGTCTCGCCCGAACGTGACCTTCGACGTCTTCTCGCTCTGCCTGAAATCGGGAAACGCGACGGTGCTGAAAGGCGGCAGCGACGCGGCATCATCGAACGTGGCTATAGTCGAGCTGATCCAGTCGGTACTGTCGGATCGAGGCCTCGACCCCGACATGATCTACCTCCTGCCAGCAGAGCGCGAGGCGGCCCACATCATGCTGAACGCGGTGGGATTCATCGACGTGATCATTCCGAGGGGCAGCCAGCAGCTCATCGATTTCGCCCGCAAGCATTCGACCGTGCCGGTGATCGAGACCGGTGCTGGCATTGTACACACCTATTTCGACAGGAGCGGCGATCTTGATATGGCCAGGGCAATCGTGTTCAACGCGAAAACGAGGCGCCCGAGCGTCTGCAACGCACTCGACACGCTTATCGTGCACCGTGACCGTCTCGACGATCTCCCGGTTCTTGTCGAGCCGCTGGAGACGAAAATGGTGGAGATTTTCGCCGACGAACCGGCATTCGACAAGTTGTCGGGACGCTATCCGGAAGAGCTGCTCGAACTTGCCAGCCCCGAACATTTCGGCACGGAGTTCCTGTCGCTGAAGATGTCGATCAAGACCGTCGATAGCCTCGAAGAGGCGCTCGAACATATCGCGCACTACAGTTCGAAGCACAGCGAGGCCGTAATCGCCACGGAGCAATCGGTGATCGACACCTTCATGAAGCGGGTCGATGCTGCAGCCGTATACGCGAACGCATCGACGACATTCACCGACGGGGCGCAGTTCGGCCTCGGGGCTGAGATCGGCATCAGTACGCAGAAGCTGCATGCCCGGGGTCCGATGGCCCTCAAGGAGCTTTGCAGCTACAAGTGGCTCGTGACCGGCAAAGGACAGGTGAGGCCGGCCTGAGATGCTTGAAGCACGCAAGATCGTCAAATCCTACGCGCTGCCGGGGCAGCAGCCGCTGAAAATCCTGAACGGTATCGACCTGTCTGTCGGCGCCGGCGAGATGGTAACGGTCATCGGCGCCTCGGGCAGCGGCAAGACCACCCTGCTGAACCTGCTGGGCACGCTGGACACTCCCGACGGAGGCGAACTGCTGTTCGAGGGAAAGACTGTCTTCAGGGGCAATGAGTGCCTGCTATCGAAAAAGGAGCTCGCCCGGTTCAGGAACCGCAAGATCGGCTTCGTGTTCCAGTTCCACCACCTGCTATCGGACTTCACTGCGCTGGAAAACGTGGCCATGCCGGAGTTCATCGCCACAGGAAAGCTCAAACCGGCAAAAGAGCATGCGGCCATCCTGCTCGACAGCCTCGGCCTGAAGGCGCGGGTCGAGCACCTGCCGTCCGAGCTCTCCGGCGGCGAGCAGCAGCGAGTGGCCATCGCACGGGCACTGATGAACGACCCCATGCTGGTGCTGGCCGACGAACCGAGCGGCAACCTCGACAGCCGCAACAGCCGGCTGTTGTACGAGCTGATGGCGTCACTCTGCAAGGAGCGCCGCACCTCGTTCGTGATCGTCACGCACAACGAGGAGTTCGCCACCACGGCCGACCGCTGCCTGCAAATGCAGGACGGCGTCCTGCGCGCCTGCGAGTCCTGAATCTGACGATCCTTTAATTAACAACCAGTCACGTCATGCACGAAGCAACGAAAACGCATCGTCTGGGACCCGTTGAGCTTGCACCGACAGTTCAGCCGAGGCATGCATGGACCTATCTCGCTGCGGCCTTCTTCTCGATCAGCATGATCACCTTCGTGTCGATCGGGCAGGCCTATATCCTGAACCAGAACCTCGGCATCCCGATCCACATGCAGGGCACCGTCAGCGGGGACCTGGTCTTCTGGACCGAGATCGTTACGCTGCTGCTGTTCGGTCCAGCGGGTGCGGTGATGGACCGCATCGGGAGAAAGCCGGTCTATGCGGCAGGATTCCTCGTGCTGGCGCTGGCCTACATCCTCTACCCGCTTGCAAAAAGCGTGACGGAACTGACCATCTACCGCATGATCTACGCGGTGGGCGTGGTGGCGGTCACCAGCGGGCTGGCGACCGTGCTGGTCGACTACCCGGCCGAGCGGTCGAGGGGCAAGCTGATCGCGATCGTCGGATTCCTGAACGGCCTGGGAATAGTGGTGCTCAACCAGTTCTTCGGAGGCCTCCCCCTCCGTCTTGCCGGGCACGGCTTCAGCAGTAGCGAAGCGGGGTTCTGGACGCACGCGTCAGTAGCGACCACCTGCGCGGTTATGGCGGCAGTTGTGGCCTTCGGGCTCAAGGGGGGCACCCCTGTCCGGCAAGAGGAGCGTCCGCCGCTCGGCAAACTGCTCATGAGCGGCATCCACCATGCCCGCAATCCGAGGATCCTGCTCTCCTATGCTGCGGCGTTCGTAGCTCGCGGCGACCAGTCGATCATCGGCACCTTTGTGCCGCTATGGGGCACGACCGCGGGCATCGCCATGGGCATGGAACCGGCGGAAGCGGTAAAAAAGGGGACGCTCATGTTTGTCATCTCGCAGGGAGCCGCCCTGCTCTGGGCGCCGGTCATCGGCCCTCTCATCGACCGATGGAACCGGGTGACGGCACTCACGGTCAGCATGGGGCTGGCCGCGGCGGGATACCTGTCGCTGGTGCTGATCGGCAATCCGCTGGATTCGTGGTCAGCCATATTCTTCGTGCTGCTCGGCATCGGCCAGATCAGCGCGTTCCTGGGCTCGCAGTCGTTGATCGGTCAGGAGGCACCGAGGGAGGCCCGGGGTTCGGTGATCGGGGCGTTCAACATCAGCGGAGCGATCGGCATCCTTCTGATCACCATGACGGGAGGACGCCTGTTCGACGGCATGAGCCCCAAGGCGCCGTTCCTGATCGTCGGAGTGATCAACCTGCTGGTAATGGTTGCCGGGATCGTCGTGAGGATGAGGGAGCTGAAAAAATAAGCTGGGGTCAGGCCTTGCAGAAGTTGCATTTTTTCAAAATGCAACTTCTGCAAGGCCTGACCCCAGGGCTGATCACGGGCTTCAGCCCGGGGTGGACAGGATCACGTCGCAGATCTTCCCGATCTCCTCGTCCTTGAGGTAGGGGTGCATCGGCAGGGAGAGGATCCTCTCGCTGAAATCCTCCGATACCGGGAACTCCCCTTTCGCATAACTGAGTCCTGCGTACGCCTTCTGCAGGTGCAACGGAATGCGGTAGTAGATCATGCTGGGAATGCCCGCCTGCTGCAGGGCGCCCATCAGCTTTTCCCGCTCGGCGGTCGATGCGGCGAGCACGGAGTACTGGGCCCAGCAGGAGGTGTATCCTTCCTGCACTTCAGGGATCCGGACGCGCCCCTTGAGGCGGCTCGAGTAGGCGTCGGCGACGCGCTGTCGCTCGACAAGCTCGTCGTCGAAGATGGCGAGCTTCTCGAGCAGAACGGCTGCCTGGATCGAGTCAAGCCGGCCGTTGATGCCGATGCGGACGTTCTGGTACTTGTCGTCGCCGTCTCCCTGTCCATGAACCCTCACTGAACGGAGCACCTTGTCGAGATCATCGTCGTTCGTGAAGATAGCGCCGCCATCACCGTAACCGCCAAGGGGCTTGGCCGGGAAAAATGAGGTAGCCCCGACGAGGCCGAAACTGCCTGCGCGCCGACCGTGCAAAGTTCCGCCGAATCCCTGGGCGGCATCCTCAAGGAGCCAGAGGCCATGATCTGCGGCAACCTTTTCAAGGCGATCGTAATCGGCCGGCAGGCCGAACAGGTCAACCGGAATGATGGCTTTCGGGTTCAACCCTTTGCGCTTCGCCGATTCGACGGCCGGGCCGACGAGGTCCGGATCGATGTTGAAGGTGCCTGGCAGGACGTCGACGAACACCGGCGTTGCGCCGGCGAGGCTGATCACCTCAGCCGTGGCGACAAAGGTGAAGGGAGTGGTCAGGACGGCGTCGCCCGGGCCGATCCCTTTTGCCAGAAGAGGCATCAGGAGGGCGTCGGTGCCGGATGAGCAGGAGACGCAGTGCTTCGTGCCGACCCAGGCGGCAAGCTGCTTTTCGAGTTCGAGGACCTCGGGGCCCATGATATAGTGGCCGTGGTCGACGATGGCCTCGATGCGCTTCAGAAGGCTCTGACGGATTCGGTTCTTCTGCGTGATCAGGTCTATGAACTGCATTGGCTTCTGTGGAAGGGTGAAAATTGGTGGAGTTGCGTGAATTAAAATACGTATTCCGGCCATGATTCCCGCACGGAGCTGGTCGATGAAACGGCGCCTCCGGTTTTGCCCTCCATGCGATTTTGCTTACTATTACAGGGCACAGCATACCGGGCGCCAGGACATCGGCGCCCATAACAAACCTTGTCCTGCCTTCATGAGTTCATTCTACTTCATCGGCATCGGCGGTACGGCAATGGCCTCGGTGGCCGTGGCGCTTTCCCACATGGGACACGCCATCACCGGCTCGGACACGCAACTCTACCCCCCGATGAGCACCTACCTCGACGAGCACAACATCCGGTACTTCAACGGCTTTTCGGAACAGAATCTCGAAAGCGCATCGCCTGACTTTATAGTGGTAGGCAACGCTGTCAGCCGTGGCAATCCGGAGCTCGAATACGCGCTCGAAAAACGCATGGAGCTCATATCCATGCCGGACCTGGTGCGACGGGAGCTGATCGGACGGAACACCTCGATCGTGGTGGCCGGCACGCACGGCAAGACCACGACAACCTCGATCGCGGCCTGGCTGATGGAGGCAGGCGGCCTGGAACCGGGCTTCCTGGTAGGGGGAATTCCCGAGAATTTCGGCCAGGGTTGCCGACCTTCCGGAATGACCGAGCAGGGATTCTTCGTTACCGAAGGAGACGAATACGACTCGGCTTTTTTCGACAAGCGAAGCAAGTTCCTGCTGTACCGGCCGGACGTCGCCATCGTGAACAACGTCGAGTTCGACCATGCCGACATCTTCAACTCGCTCGACGAGATCAAGCGCAGCTTCAGGCTGCTGGTAAATCTCGTTCCGAGGAGCGGCCTGCTGCTGGTCAACGGCGACGACCCGAATGCGATTGAGGTCTCCGCAAAAGCACACTGCCGTCTCGAACGGTTCGGCCTTTCTAACGATGCCGAATGGAGCGCCACAGACATCGCGAGCAGTCCTGAGGGCACCACATTCACCCTCATGCGGAAAGGTGATGCCCTGGGCCGGGTGTTCGTACCGCTGTTCGGGAACTACAACGTCATGAACGTGCTTGCCGCGACGGCCGCGGCCATGCATGCCGGGGTCGGCTTCGAGTCGATCGTGCGGGGCCTCGCATCGTTCCTCCGACCAAAACGCCGGATGGAAGTCATCGGCGAATTCCCTGGAGGCATCACGCTCATGGAGGATTTCGCCCATCATCCGACCGCCATCAGGGTGACCCTCGACGCCATCGCCGGACGATATACCGACAGGCGGATCGTGGCCTGCTTCGAACCGCGGTCGAACACCACCAGCAGGAACATATTCCAGCGGGAGCTCGCAGAGTGCTTCGAGGCAGCATCGGTGGTGGTGCTCGGCAGGGTGAACCGTCCGGAGCGGTATGCGCCCGAAGAGCTGCTCGATACAAGACGCCTCTGCGCCGAGCTTTCAGGGAGAGGCAAAACCGTGTTCGCAACCGGGGAGACAGGAATGAACTACCCCGGAGAGATCGTCGAATTTCTGGCCGGCGAGGTACGGCCCGGTGACGTAGTGGTGATCCTGACCAATGGAAGCTTCAGCAATCTCAAGGAGATGCTGAAGGAAAGATTCATAAAAAATTCATGAAATTTTCCATTCCTATATTCTATCTTGTGACATAAATTCAGCTGCAGCAAAGCAGTATTAGCGTAGCGCAGTCCTTTTCAAACATATTCCGAAAATAACGCATCATGGCGAAAGTAAAAGTAGGCATCAACGGTTTTGGCCGTATCGGCCGTCTGGTTTTCAGGCAGGCAGTGGACAACCCTAACGTGGAGATCGTCGCTATCAACGACCTGACCGACGTGAAGACACTGGCGTACCTCCTCAAATACGACTCGACCCACAAGCAGTTCAAGGGCGACATCAGCATCGATGGCGACAACCTCGTCGTCAATGGCAAAAAGATCGCCATCTGCGCGCAGAGAGACCCGGCACAGCTCCCCTGGGCCGCACTCGGCGTGGACCTCGTCGTCGAATCGACCGGCATCTTCACCAGTCGTGAAGCCGCCTCGAAGCACATCACCGCAGGCGCCAAGAAAGTGATCATCTCTGCCCCCGCAAAGGACCAGATCGACGCGACCATCGTCATGGGCGTCAACAGCAACAGCATCACCGGCAAGGAGGAGATCGTCTCCAACGCCAGCTGCACCACCAACTGCCTCGCTCCGATGGTCAAGGTTCTCCAGGAGAACTTCGGCATCGTCAAGGGCTTCATGACCACGGTCCACGCCTACACGAACGACCAGAACATCCTCGACCTTCCCCACAAGGACCTCCGCAGGGCACGTGCCGCTGCCGCATCGATCATCCCGACCTCGACCGGCGCCGCCAAGGCTATCGGCGAAGTGCTTCCTGAAGTCGCCGGCAAGCTCGATGGTTTCGCCATGAGGGTTCCCGTGCAGGACGGCTCCGTGACCGACCTGACCGTGATCCTCGAGAAGAACGCAACCAAGGAGGAGATCAACGCCGCCATGAAGAAGGCCGCTGAAGGCGAGATGAAAGGCATCCTCGAGTACAGCACCGATCCGATCGTCTCTTCCGACATCGTCGGCAATGCACACTCCTGCGTCTTCGACGCTCCCCTGACCATGAGCTCCGGCAATATGGTCAAGGTCGTCGGCTGGTACGATAACGAGCTTGGCTATGCCACTCGCGTCGTCGACCTCCTGAACGTCTACTCGAAGTTCATCTGAGGCCGGACACTCATCTGACCACACCAAAGAGGGTGCCCCGCAAAGGCACCCTCTTTTTTTTAAGCCCGCCTTCACGAAAGCTGCCAAGTTGAGATTTTACCGTTAATATCTTATCATTCAGGAATTCCGGTTCCCCGGTTCGGCTCAACCTTAGCATGCAGCCCATGACCCAGAACGTCTCCAGGCCCACGAAGGCCATCATTCTCTTTGACAGCAAATCCAGCGGCGGATCGACCGACAGGTTCATCGATGCGATCGGAAACAGTCTCGCCGAAGCCGGTGCGTACGTCGAAAAGGCCCGTTGCAGGGAAAACGGCGACTACAGTTTCGTGGAGGAGTTCGACGTGGTCGTGCTGGGAGCCCCGATCTATTACCTGCTCGTCTCATCCCAGCTCCTCGGCGCCCTTTCGAGAAGCAACCTGAAAAAGGTACTCAAAGGAAAAAAGGTCGCGCTCTTCGTGGCTTGCGGCAGCCCTGAGCCCATGGCCCAGCTGCTCTACCTGCCGCAGCTCAAGATGAACCTGGAAAACCCGGTGATCCTTGCCGAAAAGGTCTTCTCGCCAGACCAGCTGAACGATCCGGCCACCGCCGCTGATTTTGTCGATCAGATTATCGGCACCTATGAAAAGACACTGAAATCTTAACCTCAACCCATGAGTTCTAACGAAGAAAAGCCCTTGAGGGCCATTATCCTGTATGACAGCAGAAGCATCGGCGGATCGACCGACCGGCTGATCGACGCCATCGGCCGGGAGCTGGTTGCAACAGGAGCCTATGTGGAAAAGGCAAAATGCCGGGCGATGGCAGACTACAGCTTCGTCCGCGATTTCGATATTGTCATTCTGGGCGCTCCGGTATACTATCTGGTCGTTTCGTCGCAGCTGCTCGGCGCCCTGGTCCAGAGCAACCTGAAAAAATGCCTCAGGGGCAAGAAGATCGCCCTTTTCCTGACTTGTGGAAGCCCTGAACCCATGGCCCTGACGCTTTACCTCCCGCAGCTCAAGGTGCACCTGGTCAGGAACCGCATCCTGTCGGAGAAGATCTTCGCACCTCATCAGATGGACGATCCCGATGCTGTCGCAGATTTCGTGGACGAAATCGGGGAGGAGTACGAAAAAGCCGTCAGTAACAAGCGCTCCCGGTCGAACGGACTCCAGTGGAGCGACGAGGCCCTCGAGATGCTGAACTCGATGCCGTCATTCTTCAGCAACAAGATCAGGGCTGCCCTTGAGACGTATGCCAAACAGAACGGCATAACGTTGATCACCCCCGAGGTGCTTGACGAAGCAAGATCGAGCCCCATGGGTTTGTGAGGGGATATGGTAAATAAAAGGAAAAGCTGGCTTTGTCGAGCCGGCTTTTCCTTTTCACACCAGCCCGGTCATACAGGCTGAAAGTACCAGTTCAAAGCAATCTGAAAGGAGGGCAGGTTTTCCAACCCGCCCTCCTTTATGGGCCCGACACATCAGCGGCTTGTCCAACGCAATCTTCTGCCAGATATGCCGATGCAGAAAATTACAGGCTGATGCCAGCGCCGTTGTTCGCTCCGGCCGATCATCCGTGCCTGATTGATATCACCAAAATCAAGATGCCTCCATGAGCATCTTGATCCGGAAATAGGACCAGGAATGCAGCCTATTCCTCTTTGCTCATGTTTTCGCGTCGACGTACGCCACGCTTTGCTTTCGGCTCTTCTTGCCAGCCACCGGCCCGGATGAAGCTCGTTCTCAATTTGCATGCCCAACTCTTTGAAATACCGAGGATAGCTGCCACCTGATCTATCGATAACCCGTATTCCAGCGTCAGGATGACCGCTTGGGCCAGACGAAGTTCTTCGGCTGTTCGAGCTTTGCTTAAAGCGTCTTTGACCGATGCTGAAACCTCTTTGCCTCTTGCTGGTCGCACCATATATAAATCTCACTCAGGACTACAGATATATCATAGCATAATTATTTATAAAAATGGAATCACAAGATCAATCAGGCATCTAAAAGCAACTAGACATGAGCAGCTGAAGATGATAACCGCAAGATTTTTTTCATATTTATCAAATCATACTATATATACCTTCTATGTTTTTATACAGTACAAAATACAAATTAAATATATCTCTATTTGCTATCAGATTGTTTCAACTGAGATGGCATCCTCAACTTTTGTATGGTGATATGGATGAACAAAGCCGAACTGAATGGGGGAATAGATGCAATCCTTTACGAGAATCCTTAAATTATGGGAAGGTTAAATTTTTATTTAAATTTTAACCGTTATATGAGATGTTTGTTAAATCTCCATAATCAAATACTAAAATGAAAAAAAGCTCCATTCTTTCAGCGATACTGGCCTGTGGGCTATTGTCAGCAACCCCAGTCTCAGCAGGAAACCTTTACGTTAGTGGCAGTGTGGGATTGAACGCTCCTACGAACTCAGTAACCAATTATTCTTACAGCAGTAATTCGGAAGATGTCACATACTTCCTGAAGTCAGGCGGTGCGTTACTTGGTGCAGTAGGCTGTGATTATGGGAGTTTCCGCTTAGAGGGTGAATTGGGATACCAGACATTCAAAGTAAACCAGGCTACTGCCATATATAACGGAGGAGCCCCTAACGTGATTGCCGCATCTGGTAACGGCCATGTATTTTCGTTTCTTGCAAATGGATACTATGATTTGCCTGTGGGCAAAAGCATCAAACCATATGTGACCGCCGGCGTTGGTCTCGCTAATGTGCGATTTGCAGATCTCTCTTTTTATGAAAATGCTCCCACATACGACATGGACAGCACAGCATTAGCTTATCAGATTGGCGCAGGCGTTGCAGTGCCAGTCAGTAAAAAAGTAACTATTGATGCACGCTACCGCTACTTTGGCACTGGACTTTTCAATATACCTGAGTTTGCGGTTGCCGTATACAATCCTGTTGGATGTGAAACATCTTTCCATACCCATCAGGTCCTTCTCGGCATGAGAGTCGATCTCTGAATTGGCTATAATAATATCGAGGAACAGAGCAGGGGGGCGAAATGCCTCCCTTTCTGTTTGTGCAGCTGAAAAAATATTTTGGCCCTTATTGAGCCGGGGATGGGATTATCAGGACGTCCTGCCGCCTCTGGTCGAACCAGGGATACCGTGGAAAATGCAAAAACCTAATTTCAGCAGTCCCGAAGAGCCGGGACTGCTGAATACAGGATCACCATGACGAAAACCCTGTTCAGGTAAACAGGTCCTTGGCTTTTTCAAAGATGCTCTTCTCGTCCTCTTGATCTCCGGGAGAAGGAGTAATACCCGGACTCTTCCTGAGCTCCTTGAGCTGCTCTTTTTCCTTGCCTGACAGATCCTTCGGCACATAGACGTTCACCCTGACATACTGATCGCCTGCACCACCGCCCTTCAGGTGGCCGATGCCCTTGCCGGCAATGCGAAGCATGGTATTCGGCTGGGTTGCGGAAGGGATGGTCAGCTTGAGCGTGCCGTCGAGGGTCGGCACGTCGATCTTGGTGCCGAGCACCATATCGGGATACCCGACTGCAAGGTCGTAGATCACGTCGTCGCCGTTGCGTTTGAACAGCTCGTGCGCCTTCTCTTCAATGATGACAATGAGGTCGCCGCTCGCGCCGCCCCTGGGGCCGGCGTTGCCCTGGCCCCTGAGCGTCAGGTAGTTGCCGTCCTGAACGCCGGCAGGCACGGTAACCTTAACGGTCACTTCACCCTGCTTGATACCTTCGCCATAGCAGGAGGTGCAGCGGTCCTTGACCACATGCCCCTCGCCCCCGCAAGTCGGGCAGGCTGCGATGTTGACAAACTGTCCGAACATGGTCTTGGAGGCCTGGCGAACCTCGCCGGTACCGTGGCAGGTCTGGCAGGTTTCGGTCTTGCCCGTCTTCGAGCCACTGCCATTGCACTCCTTGCAGGCGACCTGCTTCTTGATTTTCAGGGTTTTCTCGACTCCCTTGGCGATCTCCTCGAGTGTCAGCTTGAGGCGGATCTTGAGATCGGCGCCCTGAATGCCGGCCGAAGCCCTGCCCCTGCGCCCGCCGCCGAAGGCGTCCTCGAAACCGAACGGCGAACCGCCGCCCCTGCGACCGCCACCACCGCTGAACATATCGTTGAAAGCGCTGAAGATATCGCTGAAGTCGCCGTATCCCGCTCCGTAGGCCCCGGCACCAGCGCCGCCACCGGAGGCGGCCGATGAACCCACGCCGGCATGTCCGAACTGGTCAAAACGACGACGCTTGTCATCGTTGCTCAACACCTCGTAGGCTTCGTTGACCTCCTTGAAATGCTCCTCAGCCTCCTTGTTGTCGGGATTCTTGTCAGGATGGTATTTAAGTGCCAGCTTCCTGTAAGCTTTTTTTATCTCGTCCTTGTCAGCCGATCGGCCGACGCCGAGAACCTCATAATAATCTCTCTTCATGGTCTTCCTCAATATCGAAAAACATTAATTCTGCATTATTTACCTTGCAACGATCACCTTGGCGTGCCTGATGACGCGGTCACCGATCGTGTAACCGGCCTGGTACTCCTCGACGACGGTGTCGGGCTCGGCATCCGGATGATCGATCTGGGTGATGGCTTCGTGGAAATTGACATCCAGCTTCTGGCCTTTCGCCTCGATCTCCTTGACCCCCTTGCTTTCGAGCCACAGGCAGAAATTCTTCCTGATAAGCTCTACGCCTTCGATGAAGGGCTTCGCCTCGGCCATTGCCTGCAACTCGCCCGGGATGTGATGCATGAGCCGCTTGAGATCATCAAGCAACGGCAGGAGCTCCCTTACCGAGTTCTCGAGCGAACGGGATGCCGCCATCGCGGTTTCGCGCTCCTTCTGCTTCCTGAAGTTCTCGAATTCGGCCGCGCGCCTGATCAGCTCCTCGCGCAGTTTGTCGACCTGCTGCTTCTGCGCCTCGAGTTCAGCTTCGAGCCCGGCTGCCGGAGCTTCGGCCGGTGCTGCCGGGGCTTCCTGCCCGGCGGTGGATTCAGCGGCTTTCGTCTCCGGTATCTCTTCCTGGTGATGTGATGCTTTTCTGGTCATGTCGATGCAGTCGTTGTAATTAATTATTGTCCGACAGGGCCGCAGACAGGCACCCTGCCATATAGTTCACCACGCGCACAGCGTGTTCGTAGTCCATGCGCTTCGGGCCGAGGATGCCTACTTTCCCGACCATCTTGCCGGCATAGTACGGCGAAGAGACGATCGTCAGGTCCGCCGCTCCGGGTCCGTTGTTCTCCTTTCCGATGCTGATGAGAACCTCTCCTCCATCGCCGGCGGAAGGGAACGCGCTTCCGACATCGGCCACGAGCTTGGCCATGCTGAGCTTGTCGCCGATCATCGTGATGATGTCGCGCACCTTCTCCGGCTGGCTGAACTCAGGCTGGTCGACAATATATTCCGTGCCCGAAATATACAACTGGTCAAGGATCGAAGATTCATCGAACAGCATGTCCGCCGCACCAACGATGCTCTGCATCAGCCCCGGCTCACCCTGGCAGTCGGAGAGCCTCCTGGTGATGGAACTGCGGATCTCGTCGAGCGTAAGCCCGGACAGGCGTCCGTTCAGGATCTCCACCACGGCGTCAATCTTCTGTTTCGAGACGTCAGCCGTCAACTCCATGACGATGGTCTTGACGAACAGCGACTGGATGGCTATGACCACCATGATCCTTGTCGAACTGAGCAGCACGATATCGAGCCTCTCGAACACCGCATTCGACAGTCGCGGCGGCAACACCACGCTCAGCTGCCGCGAAATGCTGCCAAGCACCTTGGCCGCATCACCAAGTACCTCGGCCGAAGTACCGGTCCGTTCAGGTCCGAAATGTCCGAATTTGCGGTCGATCATCATCTTCTCGTTCTCGTCGATCCGGCTGACCTGCATGATCAGGTCTACATAGTACCGGTACCCCTTGTCGGTAGGCACGCGCCCGGCCGACGTATGAGGCTGGCTGATGAACCCGGCATCCTCGAGGTCCGCCATCACATTGCGGATAGTGGCATCCGAAAGACCCAGGTTGTAGTTCCTTGCTATGGTGCGTGAACCGACCGGGGCGGCCGTAACGACATAGGACTGGATGATGATTCCCAGCACCTGTCGCTCACGCAGGGTCAAATCACGATTGATCATCAGGTTAACGACAAATTCATGAACTGGATACGATAAGGCCGTCTGGCCGTAGAACGCCCCACTGCAAAGCGCTCCGGGGGAGTCCATGTTTTCCATTAATCAACAACCGGACCACTCCTTTAGTTGCCGGGACCGTTCGAGCCCCCTCGTAAGAGTGGCCGTCCGGTCGGCTGGTAATATAATCAAAACCGCCCTATTCAAGGCCGGTTTGCCATATATGCCATTTTTTCATAAATTCGGAAAACCGATTTTTTCCCAACAAAACGATACAGGCGATGGCCGATCATCAATCCGCATCAATCGGTGCCCGGATCAGGCAGATCAGGCGGCATTTCTCCCTGAGGCAGGACGAATTCGGCCGAAAAGTCGGCATGTCCGGCAATCGGATTTCCGAACTTGAAAATAACAAGGGCGGAGCCGGAGCCGGGGTGCTCGTCGCCATCTGCAGGGAATTCCCGGTCAGCCATGAGTGGATGCTTTCGGGTAACGGATCAATGCTGAAACCGGAAGTCACCGCCCCGGACAACGGTGGCAAGCGGGACGACATGTCAACCCGCCTCGGCGAGCTCGAACGACAGGTGCGGCTGATCATGCTCGAGAAGGATAGGGACAGCGAGTCGCTTATGACGGTACCGCTCTACTCGTCGGCCGTTGCAGCAGGACTCCCCAGCCTGTCGACTTGCGATGTTGAGGATTCGATCGAGATACCCGCATCATGGTCCCACGGCAGGAAGAACGTGTTTGCCGTCCGGGTCCAGGGGGAGAGCATGCTGGACGCGGGAATCATGCCGGGAGACCGTCTGCTGGTCGAAGCGACCCAGTCGGCGCGCGACCTTCAGATCGTGATCGCAAGCGTCAACGGCGAACTGACCGTCAAGAAGCTCAACATCGGCCGTGACGGCACGGTGATGCTCGAACCGCAGAACAGCGCCTACGAAACGATCGTCATCTCACCCGAAATGGATTTCAGGATCATCGGCGTGGTGCTGGCGGCGCTCCGCCAGTACTGAGGGAGGGAAAACATTGGACAGGATGGAAAGAAAGGCACTCCATTCAGTCCATAATTTCTTCGCCCATTACGCCCATTTTCTCTTCACTCTTAACTCTTCACTCCGGACAGCGCACGGTCGAGTCCGGCGTAGTCCTTCATGACTTGTATGTCGCTGAACGCAGTTTCGCAAAGGGCCCTCACTCCGGCAGCGGCGTCGGAATGCAGCTCGAAGCAGAGCACTCCGCCCGTCCTGACAAGCGCCGGCCCCATGGCAGTGATGGCCCGATAGTACTCGAACCCTTCGGTGGCGACCAGGGCAAGCCTCGGTTCGTAGCGCCTGACCTCCTCCTGCAGGCCGGCCCACTCCGCCTCGGGAATGTACGGGGGGTTGGATATGACCATGTCGAAGGGGCCTCCGACAGCATCGGGGAAGGAGGGATCGAGCACATCGGCCTGAATGAAACGGATACGGTCCGAAACACCGAGCGCCCTTGCATTGGATTCCGCCACCTGGAGCGCGTCGCCCGAGATGTCGGCGGCCGTCAGCCTGGCTCCGGGGAGCCTGAGAGCCAGCGTAATGGCAATACATCCGCTGCCGGTGCCGATATCGAGTATGGCTGGAGTTTCACCGTAAGCTACGGAGCCAGCGGTCAGGCATTCGAGGCCATGTTCCAGCACAAGTTCGGTTTCAGGACGAGGTATGAGCACCCGCTCGTCGACCGTGAAGCGGTTGCCGTAGAAAAAAGCTTCGCCTGCGATGTACTGCACCGGTCGACCTTGCAGCCGCTGCCGGCAGGATTCCCGGAATGACTCGAGTTCGCTTGGCGACACCGGACGCTCATGGTTCAGGTACAGATCGAGACGCTTCATGCCGAGCGCATGACCGAGCAGGAGTTCTGCCGACAGTCGCGCCTCGTCGATCTGTTTTCCCGAAAAAAACTCCGTCGTGGTCTTCAGAAGTTCGACGACGTTCCACACTCTCCCTGCTGCCATGCTGATGCCTCGATTGCGTTGTATTGCGTCAGTATACAACCTTTTTTTCCATTCTTCCGACGGGGCGGGGGCGAAAAAGCGTCCAAACATCAGGAGACTGAACCCGGTTGCATCCACCTCCATTTTTTTTGCGATATTTTACCATCACTGCGGACAGCTGTCATCCACACCTGCACCGCGACACTGAAAACAACCCTTACCGATGAAACGACCCATCCGGATTTTCTCCGCCCTGCTCTTCATGCTGCTTGCGATTCCGTCGAACGCCCCGGCAGCCTTTACCGGGCAGATGGACATGTCACTGCAGATGCCGAACGGAAACGCCGATATCACCTACCTGTTCGGCAATGGCGTCCAGCGCATGGACATGGCGATGCGTCTCGAGAAAATCCCCGAACCGCTCAGGACCACCGTCATCACCAGGAACTCCCGACCGGATGAAGCGACGATCATGAACCACCGGACGAAAACCTGGAGCGCGATGAACCTGAGGACGGCCGCAGAGAGCGCAACCCTGATCGACTTCGACAGCAACTACCGCCTGACCCGCCTCGGCACAGAAACCATCAAGGGTTACCGGTGCGAGCACATCAGGCTGACGAGCAGCACCGAGCAACTGGAACTCTGGATGTCGGAGGGACTTGCCGACTTCTCGACCTTCAGGCTCCTGCAGTCGCAGAACCCGCGCCTCTCGAACACATCGCTTTCACGGACCATCGCGCAGAGCGGAGTCAAAGGATTCCCGGTCAGAATCGTCCAGAAAAACGACAATGGCCTCTACGTCATGGAGCTGAAGCGTGCTGTGGCAAGGCCGGTTGCCGAGTCGGACTTCGTCGTGCCCAGGGGCTACACGAAGGCTGATGCCGCACAGAAACCGCTTGACAGCCACGAGAAGGAGCGACTGAGGAAGCTCATGGAAAAAATGAAGGATTTTGAACGGTAGTCACTATATTTTCGAACTTTACCAATTATTAACAAAGGGCGGAATAGTGGCTGACAAAATCACTTCGAGAGCGCAGGACTACTCACAATGGTACATCGACCTGGTCCGGTCGGCTAAACTGGCCGATTATTCGGACGTGCGCGGATGCATGGTCATCAGGCCGAACGGATATGCCATCTGGGAAAAGATGCAGGCCGCGCTCGACGGCATGTTCAAGGCGACCGGGCATGTCAATGCCTACTTCCCGCTCTTTATCCCCGAAAGCTTCATCGCGAAGGAGGCCGAGCACATCGAAGGGTTCGCTCCGGAATGCGCCGTCGTCACGCACGGCGGCGGCGAAGAGCTGGCTGAAAAGCTCTATGTCCGGCCGACCTCGGAAACCATCATCTGGTCGTCCTACAAGAAGTGGATCCAGTCCTACCGCGACCTGCCGATCCTGATCAACCAGTGGGCAAATGTCGTCCGCTGGGAGATGCGCACCCGGCTCTTCCTGAGGACGACCGAGTTCCTCTGGCAGGAGGGCCATACAGCCCATGCCACCCCCGAGGAGGCGCAGGAGGAGGTTATCCGCATGATCAACGTCTACAGGACCTTTGCTGAAGAGTACATGGCCCTGCCGGTCATCGTCGGAAAAAAAACCGACAGCGAAAAGTTCGCCGGCGCCGACGCCACCTACTGCATCGAGGCCATGATGCAGGATGGCAAGGCGCTGCAGGCAGGCACGTCGCACAACCTCGGCCAGAACTTCGCGAAGGCCTTCGACTGCCAGTTCCAGACGAAAGGGGGCGTGCTCGAATATGTATGGGCGACCAGCTGGGGCGTGTCGACGCGACTGATTGGCGCCCTGATCATGGCGCACTCGGACGACAAGGGCCTGGTGCTGCCCCCGAAGCTCGCCACCCGGCAGGTGGTCATCATCCCGATCCTGAAGGGCGACAAGGAGAAGGTGGTCGCACACGCCAGATTCATCGCCAGGGCCCTGAACCATCACGGCATCCCGACATTCGTGGACGACAGCGACCAGAACTCCCCCGGCTGGAAATTCGCGGAGTACGAGCTTCAGGGCATCCCGGTCAGGATCGAGCTCGGGCCGAGGGACATCGAGAACGGCAAATGCATCGCCGCCCGCCGCGACACGCTCGAAAAGACCGAGCTTCTGCTCGACGAAACACTGCCGACGGTGATCGGCGAGATCCTGAACAACATCCAGCAGAACCTCTACGACCGGGCACTGCAGTTCAGGACGGACAGCACCGTCGAAGCCTCTTCATGGGAGGAGTTCAAGTCCGCCGTGGAGAATGGATTCGTCATCGCCCACTGGGACGGTACGGCTGAAACTGAAGCGAAGATCAAGGAAGAGACGAAAGCCACCATCAGGGTGCTGCCGACCGACGAGGACTACCGCGAGCGGTATGCCATGGACGAACCCGGTACCTGCATCTGCTCCGGAAAGCCCGCCAAAGAGAAGGTGGTGTTTGCCAAGGCCTACTGATCTTCCAATCCCGCAGTCCCGTATTCAGGAGGGCTTCAGCCCGACGGACATTTCCCTTTTGCACGATCTTGTGTAGCCCCGGGCTTCAGCCCGGGGTCAGGGAACGGATAAAAAAAAGAGCTCCCCCGCGTTACTACGTTGCAGGAAAGCTCTTTATTTAAGGGCACCTCTAAAAACTTATTGCGCAACCAGATTTCTGCGTTAGTCGGTGCTCGAAATCCTCATGTACCCTATGTCAACCCCGGTGTCTGCGCTCCGTGCGCCTTGAACACCTGCTGCTCGTTACACTTTTTAGGGGTGCCCTTGAGCAAACATCGACAATTGATAATTAAGGCAATATTTTTCCTTCCTTTACATCCTATCCAAGCCATACATCCATACAAGAAAATCAGCCACTGATCTTCTTCATTATCCATTATCCATTGTCACGACTTACTCGGCGAAGTACTCTTTAAGACCCTCTTCGTTCGGCTTCATCGTCTTGTCGCCCTTGTTCCAGTTGGCCGGGCAGACCTCGCCGAACTCTTCGGTGAACTGCAGCGCATCGACCAGCCTGAGCACTTCGTCGACGTTCCTGCCGAGGCCGAGGTCGTTGACCACCTGGTGCTTGACGACGCCTTCACGGTCGATGAGGAACAGTCCCCTGAGCGCAACGCCGTTATCACCTTCGGTCAGCACGTCGTAGTCCTTCGAAATAGTCTTGTTGATGTCGGAGATCAGCGGGTAGGTCACACCCTGGATGCCGCCCTTGCTGCGGGGGGTGTTGAGCCAGGCGAAGTGCGAGAACTTGGAGTCGACCGAGCAGCCGAGCACTTCGACATTCCGCTTCCTGAACTCATCGAGCTTTTCCTGGAAGGCATGCAGTTCGGTCGGACAGACGAAGGTGAAGTCGAGGGGATAGAAAAACAGTACGACATACTTGCCGCGGAACGCGGAAAGCTGGCATGAATCGACGAAGGTGTTTCCGTTGACGACTGCCGGTGCGTTGAATTCAGGTGCCTTGCGGCCTACGAGCACGCCCATGAGATATCTCCTTGTCTTGTTGGTTTGATGAGGTCTGTTAAATAGGATTTATTTAGTCCAATATAAGCAACACGGAGGATTCCGACAACTCCGAAACCCATTTTTTCTCATTTTTCGCATCTGCAGTCAAGAGCGGCCCTGCGACGGGAACATGCAGATTCCAGCTACTTTATTATTATTTTGCAGCAGGAAAACCTATCATCCGCCGCCAATGCGAAACTTCTTCGAATTCGACAGGCTCCAGACCGGTTACCGGCAGGAGATCTTAGCGGGAATGACCACCTTTTTCACGCTCTCCTACATCATCGTCGTCAATCCGGCCATCCTCGAAGCCGCCGGCATGCCTCGGGGCGCCTCGATGACCGCCACCATCCTGACGGCGATCTTCGGCACCCTGCTCATGGCCGTGTATGCGAAGCGCCCATTCGCGGTGGCGCCATACATGGGAGAAAACGCTTTCATCGCCTATACCGTTGTCAAAACGCTCGGTTTTTCATGGCAGACGGCACTCGGAGCAATCCTGATCAGCGGACTGCTGTTCACGGTGATCACCCTTACCGGCCTGCGCCGATGGATGGCCGAAGCGATCCCGGCATCGCTCAAGCACAGCTTCTCGATCGGCATCGGCCTCTTTCTGGCATTCCTCGGCCTCAACAGCATGGGAGTCATCGCCCTGGGCGTGCCTGACGCGCCGGTCAAACTGGCCGACATCTCATCGCCTCCGGTACTTTGCGGCCTCGCGGGGCTGTGCATCACGGCCTCGCTCCTTGCCCGCAGGGTCACCGGTGCGCTGTTCGTCGGCATGGTGGCGACGACGCTCATCATGATCTGGTCCGGGCTGACTCCCCTGCCCCATACCCTCTTCAGCCTGCCGCCATCGATCGGGCCGATATTCATGCAGGTCGATATCCGGGGAGCCATCACCTGGGGATTCGTGGGAGTCGTGACGAGCGTGCTGGTCATGGATTTCGTGGATACCATGGGCACCCTCATCGGCCTCTCGGCCAGGGCAGGGCTGCTCGACAAAGAGGGGAACCTGCCCGAAATCGAAAAGCCGATGCTTGTCGACGCCCTTGCGACCATCGTGGCCGCCCTCCTGGGCACCACGACCGCCGGAGCCTTCATCGAATCGGCCGCCGGCATCGAACAGGGTGGCAGGACCGGTTTCACGGCACTTGTCGTGGCAGCCATGTTCGCGCTTTCACTGCTCTTCGCGCCGATCCTGACCATAGTGCCGCCCCAGGCTTACGGACCCGTGCTCGTCGTGGTCGGCATGTTCATGCTCGAATCGGCCGGCAAGCTCGATTTCAGCGATTACACCGAACTGATGCCTGCCTTCCTGACCATCGTGATGATGCTGTTCACCTTCAATATCGGCGTCGGCATCACCTCGGGCTTCATCAGCTGGGTCCTCCTCAAGGCGCTCTCGGGCAGGGTGCGAGAGATTACCGGAGGCATGGCCGCCCTGGCAGCCCTCTCCCTGACCTTCTACCTTTTCTATCCATACCATTAAGACCGGACAACGATGCTGAAGTCAACCCTCCGAGTCGTGCAGAGCGACTGCACCCTGGCAAATTTCGACGAGAACCTCGCGCGGCATGTCGCGGCCATCGAACAGGCCATCCGGGACGGTGTCCAGGCGATCGCGTTCCCGGAGCTGTCGCTGACCGGTTACAATGTGCAGGATGCCGCGCAGGACATGGCCATGCATATCGACGACCCGCGGCTTGATCCGCTGCGCGAGTTGAGCCGCGAGATCTGCATCATCTGCGGAGGCATCGAGCTGAGCGACGATTACGGAGTGTACAATTCGGCTTTCATGTTCGAGGATGGCCTTTCGAGGAGCGTCCACCGGAAAACCTACCTCCCGACCTACGGCATGTTCGAGGAGTTGCGATACTTTTCCGCCGGCAATCAGGTCGAGGCGGTCGATTCGCGGCGACTGGGAAGGATCGGGGTGGCCATCTGCGAGGATTTCTGGCACGTCTCCGTGCCCTACCTGCTGGCGCACCAGGGGGCAAAGCTCCTGCTGGTGCTCATGTCGAGCCCCCTCCGTCTGTCACCCGGCGCCGGAACGCCGGGCATCGTGTCACAGTGGCGAACGATCGCCGGCACCAACGCATTCCTCTTCAGCTGCTACGTGGCCTGCGTCAACCGGGTCGGCACTGAGGACAGCTTCACCTACTGGGGGAACTCCTCGGTCACCGGACCCGACGGGTCGGCAGTGGCAGCCTCGCCGATGTTCAGCGAGCACACGCTGGACGCCGTGATCGACTACTCGGAGGTTAAACGGGCGCGGCTCCAGTCCTCCCATTTCCTCGATGAAGACCTGAAGCTGTTCTCCACCGAACTGGACAACATCATCGGCAGGAGGCGGAAAGGCTGAACCTCATTTATTCCATGAGGAAGCCGGCTGGAGTGACATTCACCCGTCCGAAACCCTGCATCCGCTCCGCAGCGGCCTGTGCAACGGCAGAGTCATCGAACAAGGCGTAAACGGCCGAACCGCTTCCGGAGAGCGAAGCGAAAGCCGCCCCCGAATCGAGCAGTCCGTCAAGCGCCTCGAGCACGACCGGATAGTGCTCGAAGACCACCGGAGCGAAATCGTTTTCGAACACATCGAGCACCCTTGTATCGCGGTCGTTGCAGAGCATCGTGACCAGCCGTTTAAGGTCCGGCACCGGCCGTTCGAACTTCGGACGGAAATTTTTATAGGCCCAGACGGTGGGAACCTGGACCTCAGGAAAGACGGTCACCACATGGAAAGGAAGCGCGAGCGAGAGATCCTCGAGCTCTTCTCCGATGCCTGCGGCGTAAGCCAGGCCTTTCATCTCGAGGAAATAGGGCACGTCGGCGCCAAGCTTCACGGCCAGCCGATGCAGATCGGACGAGGGTGCATGAACCTCCCATAGTTCATTGAGAACCCTCAGTGTCGCAGCCGCGTCGCTGCTGCCGCCGCCGAGGCCGGCACCGAACGGCACCCGCTTGACGAGGCCGATCTCGACTCCGGACTTCACGCCGGCATGGTCCCGTAAGGCTTTGGCCGCGCGGATGCAGAGGTTTGAATCGTCAGAGGGAAGGTCCAGGTTCGAACAGCTCATGCTGATGCCGTCGGCAAGCCTGAAGTCGAGCGTATCGAACCAGTCGATCGGGGCGAACACCGTTTCAAGGGTATGGTATCCGTCGGGGCGACGGCCGGTGATGAGCAGGCCGAGATTGATTTTCGCACAGGCCTTGACCGAGACGTGAAGCATAGAATGCAATTGATTTTATAGAAATTATTTTCCCATATTTGATGATAGGCCGGTCCGCAGCAGCACGGCATAAAAAGCATCGGTCATCCAACCTTTCACTCGCAGATTCATGCAACAGGCACGCAACACCCTGCTCTCCTTAATACTCGTCACAGGCAGCCTGTTCTGTTCTTCCCGGAACCACGGCGCGGAGGCGGCAACAGCCTCGTATGCATCCGAAATCGTGAAGGATGTCAGGGAAGATAAGGTTTATTTGCTGGAAAATATCCGCCGCAAGGTGACAAAACCGTCTGAAAAGACGCTGGTCGACGCGCTCCTGACCGAAGACGGACCGAAGGCCGCGAACCTTTACAGAAAGCAGCTTGCTGAGTATCCGGACCCGCAGATCGACCAGATCAGTCGCGCAAGGCTCGCGGCGTACGACAGGGTTGTCGCCTCGACATCAAAGCCTGTCATGAACGCCCCGAAACCGTCGACACAAGCCGCATCCGGTCCGTTGCAGCCCCAGGCGACATCCGCAAGGAAAGCCGATACGATTTCCAGAAATACTACGGCAACCATTGCGGCAAAACCGGTTTTGCCGGCAACTGCGGCTGCACTGGTCAAGGCTTCGGCATTGAAGAACACCGACTCAGTGGCCCCCCAGGCACCGGCTCCGGTGACAAAACCCATCCAGGCAAAACCCGCGGCCACTCCCCAGACCGCATCGACGGCCACCAAGGCCCCGGCCGCGACAACCTCCAAACCGGTCGTCGGCGGCAACTACACCCTGCAGTTCGGGAGCTTCGACAGCGCCACCAACGCAAACCAGCTTGCCGCACAGCTCTCGTCAAGCTCCCCGGCCTCCGTGGTCGAGGTCAACGGTGTCTACAAGGTCAGGCTGAAAAAGACATTCGCCACACGGGATGAGGCGAACGCCTTCGGACGCACCCTTCCCATCGAATCGTTCGTGGTGACTGTCCAGCCATGAGGAGTTTTCCGGAATCCCTTTCCTCCATCACGTCATGAGCCTGACCGTCGACATCCTTGGCCGGTCACCGGTAATCCTTCGGCTCAAGGAGCTCGCCCTGCAGGTCGCGGTCACCGACGTCACGGTGCTCATTACCGGCGAGACCGGATCGGGCAAGGAGGTGCTGGCGCGATTCGTGCACGAGCACAGCCGCCGGGCGGCGAAAAGCTTCATTCCGGTCAACTGCGGAGCCATCCCTTCGGGTATCCTCGAGTCGGAGCTCTTCGGCCACGAAAAGGGGGCGTTCACCGGAGCCTACCAGTCGAGGAAGGGCTATTTCGAAAGCGCTGACAGAGGTTCGATATTTCTGGATGAAATCGGCGAAATGCCCCTCGAAACCCAGGTCAAGTTCCTGAGGGTCATCGAGACCGGCGTGTTCCAGAAGGTTGGCGCTTCGGAGACGATCTCGGCAGATACGCGGATTATCGCAGCCACGCACCGGAACCTCCACCAGGCCGTAGCCGACGGCAATTTCCGCGAAGATCTCTACTACCGGCTGCGCAGCGTCGAGCTGCAGATACCTCCGCTCAGGGAGCGAGGAAGCGACATCCTGCTGCTGGCTGAACATTTCGTGCATGAGTTCGAACACAAACACGGCATCGCCTTCGAAGGATTCAGCCCCGACGCCACGGAACTGCTGCTTCGCTATCCCTGGCCCGGCAATATCCGGGAGCTCAGGAACCTGATCGAGTCGCTGCTGATCCTCGAACGGGGCAAGCAGATAACCTCAGACATCCTCGAACGCCACATGGTGCAGCGAAGCCGGCACAAAAGCCTGGTCTACGACCCGGCGCGGACGGAGAAGAACGAGCTGAACGTCATCTACGGGAGCATCATCCAGCTCCGGCAGGAGATCGGGGAGATCCGGCAGATGCTGCAGCAGCTCCTGCCGATGCGTCCGATCGCCCCCCAACTGCTGCTGCCCGGCCCATCGGAACAGCTCCCGCCGACGCAAAGCGTCCCGGCACCGGCCACAGCCGTCGCCGCGGAGGGGCCGACGGTGCCGCTCGAGGAGCTGGAAAAACGCAGCATAGCCGACGCGCTCAGGAAATTCGAAGGCAACAAGAGGAAAACCGCCCAGGCTCTCGGCATCAACGAAAGGACGCTGTACAGGAAGATCAAGGAGTACGGGCTATAAAAAAAAGCAGGGACATCAATGACACCAAGGACAAAAAAGCGAATCTTGACCCCTGTTGTCCCTGAAGTCCCTGCTGTCCTTGAGGTCCCTTCCTACAAAACCTTTTTCCTCTGTAGAACTCCCACCATAGCCAGCAGTCCTCCGATCCCGAGGCATGCCTTCGGGAAAAAGTCGGGGTGCGTCGTGTACCAGCTCAGGCCGTTTTCGAGCGGCACGTCGGCCGTCAGCACCGAGCTCTCCCACCATGGGGTTTCGGCGATCGTCCGCCCATAGCGATCGTAGATGAGCGTGACGCCGGTGTTCGCGCACCGGGCCATCGACCGCCGGTTCTCGATGCAGCGCAGCCGGCCGATAGCCGCATGCTGCCATGGGCCATAGGAGGTGCCGTACCATCCGTCGTTGGTCACGAGCGTCAACAGCTGAGCACCCTTTCCGACAAACTGCGAAACCAGACCGGGGAAGATCGATTCATAACAGATGATATTGGCTATCCTGAACGTCCCCCCGCGGGAGTCGTGGACCGTCATGACGGTAGCGTCCCGTCCCTCCTGCCAGCTGGTAATACCTGAAAGCGAGAAACTGAGGCGCTCAAGCAGGGGCAGATACTCGGAGTAGGGCACCCGTTCGCCGAACGGCACCAGCCGCATCTTCCTGTAGATCTGCAAGCCGGTATCGCCCGGCTGCAGCAGCATCGATGCGTTGTAGGCCGCATAGGGACGACCGGCAGGACCGCTCCGGACGTCGGCCGAGGCGTCCCTCGACGCGATGGCGAGAGGCAGCCGCTCGGCATCGGGAAAACCGGTCAGGAGCGGCGTATTCCACCGTTCGACCGAACGCCTGACTGCGCTCATGTAAAGCTCGTTTTCAGGGTCGCGGATATAGAACGGGATGGCTGTTTCAGGCCACAGCACCAGATCGGCACGGCCAACCACCAGGCTTCTGCCGGTCAGCCGGAACAGGCGGGCCATCGTTTCGTCCGGGCCGATTCCTGACCATTTCTCATGCGGGTCGATATCGGGCTGCACGAGGGCAACGCGGACGGAGCGAACGCCCTCATGCCGGGGCGCACTGCCGAAAATATGCCACGCATACCCGAGCGGGGCCGCCGTCATGAGTGCCATCGCCGCCAGGATCAAGCCAACCCTGCGGACACCCGTCCACGGCTTGAAGAGCGCAAGGGCGAGCACGTTGAACGATACCACCCAGAAACTGACACCCCACACGCCGGTGATATCGGCATACTGAACCATCCAGAGCAGGTTCGCCTGCGAATTGCCAAGGGTAAGCCAACCGAGGGAGAGGTCCTGCTGCATGTAGGCCCACTCCCAGGCGGTCCAGACAACCGGCAGGGTGAAAAGCGCGAACCGCCGACCGGCCCGTCTCCTTATAAGATAGAACAGCGCGAAAGGCACGGTCGAGAAAAGCGATTGGACGAATATGGTCAGAATGCCTCCGATCAAGGTGGCCAGGCATACCCACCAGAGGCTGATCAGGCAAAAAACGGAGGTGCTGAGCCAGACCTTCCGGAAATAGGGGCCAAACCTTTCCTCATGCTCAACAGAAAGAAGCAGGGGCACCAGCGCGACCCAGGCAAGCGGCTCGAGGTGCACTTTGGGCCAGGTGGGAAAAGAGATGCCGAGAAGGATACCGCTCAGCAGGGGCATCAGGAGGCTGAAGGAATACGACTGCGATACGGGTGAAGAGAGTTTACGGTTCATGTTTCGGCAGGGTTACGACCGGCACGAAACCGGTTTGCAATGCAGCCTTCCGGGGCTTCATGCACTATGTCCCCAATCGGAGTATTGAGGTTGCGAAAGGAGCCGGAAAGAGGCAAATTTTCTTTATTTATTAATATTTATTCTTTAAATTTATTGCAAGCTGTTATTTAACAGGAAGCAACCGAGTGTTTTTCCTGATAATACCATTTTAAACGCCACCAGAAAAAGGAGAATCATTATGGCTCTTTTCGGCTCCACCGACACGACAACCGCCCATTCCGATTATGAAATCATTCTCGAAGGCGGTTCCAGCTCCTGGGGAAAGGTAAAAGCCCGGGCTAAGGTCAATGTCCCTCCTGCAAGTCCCCTGCTTCCTGCCGACTGCAATGTCAAGCTGAATGTCAAACCGCTCGACCCTGCAAAAGGTTTCGTCAGGATCTCCGCCGTAATCGAGTCGATCGTCGACAGCACCAAGAACAAACTCACCATCGAGGCAGACATCGCCAACGAGACCAAGGAAAGAAGGATCTCCGTAGGTGAGGGCACGGTTTCCGTGGGCGATTTCAGCCATTCGTTCTCCTTCGAAGGCTCTGTCGTCAACATGTTCTATTACAGGTCCGATGCGGTACGCAGAAATGTCCCGAATCCGATCTACATGCAGGGCCGTCAGTTCCACGACATCCTCATGAAGGTTCCGCTCGACAACAACGATCTCATCGACACCTGGGAAGGCACCGTGAAAGCCGTCCAGAGCACCGGCGCGTTCAACGACTGGATCCGCGACTTCTGGTTCATCGGCCCTGCCTTCACCGCACTGAACGAAGGTGGCCAGAGAATCTCCAAGATCGAGGTCAACAGCATCGGCACCCAGAGCGGCGAGAAAGGCCCGGTCGGCGTGTCCAGGTGGCGCTTCTCGCACGGCGGCTCGGGTATGGTCGACTCCATCTCCCGCTGGGCAGAACTCTTCCCGGCTGACAAACTCAACAGGCCCGCATCGGTCGAAGCAGGCTTCCGCTCCGACTCGCAGGGTATCGAGGTCAAGGTCGATGGCGACTTCCCTGGCGTTTCCGTCGATGCAGGCGGCGGACTCCGCAGAATCCTGAACCACCCGCTCATCCCGCTGGTTCACCACGGTATGGTCGGCAAGTTCAACGATTTCCGCGTCGACGCCCAGCTGAAGCTTGTGGTGCCGAAGGGTTACAAAGTCCGCTACGCTGCTCCCCAGTTCCGTTCACAGAACCTGGAAGAGTACCGCTGGAGCGGTGGCGCATACTCCCGTTGGGTCGAACACGTCTGCAAGGGCGGCGTTGGCCAGTTCGAAATCCTGTACGCACAGTAATCGAAACAGCGACAGATATCAGCAGAAAGACCGGCACATGCCGGTCTTTCTGTTTTTGGGGAAAAAGCGATGGGGGAAAGAAAAGGGACGAATGCAAGAAATGGACTTGATGGACTGAATGGACGAAACTATAGGGAATCGTCCATTCAGTCCATGCGCCCAATCATCCAATGAGCTGCAGGATATCCTCGATCTCATCCTTGATTTCACGAAGCAGCATGCGCCGCCGCTCGTCGGTGATCTCCGACTCCTTCTGCTCACGGCCGAGCTGCTTCTGCAGTTTGAGGATCTCGTTGGTCTTGTGGTCGGCTCCGTCGTCCAGGCCCGCCCCCTTTCCGATCAGCTGACTCGCCTTGTTGAGCTTGTAACCCTTCTCGTAGACCAGCTCCTTGATGTTGAGCACCATGGCGATATCACGGTTGGTGTACCTGCGGTTACCGCGGGTATCCCTGGCTGGAGCAAGCTCGCTGAAAAACTCCTCCCAGTAGCGCAGCAGATATGCGGGAATACCCGAAATCCTGCTGACTTCCCCGATAGAATAGTAACTCTTGCTTGACTCGAAGGCCATCTGCAGTGTCGGTTTGGTTTTGTTTCATCTTATTATACATTAGAATCGTCACTTCAAAAAAGGACGGATGAAAAATCTGCTCGCCTTAAAGCCATACCTGCTGCGCTACAGGAGAACCCTCGCATGGGGAATCGTCTGCGTCGTCGCCACCAATTTCTTCGCAGTGGCCGCGCCCCGGTTCCTCGGCGATGCCATCGACCTCATGGGCAGGCGTTTCGCGATGGGTCACATACTTGGCAAAGCCGGGCTGTATATCCTGTTCGCTGCGCTCAGCGGTATCACGCTTTACCTCGTCCGCCAGCTCATCATCGTCACATCGAGGCACATCGAGTACGATCTCAAAAACGACTATTACACCCATCTCCAGACCCTCTCCACAACGTTCTACGACAGAACCGGCTCCGGGGAGCTGATTTCGAGAGGCACCAATGACCTGAACGCCGTCCGGGATTTCCTGGGGCCGGGTATCATGTATTCGATCAACACCCTCTTCAGGCTCCTTTTCGCCATAGGCGCCATGATCTCCATATCGCCTTCGCTGACCATTCTCGCGCTCCTGCCTGCACCGCTCCTCAGCTGGTCGGTCTACCGGACAGGAGTATCCATCCAGAAGCGGTCTCGCAGGATACAGGAGAACTATGCCTCGATCACCAACCTCGTGCAGGAGAACATTTCCGGCATCCGGGTTGTCAGGAACTACAACCGGGAGATGGTCGAGGTCAGTCGTTTCGAGGCGCTGAACCGGGAGTACTACGACAACAACCTCGGGCTCGCAAAGATCCAGGCGAAGTTCATGGCGTTCCTGACCGCCCTGACTGCCCTGTCGCTCATACCGGTCATCTGGGCCGGAGGCTTGAATGTCATTGACGGCACCATGACCATCGGCGGCATCGCCCAGTTCGTCATCTACGTCAGCATGCTCAGCTGGCCGATGATATCGATCGGCTGGGTGACCAACATCGTGCAGAAAGCCGCAGCGGCCCAGGCCCGGCTGAAGGAGATTTTCGACAACAGGCCGAACGTCACGGACGAAGCAGCGGTGTCGACCGGTCCAGTGGACGAGCCGGTGACAGGAGCCATCAGCTTCGAACGCGTGAGCTTCAGTTACCCTTCGCAACCGGACAAAGCCGTGCTGAAGGAGATCTCGTTCACGATCGAACCGGGCACGAAGGTGGCCATCGTCGGTGCAACCGGCTCGGGAAAGTCGACCCTCGTCAACCTCATGCCCCGGCTTTATGACCCCGCCGAAGGCCTTATCACCATCGGCGGCACGGAGATCAGGAAGATCCCGCTCGCCCGGCTCAGGCGCACTGTAGGATTCGTACCGCAGACGAACTTCCTCTTTTCAGACACCATCCGACACAACATCGATTTCGGCCGGGGCGGCAATGATGGTCTTGACGTGATCGAGGCCAGCCGCATCGCCATGCTGCATGAGGAGGTGATGGAGTTCCCCGAGGGGTACGACACGATGCTCGGAGAAAAGGGGATCAACCTTTCGGGAGGCCAGAAGCAGCGAGCATGCATCGCGAGGGCTCTCTGCTGGAATCCTTCGATCCTGGTGCTCGACGACGCGCTGTCAGCCGTCGACACGGCCACCGAAGCCAGGATCTTCGATGGGCTGCTCGAAAAACTGCCCGACACCACGGTAGTGCTGATCAGCCACCGGATTTCGACCGTCAGGAACTGCGACCGGATCATCGTGCTGCACGAAGGCGCGATCGCCGAGAGCGGTACCCACGAGGAGCTTCTCGAAAACGGCAAATACTACGCCGACCTCTACACCCGTCAGCTGCTGGAGGAGGAGATCAGCGCGATCAGCTGAAAAAAGAAAAAAAGGACTCAAAGGACAAAAGGGACAGCAAGGACGAAGAGAAGATCTTTCTTCCACATTTCAGGTCACCTCTATTTATTTGTTCCGAAGCCCAATTACTTCGTTGGGCGGTGCTCGAAATCCTCATGTACCATGTGTACACTCCGGTTTCTGCGCTCCGTCCGCCTTGTTCTTGGGCTTCTCACGACAATAAATAGAGGTGCCCTTCAGTCCTTGATGTCGTTTGAGTCCCTCAAGTCCCTTTCTTAAAACCCGCCAGCTGCCGCCGCAAATCCCGCCTCGACAGGCCGTACATGTGCACGTAGAGCGAGTTGAACATCAGCACCGCCGAACGGAGCGTCGGGGCGCGTAATGCCCGTTGTATGGCGTTATTCAGGGTAAAGACTCGTGAGGTCAGGCCGGTGTAGCTCGGGATGAATTCGTCGAGGGGCATCTGCTTCGGCAGGTAAAGCATCTCCTGGGCCCAGGAGAACCTGAAGGCTTCGTGGTCGTCGCGGTCGTGCAGCAACCGCCCCTCATCGGCAAGGCGATCGAAAACGCCGGTGCCCGGAATGGGGCGCAGCAGGTTGATGCCCGGCACGTCGATGCCGGTCTCTTCTATGAACTCCTCGATCGTGCGGGCCATGGCGGGCCTGTCGCCGTCCAGCCCGTAGATGAAGCTGCCATAGACACAGATGCCCGCCTCGCGTATGGCCTTGATGCAGCGGGCCTGCCGTGCGGCCGGGTTGTGGAACTTGTGATGGGCGTGGTTGCTCTCGTCGGCGAGGCTCTCGATGCCGACCAGCAGCGCGCCGCAACCGGCGCGGGCGAAGGTTTCGAGCAGCGCGGGGTTTTCGCCAAGGGCCGTGGTCGACTGGCCGACCCACCGTATGTTCAGCGGGGCAAGCCGGGAAAAGAGCTCGGAGGCATAGGCTTCATCAGCGTTGACCGTGTCGTCGAGGAAGAAGAAGATGCGCCGGTCCTGTTCGAGGAAGCCCTCCACCTCCCTGACTACCGCGTCGACGGAGCGGTGCCGCAGCTTGTGTCCGTTCATGACGTGTACGCTGCAGAAGTCGCAGCTGTAGGGGCAGCCCCTCGTTGTCTGGACCACGTTGGTCGTGAAGTAGCTGCCGATGTCGAGCATCGATTTGCTGACGGTGCGCTCCTGCGAAAGGTCGGGAAAAACCACCTGCCGGTACTCCGGCTTCAGTCGTCCATCCCTGAGGTCTTCGAGCAGCTCCTTCCAGAGGTCGTCGGCCTCCCCGATGACCAGCACGTCGGCATGCTCACGGCAACGTTCAGGGAAGATGGAAACGTAGGGGCCGCCGAGCACCACCTTCGTGCCCTCTGCGCGGAAGCGGGCAGCCAGTTCGAATGCCGGGCGGGCCGCTCCGGTCTGGACGCCGATGCCGACCAGGTCCCAATGGCGATCGGACGGCAGCCGGTCGAACCTCAGGTCGCAGAACTCCTGCCTGACCCCGGGCACCTCCACCGAAGCGAGGATCATGAGCGACAGCGGAGGGATGGCAAACTGGGCTCGCTTGATCACCCCGCTCAGGGCCCGATCCTTCAGCAGGGATATGAGTCCTTTCGAGGCGCCGGCGTCGAGCGAGGCGGCCCCGTCCACGCCGCTCGACGCCTGGACGAATATGAGCAGCACCGATTTGTTTTGTTCCATGGAGGTCATGAGCTCAGCGTACCGCCCGGCCGTGGGCGATGTCCTGCAGCCGCTTCAGCTCCATCAGGGCATCGAGCGGCGTGAGGCTATTGATGTCGATCGCCGAAACATTCTTGCGGAGCAGGCTCTCCTCCTCTTCGAACAGCGAAATCTGCCTGGTCTGCAAGGGCGGGGATGATGGTCTGGCGCCCGGCATCTCGATCTCGCGATTCTCCATGCCCGCGAGGATTTCCCTGGCCCTCGTGATCACTTCGGCCGGCATTCCGGCCATCTTGGCCACCTCGATGCCATAGCTGTTGTCCGAGGCCCCGCGCACGATCTTGCGGAGGAAGATGACCGTATCGGCCGTCTCGACCACCGTGGCGTTGAAGTTGACCACCCGTTCAAGACGCTCCTCGAGCTCGGCCAGCTCGTGGTAGTGGGTGGCGAACAGGGTGCGCGCACGCAACCGGTCGTGGATGTATTCGCTCATCGACCAGGCGATCGACATGCCATCGAAGGTACTGGTGCCGCGCCCGATTTCGTCGAAAAGCAGGAGGCTCTGCGCGGTGGCGTTATTCAGGATGCTGGCGGCCTCGTTCATCTCGACCAGGAAGGTGCTCTCTCCGGAGGTCAGGTTGTCAGACGCACCGACCCGGGTGAAGATCCGGTCGACGATCCCGATCCCGGCCTCGTCCGCAGGCACGAAGCTGCCGACCTGGGCCAGCAGCACGATCAGGCCGGTCTGCCGGAGGAAGGAGCTCTTGCCGGCCATGTTGGGGCCGGTGATGATCAGGAGCTGCTGGCGCTCGCCGATTTCGCAGTCGTTGGAGACATAGGGCTCGTCGACGCTCATGATCCTCTCGAGCACCGGGTGACGCCCGCCCTTGATCGACAGCTCCGGACGGGAGGCCATCACTGGTCGGCAGTAGCGGTACTCGGCGGCGCACCATGCAAACGATGCGAGACAATCCAGCTCGGCCAGCGCAGCGGCGCTCTGCTGGATGGAAGCAGCACTGGAGGCCGCCATCGCGCAGAGGTCGTGGAACAGCTGGTGCTCGAGCAGCAGGCTCTTCTCCTCGGCCGTCAGGATCTTCTCCTCGTACTCCTTCAGGTCGGGAATCGTGTATCGCTCGGCGTTGACGAGGGTCTGCTTCTTTTCGTAATAATCCGGCACCTTGTCGCTGTTTGCCCGGCTGACCTCGATATAGTAGCCGAACACCTTGTTGTACTGCACCTTCAGCGTGGAGATAGAGGTTTTCCGGCGCTCCTCCTGCTGGATTTCGAGCAGGCGGTCTCGGGCCCCTGAAGAGATCGCCCGGAGCTCGTCGAGCTCGGTGTTGTAACCGGACCTGATGTAACCGCCGTCACGCAGGGTGCCTGTGGCCTCGGGATCGAGCGCCCGATCGATCGAACCTGCAAGCCCGGGCAACTCCTCGAGCTCAAGGGCAAGCTGCCTGAGCCTTGTGGAGCCGGCGTCGGCCAGCATTTCCCTGACCTTCGGGATCATGTCGAGCGACGAGCCGAGCATGCGTACCTCCCTCGGCATCGCCCTGAAGGTGGCAACCCTAGAAAGAGCCCGTTCGAGGTCGATCACACCGGCCAACAGCTGCTGGAGCGCTTCGCGCAGGCGCGGGTCGTCGAAAAGCTCTTCGACCGCGTCATGCCGGAGCGTGATCGCCTCGATACGCCTCAGCGGATGCAGCAGCCACCGCCTGAGCAGCCGTGCCCCCATCGGGTTGCGTGTCCTGTCGATCACTTCGAGCAGGCTGCCGTTCAGGGTCCCGTCCTGCATCGAGGAGATGATCTCCAGGTTCCGGCGGGTCTGGACGTCGAGCGTCATGGTCTCCGAATTTTCGACCAGGCCGAGGCGGGCGAGGTATTGCAGGCTCCCCTGCTTCGTGTCCTCCAGGTACTGCAGCACGACACCTGCCGCGACCTTGCCGGCTTCAGCGGCCTCGATCCCGAAACCCTTCATCGAGTGCGTCCTGAAATGGCCGGAAAGAACTCTCGAAGCCTGCTCTTCGGTAAACATCCACTCTTCGAGCTCGGTAAACAGCGCATCCGCGAAAAGGCTTTTCTTCAGTGACTCTTTCAGCTCCCGTTCCTTCGAGGAGATGAGGATTTCTGCCGGATGGAGGGAGAGCAGGAAATCCTTGAGGCCCTCCTGCGCGAGTTCGGTCATCCGGAACTCGGCCGTGGTGACGTCGACATAGGCGACTCCGGCGATGCGATCACGGCCCCGCCTGAGCATGGCAACGGCACAGAGGTAGTTGTTGTGACGGTCGTCAAGGATCTTGTCGCTATAGGTGATACCCGGCGTGACGATATCGGTGATCTCCCTGCGCACGATGCCCTTAGCCTCCGCAGGGTCTTCTACCTGGTCGCAGACCGCTACCTTGAACCCTTTCTTGACGAGTTTTGCGATATACCCTTCGCTGGCATGATGCGGAAAGCCAGCCATCGGCACCTCGGAGGCTCCGCCGTTGGAGCGCCTGGTCAATACGATGTTCAGGGCCGAGGAGACCGAGAGAGCGTCGTCGTAGAAGGTCTCGTAGAAATCCCCCACCCGGAACAGCAGCAGGAAGTCGGGATAGCGCTCCTTGACCTCGAGGTACTGGCGCATCATCGGGGTCGCCACTTTTTTACGGGCTTCGGCGTCAGGGGTGGCCATATCCTCTTCGTAGGGTTAGTGTTAAGGCGAGGTCAGTTCCAAGTGAAAGGTCAAGCTATATCACCCCGGTAAAAAAAGCAAACGGAGCAGGCTCGCTTGTCCGCGCTTGATAACCCGGCGACAAGTCGATATCTTTCCGTGATAAGCCTGAAAGTAACCAATATATCATCAGCCATGGATTTCCATGCCCTCCTGCGACTTGTGCACATTACCGGCTTCGCCGCATGGTTCGGCACTATCTTCGCTTCGATGTTCCTGCTGAAAACGCTCGAACCCGGCATGACGAGCCAGGAAGGGAAAGCGAAGGAGTACAAGTCGCTGCTGATGCGCTTCATCGGGCTCGAAACCAGGGTTGCCGATGCGGCCGTCATCTTGGTTCTGGTATCAGGACTGCTCCTTGCCCACTTCTACCACGGATGGACCCCGTGGGTCATCGTGAAAATCGTGCTCCTCGTCCTGCAGATCGCCCTGACCATGGGCTACATCGTGCGCAGGATCCAGCCGATCGCCTATCCCTGCGACACCGCAAGATACGCCTCATGGTACCGGCTCTTCGCCATATCCCTGGCCATGTTCGGGATTGTACTGGTTGTAACTTTCTTTTTTCTTTAGCTTATTTTGAGGTGTCCCGCAATCATCCATGTAATTGCATTCTCCATTTTTTGAAAAGTGGAGAACTTCCGTTATATTCTTGCTCTTTATCACCAAACTATTGACTATGATGCAGGCGCTGATCGTGATTTCCGACAAACAGTATCTGGTAAAGCAGGGCGACAGACTCTTCGTCCCCAGACAGGATGCCGTCGCAGGCGATGTTATTGAAGTGAAGCCTCTTATGCACGTTGACCAGGAAAAGTCCTCACTGCAGCCGGCCGGAACGGTCAAGGTCAAGGTGCTCGAACACGTCAGGGACGAGAAGGTCGTCGTGTTCAGGAAAAACCGCCGCAAACGCTTCCAGAAAAGGAACGGGCACCGGCAGCATATGACCCAGGTCGAAGTGCTGTCCGTATAAACGACGAGAGATTCACAACACTAATTCTTTTTTGCTATGGCTCATAAAAAAGGTGGCGGTTCTACGAAGAACGGCCGAGACAGCAATCCAAAATACCTCGGCGTGAAAGCCGCCGGAGGTTCGACCGTCAATGCAGGAACCATCATCCTCCGCCAGAGGGGTACCGTGATCAAACCGGGTGACAATGCAGGACTCGGCCGCGACCACACCATTTTCGCCCTTGTCGACGGCACGGTCAAGTTCAGGAACGGCCGCAACAACAAGAAACAGGTCGACATCATTCCGGACTGACCACTGTCATGTCATGTCTTATCCTGTATACTCTTTAGAACAAGCCGGCCTCACGAAAGGGACGGCTTGTTTTTTTTATACTCTTTCTTCTGACCAGTCTCAGCATGTCCAGCGGCATGCGAGTATCGTTCAAACCATCCAAAACTTATAGCAGCCTTATGAAAATCACCGTTATCGGCGCGGGAAATGTCGGCGCCACAGCTGCCTTCCGGCTTGCAGAAAAACAGTTTGCCAGGGACCTCGTCCTGCTCGACGTTGTCGACGGGATTCCCCAGGGCAAAGGCCTCGACATGTTCCAGACCGGACCGGTCGGACCGTTCGACACCCAGATCGTCGGCACCAACGACTACAAGGACACTGCAGACTCCGATATCGTGCTGATCACTGCCGGCCTGCCGAGGAAACCCGGAATGACGCGCGAGGACCTGCTGCTGAAGAATGCCTCCATCGTCAAGGATGTCACCGACAACATCCTCACCTACTCCAGCAACCCGATCATCATCGTGGTTTCGAATCCGCTCGACATCATGACCCATGTCGCCTACGTCCGCAGCCGCCTGCCCAAAGAGCGCGTCATCGGCATGGCCGGCGTGCTCGATGCCGCCCGCTTCCGTGCGTTCATCTCGATGGAACTCGGCGTCTCGATGCAGGACATCAACGCCTGCGTCCTCGGCGGCCACGGCGATGCGATGGTTCCCGTCGTGAAGTACACGACCGTCGCAGGCATCCCGATCTCTGAACTTATGTCTCAGGAGAGGATCGACGCGCTTGTCGAACGCACCCGCAGCGGTGGCGCCGAAATCGTGAACTTCCTGAAAACCGGCTCGGCCTTCTACGCTCCGGCATCTTCGGCCGTGGACATGATCGAATCCATCGTGCTCGACCGCAAGAGGGTCCTCCCCTGCTCCGTCCAGCTCAACGGCGAATATGGCATCAGCGGCACCTTCGTCGGCGTACCGGTCAAGCTGGGCCGCAACGGTGTGGAGCAGATATTCGAAATAGACCTTGCCCCGAACGACCTGAAGGCCCTTCAGGATTCGGCAGCCATCGTCGACGAAAACGTGGCGCTTCTCAAGGAAGTGCTCGCCTGATCGGCCGGCCGGTCGTATCAATACCGGCAAAAACTTCCGCGTCATCTCGACAGAAAACAGAAAAGGCTGTATCAGAAGCAACACTGATACAGCCTTTTCTGTTTTCTTCCTGCCCGAATTCTCAAGTCCTGAAAATTCAGGATACATGGTAAACAAGAAAACAGCTGCTGGTTATCCTGATATCCTGGCCATATCCATGTGCCGTTGCAGTAAATCTCATCACGACAACCTGTACCATCCATTTCAGGACAGCTTGTCCCAGACCTGCACCTGCCCTCTATAGCAATTCAGGTCTGACAGCCATCGTCTTCGATGCATGATGCAACCGCTGGTAATATCCCTGTCGTGCAAGCAGTTCGCGGTGTGTCCCCTTCTCGACAATTCGCCCGTTATCCAGGACGCATATGAGATCCATCTCATGTACCGTCGACAGGCGATGCGCAATAACCAGCAGGGTCCGTCCTGCTGATACCCGATGGATGGCCTCCTGCAAAATGACCTCCGTCCTCGAATCGAGATTTGACGTGGCCTCGTCGAGAATCAGTATCCTCGGGTTAAACAAAAATACCCGCGCGAACGAAAGAATCTGCCTCTCTCCCGCCGAGAGCGTTGCCGCCCGCTCTGAAAGCATCGTATGATAACCGTCGGGAAGGCGAAGAATGATCGATTCAGCGCCCGCCATACGGCAGGCATCCCTGACGCGCTCCTCGGAAATATCAGTCCGGAAAAAGCGGACGTTGTCGATGACCGTCCCCGAAAAAAGGGTGACCTCCTGCTGGACGATGCCAACGACTGCCCTCAAATCAGCGAGAGGCCATTCGCGGATGTCCTTGCCATCGATCAGCACGACGCCGGAAGTGACGTCGTAGAACCTTGCCACCAGATTCATGATAGAGCTTTTGCCTGCACCGGTGGCGCCGACAAAACCGACTCGCTCTCCAGGACGGATAACAAGGTTGATATCGTGAAGCACAGGATAGCCTGCGCGATAGGCGAAGCTGACGTTTTCGAACAGGATGCGTCCTTCCGACGTCGGCGCCTCAGCGCCTTGGGACTCTGAAATATCGGGCACCTCGGAAAATGTTTGTGCGATCCGGGACGATGCGACAATCGCCGACTGCAGGGAACTCATCTGGAGCAGGACCATACTGACCGGTTGAAAAAAGCGCCTGATATAACCAACAAACGCATAGAGAACTCCGAACGAGACCACCCCATGTATCACCCCGTTGCCACCGAACCAGACCAGAGCCGCAACGGTGAGGTCTGCGAGCATTTCTGTAACATTGAAAAAAATCAGGAACCTCCGGTTCTCCTCGACTGAGGCGTTGAAGTACGCTCGGTTCCGCTCATCCAGCTGGCGTTGCTTCTTGGCTTCCTGATGAAAAATCTGCACGATCCGCATTCCGCCAAGATTCTCTGCGAGATAACCAATAAACACTCCAAGCCGGTGACGCGCCGCCGCATTGGCAGCCTGCAACCGTCTCTGAAAAAAGGTCGCTGACAGCATGACGGCTGGAAGCAGTAAAAAGCAGCACATGGCTATAACCGTATCCAGCCTTGCCATGAACCCCATGATCAGCAGCAGGGAGATCCCGCCCCTGAGCGTGGTTGCCAGGAACTGGGTGAAAAAGGTGTTCAGCGTTTCGGTATCGTTGGCCACATTGGTGATGATCCGGCCCGGGCTGTTCTGGTCAAAGTATCGCAGCGAGAGGCGCTGCATATGCCTGAAAAGGTCAATTCGAACCGATCGGACAATCGAAAGCCCGGTTCTCTGCAACCAAAGCTCCTGTAGGAAGGTCAGGCCGAAAGAGAGCAACACAAGCGCGAGGTACACCGCAGATATGAGCAGAACAGCCCCTGAATCAGGACTGGAAGAGGCTGTGAAACAATCGATGACCTCCTTGACGAGCCATGGCTGGATGAGATCGATAGCCACAACGGCTACGACGAGGAGAAAGGAGCATAGGAGCCGCGCCCGGTAGCGCAGTATGTATGGGATCAGGGTCGCAAGCGCCCCGATCCGGGATGGCTCCCGACTCATAACACCTCCTCGACCTGACTATCTTCAAAGCCATGCGTACGAAACGCCTGCTCCGCCGGAAGAGACTCCTGCACTTCCCTTATATCCAGCCCCCGCAACTCCTGTGCATCGAACCGATCGTTCTGCATGAACCACTGGCCGGCATACAACCCACCCAGGCCGAGCAGTTCCACATGGGTTCCTCGCTCGACGATCCGACCATCTTCGAGAACCAGAATTTCATCGGCATGCTGTACGGCACTCAACCGGTGAGATATGATGATGGTGACTTTGCCCGCCTGCAAATCCCTGATGTTGTTCAGGATCACCCCTTCGGTCGATGCATCGACAGCGCTCAGGGAATCGTCCAGGATCTGGAACGGTGCATCCTTGTAGATCATTCGGGCAATGGCAATGCGCTGCTTCTGCCCACCTGACAGCAGAACGCCCTTCTCGCCGATTTCCGTTTCATATGCATCGGGAAAACCTATAATGTTCTCGTGGACCGCAGCGAAGCATGCACAGCGTTCTGCCCTGCCACGATCGGGATGTTCGTCGGAAAATCCGATGTTTTCAAGCACCGTGCCCGAAAAGAGGAAACCATCCTGGGGAACATAGGCGATACCCGTCCTGAGACGCTGAAGAGGATATCGGAGGATATCAGCTCCGGCGATGTAAATCGTCCCCTCCGGGGGGTCGTACAGCCGAAGCAGGAGGTCGGCAAGGGTACTCTTGCCGCTCCCCACGGCGCCGATAATACCGAGAGTCTGGCCGGGTCTGACGCTGAACGACAGGTCGGACAACGCATCGTGATCGATACCGGGATAACGGAACGAAAGCCCTTTCACTTCGAGGAGACCCATGACCGGACGGTCCAGCATCGATTCTGCGCGGTCGAACACATCAGGCTCAACCCTGAGCAATTTGTCGATCCTGTCAAGGGAGGGAATCGCACGCTGTACGATGTTGACGACACTGCCCAACTGTTCGAGAGGCATGCGTAAAAGCGCAACATACAGCGTCAACGACACGAAATCCCCAAGAGAAATGACCTTTTCAGCAACGAGAAATCCTCCGTATCCGAGAGTGAAGATGAAACCGAGATTGACCATCAGCGGCACCAGCGAGGTAAACAGCGCGGATACGCGGGCAAACTCTGTTTTTTCAGCCACGATGGCCTCAACCCGCGACTCGAAGCAAGCGTTGAACACCTCCTCCCGACCGAACGCCTTGACGGCGCGAATCCCCCCAACCGTCTCTTCCAGCGTCTGCGACATAGCGCCGAGGGCCTCCTGGGCACGCCGGGACTGGCGCCTGATCGCCGGCCCGAGCCACTCTATCAGCACGGGGATGAGCAGTAGCGGGCCAAGGGAAGCCAACGTCAGCCGCCAGCCGGTGTGCACGGCCATGAGAAAAAAGGCTCCGAGAAGCATGGAAATCCCGGCGATGCTCTGATTGAGACCGAGGGTTACCAGGTCTCCCACGATATCCACATCGCTCAATGCATGGGAGATCAGGTCGCCTGTCCGCTGTCGGTGATAGTATGCTGGAGAGAGTGCGCACCATTTCTCGAAAAGCTCTTTTCGAAGCTTATAGGTCAACTCGCGCCCTTTGTAGTGAACAACAATCCTGCCTGCCCAACCCGTAAAAACGCGCACCACGCCGACCAGCAGGATTGCCCAGGCAAAACCGGCAATCTCCTTCGCCCCCGCCTGCCCCGACCGCAGGGTGTCGGTCACCTGGCCAAGCAAACGGGGAATCTGAGTTGCAAGAAGGCCGCTGCCGGTAACCATACCGATACCGGCGACATAGAAAATGCAGTTCTTCTGGAGATGAGAGGAGACTAACCTGAATCCTGGCATGATGGACTCCCCGTCAGTTAACGTGAATTACCACGGTAAAGGACGGCGGATAGGCCATAACCGGACAAGCACCAGATGAAAGCGGCATAAAGATCGTCATGAGACGGTTATCCGGATCGGGACAGGGCTTTTGCTGAAATCGAGAAACTGGAGTTCGCGAATGTGGATCCGGTGGATCGCGATGCCTGCAAGGTCACCCTTTTCGATACGCTCCCTGAAACGGGGGCTCTTGGCTGACAGCAGCTGAACAGCACGTGCATGCCCGTTTGTGCCGGGACTTTCCTGTTCGGCATCCCCGATGAGCAGAACGCTCTTCCAGCTTTCGAGCTGCTGGCCTTCACGTTCGAAGTGGACCGAAAGACGCGGATGCCCGCCAATCTCACGGACCTTTGCCGCATCCTTTCCTGTGGAAAAGAAAAGATCGTCGCCATCGAGGGCAAAACTGCCTATGGTCCTCGAAATCGGGCTCAGGTCCTCACGGACATAGTTGAGAACCGCATACCTTGAATCGCGGATGTATTGCCTGATCTCCGCAAGTTTTTCGATTTCGCTCATGAATTATTCTCCTTCAAGTTTGATTTCATAACCCTGCAAGTCATAAGTAACCGGCTTGCAATGCAGGGCCTTTGACACCGGCACCCGCCGATGCTGAAGCGCTCACCGCAAGGGGGCGGTTGCAAGGAGGAGGCTTCCCAGCTCCTCGAGAAAAGTCGCTGCACCCCGATACCCGGCATAACCCCGATCGATCACGACCCTGTCACCAAGGGGAAACGACACCCGAAGCAAAGGCGCCCCGATCTCTTCGGCAATCTGCGCCTCCAGGGCGCTTCCGAGCACCAGCCCTGCGCGTCCTGAACGGAGCAGCCCTGCAATTTCGGATTGATCCTCACTGAACAACACCTCTGTCCCGAACTCCTCGACAAGGTCTGCAAGCACCTGCTCCAGCGAAGCTTTCTCCGCCTCCGCAGGATCGTCGGTGATGATGAGTGTCCGGGGCAGCAATCCCAGCGTACGGGTCAGGAATTCGCTCAGGCCGACCACCTGGGCGCTCTCCCCGACCAGCGCAAACTCTCTTTGGAAGCCCGCCCGGAAATAGGCATCTGCAAGGCTGGCCAGATGGCGTCGCAAACGGGTTTCTTCGTCATGAATGAACTTTTCAGTACGCCCGGCATCGAGTCCAAGTCGATCGCCAACGGCGCGAAGCATCCATCCTGATGCAAAGCCGACAGGCAAGCCGTCAAGCCTCAGGAAAGGTGTCCCGTAACGCTCTTCGAGCAGACTGGCCGCGGCCTCTCCCCAGGTCGAAACGACGATGTTGAGCGAAGCCTCCGGGACACGATGCCATCCATCCACTCCCCGACCGTAACCAAGTAGCAGGTTCGGCTCGAGACCGATGCCTTTTAGCAGCCGCCCGATCTCCTCGAGGTTGCCGGCCCAGAACGGGTCCTGCTGCGGAACAATCCCCAACACGTTCACCAGGCCATCGATCGGCGATTGCGTCTCCTTGAGCAGATCGGGTAATTGCTCGACAAGGGCCCTGACCGCAAGCTGATAGCCATGATGAACGCCGCCGCGGAAGCCCGGCGTGTTCGCATAGATCACGGGGAAAGCCTGATCGCGCCCCTCTTTGGTCATAGCCGGAATGTCGTCGCCTACCATTTCGGTGGAACAGCCCGTGACAATGAAGAAGAGATCTCCGTCAACGACCTTGATCGAGTTCTTGAGCTGTTCGCGCAGACGAGAGCTGCCCCCGAAAACCACATGCTTCTCGCCGATGTTGCTGCTGGAGACCGGAGGCCCGCCGAATGGGCTGCCGAAGGCATTGGCCCGATTCACTCCGAGAAAGTGCTGCATGCCGCAGCCGGCATTGCTGTGGATGACCGGGACAACCCCTTCGACAGCTTCGATGAGCTGAAGTGCGCCATGCAGTGCGCAGGAGTTTCGCGATCCGTCGATATGGTTTGACATGCTATTTCACTTCCTTTTTGATATGCCAGTTGGGACTGCGCCTGAGCCATTCGTCACGGTAAGGTGTCCGGAGGCCGGCAAGGGTCTCGGTGAAAGCCCGGTTCTTCAACGCCGCCGCAATTCGTCGTACAAGGGCCGTCACGCCTGCGTAGCCCAGAACGGGTTGATTTTCGAGGGAGACAAGCGGGATACCGAGCCTTGCCACCTGGCCGATATGGGCTCCGTCGCCGATGTAGAGGTCCGGAGCGAGGCGCCTGACGATGTTCAACTCTTCGAAAGCCTGTCCATCGCCAACGTGGAACTGTACCGTCGGATACCGGTCGGAAAACGACTCGAGTTCCGAAACCTGCAACTCTCCGAGATGGCCGACGGTGATGCCGGCAACCTCTCCGCCGAACTCCCCGACCAGATCAGCAACCGCGAAAGCTGTGGCCGGGGGAAGGGCGAGATAGACGCGCAAGCCTGCAAGGCTGAAATCACCCAGGGCCCGCCTGACCCGTTCGGATTCCTGCACATGGTACGCCGTTGCCGCCTCTTCCTGCCCGAGCGCCCTGCCTGCCGCGGCAAGCCATCGGCCAGTTGCTCCGAGCCCCACCGGGCGCGACTGTTTGACATAAGGCACCCCGTACTCGTCCCGAAGCATGACGCCAAGGTAGTTTCCCGAATCCTGGTCAAGTGTGAACGAGAACCTTGCTCCCGCCGCAAGCCTGAACGTGGCCGTCGAAGCCCCGTCCGGCAGGAGATTCAGCCCGACTCCGAACAATTCGAGAATCCGTTCCGCCTCAACGCGGTCATCGGGATGCTCCACGACCGAGAGAAGGTTGACACTCGAATTGCGTTCAACTTCACCGGAAGTTCCAGCGAGATGCTTCAGGATGGAATGTAATGCGGTATCAAATCCGGTAACGGCATTGCGCGAAGCGAATCCGGTCACATAAACCGGAACGATCGGCAGTTCGAGCTCTTCCTGGAGCTCTTCGACGACCGTCTGGATATCGTCGTTGTTAATCGCCGCAACAGGACTCGACACGATGAATATCACTTCCGGCCGGTACTCCCTGTAAGCGCTCTCCGCCGCCTTGCGCAGTTTCCGGTCGGCGCCCATGATGGTATCCTTCTGGTCGAGGTTGGTGACGATCCACCGCCCGTTTCCGGAAGTTACCTTGTGACAGAGTTCTGCCGCACCGCATCCGCGTGGCGCATGGACGATCACGACGCTCTCCCTGACGCCGGCCAGAAGCTTGAGTGCGTAGATGAGATCGTCCTCCGAACTTTGGGAAAAGGTGCGGATCCGCTGAACGGTCTCCTCCCCTGTGAACTCCTGTTTTGCAGCCTCAGCAGACCCCAGCCAGGCGTTCAGTGTGTCGAGTCGCTTTTCGCGGATCCGCGGCGCTTTTGATTTCAGAAGGCTCATCGATGCTCTGTTTTGGCTGACTGATCGTCAGATTGATTCCATTTTTTCCACAACTCCGGTCTCCACCTGGAAAATTCTGTCGCCCCAGGCCCTGGCCCACTTCTTGAGTTCAGGTCCGTTCAGCGGTTTCGGGATAACCGAGTCCGTGTTTTCGTCGATGTAGCGTGCCAGTTTGCGATAGACTTCAGCCTGCTCCGAATCGGGCAGCGCCTCGATGACCGTCTTGCCGTAAAGTTCGCTTTGCGCCACCGTGATGGATCGCGGCACATAACCCACGACCGGGACAGCGGCATGCGCCGCGAAGTCGTCGATCAGCGGCTTTGAATAAGAGTGCTGGATGCTGTTTGCGATCACTCCGCCCAGACGCGCGCCGCCTGAAGGCGCATACTTGTTGATCGCCTTGAACAGGTTGTTCGCGGCAAATACTGCCATGAAGTCTGATGAGGTGACCACGAATGCACGCTCGGCGATTCCGTCGCGAATCGGCACGGCGAAGCCGCCGCAGACCACGTCACCGAGAACGTCGTAAAGCACGAAATCGGGTTTGTACGCTTCGAATAACTTCAGCTCCTGCAACAGTTCGACCGCAGCGTTGATGCCGCGGCCGGCGCATCCTACGCCGGGCACCGGACCACCGGCCTCGATGCACAGAACGCCGCCGAACCCTACTGCCGAGATATCCTCGATCTTCACCTTGCTCTGCTCGCGCAGGGTATCAAGGACCGTCGGCAGGTCGTTGCCTCCGCGCAGGATGGTCGTTGAATCGCTTTTCGGGTCGCAGCCTATCTGTATGACCCGGTAACCGGCCTCGGCCAGGGCCGCGCTGATATTGGATGTGGTGGTAGATTTTCCGATCCCGCCCTTGCCGTAGATGGCAATATGCTTCCCTCTCTTTTCACTCATCGAAATACTCCTGTATCATGCTTGTTGTTGGCCTCCGACGGCACCGTCGTGGTTTCTGATTCTCAATGACGCTGTGCAGGCTGAGGGCCAAGCCCGCCGATATTGAAACCCCCTCCCGAGATGTCCAGAACCGCTCCGGTGATAAACGAAGCTTCGTCGGACAACAGCCAGGCAATGGGCCCTGCGACCTCATGGACAAGGCCGGGACGGCCTATGGGAATTGTCGACGCTATCGCCGCCAGGCTCTCCGGATCGTTTGCGTAACCCGACGTCATCTCGGTTATGGTAAAACCGGGACGAACGGATACCGCCCTGATGCCCTCTTTCGCGACCTCCTTTGCGAGCCCTATGGTGAACGCATCGACAGCCCCCTTTGTGGCCGCATACAGGCTGGCGCCGGGTCGGCCTCCAATGGTTGCCGCCATGGACGAGATGTTGATGATGACGCCGCCCCTGCCGCCATGGAGCGTGGACATGCGGCGCACCGCCTCGCGTGTTGACAGGATCAGGCCTGTGACATTGGTTTGAAAAAGATGCTGCAGCACCTCTGCGTCAGCCTCATCGACACGGGAGTGCATACCATAGCCTGCGCTGTTCACCAGGGCGGTCACCGTGCCAAGTTTTTCATCTACTTCCCGGTACAGCCGTTCGATGTCAGCAGGACGGGAAATATCGGCATGAACGGCAAATGCCCGGACGCCGAACCCTTTCAACTCATCGACCAGAAGCCTGGCCTCCTGCTCCTTTGTACGGTAATTGATCGCGATATCGTAACCTTTCTTCGCAGCCAGCCTGGCTGTTGCGGCGCCGATTCCGCTGGCGCCGCCTGTTATAACCAGTACCTCAGACATTCGTATCGCTCCCCTTCTGTCGTTTCGTAACTGTCATCGATTTCAAACAGCCTCGGCCGATACCGCCTGCTCTCTGAATATCGGCAGCGTCTCGTCCTCGATCCTGTAAATGTCATGGATGATGGTGATCGGCGCTGCGTAGCAGTCGTAGATCTGGTCATAGGTGAACCCGCTTTTCCTGAAGATGCCTGCGATCTTCCTGTACAGGTCGAGATGCCATTCCGGTTCCGGCGAACGGTGACCTTCGAGGGCTGAGCCTGGATTCGGATTCCAGCTGGTCGCGAAGCAGACGACGCCCTTCGATGCGAGGTACTCGATCCCCTCGAGGGTCGAATCCTTCGGCTCGATACCGGCCACGATGTTCGAGCGCACCTTGCCACGGCCGAAAACCTGTGCTTCATACTCCAGCGTCCTGACCCAATGATCGTACCCGCCGGACTCGATATCCTTGCCGGGGCAGATCGCCCGGAAAAGGTTCTTGTCCCAGATTTCGATGTTGGTGGCCACCGTGCGGAAGCCGGCCTCCTTGTACTTGTCGATGATGCTCAGATCGAGGGGCGCACCGATCACCGCGGTCCCGTTGAAGTCGTCCAGTCCGGTATGCTCGCGGATGGCGTCAGCCACATCCAGGTAATATTCCACCTCTCTCCGTTCGGCGACGAAACCTCCGGTGAGGGTGATGTGGCGTGCGCCATCCTCCCTATACGCCGCAGCGACCGCCTCACCTATCTGATGCGGGTATTTCCAGCCGATGCCTTCGATCTCGCCGTAGGTATTCTTTGTCGCGTTGATGTTGCAGAATTTGCAGTCGCGCCCCTTTTCCTTGAAGGCGCACTCATTGCTGTACGGCACAAGGATCGCCCCGTCCCGGGTATAGAGCGCGAGGGTGTTCAACCTTACGCCGTCGGTTGTTTTCAGACCGTAATATTTTGGCCGGTCAAGGAATTCGACCGGGAAAATGACCTGCTCCTTGTGGGTGAGATAATACACCCCGTTTTCATAGACGAAGGAGTAGGGTGAGCGGCGATCCCATTTCAGGCCATACACCAGCCCGTGAGGAGAGCGATACCCTGCCGGGAACTGGATGCCGACATGGGATTCATGATCCCCTTCGAAGAGGCAGTGCACCTCTTCCTGGTATTTGCCGCCCAGATCGAGATGTCTGAAAATGCGAGGATCGAAATTGATGCCCTCGACACCGGTGATGACTTTCAGTTCGAGTTCCCGGTACAGTTTTTCCTTAAGTGTGCTCATTATTGTGGTTCCTTGTTAATAGTCTCCATCCCGTCCGGGCCATGGTGAAAAAGCTCTTACGCTTGCTTGTCGAGTGCTGAGGTTGTCCGCATAATCTGCGGGAGGAATCTGACACCTGCCTGCTGCCCATGAACGTCAGGCAACCTTACCCGTAAGGGCCTGATGGGTTCCGTCCTCGATCCTGTAGATATCATGAATGACGGTCGTCGGCGTTGCATAGCAGTCATAGATTTCGTCAAACGTGAAACCATGCCTTCTGTAGATGGCCGCAATTTTCTTGAAGAGGTCAATATGCCACTCCGGTTCCGGTGAACGGTGCCCCTCCAGTGCCGAACCGGGATTCGGGTTCCAGCTGGTTGCGAAGCAGATGATCCCTTTCGATGCGAGGTATTCAATGCCCTCAAGGGTTGAATCCTTCGGTTCGAGGCCGGCCACGATGTTCGACCTCACTTTGCCCCTGCCGAATACCTCCGCCTCATACTCGAGCGTCTTCACCCAGTGATCATATCCGCCAGACTCGATATCCTTGCCGGGACAGATAGCCCTGAAGATGTTTTTGTCCCATATTTCGATGTTGGTGGCGATAGTACGGTAACCCGCCTCGCGGTACTTGTCGATGATGCCCAGATCGTGTGGAGCTCCGACGCAGGCTGTACCGTTGAAATCGTCCAGCCCTGTGTGTTCCCTGATGGAGTCGGCCACATCGAGGTAATACTCGACCTCTCGCCTCTCGGCCACGAAGCCGCCGGTAAGGGTCACGTGACGTGCTCCATCCTCCCGGTAAGCCGCCGCAACCGCTTCTCCGATCTGATGCGGATATTTCCAGCCTATGCCTTCAGCCTCGCCGTAGATACGACTCGTTGCATTGATATTGCAGAATTTGCAGTCACGTCCACTCTCCTTGAACGCACACTCGTTGCTGTAGGGAACCAGCAGGGTCCCGTAACCGGAGTACAGGGCGAGCGTGTTCATCCGGGCACCATCCGAGGTTTTCAATCCGTAATATTTTGGACGATCCGGCAGTGTGATGGGAAAAATCACCTCCCCGTTCCGTGTCAGATAAATTGATCCGTTTTCCTTGAGCAAGGAGTACGGGGACCTGCGATCCCACTTCAGGGAAAAGGCAAATCCGGAGGGAGAATAGAACCCTGCAGGGTGCTGGATACCGACATGAGACTCATGATCCAGCTCGAAAAGGCAGTGCACCTCTTCCTGATATCTTCCACCGATGTCAAGATGATCGAAAATCCGGTGATCGAAATTAACCCCATCGACCGCAGTGGAGATTTTCAGTTCCAGCTCACGGTACAGCGCGTCTTTGATATTGCTCATGGTAGAATCTCGTCTGATGGTTTGGTTTTACATTCAATTCAAAATTCATATGGTCATATGGCGTAGGTGAAGTGATGTTCCGTATGCAGCATGAACTCTTCGAGCACCGCCTCCTTCATTTCGGCGAATTCGACGCTGGCCCTGTCGCGCGGACGGGCGAGGGGAACAGGAATGATCTTCTGCAGCCGGCCAGGCTTGGCCGACATGACGACGATCTTGTCTGACAGGTACACCGCCTCTTCGACGTCATGGGTTACCATGATCATGGTGATCTTCTCCTCTTTCCAGATCCGTTCAAGCTCCTTGTGCATGTACATCCTCGTCAAGGCATCGAGGGCGCCGAGAGGTTCGTCCAGCAGCAGGATCTCAGGCTGGTTCACCAGTGCCCTGGCAATTGCAGCACGCTGGGACATGCCCCCGGAAAGCTGGTGCGGATAGGTTTTTTCAAAACCTTTCAGCCCGACCAGTTCAACGTGATTTGCCACGATCTCCTTTTTTTCCCTGTCGCTTTTGCCGACAATTCCGACGGCAATATTCTTCTCGACCGTGAGCCAGGGAAACAGCCGATGGTCCTGAAACACGATGCCTCGATCGAGGCTTGGCCCTTCAAGCTTACGGCCATCGAGCAGAATGTCGCCTTCGTAATCGGACTCCAGGCCGACGATGAGGCGCAACAGGGTGGTCTTTCCGCAACCGCTTAATCCGACAATGGAGATGAACTCACCCGACTTGACCGACAGGTTGATATTGTCCAGAACCTGGATTGCTTCACCATTGACCTGATAGTTCTTTTTCACGCCCCTTACTTCGAGCGTACCTTTGCTGTTCATGTTTTATCGCGATTGTTTCAGGGTTAATCTCCAGAAGGAGAACAGAATTTCGAGTTTCCTCATCAGGTAGTTCATGCCGAAACCGACCAGAGCAATCGCGATGATGCACACGATCACCACATCCATTCTGGACATCTCCCTGCTTACCCACATCAGTTCGCCGATTCCGCCATCAGCGGTCATAAATATCTCCGCAGCAACAACCGCCATCCAGGAAATGCTCAGACTGAGGCGCAGCCCCGTCAGAATCGACGGAAAGCTCGCGGGAAGCACGATTTTGAAAAACTGCTGCGGTCTCGAGAAGCGGAACACCCGCCCAACCTCGAAATATTCGTTTCTCACGCTCCGGATCCCTTCGCAGGTATTGAGCACCACCGGATAGCAGGCCCCGATCGCAATGAAAATGACTCTCGAAGGCTCGCCTATGCTGATGAGGACCAGGAGCGGCGCCCATGCGGGCAGAGGGACCTGGCGGATAGCGTTGAAAATCGGCGTCACGAGTTTGTCGAGAACCCGTGACATCCCCAACAGGATGCCGATCACCAGACCGGTGGATGCGCCAAGAACGAACCCTTTCATGACGCGGGCGATGCTGACAAGGAGGCTCGAGGGAAAATCGTCGTTTGCGACAAGTTCCTGATAGGCTTTCCACACATCCTCGGGATAGGGAAATATGCTTCTTGAAACGAGATGGAAGGACGAGGACAACAGCCAAACAGACAGGAGCACTACAGGAAGGAGCGCGCCGTCCAGAACCTTCACCACCGATACTTTATCTATCTTCATCTCTCTTCTTTCTTATGAGGTTCATTTTCCTGACGGTCGCTGATGCCAGGGGATCAGTGAGGCCTCGAGGGTATTGATTACTACGAACATCGTATAACCGATGAAGCCGACAACCAGGATTCCGACAAATACCAGATCCATCTGGAAAAGCTGGCGGCCCCAGACAATCATATACCCGACGCCTTCGCCTGCCGCAACGAGTTCGGCGCCGATCACCAGCATCCATGACATGCCGAGGGCGAGTTTGATGCCGGTGAACAATGACGGCACGGCAGCCGGGAGAAGCACCTTGCCAAGAAGCTTCGCCGGGCTGAATTCAAAAGCCCTGGCGACCTCGATATACGATTTGGGGACCCCGTTGATTCCCTCGAGGGTATTGATCAGCATCGGGAAAAACGCCCCGATTGAGATGAAGACGATCTTGAACGTCTCGCCGATGCCGAACCAGAGGATCATCAGCGGAATCCATCCGAATAGCGGAACCTGACTGAGCCCGCTGAGCAATGGAGACACGATCCGCTCGACGCGCGGCGAAAGCGCCATGGCGGTTCCGAGGGTAAACCCTGACGTGGTGCCAAGTACGAATCCGAAGAACACCCTGATGATGCTGATCCTGAGGTTGGCCTGCAGCTCTCCCGTATGAATCAGGTCGATGAACGTCGCAAGCACCAGGTGGGGAGGCACGACAATCTGCGGCGGGAATATCTCATACCTGCAGACCACCTCGAGGCCGATCAGGAGCAGGACCGGCAGCACCAAGCCCAGGGAGATCGTTTGTAACTTTGATTTTTTCATGACAGGGATATCAATATTCCTTGCTTGTTGCATGACGTACACCAGCCGACGCTCATTCAGCCTGACGCAACAGGTCGAGATGCCGGTGGAAATGACCGCGTTTTTGAAGCACCTCGGCGGCCTTGACAGCGGGAGATTCGTTGCGGACCTCCTCGGGCACGATCACCCATACGCCGGCGATGTCCGCCTCCGGGCCGCGCCTTGCCCGAGCGCGATCGATCATAACCCTGAAGGTGGAACCGGTGATCAGGTACTTGTAAGGGCGCCCCTTGATCTGATAGCTCTCCAGGCCCCTTGTGATGTTGACCGACACTTTGCGGTCGAACCATATGCTCCTGACCAGATTCTTGTTGCTTTGCGTACCTTCGAATCCCTCTGCAAAGACAAGGGTCTCTCCATCAAGCGACGTCAGGGAACCTTTCACCACAAGGTGGGGCGTGCCATCCTCGTCGGAAGTGCCGACGATCTTGATGCTTGCCGGGTCGTCGAGCAGTTCAATCAGCTCATCGGGTAGTTTGGACATTGGTTGTTTCGATGGTTTAGGTTAATCGCTCGAGGTCACTGTCACCATGGTTGCCGCAGTGCTTGAAATCGTCATTGTCGGATGCAAGGCCATAATGCTTGCGAATCTCTACCAGTCCCCTGACCAGGCGTACATAGTACTCGAGGGGCGGCTGCTTCTGGCCGGCCAGGCCGGTCCCTTTCCATGGAGTCCATACAAGGCTCAGGTAAATCACACCGTTTTTAGCAAAATATTCGCACGCTTCGAAGTTCGAGTCGAGGGCCTGTTCAATGCTCGTGAACCCGTGGGGCCGGGCAAATTCGACACCGGCAACGAAGTTCGTATACACGTTTCCCTTGCCGAAAATCTCCACCGCTTCAACGGCGCTTCTGATCCAGTAATCGCGCCCGAACCACTTCTCCTTGCCGGGGCAGATCCACTTGAACAGCTCCTTGTCCCATACTTCGATATCGGGACAGTAGGAAGAGAGGCCGGTTTCGTCGTAAAGCCGCTTTACCTGCTGCCTGGTATAGGCCGGAGCGATCAGCTGGCTCGGGAATCTCCTGCTCCCGAAGTTTCTGCCTATGGCCTGAAGCACCTCGATGTAACGGTCCACCTCATTTTCGAAAGGCACCTCGCCGGAATAGTCCGTGCCTGCCGTCAGGTTTATCTGTGAGTAGCGGCCGGGCTCCTTGAGCGCCTCACGCACCGTCTCGTAGATATCCTCGGGATGGACGATCTTTGCGTACGAATCGCCGGCCAACTGCTTCTGCTTTTTCAGGTCGGTAAAGAACGCGCAGAATTTGCACTGGTCTCTGGTATCCCAATAGTGGCAATAGCGGTACGGATAGATGTCCAGTCGCTGGGGGCGTGACCAGGCGATCGAATCCATCGGCACCCCCCTGCTGGTCGACTTGCCGTAAAACTCCGGCCTGGGAGCAAAGTCGACCTCATCGATGCGTTCGCCTTTATCGAAAGCATAGAACTTGCCATCCACATAGTCGATGGTATAGGGATCGACGAACTGATTCGGGACCGGTGAAGCAAGAACACTGGTGCCGTCACGCAGCAGAATTGGCCCGGGTAATGGCTGTCTCGTCGTATCCTTTCCGGAAAAAGCAGTCTGCTCAGGGCCCCGATAATAAGGCTGGCTGGTTGCATGAGCCGTCGCTTCGGTGAATTCGATGCCCCGCCGCTGCAGGTCAAGCTTCAGTATGATCGATTTTGGAAAGTCCGGATATTTTTCAGCCAGGGCCCGAAGTCCCGGTTCTTGAGTCGCACTCATCGAAACGCTCCATTGGTTTTTATACCGTAACCCCGGAGCTTCCGGGGATAACGGTATGTTGACATTTTTACTTCCAGTAACCCTCGAGCTTCAACTCCTTCAATGCGGCATTCAGATAGCTGCGGTCGACCCAGGTGTTGACATCGAACGTGTTCCTGATCAGGCCGCGCTGCTTTGCGAAAGCAATGCCGTTGGCATAATGATTGACGTACTCGGTGTCAAGCAGGGGGTCGTTGACATCCTTCAGCGAACGTCCTTCGATCTCCTCGATCGTAAAGGCCCTCGGCAAGCCTATCTTTTCAGTGAAACTGATGTAAGCATTGCGGTTTGCCTCATCGGAACCCCATCGAGCCGCCTCGACATACCTCTTGACAATCCGCCTGGTGATGTCGGGGTAGGTATTGGCGAATTTCTCCGTCACATAGAACCCGCCGGTGTTCCTCCAGTCACGAGGGCTGACCTTTGTTGTATAGATGATCTTTGCATTGCCCTGCGTCCTGAGGATGAGGTTGTTGGTCCATCCTACGGCGACGTCGATGTTCTTCGTTTTCAAGGCTGCATCAAGATCGGCGATACCGAGGTTGTAGATTTTCAGGTCGCTCTCCTTCAGGCCGTTAGCCTCGAGGATACGCGCAAAGGTCAGGTGGGCGTTGGTCCCCTTGAACAGGCCGACTCGCTTGCCTTTCAGGTCCTGGATGCTCCTGATCTGAGAATCAGGCGGCACCGCGATGTAGACGTGCGTCCATTTTGAGCCACCAGCGATGAATTTGGTTTTCAGGCCGCCTGCTCGCCCGACAATTGCCGGAAGGTCTCCGATGTATGCGAAATCGATGGCGCCATTGGCAAGCGATTCGTTGGAAGCCGGACCAGCCCCCTTGAAAAAGAACCACTCGACCTTGATGCCATCATTCCTGAACTCCTCCTCAAGCAGGCCTTTGGCGTGGACAAGGCCGATGATGCCGGCGCTGTAAGGCTTTCCATTACCTCCGGTATACGCCGATCCGATGCGGATAACCTTCGGTTTGTTCTCCGCTGCATGTGCAGGGGCCGCTCCATAAGCGATCAGGCTTATGAGCGCGGCAAGTATTGCAATTGAACGTTTCATTATGTGATTCTCCTGTGTCTTTGATTCTTTTTAGAAGGTATACTGAACCTGGGCCAGGAACTGGTTCCTGGGTCCACCGTAGGCCGCCGCCTGGCGATCACTCAGGTTCACGATGTTGTAGTTCAATTGGAGCTTGGTCGTCTGGGCGAGGAACCAGTTGACGCCGATGGTCGTGATCTCGGTCACGTTGTCCGAAAGAGCGGTATTGGGACTCCACCAGTCAAACCTTACGAAAGGCTGGAAGGTGGTCGGGTACCAGTCGTCATATCGGTCCTGGTACTTGTAACCGGTGACGAACTGCTCGCCATAGTTGTAGAAGATCGTGAGGGTGTTGCCCTGCTTTTTGGTCGTGTTGTCCTGCCCGTGCACGTGTTCGTAGGTAAAACCGATCGGGGTGTTCACATACGCGATATCAGCACCCCAGCGCTTGACGTCGGTATTTCCCAAAGCCGCCGCTGCACCCGAGTATGATTTGCCGTTGTAATACGAGCCACCGATGGAGAGACCGCGGAAAATCGAGGAATAATCCACCGGAGCGTTCAGCACCAGGCGACCGACGATGTCCTTGCGCCCGTTGTTGTCGAGCTTGTTCGCTCCGGCGCCATTGAACACTCCGAACTGGTATTCGACGGCGGCGACACGGTAACGGAAGCCAGGATCGAACTTCGGAAAGAGATCACCCTTGACGACCAGGCCGATGTCGCGACCATCGAGGCCGAGGCCAGTCGAGGGAAACGTCCCTGTATTGTTGCCGGCATCAAGGGCACCAAGGTTCGGCCTTGCCGACTGGGCGCTCAGGATCGTCGGCTTCTTGTCTTCAGCTGCAAGCGCTTCGAGGCCGAACGGCCTCTTCTGCTGACCCACAACGACCTGGAGAATCGAGCCTTCCGGATCGAGCGACGGGCGGACGTGGTAGCTGATGTAGGCATCGAGCGGTTTGACCGCGTAGTCCCAGGTCGCAGAGCCAGCCCCCAAAGTCAGATCGCCAGGAGACGCCAGGCTGAACAGATAGTTGATGTTGCGTCCATCCTCGAAATCTCGCTTCAGGTTACCCTGGAAGTTGAGGATCAGAGCGTTCAGGGAAAAGCCCCCCTGATGGTTACCGGTATTGCCGACAGCACTCGGGCTGTAACGGTTTTCCTGCTGCGTGTACCTCAGCTGCGCCACACCGGTGACGAAAAGAGGGCGCAGGGTCTGCGCAGTGTTGCGCTCGTAGGTGCGGTCCAGACGTTCCTGGAGCGTCGCAAGCTCGGATCGGACACCGTCGAGCTCCTCCCTGGTGACCGTCTGGGTAGAAGTCGCTGAACGATCCTGTTCCACTGAAGCGGAAACCGTCGTCCCCTGCTGCTCACCCACTTTTACCTCTGCACGCAGTGAAGGATTCCCGACGACAAGGCCCCCCAGCAGAAGCATGGTGATTTTTATATTTCTTTTTTTCACTGTTTTAATCCTTATGAATTAATGTTGAAACCTTCCGAAAGACATAAAAAAAACGATACTCTGGTATCGTGAAACGGACTTGCCGTAAAGATTCGGACATTAATTCCGACCTTTTTTACAAGACAATTCCATTTACAGTCTCAATGTTCGAAACAGACATCGCATGACCGCATAACTCAAAACCATATTACCTCCTGCTACTCGTTTATAAAACTATTTGAAGAATAACAATTGCCATTGATACAGCATATTCCGGATAAAGATCATAACTGACGATACAGGCAAATCAAACGTCGAGCGATCCATATCCTCGCCGTAAATACGATCGAATAAAAGCCATTTTATTCCACCAAAACAAACTTTCAAACAAAAATACCGCAAAGAAGGTACTGGCGCCACAACAGAATACATAAATACCATGTAATCATCTTCAGAAGCAATAAAGGGAATAATATTTTTATTTCATATCCCTTCTTGTCGGTATTTTTTATACCCAACTACGGCTACCCGAATAATGGTATTATTGCCATCCGCCGTTACTCCTGGCGCAAGGATATGATATAATTTCTGATGCAGCATGCCCATGGCGGATGAGGTCGGCCATGATGCGCATAGATTTATCGACGTATTTAAAAAACGCCTTGTACCCTGCACAGAGGTAGTTGAGATTTGATTCACCTTCGGATGTTGCGATGAATCGGTTCTTCGGGCACTCACCGTTGCATGCGAACAGATATTCGCAATTTCGGCAGATCTTCGGCAGCGTATCCGATTTATCCATCCCGAACCTGTTCTGTTTTTCAGAAGCGGCGAGCCGGTGCATGGGCGTGCGCATGATGTTGCCGAGCTTGTGTTCAGGATCGACGAAATGATCGCAGGAATAAAGATCGCCATTGTGCTCCAAAGCCATGGCCTGACCGCATCTCTCGCTGAAAATGCAAAAAGAGGATTTTCCTCCGACCCAGCTGGAAAGCAGCGCGTCGAAGTTAAGCACATAGGTGCTCCCGACATCCCTTTGCACCCATTTGTTGAAAATCACCGAAAGGAATTCGCCCCATTGGTCAGGACGCACTGAACGCCCGGTGACCTGGTCGCCGGACGTTGAACCGTAGAGCCCGGAATTGTCTATCCGCTCCACAATGGGGATGAACTGGATGTATCGGTTATCGAGCACATCCCGGAAGAAGCAGTATATTTCGTCGGGATAAGCTGCATTTCCTGAATTGACCGAACAGAGGATATTGAACTCTACACCATGCTGCTGAAGCAGCCGTACGGCATGAATCACCCGGTCGAAAGTTCCGCTGCCTCCCCTGTCTTTCCGGAAGGCGTCATGTAAATCCCGGGGCCCATCGAGGCTCAATCCGACAAGGAAATTATGGTCATAAAAAAAACGGCACCACTCATCGTCAAGGAGCGTACCGTTCGTCTGGATGGTATTCTCGATATGGGTGCCGGGTTTTCGGTACTTCCGCTGAAGTGCGATTGAGCGTCGAAAGAAGTCCAGCCCCATCAGCGTAGGTTCGCCGCCTTGCCAGGCTACGGTTACCCGCGGCACCCGATGCGCCTCGAAAAGGTCGCGGATATACGTTTCATGCACCTCGGCGGTCATGCGAAAATCGCTCTCCGGATAGAGCCCCTCCTTTTTAAGGTAGAAACAGTACTCGCAGGCGAGATTGCACTTCGAGCCGGCAGGCTTTGCCATGACATGGAAAGATGGCGGACGGGTGTTCATCGGGTATGGTACGACAATCGGGACTCAACCATGTTTGAGCTTCCGCTGCACGGTATGCCAGAAGAATCGGAAGAACCCGTACCATTTCACCTCAATAACGCCTGTCGAGCTTGCATATTCATCCCAATGATTCAGCAGTGTCTTCAACCTGTCCGGGTATGCCCCGGCAAGGTCCCTGGTCTCGCCAGGATCATCGGCAAGGTTGTACAGCTGCCATTTGGGAGACCTGAATATCTGCCGGATTGAAACGGCTTTCCAATCCCCCTGTCGAATGGCCCTGCGGCCGAACAGCTCCCATCCGGTGACATGATCGGGAGGATGAATGGCGTTATCCTTCTCCTGCAGATAATCAAGCCATGAATGACCTCTGGGCTCTGCTACGGCGCGCCCCTTGTAGGATGAACCGGGATGAGTCACCTGTGCCAGATCGAGAATGGTCGGCGTAATATCCATTACCGTTGCAAAGGCATGGCTGATGCCCCCCTGCCTCCTGACACCCGGGTAGCGGATGAACGCCGGTGTCCGAATACCTCCTTCAGAGGTGTATGCCTTATAAAGACGACCGGGCGCAGTCGCCGCCTGAGCCCAGCGTGGTCCATACCAGACATACGAATTTGCACGCCCGATATTGTCCGGACTGTTGTCGTAGTTATTGGAGGCAATAGCCTTGGTGACCTCCTTGCCGAAAACCGGCACGGCTTCGATAAGGTTGCCTTCAGCGCCGTTATCCGACAGGAAGAGAACAACGGTGTTGTCGAATTGCCCTGTCTCTTTGAGCCAGTCGGTCACCCGCCCGATATTCCAGTCCATACGCTCCACCATTGCTGCATAAACCTCCATCTTCCGTGCGGAAAGGAGACGCCCCCCCTCATCGAGGCTGTCCCATTCGGCCTCAGGGGAGACAACAGGGTGCGGTTCGACATCGTTGCCGACCAGCTTCAACTCTTTAAGGCGGGCCAGCCTCGCCTTCCGGAGCGCGTCCGGTCCATCATCGTAGGTTCCGCGATAGGTCTCGACGATCTCCCTTGGAGCCTGCAGCGGCCAGTGCGGGGCTGAAAAAGGCAGATACGCAAAAAACGGGCGCTCCTGGTCACCCTCATGCTCCTTGCCGAGAAAATCGATCAAACGGTCGGTGAAATAGTCGGAAGAGTAAAAGTCATTCGGCAAGTCCTGGATATATCGATCGTCTTCCACATAGAAACTCTCGGCTGTCCCGAAAAGGCTTTTTTTCTTCTCCGCAGGCAGGTAAGGCTCGTAGTTGTAATGATTCGCCGCCCCGGGCAGCAGAGAAAACGATTTTTCAAAGCCCTTGCGTGCGGGCAGGGTTTCCGGAGTCAGGCCCAGATGCCATTTGCCGGACATCACTGTGAAATATCCGGCGTCCCGCAACAATTCGGCTATGGTTACGACGCGATCATTCAAATAACCTTCATAGCCGGGCCGGCCATGATAAGCGGGCACCCTTTCCGAAAATTCAGCCATCTGGCCAAGTCCGGCAAGATGGTGATCCGTCCCGGTAAGCAGCATTGCCCGGGTCGGCGAACAGGCCGATGCGGTATGGAAGTCTGTAAACCGCAAGCCCTCGCGGGCGATCGAGTCAAGGTTTGGAGTCCTGATCTCTCCTCCGAATGCGCCGAGATCCGAAAAGCCAAGATCATCGGCGACGATAACCAGAAAATTCGGACGTAAAGCAGTTGTTTCAGACATGTCTGCCGGGATTAAGGTTTGGAGGCATGGGGATTGTCGGCATCCGGTTTTTACTCAAATCAGCGATCTCCATCAGGATCGCTGCGGAACACTGATGCCAGCTTCTCGGCGATACCGGAAGCCAGCGTGCGTAAATGCTGCTGCACCGATGCCTGCTGCTGGATCGAAGGCCTTGGAGTGACGATCGGAAAGGAGGGGTTGATCTCATCAAGCAAGCTGAAAAATTCGACAAGTTTAAGCGGGTTTCCCTTGATCTTTATCAAGCCGGCCCTCCAGGACTGGACAAAATCGCTCTGTTTCAACAAGAGTGCCCTAAACGAGGCCTGAGTCAGCCGGACGGTGGCATCCGGGTTGTCGGAGCTGTAACCTGCGATATGGTTTACGGTCGAACGCTCCAATGTCAGAAGGTGCTCCTGCTCCAGATCGGTGAAATACCAGTTTATGGTGATCCGTTTTCCGGCGGCCCGTCCGGCGTTAAGCCTTATGGCAAGGGCATCGAAGAGATTGTCTGCATCGAGCGCCCGCTGCAGGTCGAAGGATTTTGCAAAACCAGGCCGTTCAGGCTGTCCGCTCCTCAACTCGTTCGCGCCCTGCAGGTAAGCATTTCGCCAGGTGGAGGATTCAGACTGATACCCCAGTTGCTCAAAGGCGGAGGCAAGCAGCTCCAGGGCGTCGCGATTGCCTGGTTCGGCAAAAACCAGTTTACCAAGAACCTCGGCTACCCAACGGTACTCCCCCAGTTCATAGTCCTTTGCCGCTCGCTGCAGTATCGCCGCGCTGCCTCCGGCGTAGTCGATCCACTTCCTGGCGGATTCCGTCGGCGGCAACGGATCCAGATTCGCAGGATTGCCGTCATACCAGCCCAGGTATCTTTGGTAGATAGCCTTGACGTTATGTTTGACCGCGCCATACAATCCTCTGACAGACCACTCCTGTTCCAGTTCCTCGGGCAAGGTTATGATTTCTGCTATTTCCTGCGCATTGTACCCCTGATTGGCCAGCTTGAGCGTCTGATCGTGAAGATATTTATTGATATCCCGCTGCTTGCCCAGGTATTCTGTGATCTGCCCGTTCCCCCAGATCGGCCAATGATGTTGGGCGAAGACGACCTCGGCTTCGCGTCCGAACCGTTCGAGCGCTTCATTCAGGTATTCGGCCCAGGCCTTGGCATCGCGCACCTTGGCACCACGCAGGGGCAGGAGATTGTGTTGGGTGTGGGTTGCATTTTCTGCCAGATTCAGCGCCTTCCACTGCGGAAGATAGAGGTGGAGTTCCGCCGGGGCTTCCGTCTCCGGAGTCAATTGAAAAACGATCTCGACGCCATCGAACGAGTGGGTCTCGACCGCTTCGCCGATCAACTGTGTGGGAGCTATGAGGCTGATGATCCCCCCTCGCAAAGCTTTACCCAGGCCGGCATCAAGGGTTCCTTTCGGCCCTATCGGCAATAGCTGCCCGAACTGGTAGAGGGAACGGCGCGCCATTGCAGGTCCGGCAAGCACATTTTCGCTTACCGTCTCTTCGACAAATCCCGCAGGCGCGACAATGCGCACTTCACCGCTGGTGACCTGCTCTTCGCTGATCAATCCCCTCACACCCCCGAAATGGTCGGCATGGCTGTGGGTATAGATGATGGTGTTGATCGGCTTGCGGGGCCGGTACCGATAATAGAGTTCCAGGGCAGCCTTTGCAGACTCGACCGTTGTCAGCGTGTCGATAATGATCAGGCCGGTTTCACCCTCTATGAAGGTGATGTTCGCAATATCCAGGCCCCGGACCTGATAGATGCGATCCACAACCTGAAAAAGGCCGTTGATGCGGTTCAGGCGGGCCTGACGCCATAAACTCGGGTTTACGGTATCCGGAGCGACCGGATCCTCCAGAAAAGCATACTGCTTCAGGTCCAACACGACAGTACCATTTTCCTGATGAATAACGCCATCCTCGAGTGTACCAAGAAAGCCTCTTGTGGCATTCTCGAAATCCCTCACATCAGAAAACGGAAGTTTCGTCAACCATTTCTCATTGGATGCCGCCGTCACGGTTGATGCCGAAAGAGCTCCTGTTGTATAGCTTTCTGCGTGGTGGCAGTTACAGTTTTCATGCTGATTGTGCGTAGTCATAACAAGGGATCAAAATGTTGTAATTAAAACCGGAACAGTTCCGATGAAAAACATCTCGTAAATCACCGTACTTCCCTGGGTCCGAATGATCGGTGATATGTATCGGCTTTTCAATTATTGTTACGATATCCATAGAAGCCAAAACTCCGCACGCTGCCGGTCATCTTTCCCAAGCCTGTGCAGTCGGACGAAGGGTCAAGAGACTGGAGCAAAGATATATTTCGTTATGGATAACATACCGTCAAGGCGATTGCTCAGGCTCATCGGCTTGCTGAAGTGTTGAATTGAAAACCATACTTAACAGCATGCCGATCGAGACGAAGGGAATAAACAATTAAATCTCGGCAACGCGCAGTTTCTACTATAAAAATACCGTTAAACAGGCATATCGATGCCGGATTCTGTTGTCGGCAACAACGATTAAAACGTTGAATCCAAATATGGAATTTTCACTATGCATGGCGATGCAGTAACAGGGGCAAGCTGTGAACTGCACGAAACATATCGTTCGGTGAGTTAAAAACGAGGTTGGCTCAAAAGCGAAATCAATTGCCTTTATTCAGGAGTCTCGTTGGCGCAACCTGTCATTCTGAGTCCGACGCAGTTGGGCGAAGAGTCCATAATTGACGTGGTAAGAGAATGCAGAAATAGTAGGTATCATGAATTGCCAGGGAGATGGATTTTTCATTTCGTTCAGCATGACAATTCCGAGCGTCATCTATTCCGGTTTTCCTTTTCGCTCGGCCCTTCGCGCCAGGCGTCCTCCACACACCTAGTCTCCCTTGTGCATGTGCGCTTCACGTCGTCCGCTGTGGTCAACTCACGGGAGGACGTTCACCGCCAGGATTGCGTCCATGCTGTGCCGCACATAACGCAAAAGAGCCACCTTTTCAGGCAGCTCTTTTGTTGAACAGGTGTCCCCCATTTCACCTGTCCTGCCCCGCTTGCGCGGAACATTTTTTCATCTCTTTTCAACTCCTGCATCATAATGAACATCAGGGCGCCTGCATCTGCATCGTTTCCTCAGCCATCATCCATAACCTCGATCGATTCGTACTGCGCATCACACCTCATCACCATTATATGGCCTGCAGGGAAAAGCGGTTTTGAGACCGCTTTTCAGTGAGCAGGTGTCCCCCATTTCACTTGCTCTGCCTCGTTTGCACGAGACATTCCTGTGCAGACCACTATTATATCATCAATATGCATGCCAATACGTCCATTATCGCCATTTTTTCCAGCAAGATTACATCATACAATAACTTATCGATTCAGTCGACGAAGTTGAAGGGCTCGTCTTAAAATGCAGACTCTTCTCAAAACGAGATATTCCGTCTCAAATAAGCGCAATGTGTCGCATAACGAAACAGACTGGACGTTCAGATGAGTTTCCAGGTCAACCTTTCATGATCACAACCGCACACGAAAAAAGGCATCGCCCCCCGGATGCGATGCCTGTAATGTTTGACGGCCATAAAACAAAAAAAGCAGCTTGCGCCGCTTTTTTTGTGAGCAGGTGTCCCCCATTTCACCTACCCTGCCTCGCTTGCACGAGGCATTTCCTTATGTCTTTCTGTCCTGCGCCTGAGTCGGCGACAGTCTGCAGTTCTTAAATCAGGATCGTCAGCAATGGATAACCAGTTTATCCCGCCCTGCTGAACACTCTGCGATCCATCAATATGGCCTGCAGGAAAAAGCGGCGTTGAGGCCGCTTTTTAGTGAGCAAGTGTCCCCCATTTCACTTGCTCTGCCTCGTTTGCACGAGACATTCCTGTGCAGACCACTATTATATCATCAATATGCATGCCAAAAGATTCATATTTTTCATAATCTCATCTAACCCGCATACAAACAACACCTTAACAAGAATAACACAAAATAAGAATCATGAGAGAGAGAGAAACCACATCTCATATTGAGAATAACTGTCTCATTGTGAGAACATATTCGCAATATGAGACACATGTCGCACCTATACGAATGAAGTAAGATCAGCCAAAAGGGCGGGTTCTTCGTGGGTAACGCAGTGGATAGCCCCAAGACCCCAGATCAGATCGCTGCAATCGATACCAACAATTTCCCGGTCAGGAAAACACCCCTGGAGCACCTCGATGGCCTGCCGGTCGCGTGAGCAACGGTAAGTCGGCACAAGCACCGCGGAATTGGCAATATAGAAATTGGCATAGCTGGCAGGAAGCCGTTCTCCGTCATAAAACACAGGCTCCGGCATGGGCAGCCTGATGATCCGGAGGGGACGACCGTCAAGGTCGGTGAAGCTTTCCAATCTGCGAAGGTTTTCCTGCAAAAGCTCGTAATTCCCGTCCGAGGGATCATCCTCTACAGCCGTGACTATCGTCGATTCGCCGACGAAACGCGACATATCGTCGACATGGCCATCGGTATCGTCCCCGACGATGCCATCGCCAAGCCACAACACCTTGCGTATGCCAAGGAACCGGCCGAGTCGCTCCTCGATCTCTTCACGGCTCAGGGAGGGGTTCCTGTTGGTATTGAGCAGGCATGCCTCCGTGGTCAAAAGCAACCCGTTGCCGTTGACGTCTATGGCTCCGCCCTCGAGCACCATGCCGGGCGAGATACATGGCATCCCCTGAATCTCGGCAACCCTTGCCGGAACGGCGTCATCGTCGTCGTAGGGTTCGTATTTGCCACCCCAGGCGTTGTAGTCCCAGTCAAGTATAACCTTGTCGCGCCGTCCTTCAAGATCACGAAACACATAATTGGGACCGTGGTCGCGGCACCATGCGTCGTTGGTGGCGATGCAGTGAAAGCTGATCCTGCGCGCGAAACGGCCTTCGGGGTCCTTCTGCTTCAGGAGGCGGCGGGCCTCGACCTCCATCGCTTCGTCAAGAACGTTGATGTTGACCGTCTCGGAGCGACTGAGCTGGTATGCCAGTTCCGCGAACACAGCCGGCACCGGTTCGAATTTTCCTGGCCACGATTCGAGCTTGTGAGGCCATGAAAGCCAGGTGGAGCTGTGCTGAGCCCATTCCGGGGGCATGAAGTATCTGGGTGCGGTCATCGGTACTCCTCTTGAACAGTGACGGTTATGATTGATTCGGTTCGGATCCGGCCTCTATGCGCAGGATACGCTGAAGCACAGGCGGGTGTGAATAGTTCAGGAAAACGTAGAATGGATGCGGCGTCAGGTTCGAAAGGTTGGACCGCGAAAGCTTCTTCAATGCATCGGAGAGCGCCCGGCCGCCTGCATATGTGGTGACCGCGAAATGGTCTGCCTGGAACTCGTGCCGCCTCGACAGCATCTGCAGGAGAACGGAGAGGATGAACTCGACCGGGCTGTAGAGCAGCATGAAGAAAATCAGGCTGCCATAGACCGAGGTCTCCTGCATGAAAAAGGCATCGAACAGGAGCCGGTTGTTCATGAAAAGGGAGAGCAGGTAGAATACCAGGCCGAGGTTCAGCATGCTGAGAACCATGGAGACCAGGATGTGCTTCTTCCTGAAATGGCCGATCTCATGAGCCAGCACAGCCACCAGCTCATCCTGCGTGTGGTTGGCGATGAGGGTGTCGAACAGCGCGATCCGCTTGTTCCGGCCGAAACCGGTAAAAAATGCGTTAGCTTTCGACGAACGTTTCGAGCCGTCGATGACGTAGATGCCGGCGAGCGGAAACCGGACCGAGGCGGCATACTGCATGATGGCCGACCGGAGAGGACCATCCTCGAGAGGTTTGAACTTGTTGAACATCGGCATGATCACTGTCGGGGCCACATACTGGAGAAGCAGGCTGAACAGGGTCACGCCCGACCATGCCCAGAGCCAGGCAAGCGATCCGGTATGCTCGAAAAACCAGATGATGAGGGCCAGCACCGGAGTACCGAGCACCACGGCCAGCACCAGGGCCTTGAAAAGGTCGGCCACGAACACCTGCGGGGTGGCCTTGTTGAACCCGAAACGCTCTTCGAGGACGAACGTCTTGTAGATTTTGAACGGCAGCGCGGCTATTGACTGGAGCAGCAGCAGTGCCCCGGTAAAGAGCACCCCGGTGGCCAGGGTATTGAAACCCCAGCCTCTGATGAACTGGTCGAGCAGGTTGAAACCGCCGGTGAACCAGACGAGTAGCAGCAGCAGGAGGTCGAAGGATGCGTCGACAAGTGAGAAGCGGGTGTTTGCCTTGAGGTACTCCTGCGAACGCCGGTAGGCCTCTTCCTCGTACACTCCGCGAAACGCTTCCGGGATCACCGGAGAGGCGGCCCTGAGATTGAGCAGGTCGGCAACGAGCTTCACCATGAAGGTCGCGACAAGCGTAAAGAGGATTAGGGCACCATAAATGTTCATGCTCGTCAGGGTTATTCGTCGATCCAGCGGCGGGTCAGATCCCCGAATGAGTCCACCCTGCGGTCGCGCATGAATGGCCAGTGGGATCGATAAAAGGCGATGCGCGACAGGTCGCAGTCGGCGAACAGGATCTGTTCGTTCGAATGGGCGGCCTCGGCGACCACCTGACCGAACGGATCGGATACGAAACTGTTGCCCCAGAACTCGAGTTCGCCTTCCGTGCCGGCACGGTTGGCCGCCGCGACGAACACACCGTTGGCCACGGCATGGCCGAGCTGCACGGTCTTCCATGCCTGCCGCTGCGCGGCCCTGACTTCGGAAGAGGTCTCTGAGACCGCCCAGCCAATGGCCGTGGGATAAAAGAGGATATCGGCACCGTGCAGGGCGGTAAGCCTGGCCGCCTCGGGGTACCACTGGTCCCAGCAGATCAGCACACCGATGTTGGCATAACGGGTCCTGAAAACCTTGTAGCCGAGGTCGCCCGGCGTGAAGTAGAACTTTTCGTAGAAGCCGGGGTCGTCCGGGATGTGCATCTTACGGTACTTGCCCAGGTAGCTCCCATCGGCATCGATCACGGCGGCCGTGTTGTGGTAGAGCCCTTTGGCCCTCACCTCGAACATCGACGCCACGATCACCACCTCCAACTCCCTGGCAAGCTCCTGCAGCACCGAGGTCGATGGTCCGGGAATCGGTTCGGCATACCCGAACGGCTCATACTCCTCGGCCTGGCAGAAGTACAGTGTCGTAAAAAGCTCTTGGAGGCAGACGATTTGCGCCCCGTCGGCAGCAGCTTCCCTGATGCGGGCGACTGCCTTTTCGAGGTTTTCGACCGGGTTCTCCCGGCAGGACATCTGCACAAGCGCAAGACGGACGGAGTCGGAATGCATGACTTATGGAATGATGGTGTTGATGATCAGGCCCGCGGAAAAGAGAAGACCGTGGACAGTGAGCACTTTGCCCGTGCCGGCGAGCACCATGTTGAGCTCCCTGCCCCGGGAGCTGTAGAGCTTTTGCACCATGCCGATGGCGAGCGGCAGGCTCAGGAGCGACAGCAGGCACCAGGCGGAATAGCCGGAAAGAACCATGAGAACGGGAACAGCATAGGCGAGCACGGTCAAAAGCACATACAGCATGCGGGCACGGGATGCGCCAATGCGTGCCGGAAGGGTCATCTTGCCTACCTTGCGGTCAGTATCGATATCGCGGATGTTGTTGACGAGGAGGATATTGACCGAAAATGCCCCGGGAGCTGCCGCCGCCACAAGCACCGGAGCAGGCAGGGCGAGCGCCTGTACGAAATAGGCTCCCCCGACGGCCACAAGGCCAAAAAAGATGAAGACGAACACATCGCCGAGGCCGGAATAGGCTATGGGGTAAGGGCCACCGGTATAGGCCCAGGCGAACAGCAGGGAGAGTACCCCGATGAGGAGCACCGGCCATCCTCCGATGGCGACCAGATAGAGGCCGAGCAGGAATACGGAGATCATCAGGCCGGCCGATACCCGGATCATGGTCTTTTCGCTGATGATGCCGGCGGCCACGGTCCTCGTGGGCCCGAGGCGCTCGCCGGTATCCGCACCCTTGCGGAAATCGTAGATCTCATTGATGAAGTTGGTGGCGATCTGGATGCCCAGAGCGCACACGAGGGCGACAATCGCCGGCGCCAGGCGGAACCTGCCATCGGCGGCAGCCATGGCAGAGGCAAGCACAACCGGTACCGCGCCGGCAGGCAGGGTTTTGGGCCTCACGGCCAGAAGCCATGCCTGGACGGCCGAAGGTTTTGATGAAACGATGGCGGGCATGGGTTGTTACTGGGCCTTGTTCTCTTTTGACATCCTGACGCTGCTGAACACCGTGCGGATCTTCTCCCCCGGCTTGATGTAGGAGAGGCTGTGCCGGACAGCCATGGTGGCTTCGCTCAGGCCGGTCTGGATGATCTTGAGCTTGCCGGGATAGAAGGCGATATCGCCGGCTGCGTACAGGCCGTCGACCGATGTCTTCATATGGGAGTCGACCACGAGCGCGTTGTCGCAGAGTTCGAGGTCCCATCCGGCAAGGGGGCCGAGGTTCGACTTGAAACCGATCAGGATGAGCAGGCATTCGGCGTCGACCGACGTCTCGCGTCCGGAGCGCGAACGAAGATGCAGGCGAGTCAGCGCACCATCAACCGTATCGAGGCTGCGTACCTCGGTGTCGAGATGAACCGCCAGCCGGCCAGCCTCTTTTGCTTCGAGCACCTCATGGGCCGTCTTGCCGTGACCCTGGAACTCATGGCCGCGATGCACGAGCGTAACCGACCTTGCGACCTTCATGAGCCCGACGGTCCAGTCAAGTGCCGAATCGCCCCCGCCGACGATGACCACGTTGCGATCCCTGAAATCGTTGACCGACTTGACGGCATAGAACACCGACGAACCGACGAGATGGCTGATATCGCCGAGCTGAGGAAGCGTTCTTGGTTCGAATGCGCCGAGTCCCGCTGCGATAAGGAGCGCCCTCGAGCGATAGATGCTGCCGGTGTTCGTTTCGGTTTCGAAGGTTCCGTCCTCGAGCTTGGTGTACTTCGTGACGGTCTCGCCGAGCACAACGTCAGGATTGTAGCGCTCCGCCTGCTTCCAGAGGCTCTCCACAAGGCTTATGGCCGGAACTTCGGGAAAGCCCGCAACGTCGTAGATATGCTTCTCCGGATAGAGGGCTGCGAGCTGCCCGCCGAGCTGGGACATACTCTCGATGATCCGGCACGAAATATTGTTCATGCCGCACTGGAACGCCGCAAAAATGCCGGTCGGGCCGCCGCCGATGATGGTCAGGTCCCTCATATCCCGGTGGTCGGTCATGTCGCTGTGGATATCGAACATCTTGTAATGCCTTGAAAATGTTAGCCGTGGCGCCGGGGGCTCAGTTGCCGCGATCCGACTTTTTCAGGTAGATCATGCCTTCAGGGTCGACCATTCCATAAAGGATGGAGATCAGGTGGTCGTTTTCGTCAAGCTCATGGATTTCGACATGAGCCGCATCATGCTTTATCACCTGGTCGCCCTCGTCGTTCTTGAAATAAAAAATCGCCTTGACGCCACCATGCGGCGTCTGGCCAACGAACTGATAGGAGCCCTCACCCAGATCGTCAAGCGCGCAACCCGGATTTTTGGGATCGATCGGGCAACTGGCGCACTGGGAGTAGAACCCCTCTTCCGAGTCGGCGTATTCGCAAACAGGAAATTTCATAATGGTTTCTCTTTTTCTGGAAGCTGCTTGGAAGACACCCCGGCCAATCTTCGAACGGGACCGGCGAAATGGAATCGATGCGGACTCCGGAGTGCCGAAACAACGGAATTCGGGAGAGCGCCCGGCGATATGACCGGACCGCCGGAGAGATTGTGCTTGGGATGTCCTTGAACGTGGCCCAATATAACACCTTTAATATATTGTTGCATATTGTTGCAGATTCAAAGTTTTGTGATTTCTTAAGAGCTATGGTATTCTGTCAGCAGTCACACTCCGATCATCAAACACCGCCAAACGATGTTAGCCAAAAGGATCATCCCGTGCCTTGACGTCCGTGATGGACGGGTCGTCAAGGGAATCAATTTCGAAGGGCTGAGGGACGCCGGGTCCATTCTTGAGCAGGCCCGATTCTACAACAGCGAGATGGCCGACGAGCTGGTGTTCCTTGACATTTCGGCATCTCTCGAATCCCGAAGGACAACGCTCGAGGAGGTGCTCAAAGTTTCCGGAGAGGTCTTCATCCCGCTGACAGTCGGAGGCGGCATCAGCTCGGTCGAACGGGCGAGGGACGCTTTCCTGCACGGCGCCGACAAGGTTTCGGTGAACACTGCGGCCGTCAACGAACCGGAGCTGATTTCGCGGATCGCCGAAAAGTTCGGATCGCAGGCTGTGGTCGTGGCCATCGACGTCAAGAAGGTCGGCGACGAGTACATCGTCCACACCCACTCCGGCAAGGTCTCGACGGGTATCGACGCGCTGGAATGGGCGCACCGCGTCCAGGAACTGGGTGCGGGCGAGATCCTGCTGACCAGCATGGACCGCGACGGAACGAAGGAGGGATACGATAACGAAATCCTGAGCAGGATCTCGACCTCAGTGCACATTCCGGTCATCGCGTCCGGAGGCGCCGGCAACCTCGAGCACCTCTACGACGGGTTTACCAAAGGCCATGCCGACGCGGCCCTGGCGGCCTCCATCTTCCACTTCCGCCAGCACTCCATCCGCGAGGCCAAAGAGTATCTGCGGGAGCGCGGCATCGCTGTCAGGCTTTAAGATCGTCACGCGTGACATGTAACGCGTGACAAATGCAAGAACGTGACGCTGACGCTTGGCGCATAGACCTCGAAGCTGGCTGGACCGGCGTCGCACAAATGACCGTTCCTCACACGTTCCATCGGTCGCGCAACAGGGGCACCTGCTTCAGTAATGGCAGGAACAGGAGATAGACCCCCATGCCTGAGGCATCGGCGAGCAGGTCCGACACCTCGGCACTGCGCCATGGCAAAAATGACTGCACGATTTCGATCAGTATACCGTAACCCGTGAGCAGAGCTATCTTCCTGAATCCGAACCCCTCCTCAGGAAAAGAGAAATCAGCCAGGAACGACAGGGCGCAGAACGCCAGGGCATGCATGATCTTGTCACCCCCTTCGACCTGCGGGTCCAACGGGTGTCTGATGGTCGATTCAAACAGGATGAACGCCATGGCCATCAACAGCAGTACCCTTGTCGCCAGAACCAGGCCGCGACGCATACTCGTATTAATCATAATAAATATCCCGATACTGAAAATCCGTTCAGGCAGTCGCCGATGACCTGTCGACGGCCATATGCCGCTTTTTTTCCTTTATTATATGCCATTGCCTAAATTCAGACAGGGTTCGGACCATCCGAATACCACGTATACCCACTCTTACCCCACGATCATGGTGCACCGATTCTTCTCCGCCAGCCGTTACCTCGTGCTCATCGCCGTCGCCGGCTCGTTCATAGCAGGCGCCACGATGCTCGCCTTCGGCGGTTTCTCGGTAGTACGTCTCCTCTCCGAGCTCCTGCTGACAGGGGATTTCGGCAGCAAGGCGGCCAAAGGCCTGGCACTCGGCTTCATCGAATCGATCGACCTGTTCCTGCTCGGCACAGTGTTCCAGATCATGGCGCTCGGGCTCTATGAACTCTTCATCGACGATACGATCCCGGTTCCCTCCTGGCTGGTCATCCACAACCTCGACGACCTGAAGAAAAAGCTCATCGGAGTCATCGTGGTCGTCATGGCCGTGGTCTTCCTCGGGCATGTCGTCAACTGGCACGGAGAACAGGAGATCATCTACATCGGCATAGCCATCGCACTGGTCGTTTCGTCGATGACCCTGTTCCTCGGCCACAAAGGAAAAGAGTGACCGATCATCTCAGAACCACTGCCGCGAACGATAGAACCTGACCATGCTGAGGACGATCAGGCTCATAACCCCAAGCACAACGAAATATCCCCAGCGCCATTCAAGCTCGGGCATATACCTGAAATTCATGCCGTAGAGTCCGGCGATGAATGAGAGCGGCATGAAGATCGTCGCGATCATGGTCAGGAACTTCATCACCTCGTTCATGCGGTTGTTGACTGCTGCGAGGTAGGTCTCCTGCATACCGGTCACGATGTCGCGGAACACCTCAACCGTGTCGATGACCAGGATGATATGGTCGTAGACGTCCCTGAAATAGGGCTCGACCCCGTCGCCTATCACCGCAAAATCGTCACGCATGACGCTGCCGATGGCCTCTCTCAGAGGCCATATCGACTTGCGAAGGATGATCAGTTCGCGCTTCAGTGTGTAGATGGATTCGAATGTCGCCCGATCATAGTTTTCAAGCAGCCCCGCTTCAAGCCTGTCGATCGTATTTTCGACCTCTTCCAGGATCGAAAGGTAATGGTCAACGACCGCATCGATAAGGGCGTAAGCCAGAAAATCGGCAGCGTGACGCCTCACTTTTGCACCTGAATTGGCGATCCTCTGGCGAACGGCATCAAACATGTCTCCCGGTTTTTCCTGAAAGGTGATCACATAACCGTCGCCTACAAGGATGCTCAACTGCTCCCGTTCTATGCCTCTCGGCCCTTCGCTGAATTCGAGCATCTGCAGCACCAGGTAAAGATAGCGCTCGAAATCCTCGACCTTGGGCCTCTGGCCGGTGTGCAGGATATCTTCAAGCGTCAGGGATTCGATGCCGAACAGCTCTCCCGCCTGGGCGATCAGCGGAATATCGTGAAGACCGTCGATATTCACCCATACAACCTTGCACGTCTCCCTGAAGGGCAGGCACTCCTGAAGATCCGAACAGGTGCGCACTATGAACTGCGAATCGTCGTAGGCGATCATCGTGATGATCGGGTTCTCGACCTGTTTTTCTCCGACATGGATCAGCGTGCCGGGAGGCTGACCAGCGGTTTTGGTGCGGTTCTTCAGCACCTTGCCAAAGGTTTCGATGCGGCCCCTGTCGACGGGACGCACCTTATCGCTTTGTCGTTTTTTTTTCATAACTGACGCTCGGGGTTCAGAATGCAGCATTCGGCAAGAATAAAGATAAGCATTATTACTCCGTCAAGAAGCTTTCCCGGGAGCGCCGGGCTCCGGCCCGGCGAAAGAAGGCTCCGCCTGTGACGGTCATCCTTCACCTGGTATCGGCAGGCATGTCGTTTGCAGAGCATGTATCCATAACCATCCAGGAGACCATCCATGCGAATCAGATCCTTGATACTGACCCTTGTCGCGCTTCTGACCCTCGCAGGGTGCTCCTCCTATTCGATCGTCAGCGACTACGACAGCAACATGCCTTTCGGCAGCCACAAAAGCTACCGCTGGTCCGGAGAGGGCGCAGCAGGAATCGGGGACGACGTGCTGGCCAAAAATCCGCTGATCTACAAGCACATCAAAAACGCCGTGGATCGCGAGCTCAGGGCAAAGGGCTTCATGCTGAAGGAGAAAGGTCCGGTCGATTTCACCGTCGCCACCCATGCCGGTATCAGGGAGCGCGTGGCCGTCGCGCCTCCTGCGGTGATATTCTCCTATCATCAAGGCTACTACCGCAGAGGCCATGGATACTACTCGAGCTTCTGGTATGACCCCTACGGCCCCTACCCACGGGTGATGTACTATGAGGAGGGAACCCTCGTCATCGACATCATCGACACGAAAAGCGAAAATATCGCCTGGCGCGGGGTTGCGAGCGGCATCCTGAGGGACTACGAATCGACGACCGGGATGCACAGGGAGATCGACACCGTAGTCACCAGGGTTCTGGCCAAATTCCCGCCTGTTTCGAGATAGGCGGAAATCGCCCGTCCGGATCGACAAGCCCGGCAATGCCGCCGAACGGCGACAGGGCTTGAAAAGATCAGGTTCCCGTAAAGGATGAATTGTTGCTGTTCTGTTACATTTGCGGCCGGACATACGCCGAGCGGGAGCTCGGCGCTCCCGGCTATGACCAGGGCTCCCAGCGCCATTCACGGATCTCGGGCATATCCTCGCCATACTGCCTGATGTACTCCTTGTGCTCGATGAGCCGGTCGCGAACATACTGTTTCAGATAGGCCGCCCGGTGCTTCAGGCTTGGCACTCGGTCGACCACGTCGGCCACCAGGTGGAACCGGTCCAGATCGTTCATCACCACCATGTCGAACGGCGTGGTGGTGGTCCCCTCCTCCTTGTATCCCCGTACATGCAGGTTCTGGTGGTTGGTGCGCCGGTAGGTCAGCCGGTGGATCAGCCAGGGATAGCCGTGGTAGGCGAAGATCACCGGCCTGTCGGTGGTGAACAGGTCGTCGAACTCCCGGTCTGCGAGTCCGTGGGGGTGCTCTTCCTTCGGCTGCAGTGTCATGAGGTCCACCACGTTGACCACCCTGATCTTCAGGTCGGGCGCCTGACGGCGCAGGATGTCCACGGCGGCCAGGGTCTCGAGCGTCGGTACGTCTCCCGCGCAGGCCATGACCACGTCGGGCTCACCATCCGCCGCATCGTTCGATGCCCACTCCCAGATACCGATCCCCGAGGTGCAGTGCCTGACGGCCGACTCCATGTCCAGCCACTGCCATGCCGGCTGCTTGCCGGCCACGATCACGTTGATATAGTTGCGCGACCGCAGGCAGTGGTTCGCGACCGACAGCAGCGTATTGGCGTCTGGCGGCAGGTAGACCCGGATCACTTCGGCCTTCTTGTTGACCACATGGTCGATGAAGCCGGGGTCCTGGTGCGAAAAGCCGTTGTGGTCCTGTCGCCAGACGTGCGAGGTCAGGAAGTAGTTCAGCGAGGCGATCGGACGCCGCCATGGAATTTCGCTGTCGGTCACCTTCAGCCACTTGGCGTGCTGGTTGAACATCGAGTCGATGATGTGGATGAATGCCTCGTAGCAGGAGAAGAAGCCATGACGGCCGGTCAGCAGGTACCCCTCGAGCCACCCCTGGCAGGTGTGTTCGGAGAGGATCTCCATAACCCGGCCATCGGGGGACAAGTGATCGTCGCCGGGAAGGCGCTCCGCCATCCAGCTCCGGTCCGTCTCCTCGAACAGCTCGCCGAGCCGGTTCGATGCGGTCTCGTCGGGGCCGAACACCCGGAAGTTGGCGCTCGCCTCGTTCAACCTCATTACGTCACGCAGGAAACGGGCCATCGGTTTCGGGGTCTCGACCTCCACCGAACCTGGCGATGACACTTCGATCGCATAATCCCGAAAATCTGGCAGGCGCAGCTCCCTGAGCAGCAGGCCGCCGTTGGCGTGCGGATTGTCGCCCATTCGACGCTTCCCTTTCGGTGCCAGCGCCTGAAGCTCAGGCAGAAGCCGCCCCTCCGGTGTGAACAGCTCCTCCGGCCGGTAACTGCGCATCCAGGTATCCAGCAGCTTCAGGTGCCCGGAGTTGTTCCGCACCTCGCTGAAGGGCACCTGGTGGGAGCGCCAGCTTCCCTCAGCCGGCTTGCCGTCCACCACCTTCGGGCCTGTCCACCCCTTGGGTGAGCGCAGCACGATCATCGGCCAGCGTGGCCGGTCCGCCACCCCGTCTTCACGCGCCCGACGCTGGATCTCTGCGATCCCGTCGAAGCAGCGGTCCAGGGTAGCCGCCATCGCCTGGTGCATCACCACCGGATCGTCCCCCTCCACGAACCAGGGTTGGTACCCGTACCCGATCATGAGGCTCTCAAGCTCGTCGTGAGGGATGCGCGCCAGCACCGTCGGATTGGCAATCTTGTAGCCGTTCAGGTGCAGGATGGGCAGTACCGCACCGTCCCGCTTCGGGTTCAGGAACTTGTTGCTGTGCCAGGCCGTGGCCAGTGGCCCGGTCTCCGCCTCTCCGTCACCGATCACGCAGGCCGTAATCAGACCGGGATTGTCGAATACCGCACCGTAAGCGTGTGAAAGTGCGTAACCCAGCTCGCCACCCTCGTGAATCGAACCGGGGGTTTCGGGCGCCACGTGGCTCGGGATGCCACCGGGAAACGAAAACTGCCGGAACAGCCGCTTCATGCCCTCCTCGTCGAACGAGACATCAGGATAGTACTCGCTGTAGGTGCCCTCCAGCCAGACGTTAGCCACCAGCGCCGGACCGCCGTGTCCGGGTCCCGCGATGTAGACGACATCCAGGTCACGCTGACGGATGATCCGGTTCAGGTGCACATAAATGAAATTCAATCCGGGTGTTGTCCCCCAGTGGCCCAGCAGACGCGGTTTGACCTGATCACCGCTCAATGGCTGCTTCAGCAACGGGTTGTCCATCAGGTAGATCTGACCGACCGACAGGTAGTTGGCCGCACGCCAGTAGGCGTTCATAAGTTCAAGTTCCGACTGGCAGAGAGGCTGTTCCCTGACTATGCTGTTCATCATCGCTCCATTTTGATTCGGTTGGCCGGACCGGTGACCGAGGCCGGCCGAAAGGCCCTCAACGCACTTCGAGAAGCCGCCGCGTCTGCCGAACGATGGTCAACTCCTCGTTTGTCTTCATAACCCTGACAACGACACGGGACGAATCATGTGAAACGACCGGAAGGTTTTCCAGGTTTTTTTCAGGGTCGAGGCGGATGCCGAGGAAATCAAGCCCCGAGCAGATGCGGCGGCGGACTTCCGGAGCATGCTCACCGATGCCGCCCGTGAAGACCAGCATGTCGAGCCCGCCCAGCACCGCCGAAAGAGCACCGAGCTGTTTGCGGGCCTGGTAACAGAAAAGCTCGACGGCCTCATGCGCAGACTCATGAAGCTTCTCCGCGTCGAGCAGGTCCCGCATATCGTCGCTCATGCCTGACACGCCAAGCATCCCCGACCTGCGATTCACCAGATCCCTGAGACCATCGGGCGTCAGCCTCCCCTTCTGCAGAAGGAACAGGAACACGCCGGGATCGAGGTCACCGGTCCGGGTGCCCATCACGAGCCCTCCCGCCGGTGAAAACCCCATCGTGGTCTCGACGCTCCTGCCGTCGCGAACAGCCGCCATACTGGCCCCGTGGCCAAGATGCGCCAGGATGACCCGCCCCTTGCGGGCAAGGGCCTCTCGCCCGGCAGAGAGTTCACTGAGGATATATTCATAGGAAAGGCCGTGGAAGCCGTAGCGTTGCACCCCTTCGCTGCGGTAGGGCTCGGGAAGGGGATAGAGCCGGGCGGTGGACGGCATGGTGCAATGGAAAGCCGTGTCGAAACAGGCGACCTGGAACACCCCGGGAAATACCCATGCCGCTTGCCGGATGGCATTCAAGGCTTGTGGAAGATGTTCGGGGGCATAGGAGATCAGTTCAGTAACCGAGGCGAGCAGTTCGGGTGAAACCTTCTCGGGAGCCGTGTGACGTGCGCCACCATGTACGATACGGTGCCCGACAGCATCCGGCATGCCCGGTCCATGGGCAACGATCCAGGAGAATACATGCCGGCATGCCTCCGAATGGTCGGCCGTCTCCGCTCGCTGGCAATCGATGAATCTGCCTTCGGCATCCGTTACCGAAAACCGTCCGTCCTTCAGGCCGATCCTCGTAAGGGTCCCGGAAAACAGAAGCTCGTCAGAAGCCCCGCTTTCATAGAGAGAAAACTTGATGCTCGATGAGCCGGTATTGACAGCAAGAATCGTAATCGTCGGCCTCATGAAAGCTCCTCGGTCATGAAATCTCGAAATTCCCTCACCACGGAAATATCTTTAAAAAAGGGTTCTCCACGTGAACACATCCAATCCTGAACACTAACCCACGCTTCGCCATGTTACGTTCCTGAAAAGGGGACGACATTCATTTCATTCACTTTTCAACCATCACATCGACCCAGCCTCCGGAGAATCCCCGCCACTCCGGAGGTTGAAATCCCCAACATCCTTGCCGTCTCAGCCAGAGTGAGCCCCAGCTCACCGACCATCCTGGGCACCAGCAACCTTCTGATCAAAGTCAGTTCCCGTCGTTTGACTCCTGATTTCAGAAGATCAACGGAAACAGACCGAAACTCACACATCTCGCCCAACTCTTTTTCAGCCATCTTCACTCTCTGATCCATCGCAAGTTTTTCCCTTGTGCGTTGGTCGGCCTGCTGAAGCAAACCATCGACAAAATCACCCTTCCCAAGAATCCTCGGGTCAGCGGACTGGTTTTGCAACTCCTTTCGAGGGCGGCCCCGCACTGAATTGACAATAGACCATCGCCCCATCGACCGCACCAGCCCTCCCCCCGTCAAGTCGGGGCGCCTTCCGACGTCAACCTGTCCGACGATAAACTCACGATATTTCTGCTGGGCTTCTTTTTTATTTCCTGAAAAACAGCGTAACACCGCCTCACTATGTTGCCAGCCATTCATATGGATTCCCATGAGCGCGGAATGCCCGCACCACCTATAACGGTCAAGCTCCTCCAATGAACAAACCAAACCAGCACGCAACGGATTGAGATGGATATAGGAAACGAGTTGAATGAAATATTCGTCCTCCTGGCACACAATTGACTTATAGCGGTTCTGGAATAAATAGCCATGGCGCTTGTGCCGAAGATTGTAGCGAATCGCATAACCGGTCAATAGCCTGCGCATGAAAGGGCTCAGCCCCAATGGCCCGCTTTTAATAAGCAGATGCGCGTGATTGGTCATCAATGCCCAGGCAAATACAGCAGTACCGGTTTCATGTGAAAGTCTGGCGATCGCTTCAAGGAAATCAGCCCTGTCGCGATCATCGGAAACTATCGGGGCACCCTCAATACCCCGCATCATGATGTGATGGAGGGTACCGGGCACATCGAGTCTTGGACCTCTTGGCATAGTATGGCGTATATTGGTTGGGGGAAACCGTAAAGGTAATTTGGCAGAAAACAGCGAGGGATCAAAACAATGCAGGAAAGTGCAAAGAGTAAATGTCGTCCCCTTTTCTGGGAGCTCATATCGGCAGAAGAGATCCGGGAACGGATCGGTGAACTGGGCAAAGCCATCTCGGACGATTACGCCGGGATGACTGAAATCGTGGTAGTTTGCGTCCTGAAGGGGGCATTCGTCTTCACGGCCGACCTCGTGCGTCATATCTCCGTCCCCTGTCGCATAGAGTTCATCCGCGCTTCAAGCTACGGCACCCACTGCACTTCGACCGGCAGGGTGATGCTCAACCACGACATCGATATCGAAGGACGTGATGTCCTGCTGGTCGAAGACATCGTGGACACCGGGCTGACCCTCTCCTGCATCAGGACAGAGCTGCTGAAGCTGAACCCCGCCTCGATGAAACTCTGCAGCCTCCTTGACAAACCCCTGGCCAGAAAGGTGGCCGCGGAACCCGATTACTCCGCATTCACCATTCCGGAGCTCTTCGTCGCGGGCTACGGACTCGATATGGCCGGCAAGTACCGGGAGCTCCCCTTCATCGGCGTTTTCGAAGCATAATCTCCTTCGGAATCCGTTATACGCATCACGAGCCCCCTCTCGTGCCAACACCTGTCAAACCATGCCATCCGTGGCGCTTACTACATATTCGTCTGATCCCGGCAATCAGGATGCATTTTTCCCCTAATATTTTTAGGATATTTATTATATTTGCCTTAATTAAAAACTATACAAGAGGCCTCAACCGTACAAGACGAATGCATGCTGGAACGAACGCCTTCCCTGGAGCGACACCGGGGCCCTGGATCATCGACACGACCCTCCGGGATGGAGAGCAGGCTCCCGGAGTGGTCTTCAGGCGTCCGGAAAAAAAGCATATCGCACGGCTGCTCGCCGATGCGGGCGTCGACGAAATCGAGGTAGGCTATCCGGCAATAGGCGCTTCGGAACGAAAGGTCATCAGGGAAATTGCCTCCATGAACCTTCCATCGAGGCTGACCTCATGGGCAAGGGCAAACAGGACCGATATCGAGCTCGCCGCATTGTGCGGTACCGAAGCCGTGCATATCAGCTTTCCGCTCTCGGCGCTTTACCTCAGCCTGATGAAAAAGGAGTACGCGTGGGTGCAGGAACAGCTGCACCAGCTGGTAGCATATGCGCGTGGGATATTCGGCTTTGTGAGCGTCGGCGGGCAGGATGCCACAAGGGCAGGCAGGCATCTCCTCGAACAGTTCGTCGATGATAGCGCCGCCGCAGGGGCAGACCGGGTCAGGATTGCGGATACCGTCGGTATCGCGACACCGCTTTCCATCGTGGATATGGTGACCGGCCTCCGTTCACGTTCGGCCATTCCCCTCGAGTTCCATGCGCACAACGACCTCGGTATGGCCACGGCCAACGCCTTCACGGCGCTTGAAGCCGGCTGCCAGGCCGTCAGCGTCTCGGTGACCGGACTGGGCGAACGGGCAGGCAATGCCGCCCTCGAGGAGCTTGCTGTAGCCCTTGCGATGTCGGGAAAACCAGGTTGCAGGCTCGACACGACCATGCTTGCCGTACTTTGCGACGTGGTCTCGGCAGCATCGGGCCGGCCTATCCAGGAGCAGAAACCGGTCGTGGGACGTTCGGCATTCCAGCATGAATCGGGAATCCATTGCGCGGCGCTGCTGAAAGACCCGCTCTCCTACCAGCCATTCCTGCCATCCAGGGTCGGGCGGGAGAATTTCGAGATGGTCATCGGCAAGCACTCGGGAACCGCCGCCATCAGGGACCATTTTCTTAAAAAGGGAATCATCCTGTCGAGGGAGGAGTCCTTCGGACTGCTCGAGATTGTCCGGAGCGTGGCCGACCGGCGAAAGCGCGCCCTTCGTGCGGACGAACTCGACGCAATCCACAAAGAGTACCGTCAAACAGGCGTCAACTTACATCAGTAGTCATGCTCATACCACACCAGCAGGAACAAAGCAGCATCAGCCTTCTGGCCGAAGTGAGCCGGACGGTCAACAACGAAGAGGACATCAGCAAGGTCCTCCGGCTCGTCCTGTTCATCCTGTCTGAACACATGAACATGCTGCGGGGCATGATCACCATCCTGAACCGCGATACCAACGAGATCGTCATCAACGAGTCCTTCGGCCTGAGCGAAACCGAGAGCCAGAGGGGTCGTTACAAGGTCGGTGAAGGAATCATCGGGAAGGTGGTGAAGAGCGGAAAGCCGGCCGTCGTGCCAAGAATAAACGAAGAACCGCTCTTCCTGGACAGGACAGGTTCCAGATCGAAGGAGAAAAAGGAGGAGCTCTGCTTCATCTGCGTCCCGATAAAGGCTGGGGTGGAGGTCATCGGCACCCTGAGCGCAGACCGGCGACTGTCGGCACCGGCGGAATCCGCAAGCGCCAAAAAGAGCAAGGCCGAGGAGGCCCGCAAGGACACGCTCCAGTATTACGTCGACCTGCTGTCGATCATAGCGGCCATGATCTCCCAGGCCGTGCGCCTCAAACAGCTCGCCGCGGAAGAAAAATCCGGATCGCCCAGGCCGGTCGCACCGGTCATCGCCCCTGAGGGCCGGCCCTCAGGGGATGAGGAGCTCGACGAAGAGATCAAGGAGTCCGAGAGGCCGGCAAACATCATCGGCAATGCCAAGCCGATGATCTCCCTGTTCAGGATGATCGACAAGATTTCCCGCACCAGCGCCACGGCCCTGATCCTTGGTGAAAGCGGCGTTGGCAAGGAGCTCGTTGCCAACGCCATCCATTTCAAAAGCCTGCGTGCAGGCAAGTCGTTCATCAAGTTCAACTGTGCGGCGCTTCCCGAAAACATCGTCGAAAGCGAACTCTTCGGACACGAGCGGGGAGCATTCACCGGCGCGGCATCTCAACGCCAGGGGCGGTTCGAGCTTGCCGACGGCGGCTCGATATTCCTCGACGAGGTCGGCGAACTGAGCCTGGCGGTACAGGCCAAGCTGCTGAGGATCATCCAGGAGAAGGAGTTCGAGCGCCTGGGCGGCACCAGGACGATCAAGACGGACGTCCGTATCATCGCGGCCACAAACCGGAGCCTCGAAGACCAGATCCGCGAGGGAGCGTTTCGTGAAGACCTCTACTATCGGCTGAACATCTTCCCGATCACCGTCCCGCCGCTGAGGGAGCGGAAAACCGACATCCTGATGCTGGCCGACTACTTCGTGGAAAGGTTCAACACCCTGAACCACAAGGGTATACGGCGCATCTCGACCACGGCCATCGACATGCTCATGCGCTACCACTGGCCCGGCAACGTGAGGGAACTGCAGAACTGCATCGAACGTGCAGTCATCCTGAGCGAGGACAACGTCATTCACGGTTATCACCTTCCCCCCTCTCTCCAGACGGCCGAGTCGAGCGGGACTCCGTATACAGGATCGCTCCAGCAGAAACTCGACGCCATCGAGAAGGAAATGATCATCGAGGCGCTGAAGCGCACCAAGGGAAATATGTCACGAGCGGCGGTACAGCTCGGCCTGTCCGACAGGATCATGGGACTGAGAATGAAAAAATTCGACGTCGATTATCGCAAATTCCGCGCCTGATCTTCCGCAACCCACGATAAAATCGCTAATTCGGAGCCGCCAGAATCCATACCGGCCCGAATGAGCGATCGAACCTTATATATAAATGGTGTACTAATCACCATTTTTTATTAATATTGGTTTAATTCATTGTCGCGCCCCCCCCCCCGCGAGACAGGTTAATATCATGACCGGCCCAATCACCCCGTGGTTCCGGAAGGATAAGTTCTACAGACAATTCAAGGTTCCACTATCACTTCATTCTTATGGATCTCTTGAAGCAAGAGAGCTCTTCCGATCTGTTCCGGTACGGACAGATTGAGTTCCGTCCCGAATGGCGCGTCGAAAACCATGACACAGGCTTTCATTACTTCAGCGGGGTAATACCGGGACATCTTTTTTTCACCTCCATAGGAGGAATAGCACATCAGGAGGATGCAGAACGGGTCATCAGCACGCTGCCTGAAATCTTCAGGGATGGCAAACTCAGTGACTGCAGGTACGTCAGGATAGCCGACTACTCGAATGTCGTCCAGCCGCCCCTCCAGACAAGGATCCATTACGCCAATGCCCTCAACCGCCTGAACAAGCTCCACAACGCCTGGCCTGAGATCACCTTTGTCTGTGGTGCATCGCCCCTGCTCAAAACCACTTTGCGCCTGTTCGCACTGTACGTCAAACAGCGCTTCATTTTTGTCGACGATGTCTCACAGGCATTCGAATCCCTGAACAGCTCCAGACACCTTTACGAAACGCCGCCACCCATGACGATGGACCTGTCGATCAAGGAGGTCGACGATTTCGCCGCTCGCTGCGGACAGTTGATCTACGAGCAGGACAAGCCGATCCCCATCTCCGTTCCGGTGACCCGTGGACGCCCTGTCGACGAGCTTTACGAAATCCTCACGGTGCTCAACGCGGACCTCAGGGAGCTGCTGCACAAGGAAAAAGTGCAGAAAAAGCATATCGAAGAGGCCCTCGACAAAGCCCGTCAACTCAACGACAAGCTGACCAGTGAAAAAATGCTGGTCGAGGAGAAGGAAGCGGAGCTGAAAGCCCTGGTACTGGAGCTCAAGAATGCTCAAAAACAGGCCGAAAGCGCCAACAGGGCAAAATCCGAATTCGTGGCGAACATGTCGCACGAGATCAGGACCCCGCTGAACGCCGTCATCGGCATGTGCGAACTGCTGCTTGCCTCGAACCTGGACAAAGAGCCGAAATTTTTCGCCGAAACGGCGCACAACAGCGCCAAACTCCTGCTTCAGCTCATCAATGACATCCTCGACTTCAGCAGGATCGAATCGGGTCATCTTGACTCAAAGCCAGCAGTGTTCGACCTGCGAAGCATCATCAGGGAGCTGCAGAACATGATGCTCAACAGCACGTCGAACAAGGGCCTCGAGCTGACCGGCACGATCGACCCGTCGATTCCAGGGCTTGTCGTCGGCCACCCCTTCTATCTCCGACAGGTGCTGATCAACCTGGTCCAGAATGCGATCAAGTTCACCGACTCGGGGGCGATATCCATCACTGCCGAAGCGATCTCCAGTTGCCCTGACTCCACGAAGGTGAGGCTTGCGGTTCGCGACACCGGAATCGGGATTCCCGAAGATATGCAGGAGATGGTGTTCCAGCGATTCACCCGTCTGGACTCGACCGACGCGAGACAGACCAGCGGCACCGGCCTGGGACTTTCCATCGCTTCGAAGCTCGTTCGATTCATGGGAGGCCGGATCGATCTGAAGAGCAAGGAGCATGAAGGCTCGGAATTCCATTTCACGATCGAGCTCGCCATACCTGAAAATGAACCCAACGCATCAGAACCGACCAGAGAGGTGACACCGTTTGCATCGACGCTCGCGAAGCCGGAAAAAACCATGACGACGGAAAACAACGGATACCAGCCCCAGGTCAACGATGCGTCCCGGCAGCCGGGAAAGATCCTTCTGGTCGAAGACAACCTGACCAGCCAGAACGTGGCGTCAGCCATGATCAAGAAAATAGGGTTCGAGGTCGATATCGCCGGCAACGGCGCCGAAGCCATAGAACGGATGAAATCGTGCGCGTACGACCTGATCTTCATGGATCTTCAAATGCCGGTCATGGACGGCCTCGAGGCGACGGCGCGCATCAGGCGCTGCCAGGATGCGCTGCTCAATCCCGATGCACCTATCATCGCCATGACGGCAAATGCCATGGAAGAAGACCGTCAGCGTTGCCTGGCGGCAGGTATGAACGACTATACCTCGAAGCCCATCACCATCAGGGCGGTAGCAGAACTGGTGCAGCGCTGGCTGCACGCCCATCCCGCCGACTGATTCGAATCACCGGTCCGGCGATCCTGGTGTATCCGGTATTTTCGCCTGGCCGGCAATGTCGAGCTTGCCGATCTTCAGCGTTCCTATTTCGAGCTTCCCGATCCTGGCCAACCTGACCAGCAAACGTCCTACGACCATCCGGCCAACAGCCAAAACGCCGACCGAAAGGGCGCCAACGGCGATAGCTCCGAGAGCAAAGGCCCCGACAGCGATCGACGGAACGGCCCTGCCTGCATTTGTTTCGGAACAGCATACCCCTGATGTTCCGGTTGGCCGGCGGTGCAATTCCGTGCCGACCGGCGAACGGCGATGATGAAACGTGATCATGTTATCGTGATTTGTCTTTGACGAGTTAATAGATCGCGGCCATTCCGTCTCAGGACGGCATGGCCGCGACAAAGGCCTCGATCTCTGCGATATCGGCAGCTGCGAGCCTGAAGTCGCCAGCGCCGAAGACCCCTTCGACCTGCGCAGCGCTTCGCCCTCCGACGATAGCCCCCGACACGGCATCATTGCGAAGGGTCCAGGCAATGGCAACCTCTCCGGGATTCCGCCCGTAACGACCTCCGATTGACCTGAGCAGTTCGACCAGTTCGAGGTTGCGCGAAAGTCGAGGTTCCTGAAATTCCTTGTTGTTCCGTCTCCAGTCGTCGGCCGGCAGATGTTCGGCGCGATCCTTCGTCATGGCTCCGGTCAGCATTCCGGAGAGCATCGGCGAGTAGACGATCACCCCGACATCCTCCTGGCGGCACCACGGGAGGATCTCCTCCTCAATGGCACGGCGCAGCATGGAGTATGGCGGCTGAAGGGTTTCGACGGGAGCTATCGCCGCCGCCCGCCGCATCTGCTCCACGTTGAAGTTCGAAACGCCGATATGCCTGACCAGCCCCTCCTGCTTGAGCCGCGACATCTCGGCCCACCCCTCCTCGATCTCATCCTCGGGGTTCGGCCAGTGAATCTGGTACAGGTCGATGGCATCGACGCCGAGCCGGCGCAGGCTCTGCTCGCACTCACGCCTGACCGATGATGCCTTGAGGCTGTTGCCGATCTTCCCTTCCTGGTCCCAGACGAGCGAACACTTGGTGAAGATGTACGGCTTTTCGCTCATGCCCGCGACGGCCCGTCCGACAAGCTCCTCCGCATGCCCAAGGCCGTAAACGGCCGCCGTGTCGATCCAGTTCATGCCAAGCTCTACCGCCCTTCGTATGGCCGCCATGGCCTCGCGATCGTCCTGTCGTCCCCATCCGTAAGCCCAACCGCTCCCACCGATGGCCCATGTACCTATACCGATGGATGTGATCGCCATGCCCGTCATCCCCAACACTCTTCTCTGCATCTGTACCTTCCTTTTTATCTTCCTTACAACATTTTCGTTTCGTCGTCGGTTCCGATCCCGCGTCAGTCAGAAAAAGTCTTTCCTACATTTTCGTATTATTTGGCCACCAGAATCGATCCTACCGTCAGATCCGGGGAACATTAACCCATCCATCCCGCATAAAAACTGCGGAAGAGTATCCCCCCGTAGCTCACGAAAAGCCCTGATACTCAAGGGCGCCTCTGTTTATTGTCGTGAGAAACCCGGGTGCAAGGCGGACGGAGCTCAGAAACCGGAGCTCTTCAGCAGGGTTTTAACCCTGCGGACATTCAGAACTCCCACATTCAGATTACCCTGGGCTTCACCCCGGGGGTCGTGAGGATTTCGAGCACCGACCAACGCAGAAATCTGGTTGCGCAACAAGTTTTTAGAGGTACCCTCAGGAAGCATACCTACAAATCCGTAGAAAGCGACCACATCCTACGGATTTGTAGGATTATCCCACGTTTTTCAGCACGAAACAGAAGCGCATCTGCCCTCACGCCAGGCATCACATCTTTTTCCATCACCACATAAGACATTTTATTTCTTGCACTTAGATACAGCGTCCATCCACCCCGCAAGATATTGCCCGCAAACCGTTCATTCTGGCACAACTGTTGCAACAATATCCTTAATTATTCAGGGCAATGATTATTTACTCCTGAATATTTTATAACAATCAGTCAGTGAACCTAAACAAGCACAATCATGAGAAAAGTTGCGATTTATGGCAAAGGCGGAATCGGCAAATCGACGACCACTCAGAACACCGTAGCTGGTCTTGCCGAAATGGGCATGAAAGTCATGGTCGTCGGATGTGACCCCAAGGCGGACTCCACCCGTCTCCTGCTTGGCGGCCTGCAGCAGAAAACCGTGCTCGATACCCTGCGCGAGGAGGGTGAAGAAGTCGAACTCGAAGATATCATCAAAGAGGGTTACAAATCGACCCGCTGCACCGAGTCCGGTGGCCCGGAGCCCGGCGTCGGCTGCGCAGGACGCGGCATCATCACCTCGGTCAACCTGCTCGAACAGCTCGGAGCCTACGATGACGAATGGAATCTGGACTATGTGTTCTACGACGTGCTCGGTGACGTTGTCTGCGGTGGATTCGCCATGCCGATCCGTGACGGCAAGGCCGAAGAGATCTATATCGTCTGCTCGGGCGAAATGATGGCCATGTACGCGGCCAACAACATCTGCAAAGGTATCCTGAAGTATGCCGACGCAGGCGGCGTGCGCCTCGGTGGACTGATCTGCAACAGCAGGAAGGTCGACAACGAGCGTGAGATGATCGAAGAGCTGGCCCGCAGGATCGGCACCCAGATGATCCACTTCGTGCCCCGCGACAACTTCGTCCAGCGTGCGGAGATCAACAGGAAAACCGTGATCGACTACGATCCGACCCACCCGCAGGCTGATGAGTACCGTGCGCTGGCCACCAAGATCAACGAGAACAAGATGTTCGTCATTCCGAAGCCACTGGAGATCGACGAGCTTGAATCGCTACTGATCGAATTCGGCATCGCCAACTAATGAACATTGTTTCCTCTGAATCAATCGACTTATAAAAAAAGGAGAACTCAAGCATGTTAATGATCAGAACAATCGTCAGGCCGGAAAAAGTACACGAGGTCATGCAGGGGCTGCTCGACGCAGGATACCCGGCCGTCACCAAGATCTCTGTCGTCGGACGCGGAAAGCAGCGCGGCCTGCGCGTCGGTGATGTGGTGTATGACGAACTTCCGAAGGAGATGCTCTTCGTCGTTGTTCCCGATGCCGACAAGGATTTCGTGATCCGGGCCATTCTTGACCACGCAAAAACCGGCGAAGGAAAATTCGGCGACGGCAAGATCTTCGTCTCGGCGGTCGAAGAGGTCTACACCATAAGCTCCGGAACCAAAGAGAGCGAACCGCTGCTGGCAGCAAAGGAGGCCTGATGAAAGAGATCATTTCAGTCATCCGGATCAACAAGGTGAACGAAACCAAGAAGGCGCTCATCGATGCCGGCATCCCCGCCTTCACGGCGACCGGCAGGGTGATGGGACGCGGCAAGGGCCAGGTCCATTTCGACATCCTCCAGGGTGCGGAAGCCGGACATCCCGAGGCGATCGCCCAGTTGGGCAATGCCCCGAGGCTGGTTGCCAAGAGGATCCTGACCGTGGTCGTTTCTGACGATCAGTGCCAGACGGCGATCGATGCGATCATCAAGACCAACCAGACCGGCAAGCCCGGGGACGGCAAGATCTTTGTAACCCCGATCCTCGACACCGTCAGGGTCAGGACCGGCGAGGAAGGCGACGAAGCGCTGAACTGAATTGAAATCAGCCGGCTTGAACGGTTTGATAACGAAGCAGTCGAATCGCGCAACAGGTTGAGCATGACACAATTATCAAGGTGTAAACGGAGAGCTACACAATGGAGGCGAAAATTCATCTACCAGATCCTGCCCTCATAAAGGAGGAGCTGATCAACAAATATCCGGCGAAGGTTGCCAAGAAGCGCAGCAAGTCGATCGTGATCAATGACCCGGAGACGATCCCTGAAGTCCAGGCGAACGTACGAACGGTACCGGGCATCATCACGCAGCGTGGCTGCTCCTATGCCGGATGCAAGGGTGTGGTCCTCGGACCGACCCGGGATATCGTGAACATAACCCACGGCCCGATCGGCTGCAGCTTTTACAGCTGGCTGACGCGCCGCAACCAGACCAGGCCCGAGAGCCCAACCGACGAAAACTTCATCACCTACTGCTTTTCGACTGACATGCAGGAGGAGAACATCGTCTTCGGCGGCGAGAAGAAACTGAAAGTAGCTATCCAGGAGGCCTATGACCTCTTCCACCCGAAGGCGATCGCCATCTTTTCGACCTGCCCGGTCGGACTGATCGGCGATGACGTCCATGCGGCCGCAAGGGAGATGAAGGAGAAGCTCGGCGACTGCAACGTGTTCGGCTTCAGCTGTGAAGGCTACCGCGGCGTCAGCCAGTCGGCAGGCCACCACATCGCCAACAACGGCGTGTTCAAGCATATGGTCGGACGCAACAACGAGCCGGCGGAAGGCAAGTTCAAGCTCAACCTGCTCGGCGAGTACAACATCGGCGGCGACGCGTTCGAAATTGAACGCATCTTCGAGAAGTGCGGCATCACGCTGGTCGCCTCGTTCAGCGGCAACTCGACCGTAGGCCAGATCGAGAACGCGCACATGGCCGACCTGAACGTCATCCTGTGCCACCGCTCGATCAACTACATGGGCGACATGATGGAAACCAGGTACGGCATCCCGTGGATGAAGGTCAACTTCGTCGGCGCCGAATCGAGCGCAAAATCGCTCCGCAAGATCGCAGAGTACTTCGGTGACGCAGGACTCAAGGCCCGCGTCGAAGAGGTGATCGCCGAGGAGATGCCCAAAGTCAAGGCCATCATCGACGAGATCCGGCCGAGGACCGAAGGCAAGACCGCCATGCTCTTCGTCGGCGGCTCACGAGCACACCACTACCAGGACCTCTTCACGGAGCTTGGCATGACGACGGTGGCCGCCGGTTACGAGTTCGCCCACCGCGACGACTACGAAGGCCGCGAAGTGCTGCCGAGCATCAAGATCGACGCCGACAGCAAGAACATCGAGGAGCTGAAGGTAACGGCTGACCCCGAACTCTACAACCCCAGGAAAACCGAAGCCGAACTCGAAGAGCTGAGGGGCAAAGGGCTGGAGATCAACGGCTATGAGGGCATGATGAAGCAAATGTTGAAGAAGTCGCTGGTCGTCGACGACGTCAGCCACTACGAGTCGGAAAAGCTCATCGAGCTCTACAAGCCTGACATTTTCTGCGCCGGCATCAAGGAGAAGTATGTGGTCCAGAAGATGGGCGTGCCACTCAAGCAGCTTCACAGCTACGATTACGGAGGTCCCTACACCGGCTTCGAAGGCGCGGTGAACTTCTACAAGGATATCGACCGGATGGTCAACAATCCAGTCTGGAAGCTGATCAAGGCCCCGTGGGAAAAAGAGAGCTCCGAGGCCCTGGAAGCCACCTACGTAGCATAACGACTCAACAGACAAATACCGGCCTCCCCTGCAGCAAGACATGCTACCGGGGAGGCAAAAAAGGAGATTATTGAATCATGTTATTACGACACACAACCAAAGAGGTCAAGGAGCGCGAGGGGCTGACGATCAATCCGGCAAAAACATGCCAGCCGATCGGTGCCATGTACGCAGCTCTCGGCATCCACGGCTGCCTGCCTCACAGCCATGGCTCTCAGGGATGCTGCTCATACCACCGCAGCACCCTGACCAGGCACTACAAGGAGCCGGTCATGGCGGCCACCAGCTCGTTCACCGAAGGCGCTTCGGTGTTCGGCGGCCAGGCCAACCTGCTCCAGTCCATCGAGACCATCTTCGCGGTCTACGATCCCGACATCATCGCGGTACACTCGACCTGCCTGTCTGAAACGATCGGCGACGACTTGCAGCAGATCACCAAGAAGGCAAAGGACGACGGCAAGATCCCTGAAGGCAAATTCGTGATCTACGCCAGCACCCCGAGCTTCATCGGTTCTCATATCACCGGCTACGCCAACATGGTAACCGGCATGGCGGAGCAGTTCGCGGTATCGACCGGCGAGAAGAAGAACCAGATCAACATCGTCGCAGGCTGGATGGAGCCCTCCGACATGCGCGAGATCAAGCGCCTTTCGAAAGAGATGGGAGTGAAGATCGTGCTCTTCCCGGACACCTCCGATGTACTCGACGCGCCGCAGACCGGCAAGCACGAGATCTACCCGAAAGGCGGCGTCACGGTCGACGAGCTGAAAAGCTCCGGCGACAGCAAGTGTTCGCTCGCCCTCGGCAGCATCAGCGCTGAACCTGCAGCAATCGCGCTGGACAAGAAATGCAAGGTGCCGTTCGAGACGCTCGACATGCCCATCGGCCTGTCGGCGACTGACAGGTTCATCGTATCGCTCAGCAAGGCGGCCGGCGTGCAGGTTCCTGCCGAAATCACCAGCGAGCGCGGACGCCTCGTCGACGTGATGGCCGACATGGAGCAGTACTTCCACGGCAAGAAGGTGGCGCTGTTCGGCGATCCCGACCACCTGATTCCGCTGACCGAGTTCCTGCTCGACCTGAACATGAAGCCGGTACACATCGTCAGCGGCACACCTGGCATGCGGTTCGACAAACGCATGAAGGAGATCCTCGAAAGGGCTCCCGGCGCGAACTTCAAGAACGGGCTCAACGCCGATATGTTCCTGCTCCATCAGTGGATCAAGAATGAGCCGGTGGACCTGCTCATCGGCAACACCTATGGCAAGTACATTGCCCGCGATGAGAACATCCCGTTTGTAAGGTTCGGCTTCCCGATCCTTGACCGCATCGGCCACAGCTACTTCCCCAATGTCGGGTACAGCGGCGGACTGAGGCTGGTCGAGAAGATCCTCAGCGTGCTCATGGACCATCAGGACCGGACTGCGCTCGAGGAGAAGTTCGAACTCGTGATGTAAAGAATAGGGACCTTAAGGACATAAAATGGGGTGGTCCCGGCCTGGCCGGGACCAGCTCTGGAAAATCGGAAAACGAGGCAGTTATGGACACGCAGAATATCACCCTCCTCGAGGGAAGGGAAAAACAGGTCTACGAGAAGAAGCCGGGCGGCGCCGAGATCGACATCGCCTGCGACACGACGAGCCTTTCGGGTTCGGTCAGCCAGCGGGCCTGCGTTTTCTGCGGTTCACGTGTCGTGCTCTATCCTGTGGCAGACGCCATCCACATCGTCCACGGCCCGATCGGTTGCGCCGCCTACACCTGGGACATCCGGGGAGCCGTATCGTCAGGACCGGAACTGCACCGGCTGAGCTTCTCGACCGACCTGCAGGAGATGGATGTGATCTACGGAGGTGAAAAGAAACTTTACCGTTCGCTCATCGAGCTGATCGACCAGTACCAGCCGAATGCAGCATTCATCTATTCGACCTGCATCATCGGCGTGATCGGCGACGATATCGACGCGGTCTGCAAGAAAGTTGCGAAAGAGAAAGGAATCCCGGTCATGCCGGTGCATTCCGAAGGATTCAAGGGCACCAAGAAGGATGGCTACAAGGCCGCCTGCTCAGCCCTCATGAAACTGATCGGCACCGGTTCGACCGAGGGGATCAGTAAATACAGCATCAACATCCTCGGCGAGTTCAACCTCGCGGGGGAAGCCTGGATCATCCGGGAATATTATGAAAAGATGGGCATCGAAGTTGTGGCAACCATGACCGGCGACGGAAGGATCGACGCGATCCGCCGCTCGCACGGGGCATCGCTGAACGTGGTACAGTGCTCCGGCTCGATGACCTCGCTGGCCAAGGATATGGAGGAGAAGTACGGCATCCCCTACATCCGCGTCTCGTACTTCGGCTTCGAGGACATGTCCAAATCGCTCTACGACGTGGCGGCGCTCTTCCCCGACCGGCCCGAGATCATGGAGAAGGCCAAGGAGATCGTGCGCGACGAGATCCGGAAATACTATCCGGAGATGCAGAAGTTCAAGACCGCACTGACCGGCAAAAAGGCCGCAATCTACGTCGGTGGCGCCTTCAAGACCTTCTCGCTCATCAAGGCCCTGCGAACGATCGGCATGTCGGTGGTGCTCGCCGGCTCGCAGACAGGCAACAAGGACGACTACCGCCGACTGAAAGAGATGTGCGACGAAGGCACGGTGATCGTCGACGACTCGAACCCGGTGGAGCTCTCCAAGTTCGTGCTCGAAAAGGAGGCCGACCTGCTCATCGGCGGCGTCAAGGAGCGCCCGATCGCCTTCAAGCTTGGCGTCGGCTTCTGCGACCACAACCATGAGCGGAAGATCCCGCTGGCAGGATTCGTCGGCATGTACAATTTCGCAAAAGAGGTTTATGAATCGGTGATGAGCCCCGTATGGCAGTTCGCCCCGAGAAAAGGAGGTCTCTCATGACAACGGTAACCAAAGAGGCCATGACGGCCAAAGCGGCCACGCAGAACGCATGCAAGCTCTGCAACCCCCTGGGCGCCTGCCTGGCCTTCAGGGGCATAGAAAAATGCGTGCCCTTCCTGCACGGATCGCAGGGGTGTGCAACCTACATCCGGCGCTACCTGATCAGCCACTACAAGGAGCCGATCGACATCGCCTCGTCGAACTTCAACGAAGAGACCGCCGTTTTCGGTGGCAGCCACAACCTGAAGCTCGGACTGAAGAACGTGACGCAGCAGTACGCTCCCGAAGTGATCGGCATCGCCACGACCTGCCTCTCCGAGACCATCGGCGACGACGTACCCATGATCCTGAAGGAGTACAAAGCCCTCATGGGAAGCGCCGCTCCCCTGCCGGTGATGATCTTCGCCTCGACGCCGAGCTACAGCGGCACGCACATCGACGGCTTCCACGCCGCCGTGCGCTCCGCCGTCATGACCCTCGCCGAAGAGGGGCCGAAGAGAAACCTGCTGAACATCTTTCCCGGCATGATCTCGCCGGCGGATATCCGCTACCTGAAGGAGGTCCTGAACGCCTTCGGCATCCCCTTCGTGCTGCTGCCCGACTACTCGAAGACGCTCGACGGCGGTCCCTGGGCCGAATACCACAGGATCCCGCCGGGCGGCACGCCGACCAGCGCCATCGCCAGCACAGGGAGCGCTTCGGCCAGCATCGAGTTCGGCTCGACGCTCGAAGCCGGCAAATCTGCCGCAGGGTACCTGGAGGAGAAATTCGGTGTGCCGCGCCACCACCTGCCCCTGCCTATCGGCATCAAGGCCAGCGACCGGTTCTTCGCCACACTGGAGAAGCTGACCGGAAAGCCGATGCCCGAGATCTACGAGGACGAGCGCCGACGGCTCGTCGACGCCTATGCGGATGGCCACAAGTATGTCTTCGGCAGAAGGGCTATCCTCTACGGCGAAGAGGACCTGGTCATCTCGATGGCCGCCTTCCTGAGCGAAATCGGCGTCCTGCCGGTGCTGTGCGCCTCGGGCGGCAAGAGCGGGCTGATGAAAAAGCGGCTGCTCGAGCTCGTGCCCGACCTGGAAGAGCTCGGCATCAAGGTAAAGGAGGGGCTGGACTTCGTGGACATCGAACGCGAGGCCGACGAACTCCAGCCGGACCTCCTGATCGGCAACAGCAAAGGGTTCGCCATGTCCAAGAGGCATGAGCTGCCCCTCATCAGGATCGGCTTCCCTATCCACGACCGCTTCGGCGGCCAGCGCCTGCACCACCTCGGCTACCGCGGTACGCAGGAGCTGTTCGACCGTATCGTGAACACAGTCATCGAACAACGTCAGAACTCGTCGCCAATCGGCTACACCTACATGTAAGGGAGAACATCATCATGACACTCAACATCAAGAACCATCCCTGTTTCAACGACTCGTCGAGGCACAAATTCGGACGCATCCACCTGCCGGTCGCTCCGAAATGCAATATCCAGTGCAACTACTGCAACCGCAAGTTCGACTGCATGAACGAGAACCGGCCCGGCGTCACCAGCAAGGTGCTGTCGCCGAAGCAGGCGCTCCACTACCTCGACGGCGCGCTCAAACTCTCCCCGAACATCTCGGTTGTGGGCATAGCCGGCCCCGGCGACCCGTTCGCCAACCCCGAGGAGACCATGGAGACACTGCGCATCGTCAGGGAGCACTATCCCGAAATGCTGCTCTGCGTCGCCACCAACGGTCTCGACGTACTGCCCTACATCGACGAGCTGGCCGAGCTCCAGGTAAGCCATGTGACACTGACGATCAACGCCATCGACCCGGAGATCGGGGCTGAAATCTATGCCTGGGTACGCTACCAGAAGCGCATGTACCGCGACCTGCAGGGCGCCCAGCTGCTACTCGAAAACCAGCTCGCCGCACTGCAGAAACTCAAGAGGCTCGGCGTGACGGCCAAGGTCAACTCGATCATCATCCCCGGCATCAACGACACCCATGTGGTCGAGGTTGCCCGACAGGTCGCGGCCATGGGGGCCGATATCCTGAACTGCATGCCTTACTACAACACCACCGAGACCGTGTTCGAAAATATTCCGGAACCGGACCCCGAGATCGTGCTGGAGATCCAGGAGGAGGCCGGCAAGCTGCTGCCGCAGATGAAGCACTGCGCCCGTTGCCGCGCCGATGCGGTCGGCATCATCGGCGAGATCAACAGCGATGAGATCATCCAGAAGATGGCCGAAGCGGCCCGCCTTCCGAAAAATCCCGAGGAGCACCGGCCGTTCATCGCCGTGGCCAGCATCGAAGGGGTGCTCATCAACCAGCACCTCGGGGAAGCGGATCGGTTCCTGGTCTATGCGCTCGACGAGGAGAAACGTAGCTGCACCCTGGTCGACTCGCGGCCGGCACCGCCCCCCGGCGGTGGAAAGGACCGCTGGGAAGCCCTCGCCGAACGGCTCGCCGACTGCCGGGCCCTTCTGGTGAACAGCGCAGGCGACTCGCCGAAAAACGTGCTCAACGCCCACGGCATCGACGTCATGTCGCTCGAAGGGGTGATCGAGGAGGCTGTCTACGGCGTCTTCACCGGCCAGAACCTGAAGCACCTGATGAAGAGCAGCCAGATCCACGCATGCAAGTCGGGGTGTTCGGGAGCTGGCAATGGATGCGACTGACCGTTGACCGTGATCGGTCGGATTGGTCGGAACGGTCAGATCCGACCGTTCCGACCGATCCTCGCTCCCCCCGGCTGAAGCCGGGGGCTACACAGGAAAATGTAAGATTTAATGTCCGGAGGGTTTAAACCCTCCTGAATATGGGATCACCAAACAATCATTAACCATAACACAATCATCATGGACAAACCGAAACACCACATCTTTGTCTGCGCGAGCTTCAGGGCGCAGGGAGCTCCTCAGGGCATCTGCCACAAAAAGGAGTCGCTCGGACTCATCCCCTACCTCGAGAGCGAGCTGTCGGACCGCGGTATGACCGATGTGGCCGTGTCGGCCACGGCCTGCCTGAACCTCTGCGAGAAGGGGCCGATCGTGGTCGTCTACCCCGAGAACTTCTGGTATGGCGAAATCGACAGCGAGGAGAAGGTAGACGAGATCCTGGACGCACTTGAAGAGGGAGAGGCCTGTGAAGATCACCTGATCAATTGACCCCCCCCCATTCACCGGCTGTCCGGCGTAACTGGAGACGTCGGGCAGCTTTTTTATCGCAAATCGTTATAACACGAAATATATATCGCTTATCCTGAAAAAAGGAACAGCTGAACAAGCAGGAACGGTACGACCGTATTTTTTCGGGCATGCGTTATATCAATAATTATATAACGTAACATCAGTCAAAAAGAAGTACACCATCATGAAAAAAACATCCCTCATCATGCTGTTGACGCTCATTGGCGCCACAGCAAGGGCACAGGAGCCCTCTTCCACTGCTCCTGAAAATGGGTATATGGCCCCGGAGATAACCGTCTCCGGAAAAAAGGGCGACCTGCTTCGACAGGTCACTGGAAACGATTCGAAGGTGCTCAACCCGTCACAGATGTCGGTATACAGGACAATCAACATGATGCCGTCACTCAGCCAGCAAAGCGTCGACCCCTACGGCCTGGCCGATATCGTGAACTATCACGAGTTGTTCCGGTTCAGGGGCATCGAGGCTACGTCAGGTGGCGTTCCGGGCACATCGGTCAACGTAGAAGGATTGCCTTCGACCGGGAGGCCAGGTGGAGGAGCCACCATATTTGATCTTGAAAACTTCGAGAACATCAACATATACTCGGGAGTGATGCCGGCAAACGCAGGCCTGGGGCTTACCGACGTTGGCGGAAAGATTGACATACAGATCCGTCGGCCGGAAGAGAAATTCGGAGTGCTCCTGAAGCAGGGCATCGGCAGCGACAGTTTTTGCCGCACCTTCATGAGAGTTGACACCGGCGACCTGGGCGGGGGCGTTAAAAGCTTCGTCTCCGCATCGACGAGCTTCGCCGACAAGTGGAAGGAGTTTGGGTCAAGCAACAGGAACAACGTCATGTTCGGGCTCACAACACCATTCAGCGATAAGGTGAAGCTGGAGGCCTTCGTCATATACAGTAAGGGCGAAATCAGCGCATACAAGCCCTTTACCTACACCGAACTGAACACTCTCGATATCTACAGCGCCGATTTTGGCACCAACCCGGCAAAATCCGACTACTACAATTATAACAGGAACCTCTTCGAAGACTGGATGGTGATGGCGAACCTCGAGATCAGAACCGGGGAGAGCGCCAGGCTCAATATCAAGCCATACTACTGGAACGACAAGGGCTATTATCTGGAAACCGTCACCGCTCCATCCAACAGCATCAGGCGGTGGGACATCGACCATGACCTGAAGGGAGTCCTTGCCGAGTACACGACGAAATTCGGCAATGGAGAGCTCGACCTCGGCTACCTTTACCATTCGCAGGAACGGCCGGGTCCGCCTACCTCGCAGAAGCTCTACTCCCTTGCGACAGGAACTCCGGCGTTCAGCAGCTGGTACATCCTTTCGAACCCGTCAAGCCATAAGTTGCATTCGCCGTTCGCAGAAATGAAGTACCAGGTCGGCGACTGGCGCTTCGAAGGCGGAATAAAGTATGTTAACTACACGCTCCCGTCGATACTCACCTACGACACCACCGCAAAGGATACCAGTTACGAAGATGCCCTTGCCGCCGCGACCCTTAACAGCACAAAAAGTGCGGCGAATACCAAAACCTTCAGTCGCCTCTTTCCCGACCTGACGATCACGAGGTCGATCGGCGACAATGCATCGATACATCTTGCCTACGGGGAGAACTATGTGACCCATGTCGACATCTACCCGTATTACATCATGCAATACCCGATGTTCGCGGCAAAGGGCATCAGCTTCCAGAAGCTCTGGGACGAACGAAAAATGGAGACCTCACAGAACCTCGAGCTTGGCATGAGGCTAAACGGCCGTAACTGGAGCATCGCACCAACGGCCTACTGCGCAATCCACCACAACAAGCAGGCCGTACTTTACGACGATGTGCTCAAAGCAACCTATCCCATGAACAATGCTGACGCGAAAGGATACGGTTTCGAACTCGAAGCGGAGGTACATCCGTCCGAGACCCTGAAGTGCTACAGTTCGTTCTCCTGGAACCGCTTCCACTTCACGCAGGACATCCTTTCCGACGCCCCCGGCAATCCTGATATACATGCCAAGGGTATGCAGGTTCCGGATGCGCCGGAGTTCATGACCAAGGGGATGGTGAGCTGGAAGGTCGGCAACCTGACCATATCCCCGATCGCGAGACACTCTTCTGTGCGTTACGGAGACCTGCTCCACAAGGAAAAGATTGACGGAGCGACACTGTTCGACCTTGACCTGACCTGGAGCAGGGCCATGCCCGGCCTGAAAAGCGTCGACTGTTCACTCTCGTTCATGAACATCTTCGACAAACACTACGTCGGCCTGATCAGCACCGCCGACTACAAGACACTGAAAAGCACCTACCTGCCAGGTGCACCGTTCACTGTTGTCGCCTCGGTCGCCATCCATTACTGATTTTCTCCTGACGTTCATGTTCTTTCCTGTTTACACCTTCCCGGCGGTTCTCCGCCGCCGGGATTAATTCGTTCAGAGAGATATATTGTGAACTGGCAGCAACATCACCTTAACCGGAACCGCAACGTGAACAGGACAAAAGAGACCATCGGACTCGAAGGCGACATCTGGTTCCAGAAATCGCAGAACCGGTTCCTCGGCGGCGACCGCATCGACCTGCTCGAAAAGATCGACGAGATCGGCTCGATCAACAGCGCGGCCAAGGCCATAGGCATCAGCTACAAGACCGCCTGGCATCTGGTGAACATGATGAACAACCTCTCCGAAAAACCGCTTGTGGACCGTATGACCGGAGGAAAAGGCGGAGGAGGGACCGTGCTGACCAGAGAGGGGAAGCTGGTGATCGAACAGTACCGTGTCGTCCAGGAAGAACACCGGAAGTTCCTCGAAAATCTGCAAGAACGGCTGGGTGATACGGCAAGCCTCTACAGCTTCCTCAGGAGGATCTCCATGAGGATCAGTGCCCGCAACGTCTTCTCGGGCACGATTGAAGAGATCAGAAAAGGGGCGGTCAACGCCGAAGTGGAGCTCGCCCTCACCGGAGGCCAACGCATAGCATCGATCATCACCAATGGCGCCGTGGACAACCTCGGACTGAAAAAAGGGATGAGCGCCTATGCCATCGTCAAGTCCAATTCAGTCATGGTCGGCAAGGATCTGCACGACGCGAACCTGAGCGCCCGCAACATCATGTGCGGCAGCGTGCAGCGGGTGATCGACGGACCCGTCAGCAGTGAAATCGACATCGAGATCGGCGGAGGCAACATCATTTCGGCTATCATCACCCACACCAGCTCCGAAAGGCTCGAGCTCAAGGAGGGAGAGCACGCCTGCGCCCTGTTCAAGGCGTCGAGCGTGATCATCGGCGTGAACTGAACCTCTTCGTCCGGACAACATGCATTTTGTTCGCCTTTCGCTATATACTATCAAACACAACGAATTCAGCGACAAGAGATCGTAACGCCATGAAAACAATATTTAAAACAGTGCTGGCGGCAACCCTGCTTTCGGCAGCATTCAATACAGTTGCACTTGCCGGGAACATCCGCATGTCGGCAGGGGCGGGAATGAAACCGGTGTTGGAAAAGCTTTCGGACAACTATTCAAAGAAGCACCCTGGCACCTCGTTCATCAACAACTGGGGTGCGTCGGGAGCACTCGCAGCACAGATCGAAAACGGGGCGCCCTCAGACATTTTCATCTCTGCAAATACGAAATGGGTCTATTACCTGAGAGATAAAAACCTGATCGAAAACTCCAGGATCGCCCCCTTCGCCTGGAACTCAATCGTGGTTATCGGAAATCCGGCCCTGAAAATCAGGTCAATGAAAGATTTGGCCAGGATTGACAAACTGGCCATGGGCAATCCCAACAGCGCGCCCGCCGGTGAGATGGCCATGGAAGCGATACGCAAAGCAGGAATCGAAAATCAGCTTGAAGGAAAGATCGTCATGACAAAGGATGTGCTTGAAAGCCTCAAGTATGCAGAATCGGGCGCAGTCGACGCATCGTTCGTGCACCTGACCGAAGCGATGAGCGCCACAAAGGCAAAGATACTCTTCACGGTGCCGCAAAGCCTCTACACCAGGGTACCGTACACGATGGGACTGACCAGGAGTGCCAGCAGCGAGGCTGCCGGCTTTTTTGACTACCTGCAAAGCCCTGAGGCAAAGACCACCCTGAAGCGTTACGGGTATGAGCTGAAATAAGCTCAGCCTGTTCAACGCCTCCAGCCTTAAACTCTGGGGTCAGGCCTTGCAAAACTTGCGCAAGTTTTGCAAGGCCTGACCCCAGAGTTCAGCAGATCCTCGGCAGTTGCTCGCCTAATGGCATCTCGACGATGCGGCGGCTTCCGAAGGGGGTGCACATGACCACCATTCCGGGATGTTCCTCCACCACGCTGCCGATATGCGCGGCGTCACGTCCGTATTCGTGTGCCCTCATGACTGCAAGCACCTCACCGGCATCTGCTTCCGGCACGATGAGCAGCAGCTTCCCCTCGTTGGCGACGGTTAGCGGGTCGATGCCGAGCAGCTCGGCCGCCCCCCGCACCTCTTCGCGCACCGGGATGGAAGTTTCGTCAAGCTCGATGCCGACTGACGACGAAGTTGCGAGTTCATTGAGCGTGGCCGCCACGCCACCCCTGGTGGGATCGCGCATGGCGTGCACGCCGGGCACGACGTCGAGCACAGCGTGGATCATGCCGTTCAGTGCGGCCGTGTCGCTCGATATGCGGCTCTGGAAGGAGAGTCCCTCGCGTGTGGTCATTACGGCCATACCGTGGTCGCCGATGGTGCCCGATACGATGACCGCATCCCCCGGCCGGAGGTTGCGGCAGGAGAGGTCGACCCCATCCCTGACAAACCCCACCCCCGAGGTGTTGATAAAGATTTTGTCGCACTGCCCCTTCTGCACCACCTTGGTGTCGCCGCAGACGATCATGACCCCTGCCTTGCGGGCAGATCCTGCCATGCTTTTGACGATCTCCTCCAGCTCGGCGAGCGGCAGCCCCTCCTCGAGCACGAAGCCTGCGCTGAGGTAGAGCGGCACGGCGCCGCCGACAGCCAGATCGTTGACCGTACCGTTGACAGCGAGCTCGCCGATGTTACCGCCGGGGAAAAAAAGCGGAGAGACGACGTAGGTATCAGTGGAGAAAGCCATCCTGCCTGAAGCGACATCGAACTTCGCCTGGTCGTCCAGCTGGTCGAGGAACGCATTCCGAAGGTGCGGCATGAAGACCCGCTTCGTGAGGTCCTGCGACAGGCGCCCGCCGGCCCCGTGGGCCATCTGGACGGTTTCATGCCTGAGGATGGGGGCGGGGCAGACGAGTTGCATGGCTATGGTGTTGCGTTGCGGTGATACTTGTAATAGGCCGCGCAGGCGCCTTCCGACGATACCATGGTGGCGCCGAGTGGAGTCATCGGAGTACACTCGCAACCGAAAGCCGGGCATTCGGATGGCTTCAGGTGCCCCTGAAGCACCTCGCCGCTACGGCAGAGGGGCGACTCCTTTGGTGCGATGTGCCCGACATCGAAACGCTTTTCAGCATCGAAGCGGGCGAAGGCTTCGCGGAGCACGAGGCCGCTTTGCGGAATGACGCCGATACCGCGCCAGGGACGGTCGGCAACCTCGAACACCTCGTTCATGACGCGACGGGCATCGGGGTTGCCCTCACGGGTGACGATCCGGCCATAGGCATTCTCGACCCCGGCCGTGCCGGCTTCGAGCATCTCGACGACCTTCAGGATACCGGCAAGCAGATCGACCGGCTCGAAGCCGGCCGGCACGACCGGCACGCCGAATTCAGCAGCCACCGGCTCGTACTCCTCCCACCCCATGATGGCGCAGACATGGCCGGCGGCCAGGAAGCCCTGCACCCGGTTGCCCGGCGACGACAGGATAGCGCGCATGGCAGGAGGCACCATCACCTGGCTGACGAGCTCGCTGAAGTTGCCGATACCCTCCCGTGCTGCCTGCCGGACGGCCATGGCGTTGGCCGGGGCCGTGGTCTCGAAGCCAACCGCGAGGAACACCACCTCGCGCTCCGGGTTGTCGCGCGCGATCTGCAGTGCTTCGAGTGGTGAGAAGACGATGCGCACGTCGGCCCCTTCGCTCCTCGCCATGAACAGGTCCTTCGAGCTGCCGGGCACGCGCAGCATGTCGCCGAAGCTCGTGAGGATCACGCCAGGCCTCGACGTGATGGCAAGGGCGCGTTCTATGGTTTCGAGCGGCGTGACGCAAACCGGGCAGCCAGGTCCATGCACAAGATGGACGTTCGGTGGCAGGAGCTGGTCGATGCCGTTGCGCATGATCGAGTGGGTCTGGCCGCCGCAGATCTCCATGATGGTCCACTCCCTCGCCGCAACGCGCCGGATCTCGTCAAGCAGCGCCCTGGCCCGCTGAGGGTCACGGTATTCGTCGATATACCTCATCGTCTCGCGATCAACATATTGAAGGCGGCAGGTCGTGGCCCGTGTCGAATGCGCCGCTGCGGATCAGTTCGTCCCAGAGCTTCAGGCTCTCGGCGGCCTCCTCCTCGTCGATGATTTTCAGGGCGAACCCGGCGTGGACGATGGTGTACTGGCCGACCGCGATATCGGGCACATACTCGAGGCAGGCTTTGGTCTGCGTACCACTGATATCGACCGTCCCCATTTTCAGGCCGTTCTCTTCACGGATTTCTATGAGTTTTCCCGGTATGGCAAGACACATAACAATGGATAATGGATAATTGATAATGGATAATGAACAGAGTGATCAGCGACTATCGAAACGATTCTGTTTTGATGATTTAACAATAGTTGTCAGCAATTTGAGCAGTTCGACTATATCGGGCTTTATCGAATCGAATCCTTTCTTTTCAAGTAGTTGTGACTGATAAAGTAACTCCAGCCAATACTCCGTCTCATTGGCTTCCTTCAAGGCGATAGCCATTTTATGGATAAAATCGGCTTTGCTCTCGGCGTGTTCAGCTTCACGAACCAGAGCCCCGATCGAAGTACCGGCTTTTAACAGCTGCCGGCTCAGCACATATTCCTTCTTTTCCTGCTCCAAAAAACTGGCAGAGTTTCACAATACGAAGTGCGAAAGCAAACGAAAGCTCCTTGACCTTATTTCCCTCCATTCCTATCCTCTTCCATTGTCCATTATCCATTATCCATTATCCATTATCCATTATCCCCCTGTACTTCCCTTTGAGATACTCCCTCCCGATGGCCGCCTGGCCGAGCGAGAGGCCGCCGTCGTTCGTGGGCACGAGCGTCGGCACAAGCACCTTGAAACCGTTGGTTTCGAGGTCGTGTACGAGGGTTTCGAGGAGCAGCGCGTTCTGGAACACCCCGCCGCCGAGCGCCACGGTCTTCAGGCCCGTCTCAAGATAGGCCATCCGCGCCACTTCTGAAAACATGCCCGCCAGCGTGCGATGGAAACGGCGACTGACGGTACCCGGGTCCATGCCGGAGCGGACCGCTGCGGCCAACTCGCCGATCATGGGAGAGAGCAGCATCAGCCAGCGACCATGCCTCTGCTCGAAGCCGAAGCTGAAACCCTCGGCGGCGACCTGCCCGCCGGCCGCCTGCATCAGCTCCACGGCCGCCTGCCCCTCGTAGCTCACCTGGTGCCGGATACCGCAGATCGACGCGACTGCGTCGAACAGGCGTCCGCAACTCGAGCTCTCCGCACATCCGGCGCTCTTTTCAAGCAACTCGACGACCATGCCGGCATCCTGCTGAGACGTGCAGGAGAGCCCTTCAGCATCGGCATCGCTACGGTAAAGGAAACCGAGGGCCGCCCTCCAGACGTGGCGTACGGCCGCGTCGCCACCCGGCAGGGGCATGGGCTCGAGGGAGGCGAACCTGTCCGCTCCGGCCGCATCACCGACCAGCACCTCGCCGCCCCAGACCGTACCGTCGGTTCCGTATCCCGAACCGTCGAGCATGATTCCGATAGCCGGGCCGCCATGTCGGTGTTCGGCGAGGCACGATGCGAGGTGGGCATGATGGTGCTGCACGCCGACAACCTGCACCGGCTGCGCGAGTACCCACTGCGTCGTCAGGTAGGAGGGATGCAGGTCGTGCGCCACCAGCTCGGGTTCCGTACGGAAAATCCTCTGCAGGTGGGCCGCTACCGCATCGAAATGTCGGTAAGACTCGTAGTTCTTCATGTCGCCGATATGCTGGCTCATGATGGCCCCGGCGCCCTTCATCAGGCAAAGCGCGTTCTTCAGCTCGCCTCCCGTGCCGAGTACGGCCGGACCGCCTTCCCTGAGGAACAGCGGAGCCGGCACGTAGCCGCGGCTCCTCCGAACCATGCGCATCCGGCCGGCGAGGCGCATGACTACCGAATCGTCGCAGCGCTGCGCGATGGGCCGGTCGTGCAAAAGAAAACTGTCCGCGATCCCCGAAAGCCGATCGAGCGCCTCGCCGTTCTCGCCGGCGAGCGGCTCCTCGCTCAGGTTGGCGCTCGTCATGACCAGCACTGGCGGTCCTTCGCGCAGGAGCAGGTGGTGCAGCGGCGAATAGGGCAGCATCACGCCGAGCCGGTCGTTGCCCGGCGCCACCGTGGAAGCAACACCATCCTTGTCCATTTTGCGAAGCAGCACGATGGGCGCTTCGGGAGAAGTGAGAGCATCCTCTTCCCCCTCGACGATCGAGCAGAGCGCGCGGGCCGTATCGATGTCCCGGACCATCACGGCGAAAGGCTTCTCTTCCCTCCCCTTGCGCCGGCGAAGGCGCCTTACGGCATCGTCGTTCGCAGCGTCCACGGCCAGGTGGAACCCTCCGATGCCCTTGACGGCGAGAATGGCGCCAGAGCAAAGCAGCTTTGCAGCAGAAGCCAGCGGATCCGATTCGTCGAGAAGTGCTCCGGAAGCATCGCAGAGGGTAAGACGCGGGCCGCAGACCGGGCATGCGTTCGGCTGGGCATGAAACCTCCGGTCGCAGGGATCACGGTACTCCCCTTCACAATCGGGACAGAGGGTAAAACCCCTCATTGTGGTAAAGGGGCGGTCATACGGGATACCTTCGACGATGGTATAGCGGGGACCGCAATTCGTGCAGTTGGTGAACGGGTAGCGGTAACGCTGGCCGAGAGGGTCGTCCAGATCGCGAAGGCACTCATCGCAGGTCGCAATGTCCGGCGAGATCATGGTTTCCATCGCATCTCCAGGCACCGAACCGGCGATTTCGAAACTGCCGGCGCCTCCGAGCGGATCGATATCGATGCACTCGATCGAGCTGATCCGGGCAAGCGGCGGGGCCTCGCTTCGGAGGGCATCAGTGAACCCGGCAAGCAGGGGTTCCGGCCCCTCTACCTCGACGATCACTCCGGAGGCGGTATTGCTGATGAAGCCGCCGAGCTTGAAGCGGCCGGCAAGCCGCCACACGAAGGGCCGGAACCCGACCCCCTGCACGATGCCCCCGACCCTGATGCGCCGACGGGCAAGGCCGTCCGGCCTCTCTTCGGAGGGCTCGCTCAGATCCGCTCCAGCCTCGAGGTGAGCCATGCCTTCCAACTCTCCATCCCTTCACCGTTCTTCGCAGAAACCTCGATCCATTCGAGGTGGTGGTTCACCTGCATGGCATACTCGCGGCACTTCTCGACGTCGAAGTCGAGGTACGGCAGGAGGTCGGTCTTGTTCAGCAGAACCAGGTCGGCGTGGTGGAACATGGTCGGGTACTTCAGGGGCTTGTCCTCACCTTCGGTCACGCTGATCACCACCACCCGTGCCGCCTCGCCGAGGTCGAACATGGCAGGGCAGACCAGGTTGCCCACGTTCTCGATGCAGAGCAGGGAGCGCTCCTTCAGGTCAAGTTCGCGGACTGCGCGCTGCACCATCAGTGCGTCGAGATGGCAACCGGTGCCGGTATTGACCTGGATGACCGGCACGCCGAGGGCGTGGATGCGGTCAGCGTCGTTGGTGGTCTGCTGGTCCCCCTCAACGACGGCCACGGACCACTCCCCGGCGAGCATGGGGACCGTCTTTTCGAGGATGGTTGTCTTGCCTGAGCCCGGGGAGCTCAGGAAGTTGATGGCCAGCACCCGCCGTGCCTCGAACCATCCCCTGTTGCGCTCGGCAAGCAGGTTGTTCTTCAGCAGAACGTCCTGCTCCACCTCGACCTTGCGGGACTCCCCGTGATGGTGGCTATGACCATGTTCGTGGTCGTGGCCGTGATCATGGTGATGTCCGGCCTCATCGCCGATATGGACATGATAGCCCTCCTCACCGGGCTTGCGGAGCACAGCTCCACCCTCTGGCGAACAACCGCAGGTATCGCACATGTCTGTATCCTCTATTGGTATTCTCGTATTGTTTCGACAGTCCGCCGGAAAGCGTCCCGATGGCCGTCACTCTATGGTAATGGACTTTACGGCAAGCTCCTCGCCCGACACAACCCTGACCCTGAACAGCCCGCACTCCGGGCAACAGACGTGATAACCCGCAACGGGAAACTGCGCGCCGCACTCCTCGCAGACGCCCGAGGCATCCCGCTCCTCGATGACCAGCTCGGCCCGTTCAGCGGGTGTATTGCGGGCGGCAGCCGAAAAACAGAACCGCAGCGATTCGACCTGCACGCCCGAAAGGCTGCCCACCACGAGATCGATAGCGGTAACCCGGGTGCATCCCTCCTTCCCGGCCCTGTCGGTGACCGCGTCGATGACCGACATAGCTATGGACATTTCGTGCATGGAAAAAAGATTTTCGCTTGAACAGAAAGAAAGCAAAAAAAGGGCGCAATCTCGCAAAGGGATGACATAAATTTCATCGGTTTCCGGTGATACTGAGCACCTGACCACGAATGGATGATCTGCAAATATTTTGTAAATTGATCGCACGAACGAGCCGTCCAAACAAAAGGGCGCCTTGAAAAAGTGTCGTGAACGGTTCGAGTGCAATCCCGACTTGTCGGGACAACGCAGCAATCGGATTGCGGAACAGGTTTTTCAAGGTGACCAGAAATCAATACGCTGTCTTGAAACATCTTACGGGATTATACGGATTACCTTCCGAATCACTCGACGATCTCCTCGATCTCGCCGCCCTCTACCGGACGGGCCTGAAGAAAGGGAATCCTGCCTTCCCGCCGGTGCTTGCCAACCGGCGCATCGCGCTCGTATTTTTCGAAAACTCCACCCGTACACGATTTTCGTTCGAGCTCGCCGCCCGGCACCTCGGAGCAAGTACGCTCAGCTTCACGGCAGCTTCGAGCAGCGTCAGCAAGGGCGAGACCCTTTCGGACACCATCCGGAACCTCGAAGCGATGCAGGTCGACGCCTTCGTGCTGCGCCACCCGTCGTCGGGAGCCGCGGAGTTCGTGGCGTCGATTACCGACCGGCCCGTGGTCAACGCCGGCGATGGAACCCACGAGCACCCCACGCAGGCCCTGCTCGACATCCTGACCCTTCGGGAGTACTTCGGAAGGATCGCCGGCCTCAAGATCATGATCCTCGGCGACATCCTGCACAGCCGTGTGGCAAGATCGAACATCTTCGGCCTCAAGACCCTGGGCGCCGATATAGCCGTCTGCGGCCCGGCCACCCTGTTACCCGGAGGCATCGGAGAGCTTGGCATCCGCGTCTTCACAGGCCTCGATGAGGCCATCGCCTGGGCCGATGCGGCCATCGTACTTCGCCTCCAGCTCGAACGCGCAACCGGAGGCTACATCCCTTCGCTGCAGGAGTATTCGGCATCGTACGGGCTGACCGACGAGAAACTCGGCCGGCTGCGCAAGCACCTTCCGGTTCTCCATCCGGGACCGATCAACCGTGAAATTGAGATCTCGAACCACGTGGCCGACCGGATCCAGCCTCCCGGATATTCGAGCAGCATGCTCATGGAGCAGGTGACCAACGGCGTAGCTGCCCGCATGGCCGTCCTTCACCGGCTGCTTGCAGGCTGACAAGTTCCCTCCCCATCAACAACAATCCGCCATAACCATGAATCATCGTCGACATCCCCTGATCAAGTCAGCGTTAGTGGTAGCAGTGACATCGTTCACACCGGCATGCACCGCCATGGCCGAATCGTCGATCCACCCGACGCTCAACACCATTTTCGAACCGCTGCTCGCCGATCCGCTATCTCCGCGCATCGCGGTCATGACGAAGCTCGACAAAAAAGAGGTTCAGCTCGACATCGGCGCTCCGGTCGACCTTTACCAGAACCCTGAACGCGATTTCGCCGTAGGCGTCGACTTCGCCACCTGGTCGCTGCTGAAACGCGGCGACAACTTCAAGTTCCCGGTAGATGCTATCGACTACCTGTTCGGCGTCAATGCCACCTGGCAGCACAAGATCGGCAACTCCAGCCTGCCGTTCGACACCGCCACCACCAAGGTACGGCTCAGCCATATCTCTGCCCACTTCGAAGACGGCCACACCGACCAGGACGGTGCGTGGCTCAACCCTGAGCTGACGCCACAGGGAAAGATCCCCTTCACCTACAGCCGCGAGTTCATCAACCTCACAACGGCCCTCAGCGGCCATGGACACAAGGTCTATCTCGGCTACCAGTACATGTTCCACACCATTCCCGGCAAAATCAGCCCGCACACGTTCCAGGCCGGCGCCGAAATCGGCCTGCCCGCCAACAGCTACGTGGCGGCCGACTTCAAGCTGCTCCCGGTATGGGACGGCGCAAAGCAGAAAACCGATGCATTCCGGGGGACCTGGAACCTGCAGGCCGGCATGAGGCTCAACTCCATAGGGCTCGACAATGTCAGGGTGGCCTGCAACTACTTCGCAGGTATGAGCAGGCAGGGCATGTACCTGAACAAGGCTGAAAGCTACACCTCTCTCGGCATGATCATCGATTTGTAAAGAGGAGGAAAGGACTTCAGGGACTGAAGGGACGACAGGGACATCAAGGATGAAGAGCCTCCCGGCAGGAACGGGAGGCTCTTTCGTTGTTCAGCGTGGCGAACCGTAGTGTCTGGGGCAAAGATTGTCGAACCCTTTCGTCGTCCCCTCTTCGATGAATCCGGGAAGAAAGGGGGGATAGAGGCTGTATTCATGGAGCCCTGCAATCGGCAGCCATTTCGTCTCGATGATCACCTGGCGGTCATCGGGGTACTCGGGGTCACGGCCGGTCATGATCGTCCCGCCGGTCACCTCGCAATGGAACCCAAGGGAGACCGAATGGTGCCGGCTGCCCTGGTTCTTTCCGGACAGGCCTGGATGCGGATAGAGCAGTTCCTTTACGAAGATCATCCCGCCGACGCGGCACTCCAGCCCGGTCTCTTCGAGCATCTCGCGCCTGACCGCCTCTTCGAGGGTCTCACCTCGTTCCACCACGCCTCCCGGCAGGATCCAGTAGCTCTCCGGCATGCCGGGATCGCCAGGGGCGAAACTACGATGTTCCACAAGCAGGACGTGGCCGTCCTGTACACAAAGCGCGCTGACCCTCAGATCAACAGAGCTTCTCGGGGGATGGTTCATGCCGCCATTCTTGAAAGGGTTACGAAATCGATCACCTTGTCTCTATCAGTCAATGAACAAAATAATTCAGATTGCAGCCGCAAAATGTAAGCCCTATCTTTCCTTTTTAATGCCGTTCAACGGTCAATCAAACTTTGGATCATGCTGTCATTCTGAGATCGACACAGTCGGGCTTAACCAGTATTCATGGATCCAGTGACTCCACCACGCTTCGCTGGAAGAGTTACTTTCGATGCAATCGGGATGACAGATCTCATACACTTGTTTTATTATAATATATAGTCGCCGGAATAAACTTTCCTGTAACAGACCCGAACTCACCCCGCCATGGAAACTCCCCGAAGGATAGCCAAACCGCGCTTCGACGAACCGCTCTGCAGCCATTGCGGCCTCTGCATGGGCGATGCCTGGCCGGCTGAAGAGAGCCTTCGGAGCTGTGTCTTCAACACCGGCTGGCTTGGCGGGCATGAAGAGCGCCTCTTCGGCCGGAAGAGAAACCCGCAGGATGACGACGAGCTTGCATTCGGCATCTCACGGCGCCGTTTCAACGCGAGAATGAAAACGCCGGTCGATGGCGCACAATGGGGTGGCATCATCACCAGGATTGCCATCCTCGCCCTTGAAACCGGCCTGGTGCAGGGAGTGGTCACACTGCACGGAAGCATGCTGAAACCGAAAGCCGCCCTCTGCACCACCACGGCGGAGGTGCTCGAAGGTCGAGGCAACAAGCCGGTGCTCTCGCCGACGCTGATGGCCCTGCACACCGCATGGCGCCGGGGACTGAATAAACTGCTCGTCATCGGAGCGCCCTGCCATGTGCACGCGCTCAGGAGTTTCCATGCAGCCAGCCCCCGCCTAGCGGATATGGAGATACATGTCGTAGGCATACCGTGTACGGACAACCTCGAATCATCCCACATGCGCTGGGTTCTGAAGCATATCAGCAAACGGTCGGAGAGCATCTTGAGCATGGAGTTCATGCAGGACTACCGGGTGCACATCAGGCACAAGGATGGCAAAACGGAAAAGGTCCCGTTCTTCTGCCTGCCGCCCGACGTGGTCAGGCCAGGCGTATTCCCCGACAGTTGCATGAGCTGCTTCGATTATGCAAACAGCCTGGCCGACATAACCGTCGGCTACTTCGGCGCACCATTCAGCAAGGACTGGAAACTGCAGTGGCTGATTATCAGGACTGAAAAGGGCGAACGGCTCTTCGACCTCATCCGCGACGAAGTCGCCACATTCCCGGAGGAGAAGCGCGGCGATGCCGTCCCTTCCGTAAAATCCTCCATCGGCATGACGCTCGAACCGATACTTCACCCGAAGAGACTCGACGAACGGAAGCAGATGCCACGGTTGGCCGGCAACCTCCTGTGCCTCCTCACATCCCTGAGGGGGCCCTATGGCATCGAGTTCGCCCGCTATTCGATCCATATCCATGCCCTGAGGAACTACTGCTTTGTCAGGCATCACACACCCGAGCGGCTGAGGACGCTCGTTCCGGAGCATGTCATTGAACTGGCCAGGCGCTACGGCATCGACGGGGAGTATGGTGGCTGCGATGACGGAAAATCCTGAGCCCGGCGTCAGTCACAAACGCCCTACATCACCGCATAACCATCGATTTGAATCGTCCACAATAAGTGTAGTTATCTTTTTTTTGGACTAATGGATAATAATTACTTATTTTAGCGCTATCCATAACCACATTTGTTCTTTTATTTTATTCCGTTGCCAAGCAGTTCGAGGCGACAAGCCGCTCTGAGCGGTCCGACTTTGTCTTAGCATTACGCATCACACACAACCTAACGGAGAACTACACGATGAAAAAAATGCTGTCACTTGCTGCTATGTTTGCAGCACTGTCGTACGCAGCCCCCGCTTCTGCCGCCCTGAACCTCGGTGGAGACGCCGCTGTCAGGCTGAGGTCCGAGAACTTCTATGGCCCAACTGCCGGTACCGCAAAGAAATCTAACGACGTGAAATGGCAGTACCGCGTTCGCCTGAACGCAGGGGCCGACCTCGGCGACGGCTACTTCTTCAAGGCCATGGTCACCGACGAAAGCAACCACGCCGGCGGATGGCAGACCGTTGATTACGGCAACGCCGAGGCTTTCCAGCTTCAGGTCTCCAACTTCTACTTCGGCCGCATGCTGCAGGACTGCAACTATGCGTTTGGCCGCCTCCCCCTTGGCTCGTTCAACAACCCGGTCTTCGACCTGACCCTCTACCCGACCCAGCCGCTCGAGAACCCGGTCGCCAACATCAATATGGACCGAGTGTACGGTGCCACTTACGGAACCAAGCTTGGCACGGGCGATTTGAAAGCCACCTTCGTCGTTCTTGACAATTCCGCCCGCAACAACTCGGTGGCCAACAACGGCGACGGCATGCTCAACGATGGCTATGCTGCGCTTCTCAGCTACAAGGTAAAGGTCGGCAGCGTCACCCTCGAACCCCAGTACCTCAGGACACTGACCAACACCGACATCTGGAGCCAGACCGCAACGGGCAATGGCGTTTTGTTAAATGCTGTCCACTCCGGCGTGACCCCGTACAGCCTTGGAGCTAATGTCTCCGTACCAGCCGGCAGTGCGAAGCTGAGCTTCAGCGGCTTCTATACCCACTGCGACGACACGACCCCTAACGCTGCAAAATACACCTTCCAGCAGGGTACCAAAGTCAAGTACAGCGGCTACCAGTTCAGGGTGAAGGGCGAAGTGGGCAAGTTCATGGCCTTCTACGACTACAACCACACCACGGACAAGTCAAACAACCTTGCATCCGATGCGAAATACACCAACAACTTCGTGTGGGCACAGTACCAGATCCCGGTGCACAAGTCTGCAGCCGGCAGCTTCACCGTCCAGCCGACCCTTCGCTACCTCGCGACGAAGGCAGATGGCGGCGTGACTGCTGTCAACCAGCAGCGCCTGCGTACCGAACTCTGGGCGACAGTCACCTTCTAAGGTTTACCTACAACCTGAAAAAGCCGCAGGAAACTGCGGCTTTTTTTTTGCCCACACCTTCCCGACAGCACAAAATAAATCACCGGAAAGCTTGGCGCTTATGTTACATATAGCTATATTACCCATGTAGCATATCGTTAGAGTTACGCTGATCACCACCTGAAACGTCTCACCGGAATGGGGGCTCTCCCGACCCACCGGTAACTACGGAGCATCGATTCCGCTCCGCATGAAGTACTCTGTTCTTTTCGCCAACATCAGTCATACCGGCGAGTTTTTTTCCAGGTCATTACCGTTCAAAGAATATTCCATGTCCGGCGTTTACCGTCGTACGGGGATTTTATATCTCCTGTGCCGCAGGTACAGGGGTTTTATCATTTTTTTTCAACAGATCCAGAAGTTCAATCAACCAAAACCCATTGACTGGCTATGATTAAAATCAAAAAGATCATCTGCCCGGTTGACTTTTCCGAGCTGTCACGCAAGGCCATGCAGTACGCGAACGAGTTCGCACGCCTTTCTGATGCAAAGGTCTTCCTGGTAGGCGTCGTTGAAAACGACCCGACAATCAACTACTCCCATGGGCTCGAGAAGGAGGGCGCGAACGAAGAGCAGAAGCTCGCCGCCCTGATCGACGAGGAGCAGATGGCCGGCATCGTGGCCGACTACGCCATCTATGAGGGCTTCGCCGAAGAGTGCATCCTCGACTATGCGAAGCGCCAGGAGGCTGACATCATCATCATGGGCTCGCACGGCCGCCGCGGCCTGAAGCGCATGATCCTCGGCAGCGTAGCAGAACATGTCATCCGCCGCGCCCCCTGCCCGGTGCTCGTCGTCAAGGAGAACGAACACGAGTTCATCCAGTAAACCAGCGCCCTGCCAAGGCAGGATGCACTTATTTTAAAACGTATTACCGTTCATCAATCAAGGAGCAATTGTATGGCACATAATGTCTCTGCCTCCCACACCGAAGAGGTATCCAGCACGCGGAGGGTCATTGCGGCCTCTTCCGTCGGTACCCTCATCGAGTGGTATGACTTCTACATCTTCGGTTCCCTCGCGAAGATCATCTCCGAGCAGTTCTTCCCGAAAGACAACCCGACCGCGGCCTTGCTGGCGACCCTCGCCACCTTCGCAGCCGGTTTCGTGGTCCGTCCTTTCGGCGCGCTCTTCTTCGGCCGCCTCGGCGACCTCATCGGCCGTAAGTACACCTTCCTCGTGACGCTCGTCATCATGGGCGGCTCAACCTTCGTGATCGGTCTCGTTCCCGGCTATGCAACCATCGGGTTCTGGGCTCCGGCCATAGTCTTCCTTCTGCGACTGCTTCAGGGTCTCGCCCTCGGTGGCGAATACGGTGGTGCGGCAACCTATGTGGCCGAGCACTCCCCCAATGACAAGCGCGGTTTCTGGACCAGCTTTATCCAGACTACGGCTACCTTCGGTCTGTTCATCTCGCTTGGCGTCATCCTGATCGTCCGCCAGTCACTGGGTGTCGAGAAGTTCGCCGACTGGGGCTGGCGCGTACCGTTCCTGCTCTCGATCTTCCTGGTCGCCATCTCGGTCTACATCCGCATGAAGATGTCCGAGTCGCCGCTGTTCGCAAAGCTGAAGAAAGAGGGCAAGACCTCTGCCAATCCGCTGGCCGAAAGCTTCCAGCAGAAAGACAACCTGAAGATGGTCCTTCTGGCCCTTCTCGGCGCCACTGCCGGTCAGGGTGTTGTCTGGTACACAGGACAGTTTTATGCGCTCTCGTTCCTGCAGAACGCCTGCAACGTTGAATTCGTGCAGAGCAACCTGATCATCTCGATCGCCCTCATCATCGGCACCCCGTTCTTCGTGTTGTTCGGTGCCCTGTCTGACAAGATCGGCAGAAAATGGATCATGATGTTCGGTATGCTGATCGCCGTCATTGCCTACAGGCCGATCTACACCGTCATGTACGATGCCGCAAACCTGAAGACAAAGGTCGAGGTAACGGAAAAGACCGTCATCGAGCACAAGGCCGAAATCAAGGGCGCTGATTCGCTCAAGACCACCATCACCAAAAAGACCTTCGCCGACGGCACCACCTACAAGGAAACCAAGAAAGAGAAGTTCCCTGTGGACCCGGCCAAGAAAGCCGCCCTGCCGAAGGACAAGCTGAAGCCTGAAACCAAGAAGGAAACCGTCCTTCCGCAGGACCTCTTCATCAAGATGATCGGCCTCGTGCTCATCCAGGTGATCTTCGTGACCATGGTCTACGGCCCGATCGCCGCATTCCTTGTCGAACTGTTCCCGACCAGGATCCGCTACACCTCCATGTCGCTGCCATACCATATCGGTAACGGCGTGTTCGGTGGTCTCGTGCCGCTCATTTCGACCAGGCTTGTCGAAGCCACTCGTCTGACTCCGGACACTCCGCCGACCGACCCGCTTGCAGGTCTCTGGTATCCGATCCTCATCGCCGGTGTCTGCTTCGTGATCGGCTCGCTCTACATCTCGAACAAACCGACTGCATTGGACATCGATTAACAGGTAACCATCTAATTCTTTACACTATGTCAGCAATTCAAAAATTAATGGGTATCGTCTGGGCTGCGATGGGAGTCGGAATCATTCCGCTCGTCATCCTCCGCGCCATGAAGGAGATCGCCGCAAAACCGAGCGAAGAGAACTGGATCTTCTGGTCAATCGTGATCGTGGTGCTCATGCCCATCATCGCGTTCAGCCTGATCACCTTCGGCGTGTTTGCCATCAAAGGCGAATACGAGTCTCTCAACTGAGCTCCGACCTCAATAGACTGAATCTTCGGCAGAGGCACCGTGCAATGCGGTGCCTCTTTTTTTATGCCCCCGGATTGGCTATTTTCAGCGACGAGTAACACGTAACGCGGAACGCGTGACTCGAAAAAAAGATTGAAAGGACAGCAGGGACATCAATGATGAAGAGCAAAGAGCGCGATCCTGCCTGATCTCATACGATTCTTCCTACTGTCGCGTCACGTGTTACGCGTCACGAATCCCGAGTCGCGAACAAAACAATCCATCAATGCCCTCCACAGGCAACACCGTACAAGAGACGACTCCCGATCTCCAGGAAAAGCTGGCTACCCTTCCCACGTCGCCGGGTGTCTACCGCTTCAGCAACGCCCGGGGCACGGTGATCTATGTGGGCAAGGCCAAGAACCTGCGCAACCGCGTCCGTTCATATTTCCGCGACTCTTCCCAACTGACCGGCAAGACAGCCGTAATGGTGGGCCATATCACCGATCTGGAGGTCATCATCACCTCCTCGGAGGTCGAGGCGCTCATCCTCGAAAACAACCTGATCAAAGAGCTCCGACCCCGCTACAACGTCAACCTGAAGGACGACAAGAGCTACCCCTACCTGGTGATCACCAACGAGCGCTTCCCGAGGATATTCCTGACACGGCAGGTACGGCGCGACGGGTCGATCTATTTCGGCCCCTACACCGAAGCGCACCAGCTCCGCCTGATCCTCGACCTGATCGGATCGATATTCCCTGTACGGAGCTGCAAGTACCGCCTGACAGAAGAAGCCGTGGCATCCCGGAAGTACAAGGTCTGCCTCGACTACCACATCCACAAATGCAAGGGCCCCTGTGAGGGGCTGCAGGGCGAAGCGGAGTACCAGGAGATGATCCGGGAGATCGTGCAGCTCCTGAAGGGAAAGACCTCCGGCCTGATCCGGTCGCTGAACGCCGAGATGCAGCAGAAGGCCGCAGCGCTGAGATTCGAGGAGGCCGCTTCGCTTAAAGCCCAGATCGACGGACTGAAGCGCTACGCCGAGCGGCAGAAGGTTGTCAGCGCCGACCCGGTAGACCGCGACGTGTTCGCCCTGGCCTTCGGCGAGGATGACGCCTGCGGGGTGGTATTCAAGATCCGCGAGGGCAAACTGATCGGCTCGCAACACCTTTACCTGTCGAACACGGGCAGCGTCGAAACCACCGCCCTCCTGTCGAGCCTCATGGAGCACTACTACCTCGAAACGCCCGACCTGATGCCGGAGGAGATCATGCTGCAGGAACCGCTGCCCGACGAGGAGTCCGAAGCGCTGCGCCAGCTGATCATATCAAGGCAGCCCGATCGGCGCCAGGTGCGCTTCATTGTTCCGAAAATCGGCGACAAGGCCCAGCTGCTCGCCATGTGCCGTCAGAACGCCGAGCACCACCTGCACGAATTCATGGTGCAGAAACAGAAGCGTGGAGAGATCGCCAGGGTTTCCCCCTCCCTCGAAGCACTGAAAAAGGTGCTCCGGCTCGATCGGCTTCCCGAAAGGATTGAATGCTTCGACAACTCCCACATCCAGGGGTCGGACTATGTCAGCGCCATGGTCACCTTCGTTTCAGGCAAGCCGAAGAAATCAGACTACCGGAAATTCAAACTCATAAGTTTCGAGGGATCGGACGACTACGCGGCCATGCACGAAGCGATCACGAGGCGTTACGGGGGTTCTCTCTCCGAAACGCTGCCCATGCCGGACCTGGTGATCGTCGACGGAGGCAAGGGACAGGCGAACGTAGCCTCGAAAGCCCTGCATGAACTGGGGATCGACCTCCCTGTCGCCGGGCTGGCGAAACGCCTCGAGGAGATCTGGCTGCCGCACGAACGCGACCCCTACAATCTCCCGAAGACCTCGCCGGCACTGAAGCTCCTGCAGCAGATGCGCGACGAAGCGCACCGGTTTGCGGTCACCTACCACAGAAAGCTGAGGACGGAGCGGACCATCCGCACGGAGCTGACGGAGATCACAGGGATCGGAAGCAAAACAGCCGAGAGGCTTCTGGGCAGCTTCGGATCGGTGGAGGCGATCTCATCGCTGTCCATCGATGAAATTTCTTCGGTGGCGGGAAAGAAAACCGCCGAAAGCATTTATCGGCATTTCCACCCTGAATCCGGGGCGACATGATGAACGGCAACCCCCTCCGGTCGCTGATTTTGAAAAAAATCTGCTATATTTGGTGAATGATCGCGCTTGAGATCGAGTAATGCCATGAAGAAGAGTGTATGAGTCTGCTTGACTTTTTCGATGATGAACATACCCGCCCGGACGACTCTTTCGATGAGCATCCGGATGGCATCTCCGAGCCCGATTCGATGACCGATCCCGAAGAGCTGATCGACCTCATCAACCAGCTGAACGAGGAGGGAGAGCAGGAGGAGGCGCTGAGGGCTGCCCGCCGCCTTGAGGTCGTAGCCCCGTTCAACGCGGAGACCTGGTTCCACCTCGGCAACTGCCTGACCCTCAACGGCCTGTTCGACGAAGCGCTTGAATCCTTCAGGCACGCCGTCGTGCTCAGCCCCGCCGATGGCGAAATGACCCTGAACCTCGCCCTTGCCCTTTTCAACACGGGAAACCTGGAGGAGGCTCTCGAGGAGATCGAACGGGTCGTCACCGACTCATCGACCGAGAAGGAGACACACTTCTACCGCGGACTTGTGCTGCAGCGGCTAGAACGCTTTGAAGAGGCTGAGGAGAACTTCACTCGATGCCTTGACATCGACAGTGAATTCCCCGAGGCCTGGTATGAGCTTGCCTATTCGCAGGACATCCTCGGCCGCCTGGAGGAGAGCCTGGAGTCATACCGCAAGGCCATCGACCTCGATCCCTACAACATCAACGCCTGGTACAACAACGGCCTGGTGCTGAGCAAGCTCAAGCGCTACGAGGAGGCTCTCTCATCCTACGACATGTCCCTGGCCATCTCCGAGGAGTTCAGCTCGGCATGGTATAACAGGGCGAACGTGCTGGCCATCACCGGCCGCATCGAGGAGGCTGCCGAAAGCTACATGAAGACCCTCGAGTTCGAGCCCGACGACATCAACGCACTCTACAACCTCGGCATTGCACGGGAGGAGCTTGAGGAGTACGATCAGGCGATCGCCTGCTATCGTCGCTGCATCGAGCTGAACCCGGAGTTCGCCGATGCCTGGTTCGCCCTTTCCTGCTGCCATGAGGCCCTCGAAGAGTACCCTTCGTCACTCGAGGCCATCGGTCATGCGCTCGAAGAGATGCCCGACTGCGTGGAGTACCTCCTGCTCAAGGCCGAAATCGAATACAACCTCGCCCTGCTCGACGATTCGCTCCGTACCTACAGGTCGGTCATCGCCCTTGATCCCGAAAGCCCGCAGGTCTGGCTCGACTATGCCATGGTGCTGCGAGAAGCCGGTTCCATGAACGAATCGATCCGCGCGCTGGAGGAGTCGATCCTGCTGCAACCCCTGTCGGCGGATGCCCACTTCGAGATCGCCGCGGCCTATTTCGCGATGGGCGACAAGCAAAGCACGCTCAAGGCGCTCAGCAAAGCATTCAAGATCGACCCCGACAAGAAGCAGCTCTTCCAGAGCACATTCCCGGAGCTCTACCAGCAGGATGCCGTGCGCACGCTGCTCGGCATCTCCTGAGCCCCTCCATTCCCCGCCATGTCTAAGCGTCAGGCAAAGAAGGTGTTCGGGTTGATCGGCAGGAATGTCGATTACTCATGGTCCCCGCTGATCCACAACACCGCATTCGAAACGATCGGGCTTCCCTGCGTCTACACGATCTTCAACATCGCCGGGCCTGAACTGGTCGGCGACGCACTCAGGGGATGCCGTGCGCTCGGCATCTCTGGATTCAGCGTAACCATCCCGTACAAGAAAACCGTCGTACCGTTCCTCGACGAACTCTCACCGGAAGCGAAGGCCATCGGTGCGGTAAACACGATCGTCAACGAAAACGGCCGGCTCTCGGGCCACAACACCGACATCGCCGGATTCGCCGCCCCCCTGATGCCCTGGGCCGACAGGATCCGCGGCAAGCGGGTCTGCATTTTCGGCAACGGCGGGGCCGCTTTGGCTGCCGTGGAAGCCTTCAGGGTCTTCTTCCGGCCCTCTTCTGTGCTGCTCTTCGTCAGGGACCTGAACAAGGCCGACGAGATGCTCGAAGGCTACGACCACCGGAATCTGGTGACCCCATGCCGGACGGGTGACCTCGACCTGCCGCTGGGAGAACAGCAGCTCCAGGAGTGCAGCGTCATCGTCAACGCCACGCCGATCGGAACTGTCGGCCGTATGGACGCCGTCGCGAGCATCGTGCCCTCCGGGCGGGAGCTCTTCCACCGGGGACAGATCATTTACGATATGGTCTACAATCCGCTCGAAACCCGACTGCTGGCAGACGCCCATGCCGCAGGCGCCGACACAGTGTCGGGCATCGAGATGCTCATCGCCCAGGCGGCACGGGCCTTTTTCATCTGGACAGGACGGGAGATGCCTATCGACACCGTCAGAACCGTGCTCATGCGTGAAATCGAACTTGCCGGCGCCGTCTGCCGCAGGTAATTTGACCCCTGCGGTTTGAAAAAGCCGCATTCAGTGATACATTCCTTTTCGAAAATTCCACGCCCTGATGAAACAAAGCAAACACACCCCATCAAAGGCCATGGCGCTCTTCTTCCTTCTTGCCGTGCTTTTCGCCCTGCTGGACCGGCTGACCAAGATCCTTGCGATTCAATACCTGCGCGATCTGGACCACAGCATCGTCATCATACCCGACTGGCTCAAGCTTACCTATGCGGAAAACCTGGGCATCGCCTTTGGCATGCGCTTCCTCCCGCCACAGGGATTTCTGTTGCTCACCCTGGGAATTGCCATCGGAGTGATCTACTACGTCTGGAGGACGAAAAACCGGAACACGCTGTTCGTAACCGCCTTCGCTCTCATCCTCGGAGGAGGCCTCGGCAACCTCATCGACCGGATGTTGCTCGGCCATGTAGTCGACTTCATCAATTTCGACATCTGGCAGGGCATACTCTTCGGAAGGGCCGTTTCACTCTGGCCGATCTTCAACGTAGCTGACTCCTGCATCTCCATCGGCGCCTGCATGCTCATCCTGTTCCACGACCGCATTTTCACCCCTGAAGGGCCGAAAGCATGACCAGGTATGCCGACGTCCATTCCCACCTCTCGTTTCCGGACTTCGACTCCGACCGCGACAAGGTGATCTCACGACTCGGCGAAGCCGGCGTGGAGCTGGTGATCGACCCCGGCACCGATGCAGAGACAAGCCGCCGCTCGATCGAGCTTGCCGCCAGGCACGAGTTCGTCTACGCAAACGTAGGCCTTCATCCGGGCGAAGTACGCACGCCGTTCCGACCGGAACTTTTCGACGAACTGGCCGGGCTTGCCCGGGCCGACAAGGTCGTGGGCATCGGGGAGATCGGTCTGGACTACCACTGGCCCGACCATTATCCGGAACTCCAGCTCGAAGCCTTCCGGGAAATGCTGCGCATGGCGGTCACGCTCGACCTGCCGGTGGTCATCCACTGCCGGGACGCCTGGCCTGATATGCTCCGTGTACTCTCCGAAGAGCGTTCATCGAACCTGAGGGGGGCGATGCACTGCTTCTCAGGCGATCTCGACATCGCCCGCAAATGCATCGGCCTCGGGCTCAAGATCTCGGTACCGGGCACCATCACCTATAAAAATTCGGCCCTGCCAGGGATCGTGGCAGCCGTCGGGCTGGGAGAGCTCCTGTCCGAAACGGATGCCCCCTATCTTTCTCCCGTGCCCATGCGGGGCAAACGGAACGAGCCGGCGCATGTGGCCCTCACGGTCCGGGCCATCGCAGACTGCCGCCCGGAGCCGTTCGACGCGGTGACCGAAGCCCTGGTCGGCAACGCCCGCGCCCTCTTCGGAATTCCCGAAACTTGGGGACGCTCATGACATTTTGCACATTCCGGCAGATCATCCGACATTCTGATGAAAATTCCCAGGAAGCTTCAAACTCGGATTGAGTATTATCACTCCTGCAATTAAAGGTATCAACTCCGGATGACCTGTGTTGTCATTCTGAGTCCGACGCAGTCGGGCGAAGAATCTATAAACCTATACCAATCAGTAAAATGGATCTTTCACTACGTTGCGCTTCGTAGGGAGCGGAGCATCTGATGCAATCAGAATGACAGGTTGACGCCCGTACCCATCCATCTGCGACCTATTGCACAGTTATTACCTTTTCGGTTCACTCGAGTTTGTGCTAACTGTCAGGAGCGTCCCTGGTCTGGGGCTCCGCAGGGAAATGGATTTTGAAATTCATCTCAACTTGCTTAGGTTGATCTCCACCGGGCAAAGCAGTTACGGCGTGACAATCAACGCATTACGAACTTCCAAGACAACGCGACACCTATGAACGAAATGAATACCGCACGCGCACCCCAGGCATTACCGAAACCGACCCTCATCGACCTGCTGCTCGAGAAGAAACAGCTCGTCATAGCCCTGATCCTGATCATCGCCGTAACGGCCGGAGGCGTGTTCTTCTGGATGCAGAAAACGAAGGCTGACGAGGAAAAGGCCTCTCTGGCGCTGTCAAAGGTCGTTCCATGGATCGAGACGGGCGATTCAGCAAGGGCGACCAAAGAGCTGAAAGTGATCATCAACAGCTATGGCGGCACTCCGAGCGGCAACGTGGCGAAGCTCTACCTCGGCACCATCTATTATACCATGAACAGGCCTGGCGAGGCGCTCGCGATGTACAACGCCTTCAGCAGCGGAAACAAGGATCTCCAGGCTTCGGCGCTTGCCGGGGCCGCATCGTGCAATGTCCAGAAAAAGGCCTATGCCGCTGCGGCCGAAGGGTTCGAGAAAGCATCGGCTACCGCAGAGAATGAAGCCCTCAAGGCCATGTACCTGAACAAGGCCGCCGAAAGCGATATCGCCGCCGGCAAGCCGGACAAGGCCGTCAAGCTCTTCGACCAGATCATCAAAAACTGGCCGGGCACTTCGTCGGCGGCCGTAGCCCAGCGCAGCCTGTGGAGGCTTGCCGGCCAGGGCGTCCAGGTCGTGACACCGTAAATCCAAAACCATTCGACAGTAATCCACATGCCACAAAAGTTCATCATCAAGACCAGCATGGGCGATATCGCCATTGCACTCCACGACGATACCCCGCAGCACCGCGACAACTTCGCGAAGCTCGTCGGAGAGGGCTACTACGACGGCATCCGCTTCCACAGGGTCATCGAGGGCTTCATGATCCAGACGGGCGACCCGCTTTCACGCCATGACGACAAACGCGCCCTGCACGGCACCGGCGGTCCTGAGCACCGCATACCGGCAGAGATCAAACATGCCAACAAGAAAGGCACGCTGGCGGCCGCACGGGACAACAACCCGCAGAAGGCCTCGTCAGGCAGCCAGTTCTACATCAACCAGGCCGACAACGCCTTCCTCGACGGCCAGTACACGGTCTTCGGCGTCGTGGAATCGGGCATCGAGGTGGTCGACCAGATCGCCGCTGTCGATACCGACTTCAACGACAACCCTTTGCATCCGGTGACCATCGAAACCATTCAGCCCATAGCCTGAAAAACCCTCTCCGATGGATAGCATCGCTGAAAATCTCGCCTTTATAAAAGATCAGATCGCGTCTGCCTGCCTCAGGGCCGGCAGGCGCACTGAAGAGGTCTGCCTGATCGCCGTATCCAAAACCAAGAGCCCCTCGGCCATACGGGAGGCGTGGGACGCTGGACAGCGGACGTTCGGGGAGAGCTATGTGCAGGAGTTCCTCGATAAGCTGGAAGATCCGCAGCTCAACGGGCTGCCGATCGACTGGCACTTCATCGGACACCTGCAATCCAACAAGGTGCGCCAGGTGGCCGGCAAGGTGGCCATGATCCATGGCATCGACAAGGCCTCCACGGTAGAGGAGCTTTCGAAACGCGCCGTGCAGCACGACATCGTGATGGATTACCTCCTGGAGGTAAACGTATCGCGCGAAAGCTCCAAGTACGGGCTCGACCCCGCATCACTCATGCCCACGGCCGAAGCCTGCTTCCCTTTGCCCAACGTCAGGCTGCGCGGCCTCATGACCATCGCCTCGCCAGATCCTCTCCAGGCCCGTCGCGAGTTCGCAGAACTGCGCGAATGCCTCGACCGCCTCAGGTCGAACGCCCCCGATCCGAGCCTGCTCAACGAACTCTCCATGGGCATGAGCCAGGACTTCGAGGAGGCCGTCATGGAAGGCGCGACCCTGATCCGCATCGGCACGGCCATATTCGGGTGGCGGTGAAGACAGTTGATAGGGGAAAAGTGGACGGTGTGGACGAGGTGGACTGAGTGGACAAAAAAAAGGCAGGAAGGCTCGTTGATTCTGCAAGTCTGCTTTCTTCTTCAATTATCCACTTCGTCCACTCAGTCCACCTCGTCCACTTCCTGTTCTTGTCACTCGTCACTTCAAAACTTATATTCAAAGTCTTTATCAAGGCCGTTTCACGAACCAACAAACCACAGGGCATATCATGACCGATCAAAGGCAGAAAATCAGGGAAGCCGTTGAGTTCATCAGGAAAAAAACCACCACCGAATACCCGGTCGGCATCGTGCTCGGCACCGGACTCGGCGGGCTGGTCAAGGAGATCGAGATCGATTTCTCGCTCGACTATGCCGACATCCCCTACTTTCCGATCTCGACCGTCGAGACGCACCACGGCAAGCTGATTTTCGGAACTCTGGCCGGCAAGAAGGTGGTCGCCATGCAGGGACGTTTCCACTTCTACGAAGGCTACTCGATGACGCAGATCGTCTTCCCGATCAGGGTCATGAAGCAGCTCGGCGTCAAGACCCTCGGCATCACCAACGCCTGCGGAGGAATGAACCCCGGCTACCGCAAGGGCGATATCATGCTGATCGACGACCATATCAACCTGCTCGGCGGCAACCCGCTCATCGGCCCCAACGATCCCGAGATCGGCCCGCGCTTCCCCGACATGTGCGCTCCCTATTCGCCCAGAATCCTCGAAATCGCCGAGAAGATCGCCCTTGAGAACGGCATCAAGGTACAGCGCGGCGTATACATCGCCGTCCCGGGCCCCTGCCTCGAAACCCGTGCCGAGTACCGCATGCTCAGGGCGCTGGGCGCCGACGTGGTCGGCATGTCGACCGTACCCGAAGTGATCGCGGCCGTGCATCAGGGCACCGAGGTGTTCGGCATGTCCATCGTCACCGACGAGTGCTTCCCGGACTGCCTCGTGCCGGTCGGTATCGAAGAGATCATCGAGGTCTCCAAACACGCCGAGCCGAAGATGACCACGATCTTCAGGAACGTGGTGTCAAAACTTTAATTCAAAAACGGAACCATACGCACCAGACATGATAGACGCCATCTCCTTTACCGACGGCAAGTTCCGTTACCTCGACCAGCGATTCCTCCCCCTGCAGGAGATCCATGTCGAGACCAGGGACCACCAGGAGGCCATCGAAGCCATCAAGACCCTTGCCGTCAGGGGCGCCCCGCTGATCGGAGCCTCCGCAGGCTACACCGTCATCCTCGGCATCAATGCATTCAACGGCAGCAAGGAAGAGTTCCCGGCATACTTCGGAAAGCTCATTGCCGACGTCGAAGCCTCGCGCCCGACGGCCGTAAACCTCTTCTTCGCCACAAGGAAGATGAAGGCGGTCTATGAGGCCAACTTCCAGCAGGACTCCCTTGAAACGCTCTTCGCAAAGATGACTGCCGAGGCAATCAAGATCCATGAGGACGAGATCGAGAACTGCGACCGCATCTCACGTAACGGCCTCGAGCTGATCAAGCGCGACTTCGCCGACGTGCTCAAGACGCGCAAGCTCAACGTGCTCACCCACTGCAACACCGGTACGCTCGCCTGCTGCGGCACCGGCACGGCGCTCGGCGTGATCCGACTCGCCTGGCAGGAGGGGCTGATCGAACGGGTCATCACCTCCGAAAGCCGCCCGCTGCTGCAGGGGCTCCGCCTGACCGCCTGGGAGCTCGAACACGACGGCATCCCGTTCGTCTCCATCTCCGACTCCTCGTCGGCCTTCATCATGCATCAGGGCAAGATCGACTTCGGCGTCGTCGGCGCCGACCGCATCACGGCCAACGGCGACACGGCCAACAAGATCGGCACTTACGCCCACGCCGTCAGCGCACGCCACCACGGCATTCCCTTCTACATCGCGGCTCCGGTCTCGACCATCGACATCACGATGGCCGAAGGCTCGATGATCCCGATCGAGGAGCGGAACGCCGACGAACTGCGCACCATCTTCGGAACCCAGGTCGCCACGCCGACCACGCCCGTGCTGAACTACGCGTTCGACGTCACGCCCGGCACGCTCATCCGCGGCATCATCACCGAAAAGGAGGCCGTCGTCGGCAACTACAACGAGTCGCTCGCCCGCATCTGCAAGGGGTGACCACGTCAGTTGGCTCGTATTGTAAAACCCCGGCTTCGCCGGGGTTTTATTTTTTGGGGGGCGCCCCTCTCTCCCTACCCCACCCCCCAGCTGAAGCCGGGGGCTACACAAGAGAATGTAAGAGTTGAATGTCCGGGAGGCTGAAGCCTCCCGGAATATGGGACTGATTCTTCGGGAGACCAACCAGAACCCGGGATTCGGGACTGCGTTAACAAGGAGACACGAATTTCCAACCCATTTTCTTATCAAGAGTTGAATACACTTTTTACCTTGATTGTCACTGCAATAGTTTTGTAAATTATGAGCAGATGCCACTATTACTTACTTCGTAGTTGTTCCTTCCCATGTCCGCACCAGGCACCAGTCTTCACCTGTTTTTTTACAAACCACATCCCCGGAGGAGGGCATGAAAAATACCGGTTACGATTATTCGATTGTTCGGGGTTTTGCGTTTTCTGCGCTGCTGTGGCTTATCGTCGGCCTGGCGATCGGCCTCTGGATAGCGTTCGAAATGTTCAATCCCGCCCTGAACATCACCCCATGGCTCAGTTTCGGCCGGCTGCGTGTCGTGCACACCAACGGGCTCGGTGTTGGATTCGGCATGTCGGGAATCTTCGCGACAGCTTACTACATGCTGCAGCGCCTGACGCGGACCCCGCTGCCATTCCCCCGGCTCGCCAAGGCTCACCTCTACGTTTTCAACATCGCCATCGCCGCTGCGGCAGTCAGCCTCATGGCCGGCATGAACACCACCAAGGAGTACGCGGAGCTTGAATGGCCGCTCGACATCGGCGTGGTGATCATGTGGGTAATGTTCGCCATCAACGTGTTCGCCATCCTGATCAGGCGACAGGAGAAGCAGATGTACATTTCGCTCTGGTACCTGGTCGCCATGACCGTGACCATCGCCGTTCTCTATATCGTCAACAACCTCGCGATTCCGGTCTCCCTGACCAAATCCTACAGCATCTATGCCGGTGCCAACGACGCCAATGTGGAGTGGTGGTACGGACACAACATCGTGGGCTTCATCTTCACCGTGCCGGTGCTGGCCATGTTCTACTACTTCCTCCCGAAGGCTACCGGCCTGCCGATCTACAGTCACAGGCTTTCGATCGTCTCGTTCTGGTCGCTCATCTTCGCCTATCTCTGGACCGGTGCCCACCACCTCATGCTGACCCCCCTCCCGGAGTGGATCCAGACCGTAGCCATCGCCTTCAGCATCTTCCTGATCGCCCCATCCTGGGGTTCGGTGGTTAACGGCTATTACACCCTGCAGGGCAACTGGGACCAGATGCGTTCCAACTACCTGACCAAGTTCTTCATCATCGGCATCACCTTCTACGGGCTGCAGACACTACAGGGTCCGCTGCAGGGACTCCGGACGCTGAACGCCTTCTTCCACTACACCGACTGGGTGGTCGGCCACGTGCACATGGGCACCATGGGCTGGGTGACCATGATCATCTCGGCATCATTCTACTACATGATCCCGAAGATCAGCGGACGCGAACTCTACAGCATCAGGCTGGCGAATATCCATTTCTGGCTGATCCTCGTGGGACAGCTCGCCTGGACGATCACCATGTGGATCGGCGGCATCCAGCAGGGCGCCATGTGGAAGGCGACCAACCCCGACGGCTCGCTCATGTACAGCTTCCTCGACGCGCTCACGTCGCTCTACCCCTATTATCGCATGCGCTTCGCAGCCGGCGTCGTCTACTTCATCGGCATCCTGATCTTCGCCTGGAACCTTGTCCAGACCACCAGGCAGGAGCCCTCGACCGCCGAAGCGTAAACCACCAAATCTGAAAAAGGAGCTTGAATCATGGGGATCAATTCAAAACCGGTACTCTTTGCTGTCGTGTCGGCGCTGGTCATCCTGATCGGTACGGTAGTCACGGTGTTCGTGCCTCTGTTCATGCCATCGACTCAGCCGGTCAGCGCCTACGTCAAACCCTACACGGCCATCGAGCAGGAGGGGCGAGACATATACATGCGCGAGGGCTGCAACAACTGCCATACCCAGACGGTCCGGCCTCTCAGGACCGAAGTGCTGAGGTACGGCGAGTACTCCAAGGCCGAAGAGTTCGCCTGGGACCGCCCCTTCCTCTGGGGATCGCGCCGCACCGGACCCGACCTGAACCGCGTCGGCGGCAAGTACCCGGACTCGTGGCACTACAAGCACATGCAGAGCCCGCAGTCCATGTTCGCCCTCTCGAACATGCCGCCCTACGCCTGGCTCGCCGCCAACAGGCTGGACACCTCGATCTCTTTCAAAAAGTGCTCGATCCTCGGCTACGGCTACACGGAGGAGCAGGTGAAAGAACAGATTGCGGCGTACAAGGAAAAGGTGACCTCGCCCGGCTACGACTCGAAAGAGACGAGGGAACTGGTGACGCCGATCGCCCTGAGAGGAGAGCTGACCGAGATGGACGCCATCGTCGCCTACCTGCAGAAACTCGGGCGTGACGTCAAATCGATGGAGGCGAAGCAATGAACTTCCAGTCCATCGCCTATACGGTCTTCACCTTCGTTCTGGCGGCCGTGATGGCAGGCATCATCGCCTACTATTACAACCCGGCGCGAAGGAAAGAGGTCGAGGAACCCAAACACCGGATGCTTCGCGACGACGAGTAACGACAGCATGGCGGAACGATTTTCAAAAGTTCAAGAAACCCATCAGCAGGAGGTTCAAATGAATGATTCCGGAATACCGCATGAAGGCCATAACAAGATCCCCAGAGGCTGGCTCGCGTTCTTTGCCGGAGTAATCGTCTTTCTCGTCTGGTATATCGCATCCTTCACCCCGGCGATATCGGGCTGGTCATTCTACAAAGAGTACGAGGCCGAGATGAAGGCTGGAGAAAAGGCCGCTGCATCGGCGACCGTCGATCCCGGAAAGTACATCGGGAAGGCAGATGCGATCGCCGAGGGCAAGACCGAGTTCGAAACAACCTGCGCGGCCTGCCACATGGCCGACGCCAGCGGCGGGATCGGCCCGAACCTCAAGGTCGCGCTCAAGTACGGCTCGACCCCGGACAAGATCTTCGAGTCGGTGTCGAAGGGACGGCCCAACGGTATGCCCCCGTTCCAGCAGCAGCTCGGCAACGACAAGATCCTCAAGGTCGTCGCGTTCATCGAGAGCCTGAGGAAATGAGCAGAGCCGCAGCCCCGGGAACCAATTCCGGGGCTGCGGCTCTTGTATTCAGGAGGATGTTAACCCTCCGGACATTATTGTGTTACATTCTCTTCAATTGCCCCGGATTTCAGCCCGGGGAGCATAATGCAGTATCATGCAGCCAGTCTGGAAACGCTACAGAAGAACGGTCGAAATCCTGCAGGCCCTGCTCCTGACCGGCCTGCCGTTCCTGAAGATCAACGGCCAAAGCGCATTCAGGTTCGATATCGGTGAACTCAACCTCTACTTTTTCGGCACGGTCATCCGGATCGGCGAATTCTACCTCATCCTGGCAGCCATACTGTTCCTGCTGCTCTTCATCGCGATGGTCACCGTGATCTTCGGCCGGGTCTGGTGCGGATGGCTCTGTCCGCAGACCGTGCTGCTCGACCTCAGCGAGAGCCTTTCGTCGATCTTCGGACGCCAGCACCGGAAGTCCATACAGAAAATCCTACTGATCCCCCTCTCGGCGCTTGTCGCGATGACCTTGATCTGGTACTTCGTGCCGCCGGCCGACGCAATGCGGGAGCTGTTCACATCGCCTCTTATCGCCGGATTCTTCCTGGTACTCTGGGCCTCGGTCTACCTTGAGCTTGCACTTTTAGGCAGGGGCTTCTGTACCACGATCTGCCCTTACGCCATGATGCAGAACGCCCTCTTCGACAAGGAGACGCTCGTGATCGAATACGACCAGTCGCGAAACTCCACCTGCATGAAGTGCGATGATTGCGTGAAGGCCTGCCCGGTAGGTATCGACATCAAGGAGGGGCTGAGCAACCGCTGCATCGCCTGCGCCGGGTGCATCGACGCCTGCTGGCTCAAGAGCAGCAAGCGCGGCCTGCCGCCGTTCCCGAACTACAAGGGCAGGATCCTTCGGCTGAAAAGTTATCTTTTGGGTGGTGTGACGGCCATAGCCGCACTGGTACTCGCCATTCTCATCACCATGCGCCCGCCGGTGGAGTTCACGATCAACCGGCTCCAGGAACCGCTCCCTTCCGGGCTGAACCGATACGCTTATACGATCTACAACAACAGCGGCCATATGCAGCAACTGGAACTGACCACACCGGATGGCGTCACCATGATCGGCGAGCATTCGGTCACGGTCAAACCATTCGGTGTCGTCAGGGGCAAACTGCTCCTTCGGGCCGCATCGAAACGCGACCACGTGACGCTCGACCTGAAGGGTGACGGCATTTCGATCACCAGGGAAACGGGATTCCTATGAAACCATTCATAGCAGCGCTTTATGCGCTCTTCATCTTCGCCATGGCGAGCGGCATCTTCGTCGCCTACCGGAATGCCGAGGGGCTTATGGAGAGCGATTACTACCAGAAAGGAAACGGCTGGTTCAAAGCCAAAACCGAAGAGCGAAGGCTCGGACTCGAAGTCGTGAAGCCGGAATCCATCTCGACCGGCAGCAACGAGGTGCAGTTCACCCTGAGCGAGCACGGAAAACCGCTCAGGAAGGCCGATGTGCGACTCTTCATAGGCAACGTATCGACGAAAGAGCACGATTTCGCGTGCAGGATGCAGGAGACGGCACCCGGGGTCTACCAGACGAGAGCCGTCGTACCAACGAAGGGCAAATGGCTGCTCAGGATGGACCTAGCCGCCGCTCAACTCAACACCAGCAGATCATGGTTTTACGAGGTAAAATAAGCCGGCCCTTCCTGGCCCTGCTCGCCATGATGACCTTCGGCACCCGGCCTTCATTTGCCGAAACCGTGGCGGACAGCCACGCGTTGCATTCCGGACCATGCACCATGCAGGCCGCAAGCCGGAAGGTGACTCTCGAGATCGACCCGAAACCGGTCAGGCACATGGCCGAACTGACCTTCAGGGTCACGATCGACCCCGTCGACGGAGTGCCCCCGGCCCTCTTGCTCGACCTTGGCATGCCCGGCATGGCGATGGGCAAGAACCAGGTCAGGATGGTCCGGCAAAAGGACGGCACCTGGAAAGGGAAAGGCATCATCGTGCGCTGTATGAGCGGACGTACCCTCTGGCAGGCAACCATTCTGTCGCCGGCGCTCGGCAACCCCGCATTCACCATCAATGTCCGGGACTGACCCTACACAGCCGGAAACGATCCGCTGCGACCACTGCCTCCAGGAGGTTCCGGAAGCCACGGCCATCACGGCTGAAATCGGCGGCCGGAAGCTCCGATTCTGCTGCCACGGCTGCCACGGCGTCTACGAACTGGTCCACCGCCAGTCGCTCGACGCATTCTACAGCCAGCGTTGCGACTGGCAGCCGGGAAGGCCGGCATTCGCGGAGGTCGATGCGGCCGATTTCGCCGGAGAGGTCTCATCCGACGGCCGGATAAGCAGGATCGACATCGTGCTTTCGGGCATCCGGTGCGCATCGTGCGTCTGGCTCGTCGAAAAGGTGCTCGACCGTCTCGACGGCGTGGTTTCTGCGCGGGTCAACTACGCGACCCGCAGGGCGTCCATCGAATGGCGCCCGGAATCGATCGGGCTCGACGCCATCCTGCGCACGCTCTCGGGCATCGGCTACATCCCCCGGCCGGGCAGCCACGGGGTCGCGGTCGACGCCTTCGCGAGCGAAAAGCGCGACCTCCTGCTGCGCTTCGGCACTGCCGGGTTCTTCTCGATGCAGCTGATGCTCATCACCATCGCCCTCTACGCCGGGTTCTTCCAGGGTATCGAATCGACCTACCGGCTGGCCTTCCAGCTCATATCGTGGGCCCTGGCGACGCCGGTCGTCCTCTATGCAGGGTTCCCGTTCATCTCGAACGCCGTCCGGTCGATCAGGAACCGCGCCCTCAACATGGACGTGCTTGTAGCCCTTGGTTCGCTCTCGGCCTACCTGTACAGCATCGCCATGATCTTCACCGGCGGGGAGGTGTTCTTCGACTCCTCGGCCATGATCATCACCTTCATCCTCCTCGGGCGATTCCTCGAAGCGGGCTCGCGCCTCAAGGCCGGTGGCGCGCTGTCTGCGCTCGCCGAGCTTCAGCCGAGGGATGCCCTTCTGGTCGGGGAGTCGGGCGCGTCCGTGCCTGTGCCGATCGACAGGGTGCGCGCCGGCGACATGATCGAGGTGCTGCCTGGCGGCAGGGTGCCGCTGGACGGCACGGTGGAGGAGGGCGCGGCCGACGTGGACGAGTCGATGCTGACCGGCGAGTCCGCACCGGTCATGAAGGCTGAAGGCAGCGAAGTCTATGCCGGCACCTGCCCGGTAACCGGACGCCTGTTGATCCGTGTGACCGGCGGTGCAAAGGATACGCTGCTCTCGAAGATCATCAGGACGGTCGAGGAGGCACAGGCCAGGAAAGCGCCGATCCAGGGGATCGCCGACCGGATTTCCGGCTGGTTCGTCCCGGCTGTCATCATCATGGCATCAGCCACCTTCGCCTGGTGGAATTTCACCGGCGCACCTCCGACCAGGGCGCTCATGAACGCCGTATCCGTGCTCGTCATCGCCTGCCCCTGCGCGCTCGGACTGGCCACGCCGCTGGCCATCCTCGTCGGCACCACGACCATCGGCCGGAAAGGCATCCTCGTCAAGGGGGGCGACATCTTCGAGTCGCTCTCGAAAACCACCACGGTCGTGCTCGACAAGACCGGCACCATCACCCGGGGAAAACCTGCCGTCATGGACAGCATCGACTACGGCATCTCCGGACGCTTCGCCCGATGCTGCGCCTCACTCGAGGCCTGGTCGGAGCATCCGGCAGGCAGGGCCATCGCCTCCTCGTGGCAGGGGGAAAAGCTCCCTGTCGAACAGTTCAGGTCCGTACCCGGCATGGGCGTGACCGGCCTGATCGACGGCGAAGCGTGGATCGCCGGTTCCCCCGCCCTGCTTGAACGCGAAGGGGTATCGATCGACTCCATCTGCCGCACACAGGCCGCACGGCTCGAAAACGAGGGCAAAACGACGGTGTTCGCAGCCTGCGACGGCCGGGTGGCAGGTCTTTTCGGACTGATCGACGACCTGCGCGACGACGCAGTCGAGATGATCGCCGGACTCAGGGCGCAGAAGCTCAGGTTGATGATCCTCACGGGCGACAACGAAGGGGTGGCCCGATACATCGCCGACAAATGCGGCATCGATGAGCTCCGGGCCGGGCTCGGCCCGATAGGCAAGGGCGAAGCGGTAAGGGGGCTGAAAGCCTCCGGAGGGACGGTGCTGATGGTCGGTGACGGCATCAACGACGCACCTGCGCTTACGGAGGCCGACACGGGGGTGACCTTCGGGACAGCTACGGGCATAGCCATCGAGAGCGCCGGTGTCACCATCCTGAACGACGACCTCCGTCTTCTCGGCACGCTGTTCACCGGCTCGCGCAAAAGCTTCACCGTCATCCGGCAGAACCTCGCCTGGGCCTTCGGCTACAACATGGTCGCCTTGCCGCTGGCCGTCTCCGGCATGTTGCACCCGATCGTCTCGGCCCTGCTCATGGCGTCGAGCTCGCTGGTGGTGGTCGCCAACTCGCTCCGGCTGAAAAACATCTGAACCACTCTCATGGCAAGCACCTTCTACCTGATCGCCATCGGCTTCGTCTTCGGCCTCGCCGCATGGGCCCTGTTCCTCTGGGCAGTGCGCAGCGGCCAGTTCGACGACGCCGAGGCGCCGAAATACCGCATGCTCGACGATGACGACGAGACGCCGGCAGTAAAGGAGAAAAAAGATGACCAGTGAGCTTCCGGCCATGCTCACGGCAGGGCTCCTCGGAGGGTTCGGGCACTGCGTCGGCATGTGCGGCCCCCTCGTGGCGACCCTCTCCCTGGGAGAGGCCAGGCGCGGAATGGTGCAACACCTCCTCTACAACCTCGGCAGGATCACGACCTACACGACCCTGGGCGCGCTGGCCGGCGCGTCCGGGTCGTTCCTTGCGCTCACCTCATCCATCGATGCCATCCAGACGTCCGTCATGGCGCTCGCAGGACTCTTCATCGTGCTGACAGGCCTTGCGTCAGGCGGCTGGCTCCCCTTCGGAAAGGCCTTCGTCAGCTGCGCGCCGGCCATGCCGGCCGTACGCAAGAGCATGGAACTGTTCAGCGGAGCCCGCTCCATCGGCTCATGGTTCCCCATGGGCGTCGTGCTCGGATTCCTGCCCTGCGGCCTCGTCTATACCGCGCTGCTGACGGCGACTCGTTCAGCCATGGATGCTCCCGACCACTTCTCGGGGATGGTGAGGGGCGGCGTCATGATGCTGTGCTTCGGCATCGGCACGGCCCCGGCCCTCCTGATGATAGGCAAGAGTGCCGAGCTCATAGGCGAAAAGACGCGCCGGCGCCTCTACCGACTGGCCAGCCTCATCATGATCGCCACCGGCATCTGGTTCATCGCGGCATCTTTCAGGATCTGAACATCCGGCAGGTTGCTTTCCAGCGAGGAATTCGGTAAAATAGAAGTACAGACAACTGCATCAGTATCCACCTTGCCTCCGGCGACGAACCGCCCCAGACATGAACATTGACAGGAACCTCATAAGGCTTCTCAAAGAGGAGAAGCGGCCGTTCGTGCTGTCAGGGATCGCGGGGTCGCTCGGCGCGCTGATGCTCATCGCTCAGGCATGGAGCCTCGGCTCGGTCGTCGAACTGGTCTTCAGGACAACCACCGCCTGGAAAGGAATCCTGCCCTTCGTCTCGCTCTTCGCCTTTTCCAGCGTCATCCGCCTTGCGCTCAACCAGGCCGGACATCAGGCCGCCAAGCAGGGCACGCTCGGCATCCGGAACAGCCTCTCCGCCCGACTCGCCGGTACTGTGGCCGACCTCGGCCCAGCATTCACACGCTCAGAGCAGAGCGGCCGCCTCGTGACCACCATGCTCAAGGGGGTCGAATCGGTCGATCCCTATTTCAGCCAGTACATTCCCCAGCTCCTGATGGCCCTGGTCACCCCTGTGGTGATCCTCGCGGCCGTCTTCCCATCGGACTGGATCGCAGGGCTCATCCTGCTCCTCTCCGCGCCGCTGATTCCGGCATTCATGATCGTCATCGGCAAAAGATCCAGCGCTGCGACCGAGAAACAGTGGAACACCATGAGCCGGATGAGCGGCTACTTCCTCGACATGCTGCAGGGGCTGACCACGCTGAAGCTCTTCGCGCAGGAGAAGGCGCGACGCGACGGCATCGGCGAAGCGAGCGAGAACTTCCGCCGCTCGACCATGCAGGTGCTGAAGATCGCCTTCCTCTCATCGCTGGCCCTGGAGCTTGTCGGCACCGCGGGCACCGCGCTGGCGGCCATCAGCATCGGCCTCCGGCTTGCTTCCGGCGCCATGCCCTTCCAGCCGGCCATATTCATCCTGCTGCTGATCCCCGATTTCTACCTGACGCTGCGCCAGCTCGGCACCAGGTTCCACGCCGGAATGGAAGGCGTCACGGCATCGAAGGAGATGCACGGGATACTCGATCGCGCCGCCGCTGAACTTCGCCCTGCCGGGAACATCGACATCACAGCCCGTGAGGCCGCATCGAAGCCGATCGTTATCGACAACCTGAGCTTCACTTTCCCAGGCGGCGCGAAACCAGCGCTCGACGGCATTTCATGCACCCTTGAACCCGGTACGGTCACGGCCCTGACCGGCCCGAGTGGAGCCGGCAAGAGCACGCTGCTCAACCTGCTGCTCCGCTTCATCGAGCCGCAGGATGGATCGATCTCGCTCGGCCCGACGCCGATCTGCCAGTTCCGGCAGGAGGCCTGGTACCGCCAGATCGCCTGGGTGCCGCAACACCCTTTCCTGTTCAACGCCACCATCAGGGAAAACCTCCTGTTGGCCCGTCCCGGAGCCAGCGAAGCGGATATCGCGGAAGCGCTCATACAGGCGGGCCTGCTCGATATGGTCCGCTCCCTCCCCGAGGGGCTCGAAACCATGATCGGTGAACAGGGCTCCAGGCTGAGCGGCGGCGAAGCGCAGCGCCTCTCCCTTGCCCGCGCATTCCTGAAGGATGCGCCGATCCTGCTGCTCGACGAACCGACATCGCACACAGACCCGATCCTCGAATCGAAACTACGCTCGGCCATGGAAACGCTCATGAAGGGACGTACCGTAATCATGATCGCCCACCGGCTCGAAAGCATCAGGAACGCCGATACGATCCTCGTGCTCGAACAGGGCAGGATTTCGCAGTCGGGCACGCACGACGAACTGATCTCCGCGGACGGATTCTACCGCCGGGCACTCTTCTCGTCCACGGAGGAGCCGGCATGAACACATTCCTGAGGCTCATCGGCCTCGTCAGGCCCTTTGCATGGTGGATGCTGCTGGCCGCCCTCATCGGCTTCGCCACCATCGGTAGCGGCATCGGCCTCCTCATGACCTCCGCGTGGCTGATATCGAGGGGCGCGATGCTGCTCCCGGTCTCGGCCCTGCAGTCCGGCATCGTCGGCGTGCGGATCTTCGGCGCAGCAAGGGGGTTCCTTCGCTACGCCGAACGCCTCATCTCGCACAACACCACCTTCCGGATCCTCACCAGGTTGCGCCTGTGGTTCTACGAAGCCATCGAGCCGCTGGCCCCGGCGCGCCTCGCATCCTTCAGGAGCGCAGACCTGCTGAAACGCATCGTTGATGACATCCAGAGCCTCGAGAACATCTATACCCGGGTGATAGCGCCGCCCCTGACGGCACTGATGGTAACAGCCCTGATGTGGGTGCTCGTGGGAATGTGGTCGACCGGGGCCGCTATCGGCGTGCTTGCCTGCCAGCTCATCGCGGGCGTGGCCGTACCTGTCGCAATGGCGATCCTGGCCCGCGGCACTGCACGGCGGATCGCCGGCCTGCAGGCCAAACAGCAGCTGCTCGCGGTGGACATGGTCCAGGGACTCGGGGAGCTGCGGGTCTTCGGCATGCTCGACACGCACCTCGCCAGCATGCGGACGGCCGAAGCGCAGAAGCTCGGCCTCGAAAAAAAGGCGGCCATCATCGAAGGAGTACAGGAAACGCTCAGCGGGCTCGCCATGAACGCAGCCGTCGTCTGGATCCTGTGGCAGATGCTCCCGATGGTCAGGAGCGGCAGCGTCAGCACCGTCACGCTTACGGCCGTCATCTTCGGCGTAACGGCATCGTTCGAGGCATTCCTCCCGCTCTCCGGCTCGATCCAGCACATCGAAGCCGACATCCGGGCCGGCGAACGCCTCTTTGAAATCATCGACACTGAACCCGAAGTGAACTCCCCGGCCCGTCCGGAACACTTTCCCGACCAAGGCGGCATCGAGGCCAGGAACCTGAGCTTCACCTACCCCGGCAGCTTCAGGCCCGCTTTGCAAGACGTGTCGTTCTCGATCCCGCAGGGCGGACGCGTGGCCGTCGTCGGGCCAAGCGGCGCCGGCAAATCGACCATCACCTCGCTGCTCGTCCGCTTCTGGAACCCCTCGGGCGGAAGCCTTTCCATCGGCGGAAGGGAGATCGCATCCTTCGACCCTGAAACGCTCCGTCGCAACATCGCGGTTGTCTCCCAGCGAACGTATATCTTCGGCCAGAGCATCCGCGAAAACCTCCTGCTCGCCGCACCGGGCGCAAGCGACGAGGATCTGAAACAGGCGCTCACGGCCGCCGGCCTTGAAAGCCTGTACCCCCGACTCGACGACTGGGCCGGACAGAACGGCATGAACCTCAGCGGCGGCGAACAGCAGCGCATCGCCATCGCCCGCATGATCCTCCAGGACGCGCCCTTCATCGTGCTCGACGAAGCCACGGCAAACCTCGACGCCGTCACCGAACAGTCCGTGCTCGACACCATCGACCGCACCGCCAAAGGCCGCACCGTGCTCGCCATCACCCATCGACTGCACCGCATGGAGCGTTTCGACGACATCGTCGTGCTGCATGAAGGCAAGGTAGTCGAGCGTGGCCGCCACGACGACCTGCTCGCCCGCAACAGCTTCTACGCCGGCATGTGGCGCCTCCAGCACGAAACGGCAGTGTGAATTATTACTCCGGCAACAACAGGTCGCAAATCAGTTGAAGATAGCGGCTTGTCATCCTGAGCATGCGAAGGATCCATCTTATTCTATTCTGATTCCAAATCAATCCTGCATAAGAGCGGTGAAATTCGGCTGCTGATTACCGTGTCATGCCGGGTGAAACGAAGCATCCAATGTATCCTTCGCCCGACTGCGTCGGACTCAGAATGACAACAGGGGCCTATCGAAGTTGATAATAAAGAACTTCACTAATTCCCGTTCAGCACGCCCATAACCTCCCGGAAACTTGAAAGGCCCGCTTCGAGGTTTTCGATGATCTCACTGGCAAGCAGGTCAGGATCGGGAAGGTTGTCGAGATCGGCGAGGCTTTTGTCCCTGAGCCAGAAGATGTCGAGGTTGGTCTTGTCGCGGGCGACGATCTCTTCGTAACTGAACCTGCGCCATCGACCTTCCGGATTCTCCTGCGACCAGCTCTCGGTACGCTTGAAGCGGTTTGCAGGATTGTAGCACTCAAGGAACTCCTGAAGATCTGAGGCTTTCAGGGGACTCTTTTTCAGGGTGTGATGAACGTTTGTACGATAATCGTAGTACCAGACCTCCCGTGTCCAGGGGTCTTTGCTTGCCGGAAAGACATCGAAAAAGAGCACATTTGCCTTGACGCCCTGCGCATAGAAAATGCCGGTCGGAAGCCTGATAATGGTATGCAGATCGGTGGTTTCAAGCAGCTTTTTGCGCACCAGCTCTCCCGCTCCGCCCTCGAAGAGCACATTGTCAGGAACCACCACGGCAGCATGCCCGCCCACTTTCAGGATGGTATGGATATGCTGCAGGAAGTTGAGCTGCTTGTTCGAAGTTGTCGCCCAGAAATCCTGTCGGCTGTACACCAGAGAGTCCTTCTCCTGCTCGTCATCCTCATTGGTGAAGGTCATGCTGCTCTTCTTGCCGAAGGGAGGGTTGGTCAGCACGTAATCATAACGCGCAGTGCCTCCGGAAATCAGCGCATCGGCCGAGGAGATTGAAACCTCACCGTCGATATCGCTGATATTGTGCAGAAACATGTTCATCAGACAGAGCCTTCGCGTTCCCGGCACGATCTCGTTTCCGGCGAAAGTACGGAACTTCAGGAACTCCTTCCCATCACGATCAAGCTCAAAATGGTCCTTGATGAAATCGTAGGCTTTCAGGATGAACCCACCCGTGCCGCAGGCCGGGTCCGCTATGGTTTTCATGGGCTCAGGACGAATGCACTCAACCATGACATCGATCAGAGGGCGGGGAGTAAAGTACTGACCGGCACCGCTCTTGGTGTCTTCCGCATTCTTTTCGAGCAGTCCCTCGTAAATCTCGCCTTTCACGTCGATGTCGAGCATGACCCAGCTCTCCTTGTCGATCATATCGATCACCTTGTAGAGCATGGCCGGATCGGCAATCTTGTTCTGCGCCTTCAGGAATATCTGCCCCAGCATACCCGGCTGCAGACCAAGCTCACGGAGCAGCTCGGTGTAATGAACCTCAAGCTCTGCGCCCCGCCTGGCCTTAAGCACCGGCCAGGTAAACTTTGCAGGAATGCCGACCTTTCGATTGTATGGAGGCTTGCAGTACTCGTCAGCCATCTTGAGGAAGATCAGAAAGGTGAGCTGTTCGAGATAATCGCCATACCCAACACCGCTGTCCTTGAGGACATGGCAGAACGACCAGACTTTCGAAACAATTGATGAGCTGTTGTTGGTCATGGATACTATGGGGTTACTGCTTGAGGCCATTGTTCTTTCTCTCTGCCCTGATGCGTTCAAGGAGCTGTTCAGCAGGCTCCCAGTCTGGAGCATTCCGCGTTTCCTGAAGCTCTGCCTCGCTGAGCAGTGAGCCCTCAAACGCCTTTTTCAGAATACTCTGCCGAAGCGCTTCCGCCTTTTCAAGCGAATCGGTTATCGATGATTCAAGATTATCGCAGACCGAAAACCGGGTTTCAATTTCCTGTACGATTTGGGATTGTTCAAAAGGTGAGCAATATGGAAAAGGGATTTCCCTGCATGTTGACACTTTAATGTTATATTGTCCTGCTGTTGCTTTTGATGTATTTTCAAGCCATATAATCGTTTTGAGATTTTGCAAGCAATAAGAAATATACTTACTAATTAACAATCGATTTGGTCTAAAAAGAACAATTGCCTGATTAACATTCCACTCAGGATATTTATCAGAAACAATTGATACCTTGCCCAGAGGTGGCCCAACAATATTTATCAAAACATCACCCGGATACACGATAGACCTCAAGAGATCCTTTTCATGTATATGTCTCGGAATAAACGTAGGATTTTTTTTGAAATTAAGAGCACCATCAAAACACAAATTATATACTTTAATAAACGGAATATCACCCAAATCTAAATTCAGGAAATTGCTGGCTGGAGTATAACCATTATTAATAGGATCAATAATTTGTGCCGTCTTTACCCACATCCACCCCTCAGGCAAAACCGGTAACTCTGTAAGCTCCTGTTCGCTGATCGGCTTAACTTGTTTCAGCTTTTTCCCTTGAGCTTTCGCCGCCTGTTCCCGTTCGGAAGCAATCTGCTCAAGAAGCTCTATGGCTGAAGGGAGGTGGGGTTGTTGTTCGCGCCAGCCCCTGGTGAGTTCACCTTCAAAAGCTCTCTTCAGCACAGCCTGACGATAGACCTTGAGCTGTTCCTGCGCCTTTTTCAGATTGGCGATACCCTGATCGAGTTCGCTGAACAACTGCTCGATTTTCGCCACAATGGCTCGCTGTTCGGGTAGTGGGGGGAAATTAACCGGGTAGTTACGTAAAACATCACCAGAAATAGCTCTGAATGTTGTTCCCGTTCCTTGCTCATCCAGCTTCTTTGCAATATATCGCAAAAAATAAAAAACAAATTTATACTGCCGAATATACCGTAATGCAGCAAGACCTCGACCTATACAACATTTTTGATCTGCAATATTCGTTGATCCAACAGGTGCTCTGACCGAAACCAATACATCATTTTCTTCCGCAATTTTATTTGATTCAGTACACCATTTCACAGCCACAGGATGAAGCTCAGTAAACTCTGCTTTTCCCTGAAAAAAAGGCAAGCCCTCCTGTTTACTATTGTATGCTGATGAGGGAGGTGATTGACCCATAACAATGGTACAAATCTCACCAAGTGTTGTCATTACATACCCAGTTCTCTCCACTTCAAGCACCGCTTTTATCCAGTTAACCAATTTTCATTTCGTTCAACAGTTCCGGCATCTCCGGTGTCTCGTCCCAGACTCGCCCATCGAGCTCTCGTCCGGATCTCTTTTTATTCTTCCCTCCCCATTGCTTGAAGAAAAACGGAACCCCGGCGGCAAGGCACTGTTCACGGATCTCCTGCACCCACTCCGGATTCATGGGTCTGGCATTGCGGCCGCTTTCGCCTCCGACGATGACCCAGTCGATGCCATCGAGATTCATGTCAGGTAACGGCCCAAGCAGCGGTTCGCAGGAGAGAAACTTCACCCTCGCACCGGTTTGGCGCAACAGGTCGATCCGGTGCATGGTTTTCATGCTTTCGACCGACACTCCCATCCAGACATTATGAGGCCAGGTCAACAAATCTTCGCTGTCGTAGTACCTGAGCACCTCCGCCCGCTTGGTGAGCACCTGGAACACATGCTGGGGATTCTGCTGCATGACGCCGAAAACCTTCTGGATGTACTCGACCGGAATATCCTTATGGAACAGATCGCTCATGGAGTTGACAAACACCACCCTCGGCTTTTTCCATTTGAAGGGCTCCTGCAACACCTCCGGGTGCAGGGTAAGCTGAAATCCGTTCCGGTACTTGGCAGCCCCCATCCCGTTCAGGCGCTTTGCAAAGGCCTCGGCATAGCAGAACCGGCACCCTTCGGAAACCTTGTCACACCCCGTCACAGGGTTCCAGGTCATCTCGGTCCATTCTATATGCGATTGAGCCATCCTCTCTTATTATTTGGAATACAAATATCATCCGGACAGTGAACAACATAATCTTTAATGGCCGTTCGTTTCATTGTTCCGGAGAATACAGCAAATGCGCCCTTGGAAGGATGATTGATCAATGTGCAACGGTCGTGGCTTTTTTTTCAAAAGCGGAACCCAAACAGACCACCATCTTCCTGCGCATCTGTGAGTACCACCGGAAGGGTGAAGTCCTGTACATTAAAGCCGGGAGTTTTTTCCTTGAATGCGTCGTCTTCGTTCATGGTAACAATGTACTGGAAACCAAGTTCATCAGCCGTTTCAGCTCCAGCTTTGAGCGCGCTGACAACCTGCCGACCATCGACACCATCAAAAAGATGGCTGTCGTGAACGAGAAAACCGGGGCCAATGCCACGCTTGGCACAAAGCTGCATAAGCATCATGTCGAAGCAGAAAATCTGCATATTTTTAATGCCCTTGCTGCGAGAGCCTTGCATATGGAACTGGAATCGAGGTCCGTTGGCGGTTTCATCCACCGTCATGCGTCCGGCGGATTCATAAAGACGTTTGGACGTCTCCTCAAAGGCCAGAATTGCATTGGATAGACGTTCTTTTTGTTCGGCAAAGTCCCTGCGAAGGCGGAGGGTAAGACGATTGCGCTCAATATCGAGTTCGTTTTTTGTTCCTTCCAGTTGTTCCGCAGCAGCAAAGCGCTGGCGAAGTGATTCAACTTCAACTTCTTTGCGGCCCGTTTCCCCTTGGAGCTTGGTAAACTGATCAAGCGCGCCATGACTTTTCAGGACATTCATGATTACGGAACGGCGCTCGTCGAGATGTTGTTTTTCCTGCTCACGGGAAAGGATGCGCTGCCGGGCAGATTCGAGCTCCTCTAAGAGATAGTCACGACGGTTGCGAATAACGGATTCGTGGAAAAGTCGTACTTCATCGTAGCGCTTGACAACAACGCCTGGCAGTGAAATGCCCGCCTCGGCATAGATGCGCTCCAGGTCACCGATTGGTGGTGGAGATTCCGAATGCATGGCTGTTTCCAAATCTCGAATAGCGCCTGTGTCAATGACATTGGCGTTTGAAAGATCACTGATCTTCCGGGTGAGTTGATCTGCTTCTGATTCAAGTTCAGCGTATTGGGGCAGAACACGAAATAAAGATAATTGGGATTGCAATTCTTTGAGATGAGCCTCGGCGATGGTTACTTGAGTTCGCAGTTCAGAAGTTTTTCCGATGATCTTGCTAAACGCACCGGTGCCGACCGCCTTTTTTAGTTCTCTCAAGGTTTTTTCGCTGTCACGAATTCGCTGCCATTCGCTGGCAATTTGCCAATCGAGACCGAGAAGATAGAGGAGCGCCATCTGCAGGTCACCAGGCTGCTGCATTGTTGCTTGTTTTTCTGGAGTGGTGAAGGCCCCGCTTCTCTGGCGGCGAACGAAATAGGGAAAAAGCGAACGAAAGGTCGGTTTTCTGCCCGCTATTTTCGGCAGTTTGTGCAACGCAAACATTTTTTCACCAAGCAATGTCGCCCACTCGGTGTTCGACATACTTGTCTTGTTACCAAGAAAATCAGGGCCTTCCAGATGTAACTTTGATTTTTCTTTTCCGGATCGTTCAGCTGTGATTTTTTCTCCGCCAAGATCGAAAGTAATACCAAAGGTTTCAGAGGCAAGAGCTTCAGAACGAAAAATAGACTCTTTCTCAGCATCTGCGCCGGAAAGGAAATCGATGAGTTCTGTCAAACTGCTTTTGCCTGCCCGGTTTCGGGTTTGCTTGTCTGTGGCTCCAGCTTCCTTCTGAGCAATGAGAACATTCAGTCCACAGTGAAACTCAAGGTCCTTGAAGCTTGGCAAGCTGCTGAAGATACGATGAATCATGGCTGTTTCCGGCTTAGGAGGCCATCTTGAAGTTCAATCGCGCCCATGAGAAACAGGAGGTCAAGAGTAAGAACATAAGCATCGTAATGCACAGCCGTTTTTTTGCGTTCTGTGGAATTGATCGAACGGGAAATCGCCTCCCAGAGTGAAGAGACTGTACTTGGCTGTACCAAATGAGTAAGTAAGCGGGCACCGACCGTGAGTAGCGCTCGTTCGTGCGATAAATGTTTAGCAGGTAGAATCATTGGATAGGGTATCTGGGTTCCTCAAAAATATCGCAGCGCTCGAAATAGTATGCTAGCACAGTCAATACTGCCATCTGATGTTCTGGGGTACCAAGCTGTTTCCCGCCCACCCACGTTTGTAACTCATGGAATATTTCGTTCGGGTGCATTGTTCTTCGTAAATCATTGTATTTGTTACGAAAAGAGATGGCCAATCGTTCCCCAAAGGTTTCATCATGCCATGTCTCAAGGAATTCGGAAACCAACGGCGACTTTTTCATGCCACTCTTGATAAAGGTACTCACGCTTTCTGACAGATCATTAGCCTCTATTTTACCCGGAGGAACGGCTTTCACAGAAGAACTGGATGGTTCAGCCTTGCATTCCAGGGACGATAGTACGACTTGAATTTCTTTGAACCCAAGTTGCACCATTGTTTCTTCATCAGGAACATAACCAAGCCAAGCGATCTTGTCGTCAAGAGAAATTTTGCGAAAAATCTGCCGCAATTCTTCAAAACCCCAAGGTTCCAAGGTAATTCCTGAATTGAGAACCTCGAAATTCAGCAAAAGCTCATGAACATGAGGAGGCATTCCATCTCTAGCGTTATGGACAAAAACCCATTTATCAAAGTACCTGCCCCAATGCTCCTTTGCGCCGTCAAAATCCTCCTTAATTTTGGAGATAGCTTTAGCCGCGTCCATCTCGTTTGGCGCATAAACCTGAAAGAGACGGCGATCCGATTTGAGAAACCCATCATTTTTTCGGTCACCAATATTTCCCCATGGTCGGCACGCCATAAAATCTGCCTTGTAGGCCAAACCCATCAATCGCTCAAAGAAAGTCTGAAACTCGTCGCCTTTCGCTCGGAGAAACATTATCTCAAATTTTTGCTCGTAAAGTGCGTCTTGCAGCTTCATGGTTTATACGTCAGCAACCGTTATTAGGGGTACGGACTGATGGGAAAAAAATACCGTTTATATTCTGCTTTTCGCAAAGGCAAGAGGATCCAGGTGAAAATATGCTTGTGTGAAATAACATATGATCTCATCCCCTTAACCGCTCATGCCGTCAGTGCTTGGTTGAGTTCGTCGATAATCCCTTCCATCTTATCACCAAAAAGCTGCCACATGCGGCCTCGGCCTCCCTGTGCATCGAATGGGGTAAGATCGAGGTCATCGAGCTCCATGTGGACGCTCAACGCAATGTGCTCCTTGATCATGCGAAGCCAGTTCATCTGATCTTCGGTGAACTTGTCTCCGGCTCCTGAGTGACGATCGAAGATCCAGCGTTTGAACTGCGCATCGACAGTTCTGTCGTATGCGGTCAGAACGGGGTCGATGCCGGTTACGTGGCGTATGAGCGACACCAATGCCACAAGCTCGTTTTTCGGATTGCCGTTGACCTTTTCGAGCTGTTCGTACGCCTGCCAGATCCTCATCGGAGCCAGTGCAGGTTTGTCGGCCTTGAGCCGATCGAGCACTTCACGAATCATCCTGAAGGTAAGCGCCCTGCGCTGCCAGGGTTGATTGTAGAATATCCTGAGGGCAGCGATCTCGTCCCTGTTGGCTTCAAGATAGGCTTTGAACTCCCCGATCAGCTCACCGGCTTTTTCGGCAGTATCGGCTGCCCATCCGGCCATGTTCACCCGATCAATATTGACCGTGTCGATTATCTGCTCATGCATCCGACGAACCCTGTCGATGTACTCGTTCAATTCGCCGTTGAATGCTGAACTGGCTTCATGCAGCAACGCATGCTGTGCCTGATCGAGGAAAGGTGAGACTTGTTCAGCCAGCGCATCATGTTCGTCCTGCAACGCAACCGTTTCGAGATTTGCCGCTTTATCCGCTATGGTGTCCGGGTCCCAGGCGTCGAGCAATCTCCGGACAATCTGGTTTATACGCAAACCGCCGGACTTTTCGACAAAGAGCCGGTGCTCTTCGTCACTCATCTGCTGTTCGATTCTGGCAAGACGTCCGGCAAGGGAGAGATAGAGGTCTTCGTCCTGCGCTCCGAAAGTCACCGCTTCAAGAAGCTCTTTCAATGATATGGCGGGCTTGCGTTCGAGCGGACGACTATCGGTTTTCAGGGTTTTCGTGACGCCGACGGCATCGATGATCACGAAATGATCCTTTTTCGAGGTCGCCGAGGGAGTGACTTTTTTCAGATCGTCAAATCCGAGGGTTCGGGTGCCGCGCCCTTTCATCTGCTCGAAATAGTTGCGGCTGCGGACGTCACGCATGAAGAGCAGGCATTCGAGTGGCTTGACGTCGGTGCCGGTGGCGATCATGTCCACCGTGACCGCGATTCTCGGGTAATAGTCGTTGCGAAACCTTGAGAGTAGTGAATTGGGCTCCTCCTCCGCCTTGTAGGTCACTTTTTTGCAGAATGAGTTACCTTCGCCGAACTCTTCCCTGACGATCTGGATGATGTCGTCTGCATGGCTGTCGGTTTTGGCGAAAATGAGGGTTTTGGGTACCTCCAACCGAGACGGAAAAATTTCCGGCAATTTCTCACGAAATGCGCGGATGACGTTACGGATCTGGCTCGGATTGACTACGTCATTATTGAGCTGAGCGCCGGTGTAGACAAAATCCTCGTCGAGCTGCTCCCATCGCTTGCGACGGGAGAGTTTTTCACGCTTGTCGACAAACTCGCGGGCTTTGATCTCCGCACCATTACGGGTAATCTCGGTGTCAATAATGTAGACGTCGTACCCTACGTTCACCCCGTCGGCTACGGCATGTTCATGACTATACTCGCTGACCACGTTTTCATCGAAAAAACCGAAGGTGCGCTTGTCAGGCGTAGCCGTCAGGCCGATAAGAAAAGCATCGAAATAGTCGAGCACCTGTTTCCAGATATTGTAGATCGACCGGTGGCATTCATCGATGACAATGAAATCGAAAAATTCTATCGGGACCTTGCCGTTGTATGATACCGGCACCGGCTCTTTCGGCTGCCAACCCCCTTCGGCAGGGTTCTCCTCTTCGAGCGATGCATCAAGTTCCTCACCCTTGAGGATCGAGTAGAAGCGCTGGATGGTGCTGATGCATACCTGACTGTCGGCGGAGATATGGCTCGAATGGAGACGCTGGACGTTGTAAAGCTCGATAAACTTGCGGTTTTCGTCGTTCGGCGTATATGCCCTGAACTCCTGTTCGGCCTGCTCTCCGAGGTTGCGGGTATCGACCAGAAACAGTACGCGCTTAGCGTCGGAATGTTTCAACAGCCGGTAAATGGAGGTTATGGCTGTAAAGGTCTTGCCGGAACCGGTTGCCATCTGAATCAGGGCTCTCGGCCTGCCATCCTTGAAAGATCTTTCGAGGTTTTCGATGGCCTTTGTCTGGCAGGCCCTGAGCCCATGTGCATCGAGCAAAGGCAGATCCCGGAGACGACTCCTCAGGCTTGCCGGTCTGGAAAGCCATTCCCGAAAGGTTTCAGGACGATGAAACGTGAACACTGGCCTTGAACGCGGTCGGGGATCACGATAATCGGTGAAACGGGTCAGCGTGCCGGTGCTTTCGTAAACAAACGGCAGGGGCTGGTTGTCAAGATGCTTGAGCTTGCTGGAGGCATAGGATTCGGACTGCTCTTCAACCACGGTGAGCCGATGCCCCTCGTCTTCCTTCTTGGCCTCGATGATGCCTACCGGTTTGCGGTCAACAAAAAGCACATAGTCAGGAATCTGTCCGTCCTGGGTAGGATAATGTCTGACAGCAATTCCGGAAGAGTGCTGCCAGTCAATGCGAGACTTCTCCTGGACAGCCCATCCACAGTCGATGAGCTGCCGGTCGATTGCGTCACGGGCGATCTGTTCCGGATTCTGGTTCAGAGGATGCTGTTGCGACATACCAATATCTGGCAAAATAAATGGATTACCAGTACAAAGTAATGGAAATATAGGCATATCCCTCAGAAACACAGCATATTTACAGCATGACAGTTCGACCGGCGGGAACAATCGCATCACTTTTTCAGCAATCGATTCAACGCATCCTGCGCCGGATCAAACCCCTGCTCTGCCGCATTGCCATACCACTTCACTGCCTCGGATTTACTTTTCGGAACACCTGTACGACTCTCATACATATTATCAAGTTGAGTCTGCGCTTTTGCGAGCCCATGCGCTGCGGCTTTTCGACACAATGATCAGAACTGTTACCGATAAAGCAGGCGTTGCCTTACTTAGCTGGTCTTGAGCCAGACTCGCTGAGGAACATCAGTACAACAGGCCACGAAAAAGTACGCTGGTTCGGGGGAACCGAATAACTACTGATGATGCAACCGCAACACTCGAAAAATAACATTTTACATATGAGCACCCAAGGCCGACACTGCTATCGCATGGAACCGGAGAACTGCTGCCGGGTTCGGATGACCATAAGGGTGTGAAACCCACCGAATCAGCTCTTAGATATTGAGCGTCCGGTGAATTTCAAGCAGATCGGGATCGATACAGTGGTTCAGTTTAACCGCCTTGTTGAACGGTACCAGAACAATTCTTTCATTGGCGATGCCGATCATCACACTCTGCTGATCATCGAGCAGGGCATCGATGGCCGCGACCCCCATCCTGGTTGCATTCACACGGTCATTGGCCGTCGGGCTTCCGCCACGCTGGATATGGCCAAGGATCGACACACGTACATCGAGGTCAGGATGCGCTTTGCGCACCTTGTCAGCGATGCACATGGCGCCGCCGCTCTCGTTCCCTTCTGCAACGATGACAATCCCGCTGCTCTCCTTGTTCTTGTAACCTTTTTTCAGGAAACGGTCCAGCTCATCAGTCTGCTCTTTCGATTCGGGAATCAGGATGACCTCAGCCCCGCAGGCAATGCCGCTGGTCAAGGCAAGCAATCCTGCTTCCCGACCCATGACCTCGACAAAAAATATCCGTCCGTGCGACCGGGCGGTCTCCTTTATTTTATCGACCGCTTCAACGACCGTGTTCAATGCGGTTTCGTAGCCAATGGTATAATCCGTCCCATACATATCGTTATCGATAGTAGCAGGGATTCCGACGAACGAGATATCATACTCCTGCGACATCACCAGGGCACCCGTGAACGAGCCATCGCCCCCGATGACCACAACTGCGTCGATATCGGCTTTTTTCAGTTGTTCAAAGGCTTTGAGACGGCCTTCCGGAGTCATGAACTCCCTGCTGCGGGCCGTTTTCAGCATGGTGCCTCCCAGCTGCAGGATACCGCTGACATCGGATGATTTCAGGGCAATGAAATCGCCCTCGATCATCCCCTGATAGCCACGGCGGATGCCTACAACCTTGAGCTTGCTGGCCAACGCCGCCCGGGTCACCGCGCGAATTGCCGCATTCATTCCCGGGGCATCGCCTCCGGAGGTGAATACTCCGATCTTCCTCAATTTTTTGCTTGCCGGCGACACTTTGTGACTTGCTTTGGAAACGGTCATGGTAATTGGGTATAAATAATAGGGCACATCAGTCTGACCGCCAAGATAGCAAAATGATTGTGGAGAAACGCCGGAAGTTACGGGTTCTTGCGGCGGACGGAGCGCACATGGTGAAGCCGCCGGCGATTTCGAACAACGGTGCAAGTGCATCGAGCCGCCGGTCGAGCATGCTGCAGGCTACCGAAATGAGGATTTTCCCGCTTTCCACTCAGTCCACTTCGTCCACTATTGCTTCGTCCGAATCACCCTGAGGGTGTCGAAGCCTTTGGCGTGAGCTTCGGCCATCAGCCGGGAAAAGAGTGCCCTGTCCATCTGTGGGCTCTTCGAGAGGATCCAGAAGTAATCCCTGCTGTTGCCGGCGACCATAGCCCAGGAGTAGTTGTCACGGTCAAGGTCGAAGATGTGGTAGCCGCCGTAGAAGGGCCCGAAGAAGGAGACCGCGAGCGCGCCGACATTCGGGTCGCCGATGAACTTCGCCTTGCCTTCAATGGTTTTCCACTGCTTCTTTACCGGATCGTACCCCTTGTTGAACACGCGGACCATGCCGTCCTCCCTGAGGGAGTAGATCGCCGAGACCTGCCCGGTTCCACGTTCGAAGCGGTTCTCGATCCTGGCGATTTCGTACCAGGTGCCGAGGTAGCGCTTGAGTTCGAACCGGTCGACCGCGACGATGCCTTCCGGCGCACCGGTGCAGCCGGCAAGGGTCAGAAAAAACAGGACAATCATGAGTCGCCTCATTGGTATCTCTCCTTGAAACAGTGTTTTAGTGATGGGTTCAAGGATCTTCAATTCAACGCGGCGGCAATACGTTCCGGCACACCTCGCCGGGAAATTCGAGTTCGACTGTGGAGTGGTACAGGCCGTGCCGCAGGACGATGGCACGGATAGCGTCCTTGATGGCCACGTACTCCTCAGGGGCAGGCTGGCAATCGAGTTCGAGATGGGCCGTGAAGACGTTGTGCTCTCCATCAAGCGACCAGATATGGGCGTGGTGCACGGAGCTGACGCGATCCATGGCTTCGATTTCGTAGACGATCGTATCGAGGCTGACATCGTCGGGCACGGCTTGCAGGAAGATCGGCAGCATCGATTTGAGGTTCCTGACGACGTTGGACAGGATGTAAAGCGTGATCAGCACGGCCAGGATCGGGTCGAGCGCCGGGAAATCGACGAACAGCAACGAGATCGAGACCACCAGCACGGCGACCCAGCCGAGAACATCCTCGAGCAGATGCAGGGCCACGACCCTGGTGTTCATCCCCTTCTCCTTCGAGAGCCGCATCATGGCCAGGCCATTGACAGCCACGCCCGCCAGTGCCAGCATGACCATGCCACCGGCATCGCTATGGGTCGGAGCGAGGATTCGGGGTACGGCCTTCGAGAGGATAAACACTGAGCTGACCAGGATCAGGACGGAGCTGATAAGGGCGCCGAAGGTAGAGAAGCGCTTGTAGCCATAGGTGTAACGGGCGTTGCCCTGCTCACCGGCCAGACGCTCGAAGTACCATGCCTGCCCGAGCGCGAAGCAGTCGCCAAGATCATGCGCCGCATTGGCCAGGATGGCCGTGCTGTTGGTCAGGAAGCCTCCGACGATCTCGACGACCGTGAAGCCGAGGTTCAGGAAAAAGGCCGTCCTGATATTTCCCGCCGCATGGTGGTGATGATGGCCATGGCCATGGCCATGGTCGTGGTCGTGATGATGATCGTCGTGGTGGTTGTCGCGCATCTCCGGCAAGCCTCTGATTAATGATGGACACGCTTTAAAATACGCCGGAATCATTCCACATGAAGCGATATCCGCAAAGGCAACTTATTTTTCATGAAAAGCTGTTCTGAAACGGGATGCTTCGGCTTCGCTCAGCATGACAGGCCGGGTATGCCTGATTCATTGCGATCTTCAGGCAGGCTGCGTCGATTCAACAAGGGGGCTCGATGAAGATCATTCGATTTCTTGGTACGCGACTCAGGGAACACCCGCTCTCACGGATCGGTCCAGGCCTGATCACCGGCGTTGCGGATGACGATCCAAGCGGCATCGCCACCTACTCCCAGGCCGGTGCCCGGTTCGGGCTCGACATGCTGTGGACGATGCCGCTGGCCTGGCCCCTGATGTCGGCGATACAGTCGCTGTGCGCGCGCATAGGCCGAGTGACGGGCAAAGGGCTCGCCGCGAACATCAAGGAGGCGTTCCCGCCGATCGTCCTGAAATGCGTCGTGCTGCTGCTGCTCGTCGCCAACATCCTGAACATTGCGGCAGACGTGGCCGCCATGGGCGAAGTCGCGGAACTCGTGACCGGGCAGGACCGCCATGTGATGACAGCCATTTTCGTTTTCGGCACGTTACTGTTGCAGGTGTTCATACCCTATCACCGCTACGTCAAGTTCCTGAAGTGGCTGACCCTTTCGCTGCTTGCCTATGCGGCGGTGCTCTTTACGGTACATGTGCCCTGGACGGTGGTAGCGCAACGCACGCTGTGGCCGCATTTCAGGACCGATGCCGAAGCTGCCGCAATGATCGTGGGCGTTTTCGGCACAACCATAAGCCCCTACCTTTTCTTCTGGCAGGCTTCCGAAGAGGTGGAGGAGATGCAGAAGGAGCCTGCCGTCCCTCCGCTCACGCTCGACCCGTCCATGGCCGGCGAGGAACTCCGTCGTATCCGTTGGGACACGTGGAGCGGCATGTTCTATTCGGATATTACTGCCTGGTTCATAATCCTCGCGACAGCCTTGACGCTGAACGTCTCCGGCATCAGGGACATCCAGACGGCTGCGCAGGCGGCAAGCGCGCTCAGGCCGCTGGCCGGGGAGTTCGCCTACCTGCTCTTCGCACTGGGCATCCTTGGCGTCGGATTGATCGGCGTGCCGGTGCTGGCCGGATCAGGGGCATACGCCCTTTCCGAGGCGATGGGCTGGGACTCCGGACTTGAGCGCAAGGCGAGGGATGCGAAGGGATTCTACAGCATCATCGCCCTCAGCGTGATGATGGGCCTGGTCATCCAGTACTCGCCGATCAACCCGATGAAGGCCCTGTTCTGGAGCGCGGTCATCAACGGGGTGATCGCGGTGCCCCTCATGGTTGTGATCCTCATCCTCGCGATGAAAAGATCGGTCATGGGCCGGTTCACTGCGAGCCGTCCGATACTCATTCTCGGATGGATCGCCACGATCATCATGGGAATTGCCTCCATCAGGATGTTCATCCCCGGATAGATAGCAAGGCATGTCCGTCATGCCTGCAGGGGCTTCGGCCTGATGGCGATGCAGTCGTAGACGACCCTATCACCGAAATAGTCCGTCGATCCCCTCCGCAACACCTGCCATCCCTGCAGATCAAAACTGTTCCCTGCGGCAATGGCCGTTACGAGGCCGGAATCCCGATCGGCAAGCGTCGCCAGCTCCTGGTTCTGGGTGAGCACGACGGGGCTCATGCCTGGCCCTGCCACGATCAGCAGTGCGTCGATCTCGGCACCATCGAGATGCAGGCGTTCCGGTACGGCTGCGGCTTTGGTCAACGTTTCAAGCTGGATCATGCGGGCCCGGACGTTCTTCACGTCCCCGTTCATGGCAAGATGGGCGAGGTCGAGCAGGTTGTTCCTGGCCGTGTTCAGATCCGGAAATGACTCGATCGACTGGTACTCCGGATTGTTCTTCAGTACCCTCGCAAGTGAAGAGACCTCCTTGAGATAGGTGTTCCTCTGGTTGTCGGGCACGAAAAACATGACGATCATGTGCACAAGGGGCTCCCCCGGAATGCCGTAGTCGATCCCGGCGGGGCTCCAGCCGATAGCGCAGCTCAGTTCCCCGTCGAAATTCACCCTTGCATGCGGACAGGCCCATCCCACCCCAAGAGAGGTGTTCGATCTCTTTTCATGCTCAAGCACCACTTCGACGATGTCGGTACCGGGCGGGATCGACGGCACGGCCTCGAGCATCGTCGCAAGGAACTGCAGGGCATTACCCTTTTCGTTGTGCGGCAGTTCGACCAGCCGGCCGTGCTGCAGGGCGTCAAGAATACTTTTCAGCATGTCAGTTTCCTCCGAAACGCTTGAAGAACCAGGATTTCACGATATGGGTCAACGTCCCGTAAAGCAGCAGGAAAAGGGTGATCCAGATAAAATAGGCCGAAGGGAGCGGCACCATGCCGAACAGCGGGGCGATCGGTGAATAGGGCAACCATACCGCAATGGCCATGACCATGAGCGTGGTGAGCAGCATCGGCGTCGAGGCCCGGCTCTGGAGGAACGGGATCTTCCCTGTCCGGATGATATGGACGATCAGTGTCTGGGTAAGCAGCGACTCGACGAACCATCCTGTCTGGAAAAGCTGGACGGCATGGGTTCTTGCCGCCGCGCCGGCTGACGGATCGACGGACAGGCGCGAGTTGAACACGAACCACATGAGCGCGAAGGTGGCGTAATCGAAAATCGAACTGATCGGACCGACCACCATCATGAACCACTTGATGTTGCCGATATCCCATTTCCTCGGCCTGACGACCTGCTCCTCGTCGACCCTGTCGGTCGGGATACCGGTCTGCGAAAAGTCGTAGAGCAGGTTGTTGAGCAGGATCTGGATCGGCTGCATGGGAAGGAACGGCAGCAGGTAGCTCGCCCCGATGACGCTGAACATGTTGCCAAAATTGGAGCTCGCCCCCATCCGGATGTACTTGATGATGTTGGCGAACACGCGCCGCCCTTCGAGGATGCCGTCGTCGAGCACCATCAGGCTCTTTTCGAGCAGCACGATGTCGGCCGACTCCTTGGCGACGTCCACGGCCGTATCGACCGAGATGCCGACGTCGGCCGCACGAAGGGCCGGGGCGTCGTTGATGCCGTCTCCCATGTAGCCGATGACGTGCCCGTTCTTCCTCAGCGACTGCACCACCTGCTCCTTCTGCAGGGGCGAGAGCTTTGCGAGTACCTCCGCCGACTCGACCGTGCGGTCGAACTCCTCCGGCGTCATTCCGGCCAGTTCATCGCCGGTCGCGAAATGGTTCACGACCATGCCGACATCCCTGCAGATCTTCCCGGTCACCAGGGCGTTGTCGCCGGTCAGGATCTTGACCCTGACGCCTGCCTCCCTCAGGCTGACCAGCGCCTGGGCGGTCGAGTCCTTCGGCGGGTCCAGGAAGGCGATGTAACCGAGGAGGATCAGGTTCCGCTCGTCATCATGCGTAAAGTGCTTCCTGTCGGGCGGGAATTCGTTGTAGGCGATGGCCAGCACGCGGTAACCGTTGCTGTTCAGGCTGGCGACCTCCTCGAACAGGTCGTCGCGGATCATGCCGATCAGCGGGTAGATCTCCTCATCGATCTGGTAGCGGTCGCAACAGGTGTAGATCTCCTCCACGGCCCCCTTGCAGATCAGCACATGGTCGTCCTGGTAGTTCACCACCACCGACATGCGCCGGCGCTGGAAATCGAACGGCAACTCGTCGACCAGCGTGCAGCTGCCGTCTACGGTGAACTCCTGATGCTCCAGCACCGCCCGGTCGAGCAGGTTGCGCAGGCCGGTCTGGAAAAAGCTGTTCAGGTAGGCATACCGGAGCACGTTGCCGCTCTCTTCGCCCATGACGTCGACAGCCATTTCGAGGAGAACGTGGTCCTGGGTGAGGGTGCCGGTCTTGTCGGTGCAGAGGATGTCGATGGCCCCGAAATTCTGGATCGACGAGAGGTGCTTGACGATGACCTTCCTGCCGGCCATGGTCAGGGCCCCCTTGGCGAGGTTGACCGTCACGATCATCGGCAGCATCTCCGGCGTCAGGCCGACGGCCACCGACAGGCTGAAAAAGAGCGATTCCATCCAGTTGCCCTTGCTGAACCCGACGATCAGGAACACGGCCGATACCATGACGATCATGAAGCGGATCATCAGCCAGGTGAACGAACGGATACCCCGGTCGAAACTGGTCTCTTCCCGCTGCTCGTTGAGCCGCTCGGCAATGGCCCCGAAAAAGGTGCGGCTGCCGGTGTTCACAACGACGGCCCTGGCAAAACCGCTGCTGACGCTGCTCCCCTGGAAGCAGGCGTTGGGCAGTTCGAGGATCGGAACGTTCATGCCCTCACCAGGTTCGGCGCCTTTCTCGACCGGCATGGTTTCGCCGGTCAGCGACGCCTGGCTTACGAAAAAGTCCTTCGCGGAGATCAGCCGCAGGTCTGCGGGAATGATCGATCCGGCCTGCAGCTCGACAATATCTCCCGGCACCAGGTCAGCCAGCGGGACCTCCACATCGACGCCGTTGCGAATGACGTGCGACCGTGACTGGACGCGTTTGCCGAGCGCCTTGACCGCATTGCCGGAACGGCGGTCCAGCACATAGGAGATACCAACGCTCAGGAGGATCATGGTACCGACGATGGCCGTGGAGTGCAGCTCGCCGATGAGTGCTGAAACGATGGTGATCAGCAGCAGCTGGATGACGAGCGGGCTTGAAAGGCGATGCAGGATGTCCTGCAGGAAGGAGGGGCGACTGGCCTGGGTTATTTCGTTTTTACCGTACTTCACGGAGCGCTTCGAAACCTGACGGTCGTCGAGCCCTTCGGGACGGCTTTCCATGACCTGCAGCGCCTCGTCGACCGGGGCGGTACAAAGCGTCAGGAGAAAATGTTCATCCTCGGAACGGGTGTGTGATACTGCCGCTTCCTGGCGGATGGAGGATGCCGAGAATTTGCTGTGCACGATTCGAAACATTGGTAATCATATGAAGAGCTTGTGTTGGCATTACGTCTCGATACATAATAATCATTTGAGAGCAAACCGCAGCTCCCGCACCCACCGGCATTGCTGCGTCAGTCGAAGATGACGGTCTTGCGTCCGTTGGCCAGGATGCGGTGCTCGCTGTGCAGTCGAAGCGCCCTGGCAAGCACCAGCCGCTCCAGGTCGCGCCCCTTGCGCACCAGGTCGTCGAGCGTGTCACGGTGGGAGATGCGGATGATGTCCTGCTCGATGATCGGCCCTTCGTCGAGCTCGTCGGTCACGTAGTGGCTGGTGGCCCCGATGATCTTGACGCCGCGCTGGTAAGCCTGCCGATAGGGGTTTCCGCCGATGAAGGCCGGGAGGAAGGAGTGGTGGATGTTGATGATCCGCCCAGGATAGCGTGCGGTGAACTGCGGCGAGAGCACCTGCATGTACCGGGCGAGCACGATCGTATCGACGCCGGCGGCTTCGCAAAGTTCGATCTGCAACCGTTCGGCCTCCTGCCTGTTGTCGGCCGTTACCGGCACGACGTGGAACGGAATGGAGTGCTGAGAAGCCAGCAGGCCGAGGTCCGGGTGGTTGGAAACGATCAGCGGAATGTCGATGTCGTACTCGCCCATACTGTGCCGCCAGAGGATCTCCCTGAGGCAGTGGTCGTACTTCGACACGAATATGGCCGTCCTGCCACGCCGCCCGGAGAGCCTGATCTTCCATGAGGCGCCGAACTCGCGGGCAAGCGGGTCGAACGCCGCTTCGAGGTCGGCCGCCGGAATGGAGAAGCGGTCAAGGCTCCATGAAACGCGGAGAAAGAAGTGATGCTCCTCCACATCCACATGCTCGTCGAGGTCAAGGATGTTCCCTCCCCGCTCATAGATGAAGTGGGCGATTCGCGCTACCAGGCCGATGCGGTCGGGGCATGAAAGCAGAAGCACGGCCGTACTTCCTGTTGTATTTGCGAACGAGTTCATGGGCTGCTGCGGTCAACGTGATCGATCATCAGGAAAGATACCTGTTTACGCAGCGCTCCACCCCACAAAAAATGAACCATCCTCATCGGCTATAGCTCCGCCGTCGATGAATCTACTCCATGCCAATGGTCGAAAGCCGATCGAGAAACTCCACCGCGAAACTGCCCGGGCCCCGCGAGTTCCCTTCGGCATGCTCTCCGACTGACGCATAGATTGCCGAAGCTGAAGCCGCAGCCCTGAGCGGGGAATCGGTCACCGGCAGGAATGCGGCCATCAGCGCACCGAGCGTGCACCCCATGCCCGTGACCTTCGTCATGATCTCATGTCCGCCCCCGACACTGATGACCTGCTCGCCGTCGGTGATGTAGTCCACCTTGCCGCTGAGCGCCACGACCGCCTTCGTGCTTCGGGCCAGCTCGAAAGCAGCAGGAAGCGCATCGGCCGAGGAGATGGTGGAATCGACCCCCTTGCCGCCGCCGTTCAGGCCGTTGAGGGCGAGGATTTCCGATGCGTTTCCTCGTATGACCGTCGGCCGCAGCCGAACGAGCCTCTCGATGATCGCAGTCCGGTAAGCCAGCACTCCGGCGGCGACAGGATCCAGAACCCATGGCGTCCCGTTCAGGTCGGCAGCTTCCGCAGCCCTGAGCATGGCATCCGCATCCGATGAGGTGATGGTCCCCACGTTGACCAGCAGCGCATCGGCAATGCGGACGAACTCCTCGACCTCTTCCACCGTCACCACCATTGCAGGCGAAGCCCCGACGGCAAGCAGGACATTAGCCGTGAAATTGGTGACCACGGCATTGGTGATGCAGTGGACGAGGGGGGCCTTCCGACGCAGCCGTTCGAGGCCCTCTCGCAACTCCGGTTGCGGCCATGCGAAACTTTCCGTGTTTTGGGTCGAAAAAGTCATAGAGGTTACATCAATGTCGTTTCTGGAAATCCAACCACAGTCAAGATCGATACCTGCCGCCGTTCAGGCAAGGGCTGGCCGAAAAAAAACGTCAATCGGTGGTGATACAGGGCACCTTGATGGCAGTACGAAGATACTCTTGCAAAAATAGTTATTTTGGCTCGATGATATTGGTCCTGTCGCAGGGACAGCGGTGCTGCTGCTTCCCTCCGGAATCAGGCTTTCGAGGATACCCCGACACAAATGAATGAACGTACTGAAGGCCTGACTGCCCCACTCATGACCGCGCTGTTCTGCGTGGCCGCCTGGTTCCTCGCCGATATAAGGGTGGCGTATTTTTTCCGGCAGTTCGCAGGAGCGCCTTGGCTCGGATCATGGGAGGCGGTCACCAGGGCAGGGCAGTCGGAATGGTACCTTGTCGGGGGGCTCAGCGTGTTCCTCGTATTCAGGAACCGTCGCCGTCAGGCCTCCCTTTCAGGACTCTTCATGTTTTTATCGGTGGCCATATCGGGACTCGCGGCGGACCTCCTGAAGGTCGTTTTCGGCAGGGCGAGGCCGATCCTCCTTTTCGAAGATGGAATCTACGGCCTGGGCGGGTTCCACTACGAGCATGAATGGACCTCCTTTCCCTCGGGCCATTCGGCCACGGCCCTGAGCGTAGCCGTGACGCTTTCGATCCTGTATCCCCGCTTCAGGCCACTTTTCCTTGCGGGTGGGCTGCTCATCGCCGCCAGCCGCGTCGTGCTCGGCCAGCATTACCTGAGCGACGTGGCGGCCGGCTCTATGCTCGGCGCCGTGACAGCCGTGCTGCTTTACCAACGATTATTCAGACCAAAGTTCGATGAAATCCGAACCGTATAACCCGAACCGCAACATCCTTCTCATCGGGCTCGGCCTGCTGATCTTCATGAGCTTCCTCCTCGGACTCGGCTCAGGACCGCTGTTCGATGTGGACGAAGGGGCTTTCACCGAGGCCACCAGGGAGATGTTCGTCTCGAAGAACTACCTGACCACCTACCTGAACGGCATGCCCCGTTTCGACAAGCCGATCCTCATCTACTGGCTGCAGTTGCTTTCGATCCGGACATTCGGCATCAGCGAGTTCGCCTTCCGCCTCCCCTCGGCACTCTCGGCCGCGCTCTGGGCTGTCGCCACCTTCGCCTTCGTCCGCAGAGAGCGCAACGAGACCGAAGCACTCTATTCGACCGCCCTGCTCGTGCTTTCGCTGCAGGTCTCGATCATCGCCAAAGCGGCCATCGCCGACGCCCTGCTCAACTGCTGCCTCGCCGTGAGCATGTTCGCCATCTACCGATACTGGCACGACAAGCGCAGATCGTCGATCTACATCGCCTTCGCGGCCATGGGGCTCGGCGTGCTGACCAAAGGACCGGTGGCCGTGCTGATACCGCTTGGCGCATCATTCCTGTTCTTCCTCATTCAGCGCGACCTGAGGTCCTGGTTCAGGGCCGTACTCAACCCGACGGCAATCGCCCTGTTTCTCGTCATCGTCCTGCCCTGGTACACGCTCGAGTACATGGACCAGGGCAAGGCCTTCATCGACGGTTTCTTCATGAAGCATAACGTCAGCCGCTTCAGCGGATCGATGGAGGGCCATTCCGGAACACTTTTCTATTATGTGCCGGTCATCCTCATCGGCGTCATGCCCTCGACCACCCTGCTGATATCGGCCCTCGCGAGGTTCAGGGCGCTCGCTGCCGACCCGCTCTCGATGTTCGGCCTGGTCTGGGCCGGGTTCGTGTTCGTGCTGTTCTCTCTCTCCGGCACCAAACTGCCCCATTACATGATCTACGGCTATACGCCCCTGTTCATCATCATGGGCGCCACTCTGGCGCGTTCCAGGCGCCCGTGGCTGCACGCCCTCATGCCGGCGGCGATGCTGCTGCTGCTGGCCGCAGTGCCGGCTGTGCTGGAACGGTTGATGCCCTCGATCACGGAACTGTTCGTCAGGGCGCAGCTCCAGGGACTGCTTGATCTGATGGCCGCCGGTCGATTCCCCTTGGTCATGATCGGGGCCGCGGCCCTCTGCCTGCTGCTGCAGGCCATACCCATGATCACTCCGCAACTTCGCTTCATCATTGGAGGGGCCGTACTGACCTTCTCGGCCAATTTCATCGTGATGCCCATGGTCGCGAAGGTGATGCAGGAACCGGTCAGGGATGCAGCGCTGCTGGCCAAAGGGCAGGGGCTGAAAATCGTGATGTGGGAGGTCTATTACCCCTCATTTTTAGTATATTCGGAGTCTCTTGCCGAAAGACGCCGGCCGTTGGCCGGTGAGGTCGCGCTGACCAGCATCGACGGTATCGGAAAGCTGGAACCGTGTGAACGACTGTACGAAAAGTATGGAATAATTTTGGCCCGAATACCAGACCAACAAGCACCCCGATGAAACTGTCCGTCGTCATACCGGTCATGAACGAGGCCGAAAGCATCCAGCCGCTGTTCGATGCGCTGGCCAGGTCACTTGGCGACATCGAACACGAAATCGTGCTTGTCGACGACGGCTCGACCGACTCGACGGTAGCTGAAATAAGGAGGATCGCGCCTCCGCACACCCGGCTGGTCGAGCTGAACAAGAACTACGGCCAGACGACCGCCATGGCTGCCGGCATCGACCAGGCGCACGGCGAACTGATCGCCACCATGGACGGCGACCTGCAGAACGACCCGGCCGACATCCCCATGATGATCAGGCACCTGGAAGAAAAGGGTCTCGACGTGGTTGCAGGCAGGCGCGCCGGCAGAAAGGACGGCATGGTGCTCCGCAAGATCCCGAGCCTGATCGCCAACGCGCTCATCAGGAACCTGACCAACGTGCATATCCATGACTACGGCTGCACCCTGAAGCTCTTCAGGAAAGAGGTCGCAAAGAACCTCGGGCTCTACGGGGAACTGCACCGGTTCATCCCCGTGCTCGTCCAGCTCTACGGAGCGAAGATGGAGGAGGTCGACGTCAGGCATCACGCCCGCAAGTTCGGCAAATCCAAGTACGGCATCGGCCGGACCATGAAGGTGATGAGCGACCTGCTCTTCATGGTCTTCTTCCAGAAATGGGGGCAGAAGCCGATGCACCTTTTCGGCACCCTCGGATTCCTCACCCTCTTCGCAGGACTCGGTATCAACCTCTATCTGCTGGTAGTCAAAATACTTGGCCAGGAGATCGGAGGACGCCCGCTGCTCACCCTCGGGGTCATCATGACCTTCATCGGCATCCAGCTGATCACGACAGGATTCGTCGCTGAGTTCATCATGCGGACCTACTACGAGTCACAGAACAAGAAACCCTACATCATCAAGCAGATCGTTGACAAAGACTAAGATCCTCAACAGTAAACTTCTCAAGGTCATCCTGCAGGCGGCCATGACCGTGGCCGCGCTGTACATCGTCCTCGGCAAGATCGACCTGCAGCGACTGGGCATGATCGTCAGCCACGCAAATCCGCTGCATCTCCTGGCGGCGGTCCTGTTCTTCAACGTATCCAAGATCGTGAACGCCCTCAGGCTCAACCGCTTTTTCAGGGCGATCGGCCTGCGTCTTCCGGAGTGGTACAACCTCAAGCTGTACTACCTGGGCATGTTCTACAACCTGTTCCTGCCGGGAGGGGTAGGCGGCGACGGTTACAAAATCTTCATCCTGAGGAAAAATCACGACATCAAGGTGATGAACGTGTTCAATGCGGTGTTCTGGGACCGGGTAAGTGGAATCTTCGCACTGGTGTTCCTGTCGGCAATACTGCTCCTGCCGAGCCGCTTTGCCATCCTCTATGCAAGCCAGGTGCACTGGTTCTGGGTCATCGCCGTGGCGGCCTACCCATTGTCGCTGCTTCTGACCAGGCTTTTCTACAGGCAGTTCATGCCGGTCTTTTTTACGACAGCCATCGAATCGATCATCATCCAGGGCACGCAGCTCATTTCCGCCTGGTTCATCCTGATCTCGATTTCGGCCGAGACGAACCAGATCGACTACCTTGCCATCTTCCTGATCTCGTCAGTTGCTACCATACTCCCGCTGACCATCGGCGGCGCAGGCGCCAGGGAGGTCACCTTCTTCTACGCCCTCCAGCACCTTGGCCTCGACACCAACACCGGCGTGGCCCTCTCACTCATCTTCTTCGTGATATCGGCCATCTCCTCCCTTGCCGGCGTACTCGCGAAAATGAAACATCACGAGCATGGCACTGCGGCAACAGTAGTGACGAGTGACAAATGACGTGGATGTCGTAACACGTGACACGTGACGAGTGACGAGTGACAAGAAAAGAGGGAAAAGAAAAGAAAATGATTTTGTCTGGTACCTATGGAACAGGCCCTGTTAGCCTCCAGACCCCGTCTGTCATCCTGAGCGCAGCGAAGGATCCATTCTCCTGGATTCTTCGCCCGACTTCGCCGGACTCAGAATGACAGATCGAAACAGCCTCGAGTCACCACTTCTCATCGCACAGACATGTCCCTCAGCCTCAACTGCAGGTACTCGCGGCCGTTCCACTGCTTCCTCTCAGGCACATAGACAAGTTGGAGGCGCGGAGTACCTTCGTACGCGGTCAGGTCTTCATAGAGGTCGGGCCGGTCGAAGCAGATCACTTCGACACCCGGTCCCCGCCCCTCTTTCACCATGAATTTCACATGCCGCTCCTTGAGCAGCTTCGGCTTGCCGGAGAGTGAGCACTCCCTTGAAACGAACAGCGGCTCCCTGTTGCCGAAGCCGAAAGGGGAAAACTGTTCGAGCACCTTCATGAACTTCGGGGTGATATCCTGGATGCCGAGTTCGGCATCGATCAGCAGCTCCCTCTGCCGCTGCTCCACGGGCAGCATCTCCCGGCAGACCTCGTCGAACCGCTTCCTGAAGCCCGACAGCTGCTCAGGCCTGAGCGTCAGGCCCGCCGCCTGCTGATGCCCCCCGAACTGTTCGAGATGGTCGCGGCACTCCTGCAGGGCCTCATAGATGTTCAGGGAGCCTATGCTTCTGACCGAACCCTTGATCAGGCCGTTCATGCGCCCCATGATCACGGTCGGCAAGGCATATTTGTCGAGGATCTTCGACGCAACGATGCCCAGCACGCCGAGATGCCACTCCTCGTCGTACAGAACGATCGACGAACAGAAGCTGGCACAGTGGCCGGCAACCATCGTTTCGGCCCTGGTCATGATCCCGGCGTCGATCTCACGCCTCCGGGAGTTCATCCCCTCCAGCTCGGCGGCATATCGGACGGCCTCGGATGCATCCCTTGCAAGCAGCCACTGCATGGCCAACCTTGCGGATGCCATCCTTCCGGCAGCATTGATGCGCGGCGCGATCCCGAAGGCTATGTTGGTCATGGTGATCTCTTCGGGCCGGATGTTCATCAGATCGGACATTGCCCTGAAGCTCTCCCTCGGCGAACTCCGCAGACGGCGAAGCCCTTCGTGGAGGTAGGTCCGGTTCTCGTGCTGCAGCGCCACCATGTCTGCCGCTGATGCGATGGCGACGAGATCGAGGTACTGCTGCCAGCCCTCACTGCTCCCCCCCTCCTTCTCGACGATGGCCTGCATGAACTTGAGGGCCACGCCGCAACCGCACAGCTCCCTGAACGGATAGGGGCACCCTTCCACCTTCGGGTCGAGGATCGCATGGGCTTCGGGGAGCCCGTCGGCTTCATGGTGATCGCAGATGATGACATCGATCCCTTTCGCCGCACATTTGCGGACCTCATCGATGGCCCGGATGCCGCAATCGACCGTAACGATGAGCGTCACCTTCCGTTCTTCGGCGAAGGCGATGCCCTCGTCGGACAGGCCATACCCTTCCGTGAACCGGTCGTTGATGTAGTGGCAGACATCGGAGCCCCGATCTTCGAGGAACATCGACAGCATTGCCGTGCCGGTCGTGCCGTCGACATCATAATCACCGTAGACCATGATCCGCTCTCCGCTCTCGACCGCTTTCGCCATTCGCGCGACGGCCTTTTCCATATCCTTGAAGAGGAAAGGCGATGGAACCTCATCGAGAGAGGGCCGGAAATAACGGCGCGCCTCCTCGAAGGTCGATATACCTCGATTACACAGCGCTGCCGCTATGGGATTGCTGACGTTGATGGCCGACGAAAGCTCCCTTACGAGGCTTTCGTCCACTTCAAGACGGGTCCATCGAAAACGCTTCATGAAACGATGCTTGAGGAAATGGAAAGAGGTCGAAGAATGTACGGATTCTTCGACCGTTTCTTTATGAAAAAATACTGCACGAGATGACAAAGCATCCGGTGGAACCTTGAAATAACTGATAAAATAGCATAGCTTTTCCGTTCATGCATCTTTACAGCAACCATTCTCAACGAACCCGACGATGAACAAACTGATCACGATCGAAAGCCATTTCCTCAAGCAGCAGAAACTCTATCCCGAAGTCAACGCAGAAGTGACCGATCTCCTGAACGACGTTGCTTTCGCCGCCAAACTGGTGCGGCGTGAAGTCGTCCGGGCAGGGCTCGCCGACATCCTCGGGCTTGCCGGCAGCACCAACGTCCAGGGCGAGGAGGTCAAGAAGCTCGACCTGTTCGCCAATGAACAGATCATCAACGCCATCGGCCAGCACGGAAGGTTCGCGATCATGGGTTCGGAAGAGAACGACAGCATCATCATCCCGCCGAAGAACGAAACCGGCAACTACGCCCTGCTGTTCGACCCGCTCGACGGATCGTCGAACATCGATGTCAACGTCAGCGTGGGAACAATCTTCTCCATCTACAAGCTCAAGGGCGACGACCCCGGCAAGGCGAGCCTCGAGGACTGCCTGCAGAACGGCGCGGAACAGGTCGCGGCCGGTTATGTCATCTACGGCTCATCGGTGGTGCTGGTCTACACAACCGGCCACGGCGTGCACGGCTTCACCTACGACCCGACCATCGGCGAGTTCCTGCTATCCCACGGAAACATCACCACGCCTGAAAGCGGCAAGTACTACTCGATCAACGAGGGCTCGTGGGCGCAGCTCAACGATGGTACGAAACGTTACCTCGATTACCTCAAGGAGGAGGATCCCGCAACGGGCAGGCCATACAGCACCCGCTACATCGGGTCACTGGTCGCCGACTTCCACCGGAACCTGCTGACCGGCGGCGTGTTCGTCTACCCGGCGACCAACAAGCACAAGAACGGCAAGCTCAGGCTCATGTACGAAGCCAACCCGCTGGCATTCATCTGCGAGCAGGCCGGCGGACGGGCTACGGACGGACAGCGGAGGATCCTCGACATCCGGCCGGAAGAGCTGCACCAGCGTACCCCGCTCTACATCGGCAGCACCAACGACGTGCTGATCGCGGAAGAGTTCGAGAACGGCGCGCGTTAAAACGGGAAACGACGTTGACCGGGATCCTTCAACTTCTCCCGGGTGAGGTCTGGAATAACTTCCACAGCCTCACCCGGATTCCCCGCCCTTCAGGACATGAGGAGAACATAAGGGCCTTCATTGCCGGTTTCGGCAGGAACCTCGGCCTGGAAACCATCGTCGACCCGGCGGGCAACGTCATCATCCGGAAACCGGCCACCCCGGGCATGGAAAACCGGGTGGGGGTCATCCTGCAGGCCCACCTCGACATGGTACCCCAGAAAAACAGCGGAACGACGCACGACTTCAAACACGATCCCATCGAAACCATCGTCGAAGGCGGCTGGCTGCGCGCCTGCGGCACCACGCTCGGCGCCGACAACGGACTGGGCGTCGCCGCAGCCATGGCGGTGCTCGCTTCGAACGGGCTTCCGCACGGACCTGTCGAAGCGCTCTTCACCAGCAATGAGGAGGCCGGCATGACCGGAGCCCGGGGGCTGCAACCGGGTGTGCTCCAGGGCGGAATCCTCATGAACCTGGACTCGGAAGACGAGTGCGTACTGTTCATCGGCTGCGCCGGCGGCCTGGACGGGACAATGACCTTCAGCTACGGCGAAAAACCGGTGCCATCCGGGTACACGGGGCTCAGGATCGAAGTCACCGGGCTGAAGGGCGGCCATAGCGGCATGGATATCCATCTCGGCCGGGGCAACGCCAACAAGATCATGAACCGCATCCTGCACGAGGGGTACGCCCGCCACGGCCTGCGTCTGGCCTCGATCGATGGCGGAAGCCTCCGCAACGCAATCCCTCGCGAATCGTTCGCCCATATCGCCTTGCCCGACAGCATGAAGGAGAGGTTCCTCGATGGCATGGCAGTGCTGGCAGGAAGGATCAAAGCGGAGCTTTCGGCCACGGAACCGGACCTGCGCATCGAAGCACGACCGGCAGGGCTGCCGGCATCGGTGATCGACGAAACAGTATTCGAAAGGATGCTCAAGGCTGTCCATGCGTGCCCGAACGGCGTGATGCGCATGAGTTGCGAGATGGACGGACTGGTTGAAACGTCGAACAACCTGGCCATAGTCAGATCCGGGCGCGGGGCTGTCGTCGTGGAGTGCCTGCTCAGGAGTTCGGTGGATTCCGCCCGTGAGGATCTCGGGATCATGATCGGAAGCCTTTTCGGGCTGGCCGGAGCATCAACGCTGTTCGACGGCGGTTACCCCGGCTGGAAGCCGAACCCCGATTCACCGATCCTCAAAATCATGCAGGAAACTTACTCGATGAAGTTCGGTACGCTTCCGGAAGTACGTGCTGTACATGCCGGGCTTGAGTGCGGGATCATCGGCGGCGCGTATCCCTCCCTCGACATGATCTCCTTCGGACCGACCATCCGGCACCCGCACTCCCCCGATGAAAAGGTCGAGATCGCTTCAGCAGGCCGGTTCTGGGAGCTGCTGGTCGCCACATTGGCGGCTGTGCCGGAAAAACCCGGCCTGTCATCCTGAGCGCAGCGAAGGATCCATCCCACTGGATTCTTCGTCCGACTTCGCCGGACTCAGAAAGACAGATCCCCCCCTCCCCAACTATCAACTATCAACCCTCAAATTCCGGATAGAATATCCTCTGCATCGAAAGGGTTTTACCGCTCGCGGTGTCGAGTTTGAGCAGCACGGCCGAGAGGTGTACGTCGTCGGTGGCGCACTCGTACTTGTGCGGCGTCTGGTAAAGCATCCGGTCCACGGCCGACTTGATCTGCATGCCGATGACCGACTGGTAGGGACCGGTCATGCCCACGTCGGTCAGGTAGCCGGTGCCTTTCGGCAGGATACGCTCGTCGGCCGTCTGCACATGGGTGTGTGTGCCGATGATGGCGGATACCTTGCCGTCGAGGTACCACCCGAGTCCGAGCTTCTCGGCGGTCGCCTCGGCATGGAAGTCGATCACGATCATGGAGGACTGCTCCTTCACCTGCTTGATCACCCAGTCGGCCGTGCGGAACGGGCAATCGATCGGAGACATGAAGGTACGTCCCTGCAGGTTGAGCACCGTGATGCTGCCGAGCCCCCTGGGCAGTTTGTAAGTCCCGAAACCCCGGCCATAGGTGCCTTTCGGGTAGTTCTGCGGCCTCAGCACCCGCTCATGGGTCTTGAGGGTGTCGAAGAAGTTGAAGTTGTTCCAGATATGGTTCCCGCCGGTCACGACGTCCACCCCTGCTTCAGTCATGAGGTTCAGAGCCTCCAGGCTCATCCCCTTCCCGTTGTGGGCGTTCTCGCCGTTGCAGATCACGAAATCGACATCATGCTTCGTGATGAACCCTTTCAGCATGCGGCTCACGATCTGAAGACCGGGATTGCCGACGACGTCGCCGATGAAAAGGATGTTTGCGGTTTTTGCGGACATGGCAGCGGGTTCAAGGTTGATGGAACGACTGCTCTAAGGTAAGCAATGACGACCACTTTGAAAACGCCGTATGCCGGCTTTTCGATGAATGCCAGGCTCGCCGGTGTTATATTTCCTGCATGAGACGATCCATGCTGAAAAACGCTTCGCTTGCGGCCCTCGGCGCGCTGCTTGTGATCCTGCCGCCCGGCGTGACTGCACTCATGCGCGACACCGGCCAGGTCTCGGAAGAGGCCATCTCGGAGGCAAAAACTGAACTGGCCTGTTACGGAGCGCAGCATCCGGAGGCGGAGATACGCACCCTCGCTGTGGTAGATTACTCCAGGCCATCATTCATGAAACGCATGGTGGTCATCGACCTGAAAACAGGCAGAAGATCACCTTACCGCGTGGCTCATGGGAAAAACAGTGGTGAGCTGCTCGCCCGGCGGTTTTCAAACGTGCCGGAATCTAACATGAGCAGCCTCGGCCTGTTCCGGGTGACCCGGACCTACTCCGGTGACCATGGACTGGCGATGCGCCTTGAGGGACTGGATTCGCTGCGCAACGGCAATGCCGATATGAGGGATATCGTGCTTCACTCGGCCGACTACGCATCGATCCGCTTCATCCTCTGGAACATCATCACGTTCAACGGACCGCGCATCGGTCGCAGCAACGGCTGCTTCGTGGTGTCGCGCGGCGACATCGGACCAGTCATCCTTCAGCTCGGCCGAGGCGGCTTCATTTACTCCTGGAAGGAACCCGGGAGCGCCGAGCTCCAGCTCGGCACGGGAAATCCTGCCCGGTTATAGCGAAACGTGTTGTGCGCTGCCCGGCGCCGGACAACAGATTGCAAAAAGGGAACGGAAAAGAAGGATAAGATGCCGAGCTGGAGCTCGGCGCTCCCGGCAAGAAGATGACATAAAAGGTATCGACATAAAACAGTGAAGCCCGGTTCCAGCCGGGCTTCACTGTTTATATCACTACGCGGACGGAATCACAGCGCATCGATGATCGCGTTGAAGGTCGCGCTCGGGCGCATCGCGTTCGTGGTCTTGTCATTGTCCGGGTGGTAGTAACCGCCCATATCGACCGGGCTGCCCTGTGCGGCGATCAGCTCAGCGTTGATCTTCTCCTCGTTTGCAGCGAGCTGCCGGGCAACATCGGCAAACCGGGCCTTCAGCTCCTGGTCGGCATCCTGTGCGGCCACAGCCTGCGCCCAGTAGAGGGCAAGGTAGAAGTGGCTGCCGCGGTTGTCGATCTGGCCGACCTTCCTGGCTGGCGACTTTCCGTTGTCGAGGAACTTGCCGATCGCCTGATCGAGCGTGTCGGCCAGTACCTGGGCCTTCTGGTTGCCGAAGGTCTGCGCGAGGTGCTCAAGCGAAGCCGCAAGGGCCGAGAATTCACCAAGGGAGTCCCAGCGGAGGTAGCCCTCTTTCTGGAACTGCGTCACATGCTTGGGGGCCGAACCGCCGGCGCCGGTCTCGAACAGGCCGCCGCCGTTGAGCAGGGGCACGATGGAGAGCATCTTGGCGCTGGTGCCGAGCTCGATGATCGGGAACAGGTCGGTCAGGTAGTCGCGAAGCACGTTGCCGGTGACCGAAATGGTGTCCTGCCCGGCCCTGAAGCGGCCAAGGGTGAAGCGCATGGCGTCGACCGGAGCCATGATCCTGATGTCGAGTCCGTTGGTGTCGTGCTCCTTGAGGTACTCATTCACCTTGGCGATGATCTCGCGGTCGTGGCCACGGTTGCTGTCAAGCCAGAACACGGCGGGTGTGGCGGTGATCCTGGCGCGCCTGACGGCGAGCTTGACCCAGTCACGGATCGGGGCGTCCTTGGCCTGGCACATCCTGAAGATGTCGCCGGCCTCGACCTTCTGCTCCATGAACTTCGAGCCGTCGGCATCGATCACGCGGATCATGCCGTTGCCGGGGGCAATGAAGGTCTTGTCGTGCGAACCGTACTCTTCAGCCTTCTGGGCCATGAGGCCTACATTCGGCACGCTGCCGATGGTGGACGGGTCGAAGGCGCCGTTCCTGCGGCAATCATCGATGATCTCTCCATAGATGGTGGCATAGCAACGGTCCGGCACCATGGCCTTGGTGTCGTGCAGCTTGCCGTCGGGACCCCACATCTTGCCGCCGTCGCGGATGACGACCGGCATCGAGGCGTCAATGATGATATCGTTCGGCACATGCAGGTTGGTGATGCCCTTGTCGGAATCGACCATGGCGAGAGCCGGACGCGTCTTGTAGACCGCCTGGATATCAGCCTCGATCTCTGCACGCTTCTCTTCAGGAAGTGCCTGGATCTTGGTGTAAAGGTCGCCGAGCCCGTTGTTCAGGTTGACGCCAAGTTCGGCAAGCAGGGCCGAGTGCTTGTCGAGCGCATCCTTGTAGAATACGGCCACGGCATGGCCGAACATGACCGGATCGGAGATCTTCATCATGGTCGCCTTCAGGTGCAGCGACAGCAGCACGCCGCTCTTTCTGGCTTCCTCGATCTGTGCGGCGTAGAACTCACGGAGGGCACGCACGCTCATAACCGACGAATCGATCACTTCGCCCTCTTTCAGCGAGGTCTTCTCCTTGAGTACGGTAACGTCGTTCGCACCGTCGACATACTCGATGCGGACCGAGGTTGCCTTGCCGACCGTCACGGACTGCTCGGTGCCGTAGAAGTCGCCAGAGGTCATGTGGGCCACATGGGCCTTGGAGTCGATGCTCCATGCGGACATCTTGTGCGGGTTTTTCTTCGCATACTCCTTGACCGACAGCGGGGCACGGCGATCGGAGTTGCCTTCACGCAGCACGGGATTCACGGCGCTGCCAAGCACCCTGGCGTAGCGGACCTGTATGGCTTTTTCATCTTCGTTCGATGGTGCTTCAGGGTAGTCGGGCACATTATAGCCATGCTCCCGAAGTTCCCTGATGGCAGCCTTCAGCTGCGGAATCGAGGCGCTGATGTTGGGCAGCTTGATGATGTTTGCCTCAGGCTTGAGGGCCAGTTCACCGAGCTCGGCCAGATAATCCGGCATCCTCTGGTCTTCGGAGAGGTTGTCGGGAAAGTTGGAGATGATACGGCCGGCCAGGGAGATGTCACGGGTTTCCACTTCAACGCCGGTGCCGCGGGTAAAGGCCTGTATGACCGGAAGCAGCGAGTAGGTCGCCAGTGCCGGCGCTTCGTCGATCTTCGTGTAGATGATGGTCGATTTGTTTGCCATATACGAGTCTGTTTAAGGTCTTTGATCAAAGGTAACGATGAGAGTAAAACGCAAAACGACACCCGTCAAATGAGGCAAAAGCCTCCCTTCAGGTCGAAGATCGGGCCGTCATGTACAGCCATGCGCACAATCCGGCACGGCCGCTGTCGATGAACTGCAACTCCCCGGACAGGGGTAAAACACTGAAAAGCGATTCTTGCGCTTTTTTCCGGGCAGGAGCCACCGGATGCAAGAGACAGCCCTACCCGGTCCAAGGGCCGAATCAGGAGCTATGGATGGAAAATTGATGGAGGGCCGGCGGAACCCGGCCCTCCTCGCAACCTCACTTGGATGGATAAAACTCGTCAAGGCCGACCCTCTCGGCAAGCTCCTTGTCATGAAGAACTTCGTGTGCGAGCTTGATCATGGGAATGGTCGCGCCCATTGAGCTGTAGCCTCCATCGTGGAACAGGTTCTGCATGGTCACCTTGCGGGTCAGGTCGCTCAGGATGGTCATGGTGTATTCTGCGCACTCTTCGGCAGTGGCGTTGCCGAGCGGAGACATCAGTTCGCCGTAATCGTACATCTTCTCGAATCCGGGGATACCGCTGCCTGCCTTGGTGTAGGTCGGGCTCTGCGAGATCGTGTTGATACGGATGCCTCGCTGGGCCAGCCTGGGCCCGAAGCTTCGGGCGATCGACTCGAGGAGCGACTTGGCGTCTCCCATGTCGGAATAGCTCCAGTAGTTGCGCTGCGATGCGATGTAGGAGAGTGCGACGATGCTGCCGCCTTCGTTGATCGCCTCGTTCTTGAGCGCATAGGCCACCAGGCGGTGGAACGAAATACCGGACACGTCGAGCGTCCTCATGAACCACTCGTAGTTAAGATCCTCGTAGGGCAGCTGCTTGCGGATGTTCTGCGACATGCCGATCGAGTGGACGATAAAATCGACAGAGCCCATCGTCTCCTTGAGCTCCTTGAAGCAGCTGTCGACATCCTCGTTCTTGGAGGCGTCGCAGATGAGGACCGGAGCGTTGCCGCAGGCGTCGGCAAGTTCCTGGAGGTTGCCGAAGCGAATTGCCGTGGCAATATTGGAAATGGCTATCTGAGCTCCTTCCCGATAAGCATGCAGGGCTATCTGCCAACCGATGCTGCTTTCGTCGAGAGGTCCGAAAATAATTCCTTTCTTTCCTTTCAAAAGGCCATAGTGCGCTTTCTCGGACATGTTGTAAGCTGATTCTTTTCGGAAATAGGGGTATACCACCCGTTTAATGATCGTTCAAAGCTTTTAAGATACAAGATTCCCGAGAATTGTTAAACAGTTCCTGGCAAAAATTCATCCTGTCCCCGAAGTGAAGCTCGGGGACAAAGGAAGAAAAACGGTTACCGGTTACCGGCCGTCCTCAGATTTTGAGACGGCGCATCGAACGAAGCTTGTCGAGGACGTTCTTGTTGACGTTGAGCTCCATCTCCTCCTGCTCGACAGGATTCTCCCTGAAAACCACCCTGAGCAGGTTGTCCTCACGGATGAACTTGTCCATTTCAAGGCTGTAAAGGGCGCGAGGAAGCGTGATGATCCTCTGTGCCCGGTCGACGGTTACGATGATGTCCGTACCCATGCGATCGACCTTGACATCTTCGGCATCCTTGAGGAAAGGAATCCGGATGCAGAGGATCTCGCGGTGGTCGGCAGTCATCTTGTTCTTCTGGCTCTCGATCCAGAAGTTCTTTCCCGAATAGAAGGTCTTGTCGGGAGCCTGGTCGCCGAAAACCAGCTGGCTGATGTCGTACAGGGCATCGGGGCCGATCGGCTCGGTGCGCTGCAGGTGGCACCGGAACACCGGCGTAGGGTAGAAGGACTGGTCGATCTCCATCAGGTACTTGGTGTGCAGGTCCGACCAGAACTCGAAATATTCGCCGACCGTCTTCGATGTTGGCAGGATCTTGTTGATCACGATGCCATCGATGTTGATCCCGTAAAGGTGCACGAAGGTGTAGGCGCGTTTCGTCTCGAGGATGGAGAGCTTCTCGGGGTTCAGCACCAGCCTGAAGGTCACTTCCGGGCTGAGGATGAAGCGGTTGATATCCTCCATCTGCTTGAGCAGCACGTTCACCTCGTTGAAGAAATCGTCATCCGGAATGGAGTTGCCGGAGAGAGGCCTGGCCAGTGACGACATGCTCTTGTACAGCTTGAAGAACTGCTTGCCCATGTTGCCGCCGATGATGATCTCCGGGTAGGCGAGCAGCCGCAGGGTGTTACCGGTCGGGGAGGTATCGAGCACAATCACGTCCCATCTGCCGGACTGAGCTTCGTCAAGCAGACGCGAAAGGGCGAAGATCTCGTCGAGACCCGGCTGGGTCGTGAGCTCCGAAGCCATGCCGCTGTCGATTCCCTGGTTCTTGTAGGAGGAGGATACGAACTTCTGGAACCCGGACATGTTCTTCTTGAGTTCGTAGATGGTATCGACTTCAAGGCCGTAGAGGTTCCTCTCGATTTTCAACGGCTCGTTCCGGCTGATCTGCACGTTGAAGACATCTGAAAGTGAATGGGCGGGATCGGAAGACATGATCAGCACCCGCTTCCCCTGACGTGCGAGCGCAACGGCGGTCGACGACGAGACGGTGGTCTTGCCCGTTCCCCCCTTGCCCGAATAGATGATGATCCTCGGCTTGGACTGGTTTTCGGTTAAATCCCTCGACAGCATGCGGTACTCTCCTTTTATGCGACGTTGATGAGGGGCATGGCGACGCGTTCTCCCGATACCCCTGACCTTGAAGGTATGATTTTTCCGGTGTTAGATAAAATGAATCTTTTTGGTCAGGGCCTCTTCAAGCAGCCCCATATAGTGTTCATGCTCAATTTCGATGGCTCCGAGCATCTGCAGGTGCGGGTTCATGATCTGGGCATCGAGCAGTTGGTATCCGCGGTGGCGCAGATGCCCGACCAGATGGCTGAATGCAACCTTCGAGGCGCAGGGCATGCGGAAAAACATCGACTCGCCGAAGAAAGCCCCGCCCATGGCGAGTCCATAAAGACCTCCAGCCAACTCACCCTCCTGCCAGCACTCGACGCTGTGGGCAAGCCCCAGCCGGTGCAGCCTGATGAATACCTCGACGATCTCCTCCGATATCCAGGTCTCCGCCTCTGACTCCCTCGGCATCGAACAGCCCCGGATCACCCCTTCGAAATCCGTATCGATCCTGACGGTAAACGCTCCGCTGACAATGATGCGCCGCACGGAACGGGACGGGCGGAAGGAGTCCAGCGGCACGATAGCCCTCCGATAGGGCTGGCACCAGCTGACTTCACCAGCCCGGGACTCGGCCATCGGGAAAAAACCGTGCCGATAGGCGTGGAGTACATCTTCGACTCTTATCATGCCCCTTCCCGTTGAAGCTCCCCGGCCGTCACCATTGCGTTGGCGGCCATCCGTTTCGGGATGTGATGGGTGCAGTACCGGTCCGGCAGGTAGCAAGTATCCCCATCGGCCCCGTTAAGGACGATCCCGGCAACAGACAGTGGTGACGCCACGGCTCAGCCCCACCCGAAGGAGTTGTCCTGCCAGGCGGCGGCGGTGAATGTCCTGAGGTCATCCCAGCGGCCGGAGGCGATCCATTCAGCGATGTAGTCGACAGTCCTCCGGTAATTTAGCGGCCGGTTGCCAGGCAAGCCGAGCCAGTGCCTCAGGATGTCCGGATCGAGCCAGTGCATGGCCATGCCGTAGCCAAGCTCAACCATGGCAAGCGCGTTCGACGCCTGCTCGATCTGGCCGTCCAGGGGACGGAGCAGCAGCTTCTTGCCGAGATGCAGCGCCTCGCCGGGAAGCTCGAACCCCGCGTTGCAGACCACCCCGACGCACTCCATGAGGTCCTGAAGGAAGCCCTCGCGCGAGTAGCTCCGGAAATGCAGGTGTTCCGAGTCACGGTCCTCAGTCACCTTGCCGTAGATGAAAAATTCGTACTCTGCGAAGGGCCGGACGAAGGCCTCGACATCCTCGACCTCCTCAAAGGGCAGGTAGACAAGCACCTTCCGAGGATCCTCGGCATGCCTTGCCTCCCGGTAGAGCGTCCCGGGAATGACCGGAGGAAAGATCGGCTGGTTGAAATGGTGCCAGTGCAGGCCCGCATTGTAGCGCGCCGGAGCGAAATTGAGCAGGGTATACCTTTCGAAAAGGTTTCCCCTGGCAACCGGAATCCTGAAAGGAAAAGCATATTGATGGCCAAACCCGAGGCTGGGAAGACCTTTGATGCGAGCAGCCAGAGAGGTGACCGGCTCGAAATCGGTAATCACCAGGTCGACTCCTGACGTGTCCAGCAGGACGACGTCGGCCATGAGCCTGCCGAGGTCAAGCTGGAACATGGTATCGATGTAGTCCATCCGACCGCGATAGGTCACGAGGGTCAGCCCTTTCAGTACCCGGTAAGGGCTGAAGATCTCGATCTCCCTCAGCTCCTCCTCCTTTCGCCCGCTGATGACCACTTCGACGTCGTGTCCGTCCTCCTTGAGTTTCCTGACCAGCTCCCTGCTACGGCTGATATGGCCGTTTCCCGTCCCCTGGACACCGAAAAGGATCTTCATGCACTACGCTGTTTAAACCATGGGAAGGGGCCCACCGCTCCTGGTGGATGACCCCCTTGTACTCATAAAATACGATTTCAGGGCACAATTTTCAGATTGGCATACTGCACCATGAGCGTCTTTTCACCGGCCGTGCGGAAGCCGATCCTGACTTTCTGCTTCGACCCGCTCCCCTGCACCTCGATTACCGTTCCGGGGCCGAAAATGGCGTGATGCACCTTGGTGCCGGCACGGAGCGCACTCTTTTGGACCGGTGCGGAAGAGGATGGCTGGCCCGGGCGCTGCACGGGCGCAGCAGCTCGAGGAACCAGAGACGACCCGAAGACGGGACGGCCGGCCATGGCCGCGGCAGAGACTTTCCTGGGGCTCTCGGAAAGCGTCCGTCCCCCTTCGGTACATACGATGTCAGGATCGATCTCGTTGATGAAGGTCGAACGCAGGCACATCTGGGGCTGGCCGTACATGTAGCGGCTCTGGGCCCAGGAGAGGAAGAGCTTCTCCCTTGCGCGGGTGATGGCCACGTAGAACAGGCGGCGCTCCTCCTCGAGCTCCGCTGGCTCGAAGCAGTTGAGCGGAAAGAGCTTCTCCTCCATACCGGTGACAAACACTACCGGGAACTCGAGCCCCTTGGCCGCATGGATGGTCATGAGCGATACGTAGTTGTCCGAATCCTGCACATCCTCGATGTCCGAGGCGAGCGAGATGGTCGAAAGAAAGTCGCCGAGCGAGGAGTTGTTCGGGTTGTGGTCCGAAAAATCCCTCGCCATCGAGAGCAGCTCCTGAAGGTTCTCGTTGCGCGCGAGGGCCTCGGGGGTGTTCTCGGCCTGCAGAAGCGACGGGAGCGAGGTCATTTCGAAGAGCAGCGAGAGCACGTCGAAAGCCGTACCGTCTATGGCCTTCTGCTTGAGGGTCTCGATGAGCGTGGCAAACTCCTGCAGGGCATGCACGAGACGTGACTGGAACCCGCCCTCGTCGGCCCGGCGGATCGCCTCGTAAAGCGTGATGCCGCTGCCCTCGGCGAACTCCTTCAGCTTCGTGATGCTGACGTCTCCGATCTTCCTCGGCGGGAAGTTGATGACCCGCAGCAGCGATTCACCGTCGCGGTCGTTCAGAACCAGCCGCAGGTAGGCCACGGCATCCTTGATCTCCTTGCGCTTGTAGAATGAGACGCTGCCGAAAATACGGTACGGAATGCGGTTCTGCCGCATGACGTCCTCGATGACCCTCGACTGGGCATTGGTGCGGTAGAAGATCGCGAAGGCGCGGTATTCATAACCTTTCGACATGCGCAGCGAGCGGATGTACTCCCCCACCTTCTCGGCCTCGCGACGCTCGTTGTAAGCCTCGATCAGGGTCAGCGGCTCGCCGGGTCCGGCTTTGGCCACCAGCTCCTTTTGTATCTGCCGCCTGTTGTTCTTGATGACGTTGTTGGCCGCCTGCAGGATGGTTTCGGTGCTCCGGTAGTTGTCCACCAGCTTGAAGAGCTTCGCATCCTGGTAGTCGTCCTGGAAGTTCAGCATGTTGCTGATGTCGGCCCCTCGCCATGAGTAGATCGACTGGGCGTCATCGCCCACCACGAAGAGGTTGTGATGCTTTTCCGACAGCATCTTGGCCACGAGGTACTGCACCCGGTTCGTATCCTGGTACTCATCGATCAGCAGGTACCGGAAATAGTCCTGCAACTGCTCCAGCACGGCAGGTTGTTCGGTGAACAGCTCGATCGGCTTGATCAGTAGGTCGTCGAAATCAAGGGCGTTGTTCTCGCGCAGCTTCTGGACGTATTTCTCGTAGACGAGCGCCGTCTTCTGCTGCTGATAGTCTCCGGCATTGCGGTGGAACTCGGGAGGCATCACAAAGCTGTTCTTGGCCTTGCTGATGAGCGAATGGACCAGGTTTACGGGAAGCGCGTCAGGAGAAAGGTTCAGGTCCTGCATGCACTGCTTGACAAGGCTCTTGCTGTCGTCGGCGTCAAAAATCGAGAAGTTACGGTCGTAGCCGATCAGGTGGATGTAGCTCCTCAGCAACCGGGCGAAAACCGAGTGGAACGTGCCTATCCAGAGGCTGGAAGAGCTGCCGTACTCGAGGATGCCGTCGATCCTGTGCCGCATCTCCTTGGCCGCCTTGTTGGTGAAGGTCAACGCAAGGATGTTCTGGGAGGGCACCTGGACGTTACGGATCAGGTGGGCGATGCGGTAGGTGATGACCCTCGTCTTGCCCGAACCCGCGCCGGCAAGCACCATCACCGGCCCTTCGGTTGCCAGTACGGCTTCGCGCTGAACATCGTTGAGATCCCGGAGAAAATCTGTCAAAGGTACTGAAGGATTACAGGTTTGGAGTGGGTTACCCACGCCCAGGAGTCGGGGTCGGAACCGGAAAAAGCGTACGGGAATTTCGTACAACTTTGCCCCAATTACAAATGCCCCGTCATACAAAACAACGGCATCCCCCATGAAAATCCCCGGACATAAATAAACCGTAACGCCAGGACGCAACATGTCAGGCGATCTGGCCAAGGAGACGCTCATGGCAGTTAGCACAAACGAAGATACAGAGGTGCCCTTATGACGGCAGGAATGAAAATCGATTACGTCATTGATACTTCATCAGGAATGGCTGAACGAGCGAAATCACTCCTCCATTTTTCTGACATTTTCCGACAGGAACCTGTCATTTTTTTCAGGGATCACTCGGATCGGGGCAAGGAAACTGTAGCCTGAGCCATTGCTGGTCTTGATCGGGGTATCCATGGAGGGCGAGATTTTCTTGCGAAGCCGGTACGTCAGCGATTCGAGCGAACGGTGCCCGCAGGAGGTGCTGGTGTAACCGAGTCGCATGAAAAGCTGCTCTCGCATGACGACACAATGCGTCACCTCGGCAAGGCAGGCTAAAAAGGTTGACTCCTTTGAGGTAAGGTGCACTCTCCGCCCTTCCGGGGTGACGAGCAGCCACTCTTCGGTGATCAGCAGCCATGTGCATGAGAAGAGACGCTTATGTTCACCGGAAAATTTGCTTTTTCGGGATATGATGAGCCTGAACAAACTGGCGACTATGGCCAGCAACTCAGGGAGTTCCAGTGGTTTGTCCAGACAAAAATCGGCTCCTGATGTGTAGGCCGCCAACCGATCATCGACCGACGAGACCTCGAAAAGCACAAGGATTCGCATATCCGTGTTTGCACGAAGGTAACTCGTAAGAACACAGCCATCCTGGTCAGGCAGAAACCGGTCGATGATGGCCAGATCGAAACCCTGACGTGATATTGCCCGGAAGACCCCAAGAGCGGAAGTCACAACAGTGACCTCATATTTTTGATTCCGCAAAGTTTCTGCCAGACGCTCGCTCAGCTCATGATCATCCTCGGCGATGATGACCTTTCTGGCAAAACTTTCGTTATCGGTCATCCTGCACGGGGGAGTATGCATGATTCCGTATGATGGATGGTTATAGACAGCAAAAATTCATGTTCTGGCGTCAGGATGCAAGTCACGTTCCTGATCTACGTCCGGACAGGAAGCAGACGGTCGGTCGCCCCGGGAAAAGCTGTTTCTTTATAAAAACCGGAGAAACCTCAACCATGATCGGTCACCTCACCTACGGCGTTGCCTGGGGAATGATGCGGCCATGTGACCCGGAAACCGCTTACCCGCTTACCGACCACGTTCGAGATGGAAAAAGCTCCCGAACCGGGAAAACACAAACAGTTGACCAACACAGAACACCCGAACTAAACATGCATTATATATATTTTTATGACTCCACGTCATTTTCATAAAAGTCGGCAATAACCAATCAAGCGCTAAAAATCCCAACCAGGAATCACAAGGCGCTTCGATGGAGACGACCTGCGTCTGATGGTTTCGCCGGTAATACGCCTTCCCGAAGCGGAAAAGCCCTGCAGAGACCGTCCAATGGGGCTCATGACCGTCAGCACAAACGGAGATCCCGACGAATGATGCTCGCAGATCGACATCGATGCAGCCAGGCCTTGCGATCGTCACTGGGGGAGTATGGGGACAATGACATTCAGCCGGTTTTTCGCAGACGATCTGTCTTTGCCGCCATGATGACGTCATTCAGATGCAGCCCGGAGATGGCGTGGGTCCACCAGGTTACGGTCACCTTGCCCCACTCGGTCAGAATGGCGGGATGATGCCCCTCCTCCTCGGCAATCCGGCCCACTTCGTTGGTAAACTTCAGTGCCTCGTTGAAATCGGCGAAAGTGAAAAGCTTCACCAGTCGCTTCACCCCAGTCTCCTCGACCACATCCCAGTCAGGAATGCTCGAACGATGGGTCCGTAGTTCGTCGTCGCTCAACGGTTGAACTGCTCCGGAGCAGGGCACACAGTGTTTCTTATCCAGATTTGTCATGACGGTTCCTCGATAATCTTTTGCCTGAAAAGGGGAAACTATGAGTGACACAACAGGGGGATATCTGGAAAAACACCGGAAAAGGCGGCAGAGTTGCATCCCGGGCAGGTAAGGAGGCAGGAAAAACGCTCGAATTGATTTTTCGTTTTTATATTAGAACGCACGGCCTCTTATCATCTGCAAACGGTTCGGTTTATCCCCATGTTTCCTCTTGTCTACGAAATCAATACGAGAGTCTGGCTGAAAGAGCTCTCTGTCAAGCTCGGCCGGGCAATCACCCTCGAAGAGGTGCCTGATGAGGAGTTCGAGCTGTTCAGCGAAGCCGGCTTCGACATCGTCTGGCTCATGGGAGTCTGGAAGCCGAGCCGGTACAGTGCGGCGATTGCCTCCGCCCATTGCGGCCTGAGGTCCGACTTCCTGGATCACATCAAGGACTTGCAGCCGGAAGACATCGTCGGTTCACCCTATGCGATCCCCTCTTACGAGGTCAACGAAACACTCGGAGGATGCGCCGGCATCCTGGCTTTCCGCAAAAGGCTCGCGGACCGCGGAATCCGGCTCATGCTCGATTTCGTGCCCAACCACATGGCTCTCGACAACCGTTGGCTGCCCGAACACCCGGACTTTTTCGTCACCATTTCGAGGCATGAGCAGTGCCAGGATCCCCGATCGAGCTTCGAATACGCGAGAGGCAAGTATCTGGCCCACGGCAGGGATCCCTATTTCCCGCCATGGACGGACACCCTGCAGCTCAACTATGCGAACCCGGCCACCCACGAGATGATGATCCACAACCTGTCGCACATCAGCGACCTGTGCGATGCCGTCAGATGCGATATGGCGATGCTGATGCTGAAGGATATCTTCAACACGACATGGGGAAACCTCGGCGGTAAGATGATCGAAGAGTTCTGGCCAAAAGCCATCCAGGCGATAAAGAAAAAGCACCCTGAGTTCCTGTTCCTGGGCGAGTCGTACTGGAACAGGGAATGGGATCTGCAGCAGATGGGATTCGACTTCACCTACGACAAACCTTTCTACGACTTCCTCGGCAGTTCACCGGTCAACGTGCCGAAGCTCAAGGGGCACCTGCTGGCCGACTGGAACTACCAGAAGAAGCTGTGCCGGTTTATCGAGAACCATGACGAAATCCGCGCCTCGGAGCGGTTCGGGCCGAACCATGCTGTCGCAGCCCTCGTCATGCTCACCACGCCGGGGATGCACCTGGTCCATCAGGGCCAGTTGACCGGCCTGAAGAAAAAGGTGCCTGTGCAGCTCCTCAGGCATGCCAAGGAACCGTCGCACAAGGCACTGCTGCACATCTACCTCATGCTCTTCGCGTTCAGGTCCGAAGCGCTCCTGCAGGAGGGCCGGACCGAATGGCTCGAACTGAACGCCGACGGCGAATCGCTCTGCTTCGGCTACTGCCGCTCGATACCAGGCAGTCATGCCTTTGTGCTGGCCAATTTTTCCGCCACGGGCATGGACACGAAATTCACCCATCCGTCACTTGCAGACCTTCCGGACGAGGCATTCACGACGTTCTCGACCCGGTTTCCGGATCCGCCGCACGAACGCAACATCAGCGGCACGACCCTGAGCATTCGCCTCGCGCCTCACGAAGGGGTGCTGATCATGGTGCACCAAAACTGACCGTTCATTTTTTCCGTTTCCATATCAGCCGACACATGCCGTACCACATCTCTACCATACCCTGTGCGACCGATCGTCCGATCGACATCATCGACATCACCTCCGAGGTGCGCTCGGTCCTGGAAAAATCGGGGCTCCGGCACGGGACGGTCACCGTGCTCAGCCGCCACACCACGGCCTGCATCAACATCAACGAACAGGAGCCACGCCTGGTGCAGGACATGATCACCTTCCTGAAACGGCTGGTGCCAAAGGATGGGGACTATCTGCACAACCTCGAACCGATCGACGGCAGGGACAACGCCCACTCCCACCTGCTCGGCCTGTTCATGAACAGCAGCGAATCCATTCCGTTTGCAGAAGGACAAATGCTGCTCGGTGAGTGGCAGTCGATCTTCCTCATCGAACTCGACGGCCCGCGCAAGGAGCGGCAGGTGCTCGTGCAGGTCCAGGGGGAGTAGAACACCCAAGGAACCGAACAAAGGTCAATGTGGTTTAAAACCCACAAGTCATTGCGTTCGACCAGTCTGATTATCCACCACATCAAACCCGAGTTATGGAGGCACCACTCTCCCAATCACAGATGCAGGCCTACCCTCTGCTGTCAAAAATCCACGGTCCTGCGGACCTGAAGAAACTCAGCATTCCAGAACTTGAACTTGTTGCGGCCGAGTGCAGGAAGCGGGTAATCGAGCTGGTTTCGATAAATGGCGGCCATTTCGGTTCGAGCCTCGGAGTCGTCGAGCTGACCGTTGCCCTGCACCACGTCTACGACAGCCCCAGGGACAGGATCGTCTGGGACGTCGGCCATCAGGCATATGTACACAAGATCCTCACCGGAAGGATGACGGAGATGCACACCAACCGGCATTACGGGGGCCTTGCCGGCTTTCCCAAGCGCAACGAGAGCCCGCATGACGCGTTCGATACCGGCCATGCGTCCACTTCGATCTCGGCGGCCGCAGGACTTGCCGCCGCACGCGACCTTGCAGGCCGGAGCGACAAGGTCGTGGCCATCATCGGTGACGGCAGCATGACCGGGGGCATGGCCTTCGAGGCAATGAACCACCTCGGCGACATCAAATCCGACGTTCTGGTCGTGCTGAACGACAACCAGATGGCCATCTCTCCGAGCACCGGCGGCCTGAAAAATTATCTGGTCAACATCCCGCTGAACAAGACCTACAACCGCCTGAGAAAGTTCGTCTGGAACAGCATTTCCCTGCTGAACAACGATATCGGCGATACGGCAAAAATCGCCGTCCATCGGCTGGAGGACGGCATCAAGGCGGCCTTCACACCCGGAGCCTTCTTCGAGGCGCTCGGATTCCGCTATTTCGGACCGATCGACGGGCACAACATGGAACAGATGGTCAAGGCGCTTCGCGAAATGCGATCGCTCCCCCATCCGAAGCTGCTGCACGTGATCACCACCAAGGGGAAGGGGTTCAAGCCGGCCGAAGACAACCAGTCCAAATGGCATGCGAGCAGCGGAGGTTTCGATATCGAAACCGGCAAAAACATTCATGCTGCCGGTAAGCCGGCTCCGCAGAAATATCAGGAGGTGTTCGGCGAAGCCCTCGTCGAACTCGCCCTCAAGGACAGCACCATCGCAGCCATCACGGCCGCCATGCCGAGCGGCACATCGCTCGACCTGTTCCAGAACGCCATTCCTTCGAGATTCTATGACGTAGGAATCGCCGAACAGCATGCCGTGACGTTCGCCGCGGGACTCGCGGCCGGCGGGTTCAAACCGGTCTGCGCCATCTACTCCACCTTCCTGCAGCGCGCCTATGACCAGATCATCCACGACGTCGCCCTGCAGAACCTGCATGTGGTGTTCGCCATTGACCGGGCAGGCCTGGTCGGCGAGGACGGGCCGACGCACCATGGCGCGTTTGACCTCTCATTCCTGCACTCCGTGCCGAACCTTACGGTAATGGCGCCGGGGGACGAACAGGAGCTTCGGAACATGCTTTACACGGCTCTTTACGAAATCAAGGGCCCGGTAGCCATCCGCTACCCGAGGGGAAGCGGCAGCGGTGCTGTGCTGCACAAGGAGTTCACCCCTGTGCCGGTCGGGAAGGGACGGGTGCTGCGCGAGGGAAGCTCGCTTGCCCTGCTCGGAATCGGAACCATGACCGCACGGGCCGAAGAGACTGCGCTGTTGCTTGAAACCCGAAGCCTCGACCCCATGGTTTGCGACATGCGCTTCCTGAAACCGCTCGACACGGAGATGCTCGACTCCGTCGCGGCCCGATGCGGTCACGTCGCCGTGATCGAGGAGAACAGCGTGATCGGAGGGTTGGGAAGTGGTGTCGTCGAGTATATGCAGCGAAAGCACCCCGGGGTCAGGATAATACAGTTCGGCCTTCCCGACGCTTTCGTGACTCATGGCAGCATGGAGGAGCTCTATCGGGAAATCGGCCTGGACGCCGGTTCGCTCGCAGAAAAGATCCAGGAGTTCTACAGGATCCCCTGAGGAGCCTCTAAAACGGAACTCTTCAGCATGGTTTCAGCCCGGGGAGAGCATGAGGAAGGGCAGCAATGCCATGACGAGGCGCACCGAGAGGTTCGCAAGGAGGCCGGCCAGAAGGTCGTCCATCATGATGCCCCAACCTCCCGGCAGATTCTGGAGCCTGTCAACTGAGCCAGGTTTCGCGATATCGTACAACCTGAAGAAAAGGAACGAAATCAGTGCCACGACAGGCGCGGCAGGCAACGCCGCAAGGGCCACCCACTGGCCGGCGAGCTCGTCGATAACCACTGCCGAGGGATCCTTGCCGTACTCCCCCTCCATGACCCCGCCGGCCCAGACGCCAAGCGCGGAAACCACGACGATCAGAGGCACAAAAACACCAAGGGGCGCCATCGCGGGGATAAAGAGATAGAGCAGCGCAGCCGCGAGGCTGCCGAAGGTGCCGGGCGCAAAGGGGATGTAGCCGATACCGAAGACGCTGCCTGCGACTTTTGCGATCAGGCGCTTCATGGTCTCAGCGGCCCCCTTCCGGGTTCCGGAGGGCAAGATTCCAGTTGCTGATCAGGTAGGAGATGCCGGTGTAGACCGTGAACAGCGTGATGAAGAGCATCACCCAGTCGAGGTATCCGGAGTGGAGGATGCCGTTCATGACCGAAGCCACACGCTTGCCGAACAGGAGGTCCTCCTTCAGGAGGATGAACAGCATGACGACATAGGCGAAAATATTCTGGGCGAGGGTCTTGTACTTGGCCTCCTTCGAGGTCACGACCGGCCGGTCCCGATACTCGGCATAAACCCTGAGTACCGTGATGAGAATGTCCCTGGCAGCGACCAGCAGCACCATCCAGAGGGCGAGATAGCCCTGCCAGACATAAAGCAGGAAGGCCGCCGTGATGAGGAGCTTGTCGGCGAGCGGGTCGAGGAAAGCTCCGAGCCTGGTCGTTTCGCCGTACTTTCGGGCATGATAGCCGTCATAGGCGTCCGTCAGCGAAGCGATGGCGAACACAATGACACCGACCAGCTTGAGCCAGGGGTCTTTCTGTAACAGCAGCGCGACAAACACCGGCACAAGGATGATCCTCAATGTCGTCAGCTGGTTCGGTAAGGTCATGGCAGTTCAGAAACCGTTGTTGGTGCCCTCGAAAAAGGGTGTCCGGCAAGGGGGACACTCATCACGGCACAAGATAAGGTATTGGAAACTGTTTTTCAATTCACACCTCAGGTCTATTGCAGTTCGACGACGGTCACGCCCGCCCCGCCTTCGGACCAGTCGCCGAGACGGAAGCTCCGCACATGACGGTTCTGCTGCAGGAACTCCGCCGTACGCTGCCTCAGCGCTCCTGAGCCCTTGCCGTGAATGATCGTGCCGGCAGGCATCCGGTGCATCACCAGCCCGTCGATGAAGCGCCCTATCTCCGCGATCGCCTCGTCGCCGCTCATGCCACGGAGATCGAGCCGGGTCGACTCCGGAGCGGAGGCCTGTACCGACCATGCCGCCGCCTTCTGGGGTCCGTCCCCCTCCTTCCTGAGCTTGCGCTCCTGCCCCTTCGAGATCTTTTCGAGCCCCCTCAGCGATGTGGTCAGCCTGAAATTGCCGCAACGCACCACGACAGAATCCCCCTGGACTGACTCCACCTCACCGGTCGTACTGGTGTCTGTCAGGCGAACCAGGTCGCCCTGCTGGATCGTCCGGTCAACCGGAGCCGCCTGTGCGCGCTCCTGTTCGAGCGATGCTTCGCCTGATGCCGTATCCTTCTTCATTGCAGCAAGCCTTGCCTTCGCACGCTGCCGGACCTCCTGGTCCGCAGGATGCTCCTTAACCTCCCGCAGGAGCTCCCGGATCTCCTTGCGGGCATGCTCCAGCTCCTTCTGCATGTCGCGGAGCCCACGAGCCTTGAGCTCCCTCTTCAGCCCCTGCATTTCGGCCTTTTCGGCGGAAACGGAGGCCTTGAGGGCATCGACGGTTGCCCGGTCGGCTTCGAGCCGGGCAGCGAGCTCCCGGTTATGCACCATGTCGGCCCGAAGATCCTCGATCATCTCCTCGAGGCCCGCATGCCCCAGCCCCATGAAGCCGGTGGCTTTCGAGATCACTGACGACGGGAATCCCATCCGCTGCATCATGGCGAAGGCGAAACTGTTGCCGGGAAGCCCCTTCAGGAACCTGAAGGTAGGCGCAAGCCCGGCCCGGTCGAACTCCATGGCCCCGTTCACGACCCCATCCCGACGGTGGGCGTAGACCTTGAGATCCCCGAGGTGCGTGGTGACGATGGTCTTCACACCCCGTTCGAGCAGCTCTTCGATGACCGCGCGTGCGATCGCGCCCCCCTCCTCGACGTCGGTGCCGGCGCAAAGCTCATCGATCATGGCCAGGCTTCCCGGCACGGCATGTTCGAGGATGTGCCTGATGGCCGACAGGTGTGAACTGAAGGTCGACAGGTCGTTCTCGATGGACTGTTCGTCGCCGATCTCGATGAAAAGGTCACTGAACTCAGGGAAAACCGAACTCTCGCTGCAAGGCACCAGGTAACCGTGGCGGAGCATGCAGCTGAGCAGGCCGACGGTCTTCATGGCCACCGACTTGCCGCCGGCGTTCGGCCCCGAGATCACGAGCACCTGCTCATCGGCCCTGAGCTCCATATCGAGCGGGAAGACCTTCTCCTTCTTCGCCTGATGCGAGATCAGCAACCAGGGATGGTAGCCCTTGACCACCTTCAGCCGGAGCCCCCCGGTCAGTTCGGGGAGGTTCGAGGCGGTCTCGACGGCCAGCCTCGCACGGCCGTAAAGGGAATCGAAACCGGCGAGCAGCTCCTGGTTGTGCTGCACATCCGGCAACTCGCTTCGTACGATGGCCGAAAGCTCCTTCAGGATGCGCTCGATCTCGCGTCGCTCGGCGATTTCGAGCTCCTGGATCCGGTTGCTCACCTCGAGGGTTTCGGCCGGTTCGATGAAAACCGTCTGGCCCGTCTGGGAGTAGTCCTGGACATATCCCTGAAGGCGGTACTTGTATTCGACCCGCATGGGGAGCACCTGGCGACCGTTCTTGAGGGCCACCGTGTCCTCCATGAGCCAGCCTTCCGACTGGCAGCGACGGAGGATACGCTCCATCCGTCGCCTGAGCGAGCTCCTCGTCTCGCCAAGCTCCTTCCGGATCATATACAGTCCGTCGCTGGCCGTATCCCTGACCCGGGCCTGCTCGTCGATTGCGCTGGTGATCGCGTACTGGATGCTCTTCTCAAGCCACAGCCTGATGGTGTAGTCGTTCAGCTCCGGATAGAGTTCGCGACTGGCGAACATGAACCGGCGCAGCTGTGCCGAACTCTGCAGAAGGTAGAAGATGTCGAGCAGCTCGACCGGCTCAAGCCAGCTGTCCGCCACCTCGAGCTTGACGAGCAGATGCCTTGTGTCGGGCAGGTGGCCGAAAGGCAGCGGACGCCCCTCAAGCAGGAAATTCTTCAGTTCCAGTACCCGAAGGAGTTCGCGACGGGGCTCGTCGTGGCCTTCCGGCGGACAGAGGTCGAGCAGCCGGTCACGGCCCATCGGCGACATGCAGAAGCCGGCGGCATGAGAAGCGACCTTGTCGAATTCGAGCTTTTTCAGTACTACGCTGTCCATTTCCTTTTCTCCATGATGATCTGTCCGTTCACCACCGGCGGCGCTGCCGGTGCCCGGTGAAGATAAAAGATAAACATCGCAAACCCGACGACGCGTTCGTTGTTCTTTTTTTTCACGATCTTTTGTTACTCTTAGACTGTATATCGAAATAATCAAAGCAACTGAGGCATCGCCCATGAGACTGGCAGTAAACATCGACCATATCGCGACCCTGCGCAACGCAAGAAACGAAGGAGAACCTGACCCGGTAGAGGCCGCGCTGCTCTCCGAAAGGAGCGGGGCGTCTGGCATCGTCTGCCACCTCCGTGAAGACCGGCGACATATCCGCGACAACGACCTCGAACGGCTCAGGCAGTCGATCACCACGAAACTGGACCTCGAAATGGCCATGACGGCCGAAATGCAAGCCATCGCCATCCGGACCCGTCCCGAGCTGGTCACGCTCGTGCCGGAAAAACGCGAGGAGCTCACCACCGAAGGAGGCTTCGCCATCAAGTCGTTCTTCCAGCCGCTGATCGAGTTCATCAAACCGATCCGTGACAGCGGCATCCTGGTCAGCATGTTCGTCGAACCCGATGAGGAGTCCATCTCCCTGTCACGAAAGGCCGGCGCCCACATGGTCGAACTGCATACCGGACGCTACTCCCTCTGCACAGGACAGGAGGAGATCGAACGTGAACTGGAGAGGATCCGTTCGGCGGCGCGCTTTGCGCGACAGGAAGGACTTGCCGTAGTGGCCGGCCACGGACTCACCGTCAGGAACATCGCCCCGTTCCGCGAGATCCACGAAATCGAGGAGGTCAGCATCGGTCATGCGATCATCGCAAGGGCGGCGTTCATCGGCCTTCCAGCGGCCATAGGCGAGATTCTCGACCTCATCAGGCGGTAACGGCATGAATACTGCCCCCATTACGCCTGGCATCGCCGTCGTGCTTGCCACCGGCAACAGGGACAAGGTGCGCGAACTCCAGCCGATGCTTGAAGAGCTTTCGCCCCTGCTGAAACTTCATTCGCTCACCGACCTCGGGCTCTCTCCCGAAATCGACGAAACGGAACCGACCCTTGAGGGCAATGCCCGCCTCAAGGCCACAGGAATCTTTTCGCTCGTCGAACCCCGGTTCGAATGGCTTATCGTACTTGCCGACGATACAGGACTGGAAGTCGACGCCCTCGACGGCGAACCCGGCGTCCGCTCCGCCCGGTTCGCCCCGGTGCCCGCAGGATCGTCGCCATCCTATGAACAGAACGTCACCCATCTTCTGGAGTCGATGCACGGCGCCGCCTGCAGATCGGCCCGCTTCAGGACGGTCATCGCCCTGAAAGGCCGCCTGCCGTTGCCCGACGGGGGAATCATGTCGATCGACGAAACAGTCGAGGGACGGATTGAAGGATCGATCACGACCGAAAGGCACGGAAGCGGAGGCTTCGGATACGATCCCGTCTTCAGGCCGGAAGGCTCCGACAGGACATTCGCCGAAATGAGCCTCGAAGAAAAAAACGCCATCAGCCACAGGGCCCGGGCCGTAAGGGGTGCCGCAAGTCGAATCGGCGACATCATGGCCCAAACCACAATCACGCCAACCGAAACCGGTAACCTCCCATGAACATCCTCCAGGCCATCGTCCTCGGCATCGTGCAGGGGCTCACCGAATTCCTCCCGATCAGCAGCTCGGCCCATTTGCGGTTCTTGCCCGCGATCCTCGGCTGGGAAGACCCTGGCGCCGCATTCACGGCCATCATCCAGATAGGCACACTTATCGCAGTGCTGCTCTATTTCGCAAAGGACATCGCCTCGATCACGGAAGCGGTCGTCTCGGGCATCCTCCGTGGGAAACCGTTCGACACGACGGAAGCGAAAACCGGCTGGATGATCGCGGTCGGCACCCTTCCGATCGTCCTCTTCGGCCTGCTCTTCAAAAAAGATATCGAAACGACCCTCAGGTCGCTCTACTGGGTAAGCGCCTCGATGATCCTGCTGGCCATCCTGCTTTCGATCGCCGAACGCCACACTCGCACGAGGTCGCAACAGGGGCTGAGGGGGAAGTCGATCCACGAGATCGGCTGGAAGGAGGCCATCGTCATCGGACTGGCCCAGGCTATTGCGCTCATCCCCGGCTCATCACGTTCAGGCGTAACCATCACCGGCGGCCTGTTCATGAACCTCGACCGGGAAACCGCCGCTCGTTACTCGTTCCTGCTCTCGATTCCCTCGGTGTTCGCCGCCGGAATCTACGAACTGTACAAGACCCGTGCCGAGATCATGGCAACGACGCAGAACATGGTGGACATCGCCGTGGCGACCCTGTGCGCCGGCATCGTCGGCTACCTCTCGATCGCCTTCCTGCTGAACTATCTCCGCAGGCACACAACAACGATCTTCATCGCCTACAGACTGCTGGTGGGAACGGCGCTTATCGTCCTGATCGCGACAGGAAAGCTTCAGCCCTGAAGAAATTATTTCGCCCTTCTGAGTGGGCTTACTGCAACTTTCTGACCGAAAAAAATATTGTCATTTCTGTCAGCAGCGCAAGAAATTTTTATTATATACAAGGATAGAAAAAACACACAAAACCAAACCTTCGGCCATGCCATACAGCTCGTCAGGTGTAGGGCATAATGGCTTTGATAGAGCAGACTTACACATACACACCAAATGTTCGGACGGAATCTTCTCGCCGGAAGAGATTGTTCAGAAAGCAGTCAAGGTCGGCCTGAAAGCCATCAGCATAACTGACCATGATTCCGTCGCAGGTATTGACAAAGCAAAGCCATTAGCAGAAAAGACAGACGTCGAGCTTATTCCAGGTGTAGAAATGAGTTCGGCCTATAAGGGATATGACATCCATATCCTCGGGTATTTCTTCGATTATCAGCAGTCCGAACTGAAACAGTATCTGGATCACTGCCGCCGTCTGCGCACCGAAAGGGCCGAACGGATGGTCCAGAAACTGGCGAAAATGGGCGTCAAGATCGAGATCGAACAGATCATCATGAAGGCCCAGAACGGTAGTGTGGGGCGGCCGCATATTGCAGCCGTGCTTCAGGACGGAGGTTTTGTCAAAAGTTTCAGCGAGGCCTTCAGCAAGTACCTAGGATCTCACAGCCCGGCCTACGTCAAAAGCATCGAAACGCACCCTGGAGAAGTAATCAGGCTCATCAATGAAGCCTCCGGCCTGTCGTTTCTCGCCCATCCGGCCCAGAACGTGCCTGATGAGATCCTCAAACAGCTCATCTCTTTCGGCCTCGACGGCCTCGAGATCATCCACCCGTCTCACGACACCTATCGGCAGAACTACTACCGGGAAATTGCCAACGAGTATTTCCTGCTCTTCTCAGGCGGATCGGATTACCACGGGATTAAAGATCATGAGGATAACTTCGGCCAGGTCTGCATACCTTACGAATGGGTAACCAAAATGAAAAGCCGTCTTTTCCGTGCCGACAAGGGATGATATCTCCGTGTCGCTGCGGCAGGCGATAGCAGAACATTTTTTCGGCCGCCGCCTGAAGAATCGGTCAAGTTTTGCTATACTTGCTCCAGCAGATAATGACCCGTTCCCGATACCGGCCAGTTTTTTCGACGATCATACGACGAACCCATGCCAACGACCATCATCAGAAACCTGACAGAAAAGGCGGTACTTCAGCTGAAGGAGTTCCTCCTGACCATGCAGGAGTTCTTCTTCTTTTCGGTCAGGGCATTCGCAACCATACCGAAACTCAAGCGCTACTGGAGGGATTTCCTCGACCAGGCAGCCATCTGCGGCGCGGAGTCAATACCGATCGTGCTGGTCAGTTCGATATCTATCGGTTCGCTGCTGGCCATCGAGGTAGGAAACCTCCTCGAGGATTTCGGCGCCAAGACCATGCTCGGACGTTCGACCTCCATTTCGGTCCTCAGGGAGCTCGGGCCGCTGCTCATGGGACTGATGCTGTCGGCAAGATATGGATCGCGGAACGGGGCGGAACTGGGCGCCATGCAGATTTCCGAACAGATCGATGCGCTCCGGGCATTCGGCACCGACCCGGTGGCCAAACTCGTCATGCCGCGACTCGTGGCGGCGCTGGTCATGTTCTTCCCCCTGACGGCCCTCGCCGACTTCTCCGGACTGCAGGCTGCCGGCCTTCTTTCGGAACATTATCACCACATCGATCCCGGCATATTCTGGAATTCGGTCTATCCGCGGCTTGCCCCGAAGGATTTCGTGGTCGGATTCCTCAAGGCGCCGGTGTTTGCCGTGATCATCACACTCGTCAGCAGCTTCAACGGTTTTTCGGCACGAGGAGGAACCGCCGGCGTGGGCCGATCCACCATCAAGGGCATCGTCGTATCTTCGGGCCTGGTGCTGATCGCCAACTTCTACGTCTCGAAGCTCGTGCTTGAAAACATGAAGTAGTATGATCGAACTCAGAAACGTCACGCTGAAATACGGCGAAAAAGTGATCCTCGACAACGTCTCGCTGACGGTGCTGGACAACACAATCAAGGCCGTTCTCGGACCCAGCGGCGTCGGCAAGAGCACCATCCTCAAGCTCATGCTCGGACTGATCAAGCCGAACAGCGGCCAGGTGTTCGTCGACGGCGTGGATATCACCCCGATGAAGGAGATCGACCTCTATCCGATCAGGCGCAAGATGGGCATCGTCTTCCAGGGCAACGCCCTGTTCGACTCGATGAGCATCAGCCAGAACCTCGGTTTCTTCCTGAGGGAAAATCTTCGCCTTCCCGAGGAAGAGATCGAACGGCGCGTAACCGAGCAGATCCGCTTCGCCGGCCTTGAAGGTTATGAGGACCAGCTTCCCGAGAGCCTGAGCGGCGGCATGCGCAAGCGTGTGGCCATCGGCAGGGCCCTGATCTTCAATCCAAGAATGATCCTGTTCGACGAACCTACAGCCGGACTCGACCCGGTCAGCTCGAAAAAGATCCTGACCCTGATCGATTCGTTGCGAAAGAACAGCAACCTCGGAGCCGTCTTCGTGACCCACATCATCGATGACGTCTTCGCCATCGCCGATTGCGTGGCCGTGCTGTACCAGGGAAAAATCATCTTTGACGGCGAGACCGAAAAGCTCCATGAGTCCGACCACCCCTTCATCAGGTCCATCCTGTCGGACAAGATCCTCGAAATTTAACACCACCATACCCCGATTTCTGTATGAGAAACCCGAAAGAACTGAAATGGAGTGACCTCAAGACCGGCATATTCTTCGTGCTGGGCCTGGCTTTCATTGCATATCTCGGCATCGTCATCGGCAAGAACACGAGCACGTTCACCGGCGTCACCACCGTGAAGATCATGTCGAAAAATGTCAACGGCCTGACCGAAAACAATTTCGTTTCCGTCTCCGGCAAGAAGATCGGCACGGTCTCGAAACTCAACTTCACCACGAAGAACGACTCCCTGTACGTGGTGGCGGAGCTGAGGCTGCGCAACGAGTTCGCCCCGCTGGTCACCAAGGATTCCAGGGCGATGATCCGCTCGCTCGGCATTCTCGGCGACAAGTATGTGGATATCACGACCGGCACAGGCAAACCGGTAAATGAAGGCGACTTCATCGGCCTCGATGCGGAAGGCGGCATGGCGAGCCTTGCGACGAACGCATCGGAGGCGCTCGGAAAGATCAACACGCTTCTTGAAAAGCTCAACAGCGGAAAAGGCCCGGCGGGACGACTCATCTCGGACGAAAAAATGGGCGCAGAGCTGCAGGAGACCATGACGAACCTGCGCACGACCTCGGCCGAGCTTTCGAAGGTCAGCACGGATCTTTCAAACGGGAAGGGACTCCTGCCGAGGCTGATCAAGGACAAATCGATCGCAGACAATACGGCCCAGACGCTGGAAAACCTGAAGAGCACAACCGCCAAGGCGGAAACCCTGGTGGACAGGATGAACAGCAACCAGGGCACGCTTGGCAAGCTGAACTCCGACCCGGCCCTCTACAACAACCTGAACCGTACCATGGTCTCCCTCGATTCGCTCCTGACCGACCTGAAGAAAAAACCCGGCCGGTACGTAAAGTTCTCGCTCTTCTGAACCTCTTCTGGAGACCAATGAAGGCGCTCCGCACACTCCTCATCACCCTCGTTGCCGCGGCCGCACTGTCGGCCGCCATTCCGGCGAGGGTCCTGGCCTACGACTTCACCCCTCTTGAAGCCCTGCTGAACCGTGCAGTCTCCGACAGCGTATTCCCGGGGGCCAGCATCGCCGTCATCCACCGGGGCAAGACCGTGTTCCACAAGGCTTTCGGCCGGCAGACCTACGACCGTCAAAGCACCCCGGTCGACACCACGACCATCTACGACGCAGCGTCCCTGACCAAAGCCGTGGTCACGACCAGCATCGTCATGCAGCTCGCAGAGCGCGACTCGCTCAATATCCATTCCCGGGTGAGCCGTTACCGGCCGGAATTCGCTTCGAACGGAAAGGACCGCGTCACCATCGAGCAGCTCATGCGTCACGACTCGGGGCTGAGGGCCCATACCTATTTCGCCCTGACCTGCAAAACGCCGGCAGAGGTATTCCGCACCATCGATCACGACTCGCTGGCCTACACACCGGGCACGAAAACCGGGTACAGCGACCTCAACTTCATGCTGCTCGGTAATATCGTTGAAACACTGACCGCGAGAAGCCTTGCATCGAACTTCCGCGAACGGTTCAGCAAGCCCCTCGGCATGAACTCGACCATGTTCACCCCACCATCAGCCTGCCTGCCGCGCATCGCCCCGACCGGCGAAGACGGCGTATGGACCCTGCCCCGTGCACGTTCGCTGGTCAACGACCAGAACGCAGCACTGCTCGGAGGCGTGGGCGGCCATGCCGGCCTCTTCACCACTACCGGCGACCTGAGCCGACTTGTCCGCATGCTCATGAACGGAGGAACGCTCGAAGGAAGGAGATTCGTCAAGGCATCGACGGTCGCGACCTTCCTGAAAAAGGGCGACGCGTCCAGGGCGCTCGGCTGGGACCTGGTAACGCCTGGTGGCAACTCTTCGGCAGGCAAACGGTTTTCGGAATCATCCTGGGGCCATCTCGGGTTCACCGGCACCAGCATCTGGGTCGATCCAACAAGGGAGCTCGCCGTAATCCTCCTGAGCAACCGGGTCTGGCCGAGCCCCGAAAACATCAAAATCCGCAAGTTCCGCCCACTCCTCCACGACACCGTGGCTGAGTGCATCGACACGGGAATCTGAACAGCGCTGGCAAAGGAACGGACTGAATGGACGCCCGCAAACAACCGTTCAAGGATGACAAATCGCAGAAAACGGTCAGACATTCAGGAGTCCAGACAAGTCGGGACGACGGGCATTAACCTCCTGCATTTTCTTCAATAGCCCCGGGTTTTAACCTCTCACATTCAGGAGGGTTTTAACCCGACGGACATTCGCTCTTACATTTTCTTTCAATTGCCCCGGGCTGGAGCCCGGGGCAACACAAGAGAATATGGGATTTGAATGTCCGGAGAGCTGAAGCACTCCTGAATACGAAACTGAGTTCCCTGCCTATGCAAAAATACCTTGCATAGGCACTATGGGCAGCGCAGTCTGGCGGAGCGACTCCTTCGCCGCGATGCCGTTGGCCGCCATGCGTCCGGTGAACGCCGCCGCCTCCATGAGGAACACCGGAGCTTCGGTGCCGACCCAGTCCCCCGCGAGGAACAGGTTGCCGAACGGGGTTTCGACCCCCGGCCGTGTGGCGTGGTCCCCCGGCGCCCAGCGCGAGAAGTTCGACTGCATCATGAAGATTTCGTGCAGGATCGTCGCGCCGCGACTCTCGGGGAACATGTCGTGCAACTCGCGCAGCATCGTGTCCCTGATCTCCTGCTCCGGCCTGACCTGTTCGGGAGCAATCGCGTAGGCGTGAAGCTCGGCCACGCAGCCCCCGCGCTTCCGCGCCCACGCGGAAAACGGCTCCTGGAAGCTCGAATAGAGGCTGATGGAGTCAGTGTAGGTATACCCCGAAACCGTATAGAACGGAAACTTCGCCGAACTCAGCGGCCTATCGAGCCACACCCTCCAGACCGCGTAGGGATCTGCCTCACCGAGCGAGGCCACCTTCCGGTCAAACGACTGGTCCCCCAGAGCCGAAGCCCTGAAAAGCTCATGGGTACCGCGCACATTCGAGGCTACCACGCAGTAATCGCACGGCAGGGTTCCCTGAACGGTTGCAACATCCGGGGTTCCCGCGCCGCTCCTCCGCTCAAACAGCAGAAGCTCTCCGACATCCCTGACCGTCAATGCCGTCAGCGGGGCTCCCGGAGGACCGCTGACGGGACGCCCTTCAGCGTCGAAGCGCCCCGCATGGCAGGGGCAAAGGAATCCTCCCGCCTCCCCTTCCGGCCTGACCGGACAGCCCATATGGGTGCATCGGGCATCGTAGGCGATCCACGAGCTGCCGCTCCGCGCAACCACCAGCGGCACGCCGTCACCGGAGACGAACTCATGCCAGCCCGATGCCGGGACCTCCCCCTTCGGGAGCGTAGCGAGCTGAACCGGATCGGACCCGGCGGCACCGTCCAACTCAACCGCCGTGACCTTCTCCCCCTGCATGGCGAGTTTCGTCACTTTCCTGCCTTTGAGCACCGTCACGCCCATCGTCTTCAGCTTACGTTCGAGCGGATCGATGAGCGCCGTCATACAGTCGCGTTTCGTAATCCTGAAGCTGAGCCCCTCGGGGCTACCCATGAAATAGAAGTGGAAATATCGCATGGCCTCGGCAGCCGACAGCACCTCCATGCGGTTCATGGTCGCGTCGGCGAACGGATGCAGCACCGTGTCGACAAACGCCGGCAGCACCTCCCCGCGGCGGCAGTAGGTCATGAAGTCCATGCCATCATAGTCGTGAAACGTCCGATCATAGCGATACCGGAACATCTCGATAACCGGCCACAACCCCTTGTAATCCTTCATGAAAGAGGCGATATCGAGGGTGCGCGACTGCTCCACGACCGAGAGGATGTTGAAGGGAAACAACTTGGGCGTCTGACCGAATACCTCGAGCGACTTGCCGTTGAACAGCACCGGATAGCCTGGGGAGGGCGTAAAAACATCGGCGCCCACACCGGCCGAAGCAAACATCTCGTTCAGGTTGTAGTACTGGTCGAAAAAGCCGTGAAAGCCATGCTCAACAGGAAAGGTCTCGCTCAGGGCATCGATGTTCCATCCTGTCAGCTTGCCGCCCAGGGCCGAAGAGGCCTCGACGAGGGTGACCTCGAAATTCCGGCGCGCCAGATCGAGTGCCGCGCTGATGCCGGCCAGCCCGCCTCCCACCACCACGGCTTTCTTCGGGACAGTGAGCTTTTCGGGCAGGTTGTCATGTCCTGCCCCGTCGGCGGTCCCGTAGAGATCCTTCCTCGGCTGATAGTAGCCGACAAACCCCGCCGCGCCGGCCGTCAGGATTCCGGCGCCGATGCCTGCACGCTTCAGGAATTGCTTGATGAAATCGCGTCGCTGCATGATGATCGAGGGAAGGGATTCGTGGCGGATGGAACTCTCAATTTCTATATTTAACAATAATTGCAGCATCCGCCAACCGTTCCGGCCATTGTACCGGGCATCTTCCTGCGCGATGGACAGCATCCCGGTATCGCTCAAAGAATCGATCAGGCTGAAAGCCGCTGAGCTCGGCTTCTGTGCTGCCGGCTTTGCTGCTGTCAGCCCGCAGCCAGTCGCGATGGGTCACCTCAGGGAGATGGTCGCCGAAGGAAGGCACGGCGAGATGCGCTACATCGAAACCGGAATGGCTGAACGGGAAGATCCTTCCTTGCTCCTCGCCGGGATAAAAACGGTGCTCTCGGCGGCCATCGCCGGGCCTGTCCGTGCGGCTCGTGACGAAACCGATGGACTTCTCTCCGCCCACGCTGCCGTGCCGGACTACCACCGTGTCGTCAGGAACCTCCTGATGGAGCTGCTCGAATTCATCCGCGCCGAGGCCGTTGCGCCCGTCAACGGCCTTGCCTGCGTCGACGGCGCCCCCGTGCTCGAAAAGGCATGGGCTGAGGCCGCCGGCATCGGCCGCACTGGCAAAAATACCCTGCTCATCGTGCCCGGCGCCGGTTCCATGATCTTCCTCGGAGAGCTGCTGCTCGACATCGACATCGAACCCGACGAACCACTCGACTGGGACCCATGCGGCAACTGCATCGCATGCCTCAACGCCTGCCCCACCGGCGCACTCACGGCGGCAGGCCGGATCGACGCGAGGCGCTGCATCTCCTACATGACCATCGAGCTGAAACGCGACTTTTCGGAACAGGAAGCCGCCATGACCGCTCCCTGGCTCTTCGGCTGCGACCGATGCATGGAGGCCTGCCCGCACAACCAGACGAGAAGCGTCCCCCCCCATCCTGCCTTCACCCCCTATCCCGACATCGCGAAGCTGACCGCCGAAAAGGTGCTCGAACTGACAGGTTCAACCTTCCGAAAACACTTCGCCGATACAACGGTGATGCGCCTCGGCCTGAAGCGACTGAAAAGGAATGCGAAGGCTGTAATAGAGAAGAAACCCCGGGAATCACGGATCAACCAAAACAAATAACCACTGCACATGGAAACAGGTACCATACTCTGGATAATCTCCGCACTCCTGCTCATCGCCGGTTTTGCAGGCCTGCTCCTGCCTGCCCTGCCGGGAATGCTGCTGGTTTTTGCCGGGTTGGTGTTCGCGGCCTGGGCTGAGGGATTCGCCCATGTCGGCTGGGGAACGATTTCGATCCTTGCCGCGCTGACTGTTGCCGCCTATCTGATCGATGCGCTTGCAGGGCTGTTGGGTGCAAAGCGCTTCGGTGCTGGCAAATTCGGCCTGACGGGCGCGGCGCTCGGTACCGCCATCGGTCTCTTCTTCGGATTGCCGGGAATCATCCTCGGCCCCTTCATCGGAGCGGTGCTCGGTGAACTTTACGCGCAAAAGGACTTGCGTTCCGCCGGTATCGCAGGCTTCGGGGTATGGGCCGGAATAGCCGTCGGCACCGCCGCACGCATCGCCGTTGCGTTCATCATGGTCGGAGTGTTCCTGCTTGCGCGGTTTTTGTGAGGGCTCCATAGAGTACAAGTTCACGTTTTCAGGAACGTCCCCAACTTTCCCATTAATAACTCAACGCCTTTTGAGAAACTCGCATGCTCTGCGACGGCCAGACACTCAAGTGTTCAAGAAGCTGAGTAGGATTGCGCAGGTTGTACTGCAGAAAAAAAGGAATGAAATGAACTTGATGGACTAAATGGACGCGATTGACAGTGTGGACAATATGGCGGCGCAATAAAAAAGCGGGGATGCTCTCCCCGCTTTTTCTGTCTTATCTAACTTTGCCAGCCGGATTCGTTTTCGATCGTCGTGATCCCGACTTGTCGGGAAAGGCGGACGGAGCGGAGAAACCGGTCTTAAATTCAGGAGCGGCTTCAGCCCGACGGACATTAAACTCTTACATTTTCTTCTGAAGCCCCGGGTTTCAACCCGGGGAAGAAGATCAATGTTTAAAATGCCTCATACCCGTAAACACCATCGCAAGGTTGTTGTCGTCGGCCGCTTCGATCACCTCGTTGTCGCGGATCGAGCCGCCGGGCTGGATGACGGCGGTGACGCCGGCTTCGGCGGCGGCGAGCAGGCCGTCGGCAAACGGGAAGAAGGCGTCGGATGCCACAACGGAACCCTTCAGGTCGAGACCGACTTCGGAAGCCTTCCAGCGTGCGATCTTCGAGGAGTCGACGCGCGACATCTGGCCGGCGCCAACGCCGAAGGTCTGGCGGTTCTTGACGTAGAGAATGGTGTTGGACTTGATGTGCTTGCAGATCTTCCAGGCGAACATCAGATCGGCCAGCTCCTCTTCGGTCGGCTGGCGCTTCGTAACCACCTTCAGATCCTCTTTGGCGACGATCTTGCTGTCGCGGTCCTGCACCAGCATGCCAAACGGCGTGGACTTGAACTCCCAGCCGCCCTTGGGCAGGGCCTTTTTCTGCAGCACGAGCCTGCGGTCCTTCTTCTTCATGAGCATTTCGAGCACGCCATCTTCGAAGGCCGGGGCGATGAGGATCTCGGTGAAGATCTCATTGACGACGGTCGCCGTCTCCATGTCGAGCGGACGGTTGAAGGCGATGATGCCTCCGAACGGCGCCTGGGTGTCGGTCGAGAATGCCCGGCGGTAGGCCTCGGCAAGGGTCGGGGCCTGGGCCACACCACAGGGGTTGGTGTGCTTGACGATGACCACCGACGGAGCTTCGCCGCGGAACTCCTCGATGATGCCGGTCGCGGCGGCGATGTCGAGCATGTTGTTGTAGGAGAGCTCCTTGCCGTGCAGCTTGTCGAAGATGTCGGCGAACGAGCGGGTACCCTCGCCGTCATTCATCTTGTAAAACCCTGCGTTCTGGTGCGGGTTCTCGCCGTAGCGCATGTCGAGCTCCCTTTCGAGCTTCACGGTCATGGTTGCCGATGCCTCCCTCGCGATGCCGGCTGCGGTCGCCATGTAGGTCGCGATGGCCGTGTCGTACTTCGAGGTCAGGGCAAACACCTTGGCCGCCAGGTTGAGGCGGGTTGCTCTCGTGGTGGCGCCGCCGTTGGCCTTCATCTCGGCGAGCACGGTCGCGTAGTCGGCTGCATCGGTGATCACGGTCACGGACTCGTTGTTCTTGGCCGCGCTGCGCAGCATTGAGGGGCCGCCGATGTCGATGTTCTCGATGGCATCCTCGAAGGTCACGTCAGGCTTGGCGACCGTCGCTTCGAACGGGTAGAGGTTGACCGCAACGAGGTCGATGAACTCGATGCCGTTGTCCCGGGCCGCCTTCTGGTGCTCGGGATTTTCGCGCACGGCAAGCAGGCCGCCGTGGATCTTCGGATGAAGCGTCTTGACCCTGCCGTCCATGATCTCCGGGAATCCAGTGATCGTGGAGATCGAAGCGGCATCGATCCCTGCATCCTGGAGGGATTTCAGGGTGCCACCGGTCGAGAAGATCTTGACGCCCATAGATGAGAGTTCACGACAGAAATCGACGATGCCGGTTTTGTCGGAAACGGAAACGAGAGCCCGCTTGATGACAGGATCAGACATGTGAGGAGTATTTATTTGGAATTGTGTGGCCGTACGTAAACGCTGAATTTAAGAAATAATCCCCAATTATCTGCGGCCTACGGCCCCTCGAATGGTTCGGGACAAACCGGCCCTGCAAAAACGAACGAGCCTCATGTTGAAGCACCCCGCACTAGGGATTCACGAACCAGATTTGCGGGCTGGAACACTGATGCATATCCGCCGCTTGATCATGCTACGGGTCTATTCAAACAGACATCCGGAAAAATCGACGTTTTTAAAAGTTTGTGCTAACTGTCAGGAGCGTCCCCTATCTTTTCCTCGAATGGTTGAGGAAAAGCTGGCCCTGCAAAAATGACGCACCTCATTCCGAAGCACCCCGCACTCGGGATTCACGAACCAGATTTTCGGGCTGGAACACTGATGCAAACCCGCCGATTGATCATGCTTCGGGTCAATTCAAACGGGCATCCGGAAAAATCGACGTTTTTTTAAAGTTTGTGCTAACTGTCAGGAGCGTCCCCTATCTGTTCACTATCTGATCAAAGGACGTAGCTTGCAAGCACACGTTGAACTTCGTAAATGCTCAGACGTTTATTGAACTGCTTCTGTATCGGCATTTCAGTACTTGAAATCCATATTTTCAGTTCGGCATCCAGGTCAAAGGTACCGGCCGTCTCGACGCTGAAATGGGTGATGCTCCTGTAGGGAATCGAGTGGTACTCGACTTTGCTGCCGGTCAGGCCCTGCTTGTCGACAAGGACAAAGCGCTTGTCGGTAAAGACAAAATAGTCACGGATAAGCTGATAGGCATGTTCAACCTTTTCTCCCGGTGCCAGGATCTGACTGAACTCTTCCTGAATTTTTGCGGGGTCGATCTTCGATGCATTTCCGAGCACACCGTCAAGTAGTCCCATGACATCTCCTTTCTGCAGTTTTGTTACTGATTGATCTGACTGGTGACAGTCTGTATCATGATACCGGTAAAATACGGGAAATCGACAAGATAAGTACAAGCTGATATCTTCGTTGATTTCCGGGGTCCTGACAGATGAGGGCCTGTAAACTTTTGAAAAAAGGGGTGGTTGGGTGCATATTAGAAGATGATAATTTTAATCATTGCATGTACCTGAATGGCTGACAACAAAAGACGACTGGCGGTGTTCTGCTCCGGAACGGGGTCCAACTTCAGGGCCCTTCAACATGCTATCCTCGAACGGGGAATGGCAGCGGAGATCGAACTGTGCCTCTCGAACCGGTCGCAGTGCGGCGCTTTCGAGTTCGCACGGGAGCAGGGCATCGATACCCTGCATCTGTCGGAAAAGCAGTTCGGCTCGTTCGAAGAGTTTGAAGAGGCCATGGTCAGGACGTTGATGGCGCGCGGAATCGAGTTCATCCTGCTGGCCGGGTACATGCGCAAGGTGCCAGACGCGGTCGTGTCGGCTTTTTCCGATCGGATCATGAACATCCACCCTGCCCTGCTGCCGAAGTTCGGGGGCGAGGGGATGTACGGCATCCATGTGCACACAGCCGTGATCGCGGCTGGCGAAACCGAGAGCGGGGCTACGGTGCACATGGTGAACGAGGAGTACGACAAGGGACGGATCGTGCTTCAACGCCGGGTACCGGTGCTGCCGGACGACACACCGGAGGCTCTGGCGGAGCGGGTTCTGGAGTGCGAACACTCGCTCTACCCGGACGCGCTTGAACAACTGCTTGCCGAGCACCCATGACCAACAGCATGGAAATCCTCGTCAGCGAGATATTCCTCTCGATCCAGGGCGAATCGTCGTTCGCCGGGTGGCCCTGCGCCTTCATCCGACTGGCAGGATGCGGTCACGGCTGCCTCCACTGCGACACGACCTATGCGGAGAAGGACGGCGTTAAAATGACCATCGGCGAAGCCGTCGAACGGGCGATCGCTTTCGGCGCGCCGTGTATCGAGGTGACCGGAGGCGAACCGCTGCTCCAGGCCGGAGCCTACCCGCTGCTGGAGGATCTTTGCGAGGAGTGTCCGAACGTGCTGCTCGAAACGGGTGGATTCCTCCCCGTCGACCAGGTCGATCCCCGCGTCCGCATCATCCTTGACATCAAGCCCCCCTCCTCCGGGGTTTCGGAGGAGAACTGCCTGACCAACCTTGGCCTCGCACTCGAATCGCCCCAACGTTTTGAATTCAAGTTCGTGCTTGCCTCACGGGAGGATTACCTGTGGGCGAAGGAGTTCATTTTCGAGCACCAGATCGCCGACACATGCACGATCCTCTTCGGGGCGGTGTTCGACAAGCTCGACCTGCAGAAACTCGCGGAGTGGATCCTCGAGGACCATCTGCCGGTCAGGATGCAGTTGCAGCTGCACAAGTACATCTGGCAACCCGACACGAGGGGGGTGTGACATGACCGCACTCTCCGTGATCGTACCCATCTTCAATGAGCGGGAATCGCTGCCCGAGCTGGTGCGACGGCTGTTCGAGTCACTCGATGACCGGGAACTGCAGAAAGGCCTCGGCTCCGGTTCCGGCTTTGAGATCATCATGGTCGATGACGGCTCGACCGACGGTTCAAGCGCCCTGGTCCGGGAGATGATCGAAGTTCGGCCCGAAATCCGCCTGATCTCGTTCAGGAGGAACTACGGCAAGACCGCCGCCCTGTCGGCCGGGTTCAGGGCTGCCTCCGGGGAGGTGGTCATCACGATGGACGCCGACCTGCAGGACGACCCTGAAGAGTTCAGGGCACTCGTGATGAAGCTCCGCGAAGGGTTCGACATGGTGAGCGGCTGGAAGCAGGAGCGCCATGACCCGCTGTCGAAAACCCTGCCGTCGAAGCTGTTCAATTGGTCGACGCGCCTCTTCAGCGGCATTCCGCTGCACGATTTCAACTGCGGGCTGAAGGCCTACCGGAAGGAACTCGTGGACTCGCTGGATCTGCACGGCGAGATGCACCGCTACATCCCGGTGCTTGCGCAGTGGAACGGCTACCGCGTGACCGAAATCCCGGTCAGGCACCATCCCCGCAAATTCGGAAAGAGCAAGTTCGGCGTAGCGAGGTTCTTCGCAGGCCTGTTCGATTTCCTCTCGGTGATGTTCATCACCCGCTACCTGCGCCGCCCCATGCACTTCTTCGGCATGATGGGGCTCGGGAGCTTCATGACCGGCCTGTGCATCAGCCTCTACGTCACGATCGACAAGCTCATGAACCACCGGCCGGTGAGCAACCGCCCGATCCTGTTCCTCGGCATCCTGCTGATCATCCTCGGCGTTCAGCTCTTCTCGACCGGCCTGCTCGGGGAGATGCTCTCGACCCGCCCGTCGCGATCGGTGGGCTACGCCGTGCGTGAAACGGCCAACCTCGACGACGACATCGTACAGAGGATCAAAGCGTGAACGTCGTCCGGCCATGACTGATCTTCACCATCTTTTCACAAAACCATGAACCGCACATGAAACGCGTCGGCGCACATGTCAGTATCGCAGGCGGCGTCGAAAACGCCCCACTCAACGCCAGGGAGATCGGGGCGAAGGCATTCGCCATGTTCACCCGGAACCAGCGCCAGTGGCACTCCCCCGCGCTTTCATCCTCGTCGGTTGAGGCGTTCCGGACGAACTGCGCCGAAGCCGGATTCCTTCCGGAACATATCCTGCCGCACGACAGCTACCTGATCAACCTCGGCCATCCGGAACAAGAAAAGCTGGAGAAGTCACGCCAGGCCTTCATCACGGAGATGCAGCGCACCGAAGACCTGGGGCTCGTCATGCTGAACTTCCATCCGGGCAGCCACCTGAACCTCGTCGACGAAGACAAATCCCTCGGGCTAATCTCCGCATCGGTGAACCTGGCGCTCGAAGCAACCCGCAACGTTGCGGCGGTCATCGAGAACACGGCCGGCCAGGGAAGCAACCTGGGGTTCCGGTTCGAGCAGATTGCAAGGATCATCGAGCTTGTGGAGGACAAATCGAGAGTGGGGGTCTGCCTCGACACCTGCCACCTCTTCGCAAGCGGATACGACATCCGCACGCCGGAGGCATTCGACACCATGCTGGCTGAGTTCGACAGGATCGTCGGGCTGCGCTTCCTGAAGGGCATGCACCTGAACGACGCAAAGCAGCCTCTCGGCAGCCGGGTCGACCGGCACGCCTGCATCGGCAAGGGCATGATCGGCACAGAGGCCTTCGCGCACATGATGCGGCACCCCGCCCTGGAGGAGATGCCGCTGATCCTCGAAACCCCGGACGCCGACGGTTGGGCTGAGGAGATCAGGATGATGTATCAGTTTGCCGGGGAGTGACGGCACCCGATCTTACATTCAGGAGGGTTTCAACCCTCCGGACATTCAATCTTACATTCTCTTGTGTAGCCCCGGGTTTCAGCCCGGGGAGGACAACGCCCGCCTCAGAACCATCAAGACACTCTCAGGAACCTTGCCACCGACAGGCTGCTGCCGAACATGCCGAGTATGAGGCCGAGCACGATGAGGCCGGGGTACACGATGATCGCCGTGGGATGGATGATCTGGTAGATGGCCGGTTCGTAACGCAGCAGCGCCTGCTCGAACAGCAGGTAGATGCCGAGCGCTGCAAGTCCGCCTGAAACGAGCCCCTGGACGGCTCCCTCGATGAGGAACGGTGCGCTGATGAACCCGCGTGTGGCCCCGACGAGCCGCATGGTCTTGATCTTGTCGCGGCGCGCATACATGGCGAGCCTGACCGTGTATGCGTTCATGACGATGGTCGCGATCGCGATGACCCCGCCGATTGCAGCCGTCAGCAGGGTGAAGAGCCTGGCGTTCCTCTCGATAGCCGAGAGATACTCCTGATTGAATTTGATGTCAAGCCCGTAATCGAGAAGGGCGACACGATTGCGGATTCGGTCGATGCTCCCCGGATCGGCATAACAGGGCAGGATGGCCAGCCTGGCCGAACGGGGCAGCGGGTTGACACCGAGGATCCTGACGACATCCTCCCCGAATTCGGAGGAGAACCTTGCCGCCGCAGCCTCTTTGGATATGTAGGATGCCTTGCCGACCCCCGGGATATGGCTCATCTGTTCCGTCAGGGCCGTGGCCTGGGCTTCGCTGGGAGCTTCGCTGAAGAAAACCTCCATTTCGACGCGTGAACGCACCTGCTGGATCAGGTCATAGAAACTGAGGGAGACCGAACCGAACAGTCCGAGCAGCACAAGTGAAAAAAATCCGATGACGATCGTCACTGCTGCCGGCATCCGTGCACGGCCTATTCCCGAAAAACCTTCTTTCACACTGTAGATCAGATCCATGACGGCGGGGTTGGTGACTGAAAACAACTGGCATTATCAAAGAATCAAAAAAAGCTGTTGCAAATCAAAGTTTTTTTTCGGATAATTACACCTACAAAATGGGGCTATAGCTCAGTTGGTAGAGCATTTGCATGGCATGCAAAGGGTCAGGAGTTCGAATCTCCTTAGCTCCACAGAAAAAAAGAAAAGCGCGGCTTGCCGCGCTTTTTCTTTTTCCGTCAGTTTTCCCGTCATCCCCGGCCAGCCCCCTTCACGGCCCTTGTCACCATGAACACGACACCGACCAGCATGGACGCCGCCAGTCCTGCGGCGATATTCAGCCCTGCGGCAGCAATCACCGTCTTTGCCGGCAGGTCGACGGCCTCACCGGTAAGCGGAGCCGAGAGCTTGTGCATGAAGGCCGTCATGACGGTAAAGATGAAACTTGTGGCGATGCTGCCGGCGAACGAAACGAAGTACCGCTCACGCTTGCCCTTCGCCACCGCCTGATGACGTTCGATCTGTTTCAGGGATCCGGGGTCCATCAGGTTCTTGACGATCATCGACACGAGCGCGACCGCAACCAGCACCGGAACATAAAGCAGGTAGACGGTCAGAGCCTCATTACTGCCGGGATCGAACACCCCCTGGCCGAGCAGGAACGTTGAGGTCTTCAGCATCCACGTGGAGGTAGCGTAAAACACGGTGCCCCAGAGCAGGGTGACCGAGATCCATATCCAGACTGATGGCGCGACGGGCTTTTTCGGGAGTTCTGTCATAAACGGAAAAGGGGTTGAACGTTGTCGTACTGCAAACTGTTATGTTGATGAAAACCATGGAAAAGCCAATTCAATTCCCTTTTTCAGGCAATCTGTTGCTTTTTCGTGATTTCCGGAGTTATCAGGCATGAGTCCTGATGTTTTTTTCGGAACTGACCGGCTATGGAGTCAACCAGGAGTCGGACATTTTTTTGAAATTCCACTTGCTATATTGATCCCATTTACCAATTTTAGTGGGCAAAGATTTTACCCAATCTTAATGTTTTACCGATATGTGCGGAGTTTTCGGTGTTTTCAATTCAAAAACTCCCGCTGAAGATACCTTCTATGGCCTGTACTCTTTACAGCACAGAGGTCAGGAAGCGGCAGGCATCGTCGTAGCAGAATACAACAAGGCAAAGAAGAAGACCCTCTTCAAGCAGCACAAGGGTCCGGGACTGGTAGCGGAGGTCTTCAGGGATGAGCAGATATTCGATACGCTGACCGGATATGCGGCCATCGGCCACAACCGGTACTCGACTACCGGCTCTTCGAAATCGATCAACAACATCCAGCCATTCTCCCTTACCTATCGTTCCGGAAGCCTCGCCATCGCCCATAACGGGAACCTGACCAACTCGAGGCACCTTCGCCGCGAACTCACCGAACAGGGCGTCATCTTCCAGGCCTCATCCGACACCGAAATCATTCCCCACCTTGCGGCACGCAGCAAGGAGAAGGAGCCGCTGCATCAGATCTACGACGCACTCCGACAGGTCGAGGGAGCCTACTCCATGGTCCTCCTGGCCAACAACCAGATGATCGCCGCAAGGGATCCGTTCGGCGTCCGGCCGCTGGCCCTCGGCAGGAAAATCGATCCTGCCACAGGAGAGCTGGCCTACGTGGTGGCCAGCGAGACTTGCGCCTTCGATATCATCAAGGCCGAATATATCCGCGACATCGCACCAGGGGAGATCCTGCTGATCGATCACCTGGCAGTCACCAACGAAAAGCCGGTCTCGATCTTCCTGCCTCCGACCGAACGCAAGGCCCGTTGCATCTTCGAGTTCGTCTACTTCGCCCGCCCTGACAGCTTCATCTTCGAGAACTCGGTCGACAAGGTCCGCCGGAACCTCGGAAAGAACCTCGCCAGGGAGTCCACTGTCGAAAATGAACCGGACGAAAAGGAGCTGACCGTGGTCAGCGTGCCTGACTCCTCCAACACGGCTGCCCTCGGATTCGTCAGGGAGAGCAACAAGCTGGACAGGCCCGCCCGTTTCGAGCATGGACTCATCCGCAACCACTATGTCGGCAGGACATTCATCCAGCCGGGCATCCACAGCCGGGAGATCAAGGTCCGGTCCAAATACAACATCGTGCGCGGCGTCCTGCAGAACAGGCCGATAATCCTTGTCGACGACTCGATCGTGCGCGGCACGACGGCCAAGATGCTCATCAAACTGGTCCGTGAGGCGAACCCGAAGGAGATCCACCTGCACATCAGCTCACCGCCAATCACCAGCCCGTGCTTCTACGGCATGGATTTCCCGACCAAGCGGCAGCTCCTGACCCATATGTTCGGAGAGTCGGAAAACACGCCTGAAGACCTGGAGAAGATCCGGGAGTACATCGGCGTCGATTCGCTCAAGTACCTCACGATGCAGGGCCTGCTGAACAGCGTCCCGAAGTTCGAGAACGAAGAGTGCAGCTACTGCACGGCCTGCTTCAGCGGCGACTACCCCATCAGGGTGACGGATGCCACGACCGACAAGGAAGAGAACGATTAGAAGGAAAAGGATTAAATGGACGGAAAGGACAGCAATGTCCAGAAACAGAAAAGGAGCTCGACGAGCTCCTTTTCTGTTTCTGGTGCCGGATGGCAACAGCTATTTCTTGGCCTGCTTGAACTCGATCCTCACAGAGGTGTGTGGCACGGCTTCAAGGCGTTTCTTGGGAATCGGCTTGCCCGACTTGACGCAGATGCCGTAGGTCTTGTTCCTGATGCGATCCATGGCCTGGTCGATATAGTGCAGGTAGCGCTCGTCACGGGCGATGAACATGAAACGCTGCTCGCGGTCCATGGTTTCGGTGCCATGGTCCGCCATGTGCATCGAATAGTTGGAGTTGATCGAATCCTCGACGCTCTCCTCGGACAGCGATGAGCGCAGGATATCGAGATCACGAAGCACCTCTTCACGCCGTTTCAGCAGGATCTGCCTGAAATGCTCGAGCTCTTCGTCAGTCAGATAGGTTTTGGTCAGTTTCGTTTCCTCAGGAGCTTCTGCCGAACTCTTCGGAACGCTGCTGGTTTTCTTCGACATGATGTTCAAGGGTTACAGGTTTTAACGGTAAACCGTAATAAAACAGGGATATCCATAATAACATCAGGAACTCGATTTGTCAAGCGAGAGCCGGCACAATTCGGTGTTCACCAGCTCGGCGTCTTCAGCTGAATCAGCCTGGTCGAGGGGTGAAAGTGAGATGCCCGTCGCCAGGGTCTCTTCCTTAATATAAGCATCGCTGGCCCTGACCGCTTCAAGGAGTTTTTCGGTTCCCTGCACGCACAACTCGATCCGGTCGGTGATCTCCAGGCCGCTCTCCTTCCGGAGGGTCTGGATCCTGCTGACCAGTTCGCGGGCGAGTCCCAGCATCTCGAGCTCTTCGGTCATCTCGGTATCGAGGGCCACCATGATGCGATACGCTTCGTCGGCGGCTACGAGCCACCCTTCGATATCCTCATGCACGATGTCGACATCCTCCCGGGTGAGGCTGAAGATGCGACCGTCCAGATCGAGATCGAGCGCCCCCTCCTTTTCGAGTCGGGAAATCTGCTTGTGGCCCATGATGCGGATCGCCTCGGCCAGGGCCTTCATATCCTTGCCGAAGCGTGGACCGAGGGTCTTGAAGTTCGGTTTGGCCTTCTTGCTGATCACCGAACCTTCATCCTCGATATACTCGATCTTCTGGATGTTGACCTCCTCCATGATGATGTCGGCAACCTGCTCGTAAGCCTCCCTGGACAGCGAGTCGTCCACGGCCAGCAGGATGCGTTTCAGCGGCTGGCGGACCTTGATGGAGGCCTTCTCGCGCATGGTCCTGACCAGCGAGGTGATGATCTGGGCCTTCTTCATGCGCTCCTCGAGGGGACGGTCGACCTGCCCGATATCGGCAAGCGGATAGTCTGCAAGGTGCACTGATTCGGCGCTCTCCCTGCCGGAAACGCCGTTGAGGTTCAGGTAGATGCGTTCTGCGATGAAGGGGGTGAACGGTGCGAGCAGCTTCGCCACGGTCATGAGCACCGTGTAGAGCGTCTGGTAGGCCGAAAGCTTGTCGGGTCCCATGCTGCCCTTCCAGAAACGTTTGCGCGAACGGCGGATGTACCAGTTGGACAGGTCGTCGACTGCGAAGTCATTGATAAGCCTCGACGCACCGGTCAGGTCGTACTGCTCCATGCGCAGGGTGACGTTTTCAATGAGCGTATTCAGGCATGAAAGGATCCAGCGGTCGAGCTCGGAACGCTCATGCACCGGGATCTCGTCTTCGACGAAGTTGAAGCCGTCGACGTTGGCGTAAAGCACGAAGAAGTTGTAGCTGTTCACGAAGGCCCTGAAGAAACGGCGCTGCTCCTCCTCGATCTCATCCGCGTTGAAGAGCTTCGGGCGCCACGGCGGGCTGGTCACCATGAGGTACCAGCGGATGGCGTCGGCGCCATACTTGCCCATCGTCTCGAAGGGATCGACTACGTTGCCCTTCGACTTGGACATCTTCTGGCCGCTCTTGTCGAGAATGTGCCCGTTGACGATCAGGTTTTTGTAGGCCGGCCGGTCGAAGATCAGCGTGGCGATGGCGTGAAGGGTGTAGAACCAGCCGCGGGTCTGATCGACGCCTTCGGCGATGAAATCGGCCGGGAAGGTCTTGTCGAACAGCTCTTTGTTCTCGAAGGGGTAGTGCAGCTGGGCGAACGGCATGGAACCGCTGTCGAACCAGACGTCGATGAGTTCGGGGGTCCGGTTGTAGCGCTTGCCCTCCCTGATGAAGTAGACCCGGTCGACGAACGGTTTGTGCAGGTCGAGTTCGACGAGGCCTTTGTCGAGCGCTTCGCCAAGCGGCATGCCCGCGCCGTCGATGTCGATGAGACCTTCGCGCAACTCGGCGATGGAGCCAACGGCGAACAGTTTGCCCGAAGCCGCGTCGTCGCCGATCGAGAAGTCCTCCGCAACCCAGATGGGCAGCGGGGAACCCCAGAAGCGCTCGCGCGACAGGGCCCAGTCCTTGTTCTCTTCGAGCCAGTTGCCGAAGCGTCCCGTGCCGATTTCCGGCGGGTTCCAGTTGATGGTTTTGTTGAGCTCGACCATTCGGGGGGCGATCTGCGTTGTCCGGATGTACCATGATTCGCGGGCGTAGTAGATCACGGGCACATCGTAACGCCAGGAGAACGGATAGGTGTGGGTGATGGTCTCCCTGCGGTAGAGCTTGCCCTCCTCCTTGAGGCGCTGCATGATCGGCTTGTCGGCATCCTTGAAGAAGAGCCCTTCGTAGTCGGGTACCTCGGAGGTGAAACAGCCGTTGCGGGCCACCGGCTGGAGCATCGGCAGATCGTACTTCTTGGCCAGCTCGTAGTCGTCCGCGCCGAACGCCGGGGCGATATGCACGATGCCCGTGCCGTCGCCGGTCGAGACGAACTCTCCGGTGGTCACATACCAGCATCGCTTCTCGGGACGGCACCAGGAGAAAAGGGGTTCGTATTCGAGGTTTTCGAGTTCACGCCCCTTGAGCCTGCCGGTGACCTGCCATGCCGATTCGTCGCCGATCTTCTCGACCAGCACCTTCAAGCGGGATTCGGCAAGGATCAGCACTTCGCCGGTTTCGGAGTTACGCGCCCGGACATAATCGATGTCGGAACCGACAGCCAGCGCGACGTTCGAGATGAGCGTCCAGGGGGTGGTTGTCCAGACGAGCAGGCTCTCTTCAGATGCCTTCAGGCGGAACTTCACGTAGACGCTCGGGTCCTGCACCTCCTTGTAGCCGAGGGCAAGTTCATGGGAGCTCAGCACCGTCTCGGACTTCGGGTCCTGAGGCACGATCTTGTAATCCTTGTAGATCAGCCCCTTGTCGAAAATGCTCTTCAGGGCCCACCAGACCGATTCGATGTAGTTGTTGTCGCAGGTGATGTAGGGGTTGTCCATGTCGACCCAGTAACCCATCCGCTCGGTCAGCTTGCCCCACCCCTCGCGGTTGTCCTCGATGTGATGGTAGACCAGTTCGCGGGCCTCCCTGTTGAACTCGCCTTCGCCGTACTCCTCGACCTGCGCCTTGTTCTTCAGGCCGAGCTTCTTCTCGACCGAAATCTCGACCGGCAGGCCGTGGGTGTCCCATCCGGCTTTGCGAGGAACCCTGTAGCCGTGCATCGCCTTGTACCGGCAGACCACGTCCTTGATGGTCCGGCTGAATACATGGTGCACGCCGGGCTTGCCGTTGACCGTCGGAGGCCCCTCATAAAATGAGTAGATACCGCGGGGCGCATCCTTTTCGAGGCTCTTCCGGAAAATCCGGTTATCGGCCCAGAACTGCTGGATTTCGGCCTCGACTAAACTGTAGGAAAGATTGGACGGAAACTCGGGATAGGTATCAGGCATGGCTGTCAGGAATCAATCTGGAATTCTGGTAAAGGCCGGACGCAACCGGTCTTGAGGAAAAGACAGAATATACGAGAATCGGCAGGAAAAGAGAAAGGCAGGCTCCTTCGTCAAAAGCCTGCCTTTTATCAGATCAGTGCATCGGGCGGCGGGTCCGGAAACCCGGCACGGCCGCAGCTCATTTTTTCTGGTTGAGCGACGTGCTGATGCCATCCAGGATCTGCTTGGCAACGACCGTCATCGAGTCGAGTGTCTGGGCAAGCAGCTTGCTGATCGGGGTGATGGTGTTGTCGAGCATGGTGCCCACACCGACGAGGATGGTCGCGAAATCGCCTTTCACGACATCAGTGCCGCTCTTTGCCGGAGCGGAAGATTTGACTTCTTCTGCCATATGATGCCTCTATTTGTGTTGAATCGTAAAAAAACTTAATAGCTCAATGTAGTATATAAATCGATGACCTCAAAGCATGCGGGACGTAACACGTAACTCGTGAAGCGTGACTCGTGACGAAAAACGTAAACAGTGACTCGTGACGGGTTGAACATTTCGTGTTTCGTGTCACGCTCTCCCACTCACGCCCTTCCGTATACATCCTCGAGCCGGACGATGTCGTCCTCGCCAAGGTAATCGCCCGACTGGACCTCGATGAGTTCGAGCGGCGCAGCCCCCTGGTTCTCCAGCCTGTGGCGGGCACCGACGGGAATATAGGTCGACTGGTTCTCCTCGAGGAGGATCTTCCTGTCATCGACGGTCACCTGAGCCGAGCCGGTCACCACGATCCAGTGTTCGGCCCTGTGATGGTGCTTCTGCAGGGAGAGAGCGGCTCCGGGCCTGACCGTGATGCGCTTGACCTTGAATCGGGCGCCTTCATCAACGGTCTCGTAGGAGCCCCAAGGGCGGTAGACGCGCCGGTGCATCATCGGTTCGTCGCGCTCCTGCCGCTTCAGCTCCTCGACGATCGCCTTGACCTCCTGGACGCGATCCTTCGAGGCGACCAGCACGGCGTCAGCCGTCTCGACGATAACGTGGTCCTCGACGCCGACGACCGCGACCAGGCGGCTGGTCGAGTGCAGATAGCTGTTTCGCACATCATGCACCACGACGTCCCCCCGCTTGACGTTTCCGTCGGCGTCCTGGCTCTGGACCGCCCAAAGCGACGACCATGCGCCGACATCGCTCCAGCCGGCATCGAGCGGAACCACCATGGCACGCGAGGTTTTTTCCATGACGGCGTAGTCGATCGAATCCGACGGACATGCGGCAAAGGTTTCCGGATCGAGACGAAGGAAATCGAGATCCCGCTTCGACAGCCGCAGGGCATCCCGGCATGCTGCGAGGATTCCGGGAGCGCTCCTCTCCAGCTCGTCGAGGTACGTTTCCGGACGGAACAGGAAGAGGCCGCTGTTCCAGAAGTAGTTCCCGGAAGCGAGGTAATCTTCGGCCTTCGACCGGGAGGGCTTTTCCACGAAATCGAGCACAGGACAGACCGAACCGCATTTTCCCTGGCCCTCAGGAACCCTGATGTAGCCATAACCGGTTTCGGGAGCGGAAGGGACAATACCAAAGGTCACCAGCGCCCCCTCTTCTGCAGCGTGCCGCCCTTTGGTGATCGCCTCGGCGAAGGCATCCGTGTCGAGCATCACGTGGTCGGCCGGCATGACGAGCATGAGCGCCCCGGGATGGCGTTCAGCGATCAGCATCGCCGCCACGGCCGCAGCAGGAGCAGTATTGCGGCCACAGGGCTCCAGCACAATCATCGCCTGTCCGTTCTCGACCTCCCGCAGCTGTTCGGCGACCAGGAACCGGTGCTCGTCGTTGCATATGCAGGTGACCGGTCCCACATCTTCAACGGATGAAAGGCGCAGGGCAGTATCCTGCAACATGGTGCGCTCACTGAAAAGAGACAACAGCTGTTTTGGGTACATCGCCCTCGACAGAGGCCAAAGCCTGACTCCGGATCCACCGCTGAGAATGACTGGAATGATCATGTCTGAATAAACGGTAAACAGTTAATGATGCCTGACGCTACAGCCGCTGACATCAGCGCCCGGCGTACATCTCTTCGTAATAGTGCTGGTAGGCCCCTGAGGTCACCTCATCGAGCCACCCCTGATTTGCCAGGTACCAGTCAACGGTCATCTCCAACCCCTCTTCGAAGGTCAGGGACGGAACCCATCCGAGCTCCTGCTTGAGCTTCGATGCGTCAATGGCATAGCGAAGGTCATGCCCGGCCCTGTCGGTGACATAGGTGATGAGCGACTCCGATGCACCGGATTCCCTCCCGAGCTTGCGATCCATGATGCGGCAGAGCAGCCGGATGAGGTCGATGTTGGTCCATTCGTTGTGGCCGCCGATGTTGTAGGTTTCGCCGCTCACCCCCTGATGGAAGATCAGGTCGATGGCCCGTGCGTGATCCACCACCCACAGCCAGTCGCGCACATTCTCGCCCTTGCCGTAGACCGGCAGCGGCCGACTGTTACGGATATTGTTGATGAACAGCGGGATCAGCTTTTCGGGAAACTGGAAGGAACCGTAGTTGTTCGAGCAGTTGCTGATCACCACGGGCAGGCCGTAGGTATCGTGGAAGGCCCGGACAAAGTGGTCCGAGGAGGCTTTCGAGGCCGAATAGGGGCTGTGCGGATCGTAGGGCGTGGTTTCGGTGAACATCCCCTCGCGGCCCAGGGTGCCGTAGACCTCGTCGGTCGAGACATGGTAGAAACGCTTCCCTTCGAATGCCCCCTCCCATGAGACCCTTGCCGCATTGAGGAGGTTGACCGTGCCGAGCACGTTGGCCAGCACGAACTCGACCGGACTTGCGATGGAACGGTCAACATGCGACTCCGCTGCCAGATGGATGACCCCATCGAACCGGTTTTCCGCGAAAAGCTTCCCCAGGAAAGCCGCGTCGGTGATATCGCCCTTCACGAACCGGTAGTTCGGCATCGCCTCGATATCCCTCAGGTTCGCAAGGTTCCCTGCATAGGTCAGCTTGTCGAGGTTGGTGATGGTATACGCTGGATAGGCCGCCAGCAGGTGCCTGACGACATGGGAACCGATGAAGCCCGCGCCCCCCGTGACAAGAATGTGCATTGTAAGAGAGTTGACAATTGATAATGGACAATGGATAATGATTCAGGAGATCGGGCAATATGAGCGTGACACGGAACTCATCGCTCGTCACGCGTCTCGGAATCCAGCATCTTCAGAAGCGAGTCGTGCCAGTGCGGGATGTCGAGGCCCCAGGCATCCCTGATCTTCCGTTTGTTCAGCACGCTGAAATGGGGACGCCTGGCCGGCGTCGGATAGTCGGCGCCCTCTATTGGCCTGACCACGCAGGACAATCCCCTTGCCTGCATGACCGCCCTCGAGAAATCGTACCACGAGCAGACCCCTTCATTCGAGAAGTGGTAGGTCTCGGCATAGCTCTTCCCCGGATCGAACCGTTCGAGTATGGTGACGATGGCCGTGGCCAGGTCGGCTGCCCATGTAGGGGACCCCACCTGGTCGAACACCACGCCGATCGAGTCCCGTTCGCACCCGAGCCGGAGCATGGTCTTCACGAAATTCTGTCCGTAGGCCGAATAAAGCCAAGATGTGCGAATAATCATATAGGACGGTGCTATCCGGCGGATCGCCTCTTCGCCCTCCCACTTGGACTGGCCGTAAACCCCGCTGGGGATGGCCGGGTCATCCTCCCTGTATGGCCTGCATCCGCTGCCGTCGAAGACATAGTCGGTGGAGACATGCAGCAGCAGGGCATTGCAGGCTTTCGCCGCATTTGCCAGCACGGCCGCTCCGTCCCGATTCACCCTGAAGGCCGTCTCGACGTCGGATTCCGCCCGGTCCACGGCCGTATATGCCGCGCAGTTCACGATTGCGCCTATCTCATGCTCCCGGCAATAGCTCAAGGCCTCGTCGGCGGAAGCGATGTCGAATTCGGGAAGGTCCGTAAAGAAAAAGCGGTGTGAGCCCAAGGCTGACTGCAGTTCACGCAGTTCGGAGCCAAGCTGCCCCCTGCTTCCGGTCACCAGGATATTCATGGGCAGTGACGAGTGACGAGTAACGATTGACAAATAAACATTGATTCTCCATCAGTATTGGCAAATACTTCAGAACGGCAGGTCGAGCCCCTCGAAGTCCCGCAACAGCGACTGCCGGGAGTCCTTTGCAGACACGCTGACATCTTCGGGCGCAACACGCCAGTCGATGCCGATCTCCGGATCGTTCCAGAGGATGCCCCCTTCGTGCTCAGGGGCGTAATAGGCGTCGCACTTGTAGCTGAACAGAGCCGTATCGCTCAGCACGGCAAACCCGTGGGCGAAACCCGGAGGAATCCACATCATGCGATGGTTCTCCGAACTGAGCTCTACGGCCACATGCCGGCCGAATGTCGGCGACCCCCTGCGGATATCGACGGCGACATCGAGTACGGTCCCGCGGACAGCCCGCACGAGCTTGCCCTGCGAGTAGGGTGGTTTCTGGTAGTGCAGACCGCGCAGTACGCCGTGCCGTGAAAAGGATTCATTATCCTGAACGAACACCCTGCGGCCGGCATGCCGCTCGAAGACATCGAGCCGGAAGGACTCGAAAAAATAGCCGCGCTCATCGCCAAACACGCGAGGCTCGAACAGCAGGACTCCGGGTAGTGCGGTCGGCAAGACGTTCATGATATTCAGGATCGGAAAATTGATGGCAAGCAAAGGATGGACTACGGATCGGATCAGACCGGCCCACCGTCCATGCCAAGCGCCAGGATTTTTTTAAGGTACTGCCCATACTGGTTCTTGATCAGCGGGGCCGCAAGCCGCCCGAGCTGTTCGTCCCCGATCCAGCCGCTGCGCCAGGCGATCTCCTCCGGGCAGGCGATCTTGAGTCCCTGCCGCTTCTCGACAGTCTCAATGAAATTACCGGCCTGCTGGAAAGAGTCGTGCGTACCCGTATCGAGCCATGCGAATCCCCTGCCCATGATCGAGCAGGTCAGGTCGCCCCGATCGAGATACGCCTCATTGACCGAGGTGATCTCAAGTTCGCCCCTGGCCGAAGGCGTGATGGTTCCTGCAACGTCGATCACGTCGTTGGGATAGAAATAGAGGCCGACCACGGCGTAGCTCGACCTGGGGTTTTCCGGCTTCTCGACGATCGACATCACACGACCATCCTGATCAAACTCGACAACCCCGTAACGTTCCGGGTCGCTGACGTAGTAGCCGAAAACCACGGCCTTGCGATCGACCGTCACGCTTCCGACGGCATCCTGGAGCATGGCACTGAAACCGTAGCCGAAAAAGATGTTGTCCCCGAGCACCAGGCAGACATCGTCGTCGCCGATGAACTCCCTGCCGAGAATGAAAGCCTGCGCAAGGCCGTCTGGCGAGGGCTGTACCGTGTAGCTGAGGGAAATTCCCCAGTCGCTCCCGTCGCCAAGAAGCTTGATGAACGACGGCTGGTCTTCAGGAGTCGTAATGATGAGAATATCCCTTATCCCCGCAAGCATCAGGGTCGTCAGCGGATAGTAGATCATCGGTTTGTCGTAAACAGGAAGCAGCTGCTTCGATATACCTCTCGTCACCGGATAAAGACGGGTTCCGGAGCCCCCTGCAAGGATGATTCCTTTCATACGAACATCAGCTTCTGTTGAAACATAGCCGAAACCACCGGGTCCGACAGGATTCTTGAATATGTCACTTAAATATAAAAGATATTGGTATTAATTGGAGATAGTAACCGCAAAAGATGATTGGACCAGCAGCGGAAAGTACGCCGCAGCGCGTCCTTCGCCCGGTCAGGCAATCAGGCCATCAACGTGAGATGGATTCACCACAATGCTGAAGTGGCTCATCTCGCAATGAACTGCGGGTTGACCATTTCAGGCTTGTTATACCATAGTTCGCGCCCGGTGTAGATATCGACGACACTCTTGCCTGTTGCCTTGAGTATGGCATGCCCGGCAGCGGTATCCCATTCACTGGTCGTGTCGAGCCGCGGATAGAGTTCGGCATCTCCAGCCGCTACCATGCAGAAGTTCAGCGTGCCTTCCCTCTGCAAAAGATCGATCCCGGGATAATCCCGCCCAAGCTCCTCGATGTAGCCAAGCATCTGTTCGTCAAGGTGCAGGCGGCTGACCAGAAGACGGCTGGGCCGGGTTGACGGAACCGCCGGCTTGCGAGGCGGAGAAAAAAGCCTGGTGGTTTCGGCGAACGTGCTGCTCGCATAACGCACACGATAAGCTCCCGCCTCCCTGCTGGCACAATAAAGTTCGTCCGTTGCCGGTGCATAAACGACGCCGAGTACAGGCTCATGGCCATCGATGAGGGCGACGCTGACCGTGGCCTCCGGTAACCCGGGCTCCCTGTCGACAGGCGCGACCAGCCAGAATTGCCGCCATCCCGACCGAACCTCGTAAGAAACTCCTTCGCCGTAGGCGCCCAGGACCGGCAGGCCGGCAACAGCAAGGCTGTGCGTGATCAAGCGATGAACCTCCAAACCCGCTTCTTCCGGAGAGAGTCCCGAATCGTACTCATCGAAAAGCCCCGACACATGGCAACAATCACGCCTGAGCATGGATTTTCCCGCCTTCAGGCACACTTCGATGGCTATGATAAGCTCCGGGGTCATTGGTCGTTCCCAAGTTTCCGATGGCGATGATCTTTTCCCCGCCTGACAATAACTGCCGGACGCCTGCATTCAGGAAAAAGCGTGAATTATGGGTGTATCATCAAACACTGTGCCATTACTTCGTTTTTTATGACGAAGTCCCTGAAACGTCTGTCGGACGGGCATCTTTAAAAACGGAAAAAAAATAACAGCTGAAGATGAACGCGGGAGAGTGGAGGCGTGATCTCAGAATGAGAACCGCGTCTCAGGGAACTCAGGACAGCAAGGCTCTTTACGGTTTCACCCGTGGATATAATTACGTAACTTAGGCAAACTACCGGGCTGACCCTTCCCTGACAACAGAATCTTCTTCGAAATATTCTCAGCATGCAATGCCGGCAATGAGCACCGAAACCAACACTCCAGCAAAAGAACACTTCTATATCAACCGCACGGCGAGGAACCTTTATCATCTTTCCGACGCTGAAGCGCTTGCACTCCCGACCGAATACAAAAAGGCGCTGAAACAGGCGGAAGAGCAAACCGAATCGATCAACCGACGGATCGAGCTACTGAAGGGAAAGGAGGCCAAAAAGCTGCTCCCTGCGCAGTTCCACGGCATGAAGCTGCTGCACGAAGTGTTCCATCACATCATGGCCAAGGCTTCCGGCCTCACGACATCGGCTCTCGCCTTTGTCGAGCAGGAAACGTCGCTGTGGCATACGAAAGAGTACCTGGCAGACTTTCTCGAACTGTTTCCACCACAGGAGCTGTACCGCACGGCGAAAAGCGCCGACGAGTACCTGAGCGCCCGCAAGAACCTGCTCGAAGCCGTCGAGGAGTCCTACCTTGTCTGGCTGAACAACCAGAACCCGGCCCTCGAACAGTTTTCTGACCTGCTCTCCGACAGCGATCTGAGCAGGAACCGCACCTATCCTCACCTCGTATCGGCCATGCGTCGCGCCATGGAGTCCGCAGGGCCCGTCGGATCGGAACAGGCCGACCTGGCCGAGCTGCTCTCGCAGCCGATGCGGCATGCTCCCGATTCACTCCTTGCCCAGCTCAGGTATATCCGGCTTCACTGGTCCGATCTGCTCGCCGACTCCCCCTGGTGGGAGCTTCTCGAGGATGCGATCACCCTGATCGAGGACGAGGACCGGTACCTCTTCTTTGAAAAGCTTGCCCAGGAGGGGGGACATGCGGAAGGCGGTATGTACGAAAAGGAGGCGCATGTGCCGGCCTATTCGAACCTCGGCGACGCCCCGGCAAGATACTCGCACGACTCATCCTGGATGCCCGAGGTGGTCATGATCGCCAAGAGCACCTACGTCTGGCTCGACCAGCTCAGCCGTCAGTACGGCTATCCGGTCCGGCGCCTGCAGGATATTCCCGACCGCGAGCTCGATCTGCTTGCTGAACGCGGCTTCACGGCCCTTTGGCTCATCGGGCTCTGGGAACGAAGCCATGCATCGCAAATGATCAAGAGGCTCCAGGGCAACCCGGAGGCCAAGGCATCGGCATATGCGCTCGAAAATTACGAGATCGCCCGCGAGATCGGCGGCCATGAAGGGTACATCGACCTCAGGAACCGTGCCATGCGAAGGGGAATCCGCCTGGCCAGCGACATGGTCCCGAACCATACCGGCATTGACTCGGAACTCGTCAGGCAGAAACCGGAATGGTTCCTCGGCACGCACGAACCTCCGTACCCCAACTACACGTACAACGGTCCCAACCTCAGCGAGGACAACCGGTACGGAATCCATATCGAGGACGGCTACTGGAACCGCTCCGATGCGGCAGTAACCTTCAAGCGGGTCGATTACCTCACCGGCGACACCAGGTACATTTACCACGGCAATGATGGCACCAACATGCCATGGAACGACACTGCCCAGCTGAACTTCCTCGATCCGGAGGTACGGGAAGCGGTCATCCAGCAGATACTGCATGTCGCCAGGATGTTCCCCGTCATCAGGTTCGACGCAGCGATGGTGCTGGCCAAGATGCACATCCAGAGGCTCTGGTACCCTCTGCACGGCCATACCGCCGGAGTTCCCTCACGCGGAGCCTTCTCCATGGGAATGGCCGACTTCGAGGCAGCGATTCCCGAGGAGTTCTGGCGGGAGGTGGTCGACCGGGTCAAAGAGGAGGTGCCCGACACGCTCCTCCTCGCCGAAGCATTCTGGATGCTTGAGGGCTATTTCGTCCGCACCCTCGGAATGCACCGCGTCTACAACAGCGCCTTCATGCACATGCTCAAGAAGGAGGACAACGCCAGCTACCGGCAGCTCATCAAGAAGACCCTCGAATTCGATGCCGAGATCCTGAAGAGGTATGTCAACTTCATGAACAACCCCGACGAGGACACGGCAATCTCCCAGTTCGGCAAGGGGGACAAGTATTTCGGCGTCTGCATCATGATGCTCACCCTGCCGGGGCTGCCGATGATCGGGCACGGACAGGTCGAGGGGCTGACAGAGAAATACGGAATGGAGTATGCTCGCGCCTATTATGACGAGCAGCCTGACGGAGAGCTGGTTGGACGCCACTACCGGGAGATATTCCCGATCATGAAGCGGCGACGCCTTTTCGCAGAGGTGAAGCAGTTCTACCTGTTCGACCTCTACGGCCCTGACGGTTCGGTGAACGAACATGTGTTCGCCTACTCCAACCGCCTCGGTGAGGAGGGGGCCCTGGTCCTGTACAACAACCGATACGAATCGGCCGAGGGATGGATACGGCTTTCGTCGGGATACCTTTCAGACGGATCGATCAGGCAGACGCTGCTTGCCGACGCACTCATGCTGCCGGGCGGCCATGACGAGTATGTCGTGTTCAGGGACCATGCAAGCGGGCAGGAGTTCATCCGTTCATGCGCGGGAATCCGTGAAAACGGCCTCCAGGTATCCCTGCAGGGCTATCGGTACAACGTGTTCCTCGACTTCAGGGTGGTCAGGCCATCGAGGCTCAGGCCCTACGACAGGGTATGTGAAGACCTTGGCGGCCGCGGAGCCGCCTCGATCGAGCTCGAAGCCCTCTCGATGAGCCTGAGGCCGGTGCACCGGATCGTCGTGGCGGGACTCGAAGCGCTCATGGACGAACCGTCGACGAAAACCACCAGTGACAATGCTTTGGCGACGGGTTTCGGGCAGCTATGCGAAACGCTGCTCGCCGACCTGTCGGTGCGGTTCGAGGAGATCATGGAGCGCAAGCTCTCGCTGCCTCCCGACATCGCTCCGTCAGCTTCGGAACGATACCTTGAAGCCTTACGGATCTCAGCCGGCATGGAACGGATGGTTGGCGAAAAGCGTCTCAAGGCTGCGCTTGGCGTAGACGACTCCGGCAGCAAACCTTTCCGGCGAACGGTCCGCAGCCTGATCGCCCTGGAGTGCATCCAGGAGATGCTCGCCCATAACGGCCTGCTCCAGCACCAGCTCATCGATGACTGGCTGCTCGGCGGCGCGCTCACCCCTGTATGGCCTCAGGAGTCTGAATTCCCTCTCTTCGGGAAAGAGATGGTTGACCTGATCTCCTGCCTGCTCCTGCCGAAACCAGCTTCCGCAGAAACATCAACGCCTGAATCAAGGCTGATGTCTGCCCTCGCCTCGCTGTTCGAATCGAGGGAGTCCCACTTCATGTCGTTCATGCAGTTCCAGCATCTGCACGAAAAGACCTGGTTCAGGGAGCACCGTTTCACCCTGCTGCTCTCCTGGCTCTGGCTTCATGTGCAGCTCAGCAAACCACTGGCCGACAAGGCCGCCGCGAAGGCCACGACAGGCGATATGGAGATGAATACCTGGCTGGAAGGGCTCGAAAAGCTCGATGCGGCCGCATTCCTCAGCGGCTATGAGATGCATGGATTGTTGAAGCAGGAGTAGCCGGAAGCACCGGACCAGCAACGAAAAAAGCCCGGGGTTCCGGGCTTTTTTCGTATGCATATCTGAACGATTGCTTATTTGGGCATCATCACCACATAGTCGTAATAGACTCTGTAGGTATTGATCAGCATGAACGCCAGCACGAGGAGGCCGAAAATCGTAAAAACAGGGCTCTTCTGCTCACGGGATGCCTTGTGATCGAAGAACGGCACCAGCAGCCAGGCAACGGCGCCGAGGGTGAAGAGCACGATGGCAATCAGTTCTCCACCCTCGAACTTGAAGTCCTTGAGGAGCTGGAACTGAGCCCAGAAGTACCATTCCGGCTTGATGCCGACAGGAGCCGGGGTAAGCGGATCAGCCTTAACGCCGATTTCCCAGGGGAACATGACCGCCAGGTAGACCAGAAGCGCAAAGCCAAGCAGCCAGCCGATTCCGTCCTTGGCAAGGAAGGTCGGGAAGAATTTGTCGTAACCCTTGATGAGACCCGCTTCCTTGTAACCGATGGGTGCGGAGGTACCGAGGATCTGCACCAGCGTGAGGTGGGCAGTCAGGACCAGCAGCACGAGGCCGGGCAGCAGAACGACATGCAGGGAGAACATACGGGTAAGGGTCTCCGGTCCGACGTCAGTGCCGCCACGCAGGATGTCAACCATGAATGCGCCGCCGGGGGCAACTTTCGGAACCTCGGTACCCACCTGGGTAGCGAAGAATGCCAGCTCGTTCCAGGGCAGGAGGTAGCCGGTGAAACCGAAGCCGAGGCTGAGGGCGAGCAGGATGAAACCGCTGACCCACATAAGCTCACGAGGCTTGCGATACGATTTCATGAAGAAGGTGCTGAACATGTGGATGAACAGCATCATGATCATGAGGTTGGCGCTCCAGGCGTGGACCTGGCGGATGAGCCAGCCGAAGGGAACATCCTTCTGGATGAAGACGAAGGAAGAGAAGGCCTCTGCCCCTGTGGGCTTGTAGTACTGGAGAAGCATCAGACCGGTGATGATCTGGATCATGAAGAAGAAAAGGCCGAGGCCGCCGAAGTAGTACCAGAAGGAGAGGCGGTGCTTGGGCACCTCTTTTTTCTTCAGGTAATCGAGGATCGGCATGACGACGTAGAAGCGCTCCTGGAGCCACGAGCCGACGACGCCTACCTTTGAATCCTTGTAGGGGTCCGACGCCGGACGGTCTACCGGAGGTTTGTACACGCCTGACGGCGCAGCTTCGGCTTTAGGGGCCTGCGGTTTGGCGGCGGCAGGGGCAGCGGGTTTGGCAGCTGCCGGAGCGGCAGGCTTGGCAGCGCCGGGTGCCGGCGGTTTCGGCTTGGCTGGCGCATTGCCGGCGGCCGGGTTCTGGGTATTTTCAGCCATGTGTCTTGACTCCCTTGATTTTCAGGTAATGATGCTTAAGCTTTTGAGATGATGATGCTGTCACCGTCGATCTTCGCCTTGTAGACTTTCAGCGGTTTGGGCTGAGGACCGGAGATGATTTCGCCGGTCTGCTTGTACTTGGCGCCATGGCAGGGGCAGGCCAGGTCGTTGGCCGCATTGTCCCAGTGCACGAGGCAGCCGAGGTGGGTGCAGACCGCGCTGACAGCCGTCAGGGCGCCACCCTTGTTGACCACGATGACCTTGTCCTCGTTGAACTGGTAGATCTTGCCCGTTCCGTCCGGAACTTCGGAAGCCTTGCCTGCGGTAATCTCGTTAACCGTCTTGACCACCTTTACAGGGGGAATGATGAATTTGGCGACAGGATACAGCGTGCTTGCTGCCACAACGGCACCGACACCGCCGACGATCTTGTGCAGGAAACTCCTGCGCTCGAAATCGACGCCTTTCAGGCCGGTTTCCCTCGGTTTGCCGCCAGGTACGGTACCGGATGAAGAGACTTCAGCACCATCACCCAGCGTGCCCAACCTTGCCGGGCTCTTGAAATTACCAGTTTGTGCCATTATGGTCTATCTCCTTTTTTATGACTTGGATTGTTTGAACTATCAAGAAGACAATGGTCGGCTGCCGGCATGCTGATCCAACCCCTTCCGGAATCAGGAATCAGAGTATTTTCCACGCAGCTCCAGATTAATTACAAAACGATTTTGAAATTAAAATTTTTTCCTATTTAACCAATCAAATTGGTGCTTGAAAAAATTGTAGTACCGGTACATGGCCGAAGACTCGCCCTCCCGCCATACGCGGCTTGCCGTAAAAAATCGCATGAGCGGCGACTGCAGGGCGGACGGCTCGAGAAATTCGGATATGCCGGCGGCTCCAGCCACCCGTTCTCCGTCGACACGGAGAGAAAACCGGGAAGAGAACCGGAGATAGAATGGTCCTGCATCGAGCACCTGCCGATGGGTGACTTCGATGCCGACCTGGCCTGACTCGAGCCGGAGCCTCCGCCCGTGCGCCGGGGCGAACACCCCCCTGGAGAAGCGATCCTCCTGAAACCGGGCATCCTCGATGACCTGCTGCCGACCTGTTTCGTTGTCGTTGAGCATCATGACGGCCATCGGCTGGCAGCCATGGTCACGAAAAAATACGATATAGTAGACAAGATCGAAACGCCCCGCAAACACTCGCCCCCAGTACCAGCGATCGAAATATTCATGAATCGGCATGGTGCCGAAGTTGTGGTCGTGGTATCCCGTTCCACTGAAGTCAAGGCCTTTCCGATCCCCGGATGAATGGCTGTCGATGATGAGTTCACCGTCAACATCTGCCTTCGGGACGCTCAACAGCCACTGGTGGCGATGCTCCCTGCCCGAAAGGCAGTCGTTATCCCGTCGGTAATCATATCGGTGACGTGGCCTGAAGGTGAACGATCCACGAACATGCTTCTGCCTGGCCGGAAATGAAAAATCGACCGTAAGCCGATATTCATCCGTCGACCGGTCGTATACGAAGCTGTTCTTTTCGAAACGGGCGCCTATGCCCGACGGCTCATGCCCGAACTGTCCATCACCACCTTCCCTGATGAAATTGACGACCTCGCGGCCGTTTTCGTACATCTGGAAACTGAAGCCTGAATACTGGTCCGGAGAAGGCGAATCCTGCCGCGTGCGTGAGCGCCATTCTTCATAGTGGCGCATGTAGAAAGGAGAAAATGCAAATCCGGCAAACCAGATGAAGACGACGGAAATGCCCTGAAGCTCATCCTCCGCATCGAAATACCACCATTCGTAGGAACCGGGATCGTCAAGCCTGTGCCATACCTCCTGGGCCGAATCGGTTGTAATGTTCATGCCTCAGGGGAAATATGGTTCATGAGGAACATCGCATGAACAATCATCTGATAGAAGGAAGACGGGAATAGAAAGGAGTCGGCCGGGCGGAAAGACGGGCCTTGCCGCCTGAAACCCGATACCTGGTGGACAGAGAGGGAGTCGAACCCCCGACACAAGGATTTTCAGTCCTTTGCTCTACCAACTGAGCTATCTGTCCAAATTGCGTGATGCAAATATACGGATTTGACTTTTATCGCAAAAAAGAAAATGAATTTATTTCTGAACAACCCGCCATACCGTTACAGGCATGGCGGGCTTGCCGAATCACTTCCCCTGGCCGATGCGTTCGATAGCACGGTGCACGCGACGCAGCACGGTCTCCTTGCCGAGCACCTCAAGCATATGGTACAGGCTCGGACCGAAGCCAACGCCCGATGTTGCGAGCCGGAGCGGATGAATGAGCACGGCCGGCTTCAGTCCCTTCGGAGCGACGAATGCCTTGAGCGACGCCTCGAGGGCATCGGCGCTGAAATCCTCCGAAGATTCGATCAAAGCGGCAAACTCCTGCAGAAGAGCAGGGACCTCGGGGGTCCATCGCTTCTCGACGGCCTCGGCATCATAGGACTCTGGTTCGAAGAAGAAGTAGTCGCTGAAGGTCACGAACTCGTGCTCGTAATTGACGCGCTCCCTCATGAGGTCGACGACATTGGCGAGATAGGCGTCCGAGGTAATGCGCTCCTCCGGCATTTTGAACGGCCGTTTCGTCAGCTCTTCAAGAAGCAGAGGTTTGATGGTCGACACGATCTGCTCGACGGGACGGCTCTTGATGTACTGCTTTTCGAGCCAGTTGAGCTTCTCCACGTTGAAAACGGCACCGGCGCGACCAACCCGTTCAAGGGAGAACTTCTGGATGAGCTCGTTCATGCTGAACACCTCCTGCTCGCTCCCCTCGCCTTCGTTCCAGCCGAGCAGCGCCACGAAGTTGACGATGGCATCGTTGCTGAAACCCTTGCGGATGTAATCCTCGACGGCCACGTCGCCCTGTCGCTTGCTGAGCTTCGAGCGGTCGGCATTGAGCAACAGCGGCAGATGGGCGAACTTCGGCGGCTCCCAGCCGAAGAATTCGTAAAGCAGCAGATGCTTCGGCATGGAGGGCAGCCACTCCTCGCCCCTGATGATGTGTGTGAACTCCATCAGGTGGTCATCGATGACGCTGGCGAAATGGTAGGTAGGAAAACCATCGGACTTCATCAGCACCTGGTCGTCGATAGTCGACGAGTCGAACTCGATGGGACCGCGGATCATATCCTCGAACCAGACAGACACATAATCCGGGACCTTCATCCTCACCACGTAGGGTGCGCCCTCATCGAGCTTTTTGCTGATCTCGGATTCAGGCATGTTGCCGCCCATCTCCTCGGGCAGCCATTTCCTGTTGTATTTTGGCTGGAGACCCTGCTTGAGCTGAAGCTGCCGGTTCTCCTCGAGCTCCTCGGAGGTCGAGAAGCAATAGTAGGCGTTCTTCTCTTCAAGCAGCCGGATGCAGTAGTCACGATAGATTGAAAGGCGCTGCGACTGGACATACGGTCCGTAGTTTCCTCCATGCACAGGGCTCTCGTCGGGGATTATCCCTGCCCACTCCAGCGTGCTGATGAGATTTTTTTCCGCATCCTCGACTCTCCTGCTCTGGTCGGTATCTTCGATCCTGATGACGAAGTCACCGTTCATCCTCTTTGCAAACAGATAATTGTAGAGGGCGGTACGCAGACCTCCCACATGAAGGTATCCTGTTGGAGAGGGAGCAAATCTCGTTCTAACCCGTTGACCGGCCATGGCGAATAAAATCAAGGTTGTTTTTTCTGCAGTCAGCTGCTTTTGATCGCAGGGAATTTAAAAAAAACTCCCTGCATTTGGTAACCCAAGATAGTAAAAGAAAAAGGGGCGCTCGAAGCCCGATGGCCACTTTCAGCATCGAAGAAATACCTGCGATTGCCGAATGAACCGACCATGAAAGATAAACTTTTTGGTTTCCAAGGAAGTTTTAGTTTTAATTACTTGTAATGCCATAAGTTATCTTGCATCATCTGAAAAACTCCCGATGCAGAATCAAAACAACAGCGAAAAGGCTCCGAAAAGTCGGCAAGGCAACCGGTTCATGCCGCCGGACAAGGAGCGACCATCGCAGGGCCGAAACACTGAAAATGGGGAGAATCAGGGGGGCAACTTCCCCAAGTTCCTCGTTTTCCTTATGCTGGCGCTCATGGCACTTTTCTTTTTCCAGCGATTTTTCATGCAGGAGGCGGCTCCTGAGATCTCCTACAATCAGTACCGTTCGATACTTGGCAGCAGCATGGTTACCGAAGTGACCGTCAAGACCAACCAGGACAAATCCGCCATACTCGTCGGCAAGCTGAAATCGCCGGTCCGCATGCCCCTGGCCAACGGCAACGTAACCCAGACCGACCGATTCATGGTCAGGGTGCCCGGTTTCGACCTGGTTCAGGCTGACCGGTTGACGGACAGCGGCGTGCAGCTCAAGGTGCTGCAGGGCACCGACGATATCTCCAACTTCATCGTGCTCATCCTTCCATGGCTGCTGTTCGGCACGGCCTACTTCCTCATCTTCAGGCGCATGTCGAACCAGAACGGAGGATCGACGAAAAATATATTCAGCTTCGGCAAGAGCCGGGCCAAGCTGATCAGCGAGTTCGACGTGAAGGTGACGTTCAAGGACGTCGCCGGAGTGGATGAAGCCGTCGAGGAGCTCAAGGAGACCGTCGAATTCCTCATGTACCCGGAAAAATTCCAGAAGATCGGCGGCAAGATCCCGAAAGGGGTGCTGCTCCTGGGCCCTCCCGGCACCGGCAAGACCCTGCTGGCGAAAGCGATCGCGGGAGAGGCCAAGGTGCCCTTCTTTTCGATCTCCGGCGCGGATTTCGTCGAGATGTTCGTCGGTGTGGGCGCCGCCAGGGTGCGTGATCTTTTCGACACCGCCAAGAAAAACTCCCCATGCATCGTCTTCATCGACGAGATCGATGCCGTGGGCAGAAGCCGCGGGGCCGGACTCGGCGGCGGCCATGACGAGCGGGAGCAGACGCTCAACCAGCTCCTCGTCGAAATGGACGGCTTCACCACAAAGGACAACGTGATCCTCATCGCGGCCACCAATCGACCGGACGTGCTTGACACGGCCCTGCTGAGACCGGGAAGGTTCGACCGTCAGGTGACCATCGACAAGCCAGATATCAGGGGCAGGGAGGCCATCCTGAAGATCCACACACGGAACACCCCGCTTGCCGACGACGTCGATATCGCCGTGATAGCAAAAAGCACCCCGGGGTTCTCAGGTGCGGACCTGGCGAACCTGGTCAATGAAGCCGCGATTCTGGCGTCCCGGTACGAACAGCTGGCCATCACGAACGAAAATTTCGAGCAGGCCCGGGACAAGGTTCTCATGGGCCCGGAACGCAAGAGCATGTTCATTACGCCGGAACAGAAAAACATGACCGCCTACCATGAGGCCGGGCATGTGCTCGTCTCGAAGTTCACCCCGGGCTCCGACCCGATCCACAAGGTGACCATCATCCCGAGAGGTCGAAGCCTTGGACAGACGGCCTACCTGCCCCTTGAAGATCGTTACACCCACAACAGGGAGTATCTGGTGGCCATGATCACCTATGCCCTCGGTGGCAGGGCCGCCGAAGAGCTGATCTTTCACGAAACCAGCACCGGCGCGGCAAACGATATCGAAAAGGCGACCGAAATCGCCCGTAAAATGGTAAGGAGCTGGGGAATGAGCGAGAAGCTCGGCCCAATCAACTATGGGGATAGCCACAAGGAGGTATTCCTCGGCAAGGACTACTCGCACGTCAGGGAGTACAGCGAGGAGACTGCACTCCAGATCGATATCGAAGTCAGGAAAATCGTAACCGAATGCATGGATAATGCCAGGAAGATTCTTGCCGCCCACACCAGGACGCTGCACGATCTGGCAAAACAGCTGATTGAAAAGGAGTCGCTCGATTCCGTACAGGTCGATGCGATCGTCGCGGCAGAAGGCGCGATTGCCGGAACTCCGGCATAAACAACGGAGAGGGATATGCAGTTTGTCTATCTGTTCGTGATCGGCATCGCAGCCGGCATCCTTTCGGGGATGTTCGGCGTAGGGGGCGGAGTGATCATCGTGCCGTCACTCGTGCTTCTGTTCGGTATGGGCCAGCACAACGCGACGGCGACCTCCCTCATGGCGCTGCTCCTTCCTGTAGGCATACTTGGTGTACTGGAGTACTACCGCCTTGGAAAGCTATCGACCGAACACCTGTGGTTCGGACTGACCATCGCCCTCGGCCTGTTTGCCGGGGCGTTCTTCGGGGCGAAAATATCGCTCGGCATGTCTGGCGACATGCTTCGTCGGGCCTTCGCTGTATTTCTGGTGATCGTAGCCATTCGACTCTGGCTTTGACATATTGTTGGCAAACCTTATAACCCAAGCACACACTACCATGGGACAAACAACCACAAAGGCAGACCTGGTTAACGTGATTGCCCAGAGAACGGGTCTGACCAAGAACGAGACCGAAGCGGTCGTAGACTGCCTGTTCGAAAGCATCATCGATTCGCTCAAGTCGGGCAAAAGAATCGAAATCCGTGGTTTCGGATCATTCAACATCCGTTACAAGAACCTGCGTCAGGCAAGAAACCCGCGCACAGGCGAGAAGGTGACGGTTGACCCAAAGAACGTGCCGACCTTCAAGATCTCGAAGGAGTTCAAGCACGCCGTCAGCGAAAGCCTGAAAACCTCCTGAAGGGTGCGGGGAAAAGCATCACCGGCAGAAACGGTACAGGCTTACGGAATCAAGGCCGTTCACCGCTATGCCATAGAGCAATCCTGAACGAAAGCCAACCCCGGCCCCTGGGCCGGGTCAGAGCCTGAAGGGATCATCTATGATCTCGAAGGAGAGTTCTTTTCCCTGCGTTGCAAAACTGACACGGACATAGTGGCGCTGTTCCTGTATGAACAGGTCACCACCCTTTTCGGTGGCATACAGGATGACGTGGCCTTTGCCGTTGCCCAGATCGCGGCCAAGATCTCCATGACGACGGAGTACGATGTTGGTCCACGCATCCTCCTCGCGTATGGCTACATCCCGGCTGCCTTCACACAGATCGAAGATGACTTCAGGAGAGGAGAGAAGCGACATCTCCTTGCCGACCCATATGCTCATGAGATCGAGCCGGAATGGCAGGTACAGGGAGTTTCCGAAGACCAGCCCTTTCCTGCCCTGTCTGATCGTGTCGACAAATCCATTCATGCTGCAGCGGTCTAATAGTTGAAAAAGATAAGCCAGAGCACCGCAAAAACCGGAATCAGGACGGGTATGGAGTACCTGAAGATGTACTCGATGAAATCCGGAACATCGGCTTCCGTCTGCGCGGCGATATTCCTTACCATGAAATTAGGTGCGTTGCCGATATAGGTCAGCGCTCCGAAAAAGACTGAGGCCAATGAAACGGCCATGAGGTAGAGAATTGACGTGGCGTCACCAGGCACCGGCGAAGGTACGCCACTGGCGAAAAGGGCCACATCGGAGACTTTGCCCGCATCGAGCCCGAACTTGCCGGCAGCGCCGGACAGGAAGTTAAGATAGGTCGGCGCGTTGTCGAGCACCCCGGACAGGAGGCCTGTAGACCAGTAGAACTTCGTGACGGTAAACCCGTCGGCATGTGCCCGGGCCAAGGCACCGATCAATTGCAGTGCGGGAATCATGGTGGCAAAGATACCTATGAAGAGGAACGCCACCTCCCTGATCGGTTCAAAATTGAACTCGTTGGCGTTCAGGGCCTCGCGGCTCGATGTTTTGTATGCTGCGATCGCAATCGACGCCATGATCAACTCCCGAATACCGAACGGCAGGTGAAAAAGCTCCTGGAGGCTCGGAAAGCCCCCGATCACGGCCGGATCCAGAAAAACCGACACGATCAGCAGCACGAGGTACAGTAAATTCCTGACGCCTTTCAGGACTATGCGACCTGAAAGTGGTTCGGAATTTGCCGATCGCCCAGTTCGGGCGTCGAGAATCCCGAAAACCAGGCAGAGCATGAGCACCGTCATCAACCAGGGTAGCCAAAGATGCCTCATCACCCAGAAAAACGGCACTCCCCGGAGAAATCCGAGAAACAGCGGAGGATCGCCGATGGGAGTAAGAGCTCCGCCGATGTTGCTGACGATGAAAATGAAAAAAACGATGTGGAAGGGCTTCAGGCGGCCCGCGTTGATACGCAGATACGGACGGATCAGCAGCATGGATGCCCCCGTCGTACCCACGATGTTCGACAGGAGCGCGCCGAAAAGCAGCAACAGCACGTTGACGAGCGGCGAGCCGCGGCGCTCGATCCTGATCAGGATGCCGCCGGAGACCACGAACAGCGCCGTGATGAGCGCGATGAACGACAGGTACTCTTCGAGCGTACGGGTCAGCATATGCAGCCCCCCATCGATCCCGAACGCATAGAATGCGGAGACCGCCGCTCCAAGCAGGACGGAGACTTTCTGGTAATGGTGCTCCCAGAACCTTGGATAAATGAGCGGACCGGTGGCAATCATCAGCAGAAGGATGACGAACGGCAGGGCAAGCCAGGCCGGCGGAGGGTCGGGAGAGGTCCCGGCTCCTGTTCCGGATGCCAGAACGAGAGCCGGCGACGCTACCATGATAGACATGGCGGCGACGCCGGTAACCATGGCACGCCGCAGGCGAGGCTGCGGTTTCATGACATGACGGGTTTCACTCATGAGGACAGGTAACTCAATCCCCTTCGAACTCGGTGACGGAATAGATGTTGTACCCCTTTTCGCGAATCTTTTTCTCGCCACCGACGTCGGGAAGATTGACGATGAATGCCATGCCTGCCACCTCGCCGCCAACCTTTTCGACCAGGGCCGCCGCTGCAAGAGCCGTTCCGCCCGTCGCGAGCAGGTCGTCCACGAGCAGCACCTTCTGGCCTTTGCCGAGGGCGTCGATATGCATCTCGATCGTGTCGCTTCCGTATTCGAGCTCATACTCGAGCTTGACCACATCTGCTGGCAGCTTGCCCGGTTTCCTGACCGGCACGAAACCCTTGCCTAGCGTGTAGGCGAGCGCCCCACCCAGAATGAAGCCCCTGGCCTCGATGCCCACGATGATGTCGAAATCCAGTCCTGCTGAAAGATAATGCTGGGTCATGGTGTCGATCACCAGGCGAAAACCGACCGGATCCTTGATGAGGGTGGTGATATCGCGAAACATGATCCCTTTCTTGGGATAGTCGGGAACCGTACGGATCCTGGACTTGATGGGCATGGCGGTAAGCATTGGTGTTGATGGAAATTGCCGTTGAACGGAAAAATTCAAGATAATAGTCTGCCCCTCAAATGCAAATCATCGGAAAGCCCTTCGATGAGCACCTGGTATTCGACCCCCTTCATCCGGTCGGAATCGATCGGGGCATCCACATCGACCCTGAGGTAGTTGCCGCTGTAACCGCCCCACTTCATGGTACCGTCATCGTTGCATGAACCATCCTCGAACAGCACCTGCAGCTCCCTGCCGATGAACGAAGAGGCGAAACGCCGCTCCATGCGCCCGCCGAGTTCGGCAAGCATCGACGCCCGGCTTGCGGCCTCGTCATGAGGCACCAGGGCAAGCTCCTTCCCTGCCACCTGCCTCGACAGCGGCGTGCCTGGACGCACCGAACAGGTGAACACGTGAAGATACGCTGCCGGCAGCTCCTCGAGGAACCGATACATCTCCTCGAACTCACGCCGCCCCTCTCCGGGATAGCCGGTCATGACATCCGCGCCGATGCCACAGCCGGGAATGGCCTCGACGGCTTTCATGAACCTGCTTCGGTAGGTTTTCGTATCGTAGTGACGGCCCATGGCTTTCAGGATGGCGTCCGAACCGCTCTGCAGCGGAAGATGGAAGTGCGGCATGATCTTTCGCGATGCCGCGACGACACCGATCAATTCGTCGTCGAGCAGATCCGGTTCTACCGAACCGATGCGAACCCGGCCGACCTCGATCCCTTCAAGGCGCTGAAGAAGAGCGGAAAACCCGGTCTGCCCGTCGCGATAGTCGGCGATGTTCACCCCCGTAAGCACGATTTCACGATAACCGGCCTCGGCAATCCTCGCAGCCCGCTCCAGCACCAGCTCCAGGGGAACCGATCTCGATCGTCCCCTGATGTTCGGAATCGTGCAATACGAACAACCGAAGCTGCATCCATCCTGGATCTTCAGGAATGCCCTCGTCCGCCCCTTCTCAGGCATACAGAGCATAGAACTGCCAGGCATGGCCACATCATCAAGCTCTTTCACGGAAGAGACCCGCACCAGCGGACCCTGTTGCCCGTCACCTGGGACACTCGTATAATAATCCGGATCGAATTTATCCGTAGTACCAAGCACGACTGAAACCCCGTCGATGGTTGCCAGACGACCGGGATCAAGCTGGGCATAGCAGCCGATGACGGCAACCCTGCTCCCGGGATTCTTCCTGATGATCTTCCGTATCTGCTGCCTGGATTTCTGCTCTGCCTGGCCGGTTACCGCACAGGTATGCACAATAATCAGATCGGCACCCTCTTCGATTGTAGCAAGACGCCACCCCTGAGTTACCAGCATATCGAGAATAGCCGATGTTTCAGCGTAATTCAGTTTGCATCCAAGAGTGACAGCTGCAACACTATTCCTGTTACTTTCTTTCATCGTCCGAATCTTGTAAGATGTGTTCTTTTTCTATGATATGACAAATCGAAAAAAACCTCTCATACACATCCGTTATATACCATAATACCATCACATCGTTTCCTCCGAGATTTATCATTTCGCCTCTTGCATCAATACATTCATTCATCCTATATTATATGCGTGAAATTAGACTTTCATCTTATTAACGCAAACGATAGATCATCATGAGCAACAACACTTCCCCTGACAAATTTGATCTTTACATTCTGAATGTCGATGACTTCAAGGCACTGAACAAAGAGAAAAATGAACTTAAGGAAAAAATAGCTGCGATGCGCCTTGAATTCGAAGAGAAGGTCAGGCCTTTCGAAAACGAGTTAAACGCCATCGTCAGGAAACTTGAACTCAACCTTGCAAAGATCGAAGGCAGCCCGGCGGCAAAACCCGGTGTTGCCAAATTTGGCCGAGGCAAACTGGGCGCGTCCATCAAGAGCCTCCTGCAGGCAAACCCCGACAAGGAGTTCAAACCGAGGGAGATCGCGGCTGCATTGCAGACCAAAGGCACCACTGTAAGTCTCTGGTTCAACAAATACGGAAACAATGACCCGGAAATCGATCGTATTCCTGTTGGTGAAGGCGGAAAGCGTTTCGTATATAGAATCAAGCGCTGATCACCGAATGGATCGTGACCGTCAATGACGTCCAACAAGCAAAAGGCTGCCTCCCGGGCAGCCTTTTTTCGTATTTACCTCCCTGCTATCAATAACCGATATTCCTCCTGTTACGATAAAAATTCATAGCAAGCGATACCATCATCATATTGGCGATAAGAGATGAGCCGCCATACGATACGAACGGAAGGGGAACGCCTATAACAGGCATAACACCTATCGTCATGCCTATATTGATGATAACATGGGTCAGCATGAGTGTAGCATATCCTGCAATCACCAGTTCGACAAACTTGTTCCTGATGGCTCCCACCATCCAGACAAGCCTGAGAACCAGCATAAGGAAAAACACCATCAGCAATGTCGAACCAAGCAGACCAAGCTCTTCAGCAACTACGCAGAATATAAAATCGGTCCATTGTGCCGGTATATAGCGAAGTTGCGTCTGGGTGCCCTGAAGAAAACCTTTTCCCATCAAACCTCCCGAAGCGATGGCGATCTTGGCCTGGAGCGCGTTGTAACCCGCCCCCCTCGGATCCGACATCGGATCAAGAAAGATCTGGATACGTTTGATCTGATGAGGCTTCAGGATCAAAGCCGTGAATTTCCAGGTCATGAGGCCACCTGCAAGCCCGGCTCCCGTAATGATGAACTGGTGCAGCTCAACCCTCTTCCTGACCAGGATGAATACGGCAATGGACAAAACGGCAAACACCAGGAGGACGGTGAAATTGAAGAATCCGGACAGCAGCAGAACGATCGGAATGAGTATGAGCAGGATATTGTACATGTCAAATCCGGCAAGGACGATCATGGGCACCACGAAGGAGAGGCAGGTCAGGGCAGTTCCGGTATCGGGCTGCAGGAGCACGAGGGCCGCCGGCACAACGGGTATGGCAAGCGCGATCAGCAAATGCAGGGGGTTGGTCATATCGGTCTTGTCGTCCGAAAGGAACCGGGCCAGGGCGATGACGGTCACCATCTTGGTAAGCTCGGACGGCTGGAAGCTGAACATGCCGAAACGCACCCAGCTGGTCTGGCCGGCCACCTTCCGGCCGAATACCAGCACGGCAAGCAGAAGCACGATGCCGGCTCCGTACATGAGGTAGGAGTTGTCCCTGACCAGACGGTAATCGGCGAAATACATCGCGGTCACGACCACGACACCAGCCAGCGCCCATGAAAGCTGACGAAAAAAAAGAGCCGTATCGCCCGGACCATGGGTAACGCTATGGGTGGCGCTGAACACTGCCGACAGTCCCATCACGATCGCGCCGGCCATCGAAACAACGAGCCAGGGGTCGAGTTTATTTATCTTTTCCATCTACTTGAACCGTATGTCCATCATGTTATCTTTCAAAAAACCGCTGGGCCCTTCGGGAATTCCGGCCTAGCCTGCTGAACCATACAACAGAACCTGTCAGTGCAGACATCATCATTCTCCTGCGGCCATGCGGCCTTCGTCGGCGCGCCAAACGCCGGAAAATCGACCCTGCTCAACCGCCTGCTCGATCACAAGCTATCTATTGTAACGCCAAAACCGCAAACAACAAGAAAAAAAATTACGGGCATCTACCACGACGACCGCAGCCAGATCGTCATCCTCGACACGCCGGGCATCATGGAACCGAGGCAGTCGCTGCACGAATCCATGCTCGAAACAACTCGGCAGGCCCTCAGGGAGGCCGACATCATCGTGGCGCTCATTCCCTTTGCCAAAGGTGAGGAACCGATAGACCGGAAGTTCGCAGAGGAGCTTATCGGCAAATGGATCCGCCCGGCCGGCAAACCGTTCATCATCGCCCTGAACAAGGCCGACCTCGTTTCAGCGGAGACCGTCGGAAAGGTGCAGCAGGAGATGAGGGAAGCATACTCGCCTGTAGCGACCCCGGCGCTCTCGGCACTTAATGGCAGCAATGTCGATGAGCTGGTCGAGCTCATAAGGCCGCACCTGCCGCTCGACGAGCAGCTCTATCCGGAAGAGATGCTGAGCACTGAGCCCGAGCGATTCTTTGCCGCCGAGATCATAAGGGAAAAGATATTCCTGCTCTACGGGCGGGAGATCCCCTACTCGACCGAAGTGGTCATCGACGAGTTCAGGGAGCAGCATGAGGACGATCCCAGGAAAAAGGAGCTGATCCGCTGCTCGGTCATCGTCGAACGCAACAGCCAGAAGCAGATCATCGTGGGTGCGAAAGGCGCCGCCATCAAAAAGCTGGGCCAGGCGGCAAGGACGGACATCGAGGAACTCCTCGGCCGGCCGGTATTCCTGGAGATCTTCGTCAAGATCAGGCCAGACTGGAGGAAGAAAAAAAGCCTGCTGAAGAGTTACGGGTACTGAAAAGCGCGAAGAGGATGGACGTTATGGACTTGATGGACCGCGCTGAACAGACCCCGCTTTTTGTCCATACAGTCCACTTCGTCCATAACGTCCATGTAGTCCATTTCTTCTGTGCTGTCCATCAAGTCCATGCTCTTCCATGTCCATACAAACGCAAAAACCCTTCCGTCGCCGGAAGGGTTTTTGCGTTAACTGCAGATGAAGCAGGATATCAGCGGCCTTTCGGCTGGGGCTCCAGCTCGGCGCTGGCGTCCTCGATCTCCTTCTTCTCGTTCGGGTGAGCCTGGAGGTAAGCCTCGATCTCTTCCTTGCTCTTGTCCTTGAAGTACTCAAGGGCGGAGAGGATGATGCGCTTGTTCTCCTTGTCGAACTCAATGACCCTCAGGGGCAGCTCGTCGCCGACCTTGAACGAGGAGTGGATGTCCTTGACACCGCCCTGCAGGAGATGCGAGACCGGCACGAAGCCGTCTACATCGCCAGGAAGGATGACAATGACGCCCTTCTCGATGATCTGCGAGATCTGACCGGGAGTCTCTGCACCCACGGCATACTTCTGCTCGAAATCGCCCCACGGATCGGAGTTGATCTGCTTGTGGCCCAGGGCGATACGGCGTGCGTTCACGTCGAACTTCAGCACCTTGACCTCGAGCTCCTGGTTCTTCTTGACCAGTTCACTGGGGTGGCGGATCTTCTTGGTCCACGACAGGTCCGAAATGTGGACCAGGCCGTCGACACCGGGCTCGAGCTCGACGAAGACGCCGAAGTCTGTGATGTTGCTCACCACGCCCTTGTGCAGTGAACTCTCGACATACTTCTCGGAGAGGGCGATCCACGGATCTTCGTTGACGCGCTTCATGGACAGCGACAGCTTGGTGTGCTCCTTGTCGATGTTCAGGATGACGCACTCAACCTCCTGATCGAGCGAGACGAACTGGCTCGGGTGCTTGATGTGCTGCGTCCAGCTCATTTCGGAGATGTGGACCAGGCCTTCGATGCCCTTCTCGATCTCGACGAACGCGCCGTAATCGGTGATCGACACAACGCGGCCTTTTGCCTTGATGCCGACAGGGTATTTGATTTCGATGTTTTCCCACGGATGGGCTTCGAGCTGCTTCATGCCGAGAGAGACACGCTTGGTGTTCTCGTCGAAGCCGACGACCACAACCTTGATCGGCTGGTCGAGCTCGACCACCTCGGAAGGATGGTTGATCCTGCCCCAGGTGATATCGGTGATGTGAACGAGGCCGTCAAGACCGCCGAGATCGACGAAGATACCGAAATCGGTAATGTTCTTGACCGTGCCTTCGAGGACCATGCCGACCTTGATGTTGGCGAGCATCTCCTCACGCTTGGCCGCATACTCCTCTTCGAGGATGACCTTATGGCTGACGACGATGTTCTGGGTGACCGGATTGATCTTGACGACCCTGAAGTCCATGGTCCTGCCGACCAGTGCGTCGAAGTCGCGAACCGGCTTGACATCGATCTGCGAACCCGGAAGGAACGCCTCGACGCCTGACAGGGAAACCGTCATGCCGCCCTTGACCCTGTTGATGATCTTGCCATTGATGATGGTGTCGTTCTCGATTGAATCGTAGATCTTGTCCCAGATCCTGAGAACGTCGGCCTTCCTCTTGGAGAGGATGAGCTGACCCATCTTGTCCTCGATGTTCTCGAGGTAGACTTCGACCTCGTCGCCGACCTTGATCTCGTCATCGTCCCTGAACTCGAGGAGCGATACGATACCTTCGGACTTGAAGCCCACGTCGATCGTCACGTCTTTGTTGGAAATCGAGACGATGCGACCCTTTACGATCTCCTCTTCGGTGATCTCGGAGAGGGTGCTCGTGTAGAGCGACTCCATCTGCGCGAGCTCGGAAGCCTCGTAATGAGCGAAAATCTTGATTTTCTTCCTGCCCGGCACGATTTTCGGCTGCGGGATTTCCAGCGTTTGTGTTTCTGACATTAATGTTTTCCTTCCTCTCTGGTGATTTTCCGTCAGCTGCGAGAGAGTTTAAGCTGCCGGTTTTAGATGTTATTGATGCATCCGGTAAAAACTGGGACGGAAAGGCCCGAATGACATTACCCTTCCAAAACTTTCATGGCGAGGCCATAGACCTGTTCCACCTGTTCATCGATCGTCATGCAGGAGGTATCGACCACGACTGCTTCAGGATGACGCTTCAACGGCGCATGGGTCCGCTGTTCGTCGTCACGGTCCCGCTGACGGATCTCCTCTTCGAGCTCCTCCACGGTCGGGACAGCGGCGCTGCCAGCCTTCCGAAGCAGCTCGGCATGGCGGCGCTTCGCCCGCTCGCGCGGATCGGCCACCAGGAAAATCTTGAGCTCGGCGTCCGGGAACACCACGGTACCGATGTCGCGACCGTCCATGACGACGCCTCGAGCGGCACCCATCGACTGCTGCAGTTCGAGCAACCGGTCCCTGACCGGCTTGAGTGAACTCACGAAACTCACTTCGCGGCTCACCACGTTCTCCCTGATCGCTTCGGAGACATCCTCGCCGTCGAGGAATACCCTGTCGCCACGGAATTCGATGATCATGTCACCGAGCAGGCCGGAAACAAGACCTGCGTCCCGATGGAGTTCATCGAGCATACCCGACCGAAGGACCCTGAGGGTGACGGAGCGGTACATTGCTCCGGTATCGATATAGGTGTAGCCAAGCTTTCCGGCCACGATCTTTGCGGTCGTGCTCTTGCCCGAAGCGGCCGGACCGTCAATGGCTATGATGATAAGGCGCTTTCCGATTCGATTCTCCACTGCATTTTACTTTAGCCTGTCATTTTATAAAAAATATTTGCTTTTTCCAAACAGATTGGTTACATGTTAAAACCGCGCAAGATGCGGTTTTTTCGTCAACCAACCCGCCCACCCATGTCACTTCGCTGCGGCATTGTCGGATTGCCCAACGTCGGCAAATCGACCCTGTTCAATGCCATAACGGCCAAGCAGGCCGAAGCCGCCAACTACCCGTTCTGCACCATCGAACCCAACGTCGGCACCGTGCTGGTCCCCGACCATCGACTCCAGGAGATCGCAAACGTCGTCAAGACCCCGGTTCTCGTACCTGCAGTACTCGAAATCGTCGATATCGCCGGCCTCGTCAGGGGTGCGAGCAAGGGCGAGGGCCTCGGTAACCAGTTCCTTTCGCACATCAGGGAGGTGGATGCCATCATCCATGTCGTCCGCTGTTTCGATGACCCGAACATCATCCATGTCGAAGGCAAGATCGACCCGGCAGGTGACATCACCACCATCGAAACCGAGCTGATGCTGGCCGACCTCGACAGCATGGAGAAGCGGATGGACAAGCTCCGGAAAGGCGCCCGAAAGGAGAAGGAGCAGCAACAGCTGGTCGACCTGGGCGAAAAGATCGTGGCAGGCCTCGGCGAAGGCATTCCTGTCCGACGCATCCTCGAGAGCGACGAAGAGCGCGAAATGGCGAAGCAGTTCTTCCTGCTGACGGCAAAGCCGGAGCTCTACGCGGCAAACGTGGCCGAAGGCGATCTGCCGGACGGCAACGAATATACCGCGAAGGTTGCCCAGATCGCGGCTGCGACCGGCTCGAAGATGCTGATCATCAGCGCGAGGGCGGAAGCCGACATCGCGGAGCTTCCTGAAGAGGAGCGCCCGGACTTCCTCGAAAGCCTCGGACTCGAGATGTCGGGCCTTGACCGCCTCATCAGGACCGCCTACGACCTGCTCGGCCTTCATAACTACTTCACCGCCGGCGTCAAAGAGGTCCATGCCTGGACCATCCGCAAGGGAGCCGCAGCTCCGGAGGCCGCCGCGGCCATCCACTCCGACTTCGAAAAAGGGTTCATCAGGGCCGAGGTCATGCACTACGCCGACCTGATCGCCCTCGGTTCAGAACAGAAGGTCAGGGAGGCCGGCAAGATGCGCTCCGAAGGAAAAGAGTACATCGTGAAAGATGGGGATGTGATCGTGTTCCGCTTCAATGTCTGAAAAAGAAAAGGACGACAAGGACAGCAGGGACATCAAGGACAAAGAAAACAACAGCCGCTACTCCGCAATCACGAACTCCTATGTCGCACGCCAATATTTCGCCTGACAGCCCGATCGGCATCTTCGACTCGGGCATCGGCGGCCTGACCGTAGTCAAGGCCGTGCAAAAGAGCCTTCCGGCAGAGCGTATCATCTATTTTGGAGATACTGCCCGTGTGCCCTACGGCCCCAAATCGCAGGTCACCATCAGGAGGTATGCCCGCGAGGATACCGAGATCCTGATGAAGCACCAGCCGAAGATGATCATCGTGGCCTGTAACACCGTATCGGCGCTCGCGCTTGATGTGGTCGAACAGACCGCAGGGAACATCCCGGTCATCGGCGTGCTGAAGGCCGGAGCCGAACTGGCCGCTCGCATGACCCGCTCGGGAAGGATCGGGGTCATCGGCACCCAGGCCACGATCGGTTCGAACGCCTATGCCTGCGCCATCCGTGAAGAGAACGAAGGGCTCGAGATCATCTCAAAGGCCTGCCCGCTGTTCGTGCCGCTGGCCGAAGAGGGGTTCATTGACCACCCCGCAACCCGTCTGGTAGCCGAAGAGTACCTGTCGGATATCGTCGACCGGGAGATCGACACCCTCGTGCTCGGCTGCACCCACTACCCGATCCTTCGAAAGATGATCGAGCGCATCACGGGTCCGGACATCACGATCATCGATTCGGCTGAAGCCGTGGCCGGAAAGGCCTGGGAGACGCTATCTGCTCAAGGAATGCTGAACGACGGCTCAGGAGAGGCGATGCCGCACCTGCTGGTCAGCGACCTTCCCCAGAAGTTCCGCGAACTCTACCGCCTGTTCATGGGCACCGAAATGCCCGACGTGGAACTGGTGGGGGTTTGAAAAAAATGGACAATGGATAGTTGATAATTAAGAAAGGCAGGATTGAGAGAACTGTTTCAAAATTCTTGTCCATCATGTCCACTTCGTCCACAACGTCCATTTCGTCCACTTTTTCCATTCTCTTTTCTTATCTTTCCCAGCGCAAACCGACAATCGCCGGGCACCGTTACCGGCCAGTACCGAGAGGCACCAGTGAAAGTAAACCTTGACAGGACATCATCCGGATTCTGCATCGGCGTGCAGGGAACAATCCATGTGGCGGAAGAGAAGCTCCGGCAGGCCGGCAGCCTCTATTCTCTGGGTGACATCGTGCACAACGAGGTCGAAGTCCGCAGACTCGAAGCGCTCGGCCTGATCACCATCGACGAAAAAACCTTTTCCGGCCTCTATAACACGGATGTACTCGTCCGGGCCCATGGTGAACCCCCTTCGACGTTTGAAACGGCCCGCGACAACAACCTCCGGATCACCGACACCACCTGCCCTGTCGTATCGAAGCTTCAGCGGACGGCGCGCCTGCTCCACGAGCTGGGCTACCAGGTCGTGATCTACGGCAAGCACACCCATCCCGAAGTCATCGGCATCAACGGCCAGTGCGACAACAAAGGGGTCATCATCAAGCATGCCGACCTCTCGGACGCCGCAGAGGCGGAGGCGCTCGACCTCGACCGCAAGACCGCGCTGATCTCCCAGACCACCATGGACGTGCCCGGCTTCTACGAGCTGAAAGCCAATCTCGAAAAGCTGTTCGCCTCGCACACAGGAAAGGAACAGCAATCCTGGCTTGCCATCCGGGACATCGACATCACGGCCGACATGACCGGCGTACGGCCCATGCCGAAGCTGGTCTTCAAGGATACCATCTGCCGCCAGGTGTCGAGCAGGAACGGCAAATTGCGGGATTTCGCCCTTGCCAACGACTGCATCGTGTTCGTAGCCGGGAAAAAGAGCTCGAACGGACAGGTGCTCTATTCGATCTGCAGGGAGGCCAACCCGAACAGCTGGTTCATCGAGGATGTCGGGGAGATAGACCCGGCATGGTTCACCCTCGGGGAGGGCCGCCTGGCCGGAAGCGTGGGCATCTGCGGCGCGACCTCGACCCCCATGTGGCTGCTCGAGAAGGTGGCGAAACATATCGAAGAGAAGTTCGGCGACGCCCCGGCCGCAACGCCGGAAAGTTGACCTGCAGGAAATGCGGCATCCTTGAAACACTACTCACCATGAAACCCGTCACCATCACCATCGACGGCCGGAGCGTATCGGCCAGCCCTGAACTCTCGATCCTCGAGGCGGCCCGGCTCAACGGCATTGAGATCCCGACACTCTGCTTCCACGAAGCGCTACCCGAACGTGGCTCATGCTGGCTCTGCATCGTCGAGCTCAAGGGACAGAACCGCTTTATCCCGGCCTGCAACACCAGGGTATCCGAAGGGATGGCGGTCGAAACCGACAACGCCGAACTGCAGGCCATGCGCCGTCAGAGCCTCGAACGCATCATCGCGCAGCATTGCGGAGACTGCCTCGGGCCATGCGAACTATCCTGCCCGGCCGGATGCAACATCCCCGGCTTCGTCTCGGCCATCGCCTCGGGACGCGACCGCGACGCCATGTCGATCATCATGGAGACCATTCCCCTTCCAGGCATCCTCGGCCGCATCTGTCCAGCCCCCTGCGAGGAGGCCTGCCGCCGGCACGGCGTGGACGACCCGGTATCGATCTGCGCCCTGAAGCGATTCGCTGCCGATCGTGACGCTTCGAACACGGAACCGTTCCTTCCAGAGAGAAAAGAGGGCTCCGGGAAAAGAGTGGCCATCGTGGGCGCAGGACCGGCCGGCCTTACAGCGGCCTACTTCCTGCTGGCCGCCGGGCACGGCGTGACCATCATCGACGCCCATGAGCAGCCGGGAGGCATGATGCGTTACGGCATCCCGCGCTTCAGGCTCCCCGAAGAGGTCATCGAGGCCGACATCAGGCCAATCCGCGCCATGGGCGCCGAGTTCATGATGGGCACCCGCTTCGGCAGCGACATCGACTGGACGACCTTGCAGCAGGATCACCACGCCCTCCTGCTCGCCGTCGGGGCGAGCGTGGCCGCTCGCATGGGCATACCTGGCGAGGAGAACCCGCGCGTCGTCAGCGGCATCGGATTCCTGAAGGCAGCCTCCGACGGAAAAGCGGGAGATGCAGGGAAAACGGTCATCGTGGTCGGCGGCGGTAACACGGCCGTCGATGCGGCCCGCACAGCCCTCAGGCTGGGAGCGGAAAACGTGGCCATCATGTACCGCAGGGGTCGCGAGGAGATGCCGGCCAACCATCTTGAAATCGAGGAAGCGATCGCCGAAGGGGTCGAACTCCGACTGCTGTCGGCACCGCTGGAGATCTGCGACACGCCGGAGGGGCTGCTGGTGAAGGCCATCGAAATGAAGCTCGGCGAACCTGGCCCTGACGGACGGAGAAGCCCGGCGCCCATCGAAGGTTCCGGATTCGACATGAAGGCCGACCTGGTCATCGCGGCCACCGGCCAGTCAGTGGAAATCCCGGCATCTGCCCTGCGCGGAATCGGCATCCGGCGTAACGGCACGGTCGAGACCGACAACGCTATGCAAACGGAGTTGCCAGCCATCTTCGCCTGCGGGGATTGCGTTTCCGGACCGGAGCTGGCTATTCGCGCCATAGCGCAGGGCCGTCTTGCCGCAGAGCAGATCGACCGCTTCCTGCGCGGATTGCCGCTTGAAAGCCCTGCTGACCGTTTCAACTCCACCTATGGCGAACGCGACCACGCCCCGGCGCCATTCTACGAACGGGCAAAACCGGCGGCAAGGGTGCCGGTGCCTGAACTTCCGGCCGACGAACGGCGCCGCAGCTTCACCGAGGCGGTGACCGGATATGGAGCTGATGATGCGGTTAACGAGGCGCGACGCTGCCTTCAGTGCCGGTGCCGGGCCGTGGATGACTGCCGGTTGAGGGAGCTGGCCAGCCGGTTCGGGCTCTCTTCAGACCTCGAATCCACCACCGACGAAGGTTTCGCCATCGACGGCACGAAGGAGGTCCGGTTCGAACGCGAGAAATGCGTGGACTGCGGCATCTGCGTCCGCACCCTGGAAACCGCCGGAGGAAAACCGGACTTCCCCACCCTCGCCGAAAGCTGCCCCACCGGGGCGATCAGCGGCAGGAGGAATTGACCAGGGAAACGAAAAGGCGCGCGTTACTTCTCCCCTTCCCCCATCTTGCGAATCCCGTCGATGAACTTTACCGCCGCCTTGCCCTTATTTACAGTCTCGCTGGCCGTTTTCTGAGCCTTTTCGGCTTTTTCGACCGGATTCTCGCCATGCCAGGTCAGCCAGGCGACATACAGTATGGCAATGGCGATCATGACGATAACCGCCCTCACGATCTTCCTCGCAAAGGAGAGTACGATAAAGAAAGAGATGATCACGGCGATCATGAGAAGCGCCGGATTTCCGACAAGCGTATCGATAAGGTGTTTCATACGTGGATGAATTAAAGATATTCAAGCAATACCGCGGCAACGTGACGTGACGGGGAGTCCGCCGACAGCCTGGAGCGGGCATCGCGAAGGCGTTGCCTCATGGAGTCGGCGACCTCCGGGTCTTCGAGGATCCTTCCTGCCGCGAGGCTGATGTCAAGCGCGTTGGCCCTCTCCTGCAGCAGCTCAGGCACGACCTGCTCCACGGCATGCAGGCCCCCGGCCACGATATTGGCCAGGGCGATGTTCTTCAGTTTGACCAGCCGCTTGCCGATCATGTAGTTGAGGCGCCCCGTCCGGTAGAGCACGACCATCGGCACCCCGAAACAGAGCGACTCGAGGGTCGCCGTACCGGAGGTCACCAGCACGAGGTCGCTGAAGTGCATCACCTCGTAGGCGGGGCGGACCACCGGTTTCAGGCCGGCCTTCCGCAAGTGGCGCTCGTAGAACGACCAGTCGATGTGCGGGGACTTGCCGAGCAGAAACGCCGTGGGAGCCTGCCGCTGGAGGCGCAGGGCTGCGCCGAGCATACCGGGCAGGATCTTCTCGATCTCCTGTTTCCTGCTGCCCGGAAGCAGGCCGACCAGTCGGCTTGCCGGATCGATGCCGGCATCTTCAAGAAAGCTCTGCCGGGAGGGAAATTCCAGGCCGGCAAGCTCCTCGACCACCGGATTGCCGACAAACTCAGCCTCGATGCCGTGGCTTCGGTAAAATTCGACTTCGAAATCGAAAATCACCAGCAGGCGGTCGACATACCTGCGGATCTTCTCAACGCGCCCCTCCTTCCAGGCCCATACCTGAGGAGAGATGTAATAGACCACCGGGATGCCCAGTTTGCGGAAAAAGGCCGCCAGATGCAGGTTCATGCCCGGGTAGTCGATGAGCAGGGCAACGTCTGGCTTTTCCCGGAGCACCGCCCTCTTGAGGTCGGCGATCACCTTCCGGAGAAACGCGGCATGACGGACGACTTCGACGAAGCCCATGATGCTCATCTGGTCGGTCGTGTAGAGCAGGTCGACGCCCAGTTCACGAAGCCTGGCGCCCCCGACGCCGAACACCCTCACGTCCGGACGCGCATCGAGCAGCGTGCGTATCACGCCGGCGGCATGAAGATCACCGGACACCTCTCCGGCAAGCACGAAGAGCTTCCCTGTCGGCTTCGGCTGCTGTAATTGGATCATCAGGAAGGAAACTGTATTTTAGGGACTGCTCCGGCAACACAATGCCGGAATCGAACAAGGATATTCCCTTTTTTTTATCACCATTATATTAAATGTACGACAGAATGCAAGTCAAATTCGGCACTGACGGATGGAGGGCAATTATAGCCAGGGAGTATACTTACGATAACCTGAAACTCGCGGCCCTCGCATCGGGACGCTATTTTCTCGCGCATCCCGACAAGGCGAACGGCGTCTGCGTCGGATACGATACCCGGTTCATGTCCAGGGAGTTCGCCCGGTATACCGCCGAAGTGCTTTCGTCCCAGGGCCTCAGGGTATTCCTCTCCGACAGCTTCGTTTCGACCCCGGCCGTATCGCTCTATACCCGCGACAAGAAGCTTGCCGGCGGCGTCATGATCACGGCTTCCCACAATCCTCCGGTATACAACGGCTTCAAGGTCAAGGCGTCCTACGGAGGCCCGGCCCATCCTGAGGTCATCGATGAGATCGAAAGAAACCTCCTCACGGTCGATCCGGACACGGTGATCCAGCCGGCCCCTGCGCTGATCGAGATGGTCGACATCAAGAGCCATTACGTCGATTACCTCAAATCCAAACTCGACCTCAACCTGATCCGCGAGTCCAGGCTGAAGATCGCGCACAACGCCATGTTCGGCGCCGGACAGGACATCATCACCCGCCTGCTCGACGAATCGATGGTCAACTGCTACCACTGTTCGGTCAACCCTGGATTCGACGGCATCAATCCTGAACCGATCCCGCAGTATATCGGCGATTTCGTCGAATTCTTCAATGAGGTCAAGACCGACGTCGGCATCATCAACGATGGAGACGCCGACCGCATAGGAATGCTCGACGAGCATGGAGAGTTCGTCGATTCGCACAAAATGTTCGCCATCATCCTGAAATACCTCGTAGAGCAGAAGGGCCAGAGGGGCGAGGTCGCAAAAACCTTCGCACTGACCGACGTCATCGACAGGATCTGCAAAAAGCACGACCTGAAGATGCACCTGCTGCCGGTCGGCTTCAAGTATGTCAGCCGCCTGATGACCACCAACGACATCCTGATCGGTGGAGAAGAGTCCGGTGGCATAGGCATCACCTCGTTCCTGCCCGAACGCGACGGAGTCTATATCGGACTGCTCCTCCTCGAAATCATGTCCCGGCGGCAGAAAACGCTCTCGGAGCTGGTCGGAGAACTGTTCGAAGAGTTCGGGTTCTTCTGCTACAACCGCCTCGACCTTCATGTATCCGAAGAAAAAAAGCAGGCGATCATCTCGGCGGCTTCCGGCGGAAAGCTCTCATCCATCGCCGGATATGCCGTCAGGGAGTTCAACGCCCTCGATGGCTTCAAGTACCACTTCGAAGGCGGCTGGCTGCTCATCAGGCCATCCGGCACAGAACCTGTGCTGCGAATCTATTGCGAGGCAGACGACCGCGAAAAGGTGGAGAAGGTGCTTAACTTCGCATCGAAACTCGGCTGATCGGTTCCGGGCGAAAAAAAAGGCAGGAACCTTTCCCGGAAAAGCCGCAAGGATTGGCGACATTCGTCGTCGAATCCGTACGTATCCATAAAGGCCGGCAACGGCCGGACGTTTGGAAGCATGGGCCTGGACGCAGGCCCGCTCATGTTAAATGACGATCATTGGAGCAGCAGGACATCATATCAAAAGACCTTTTCTTCAGCGGACTTGTCGCGGAGCATCAGGACATGGTCGTAAACACCTGCTATCGGTTCGTCTTCAACCACGAGGATGCCGAGGATCTCGCCCAGGAGGTGTTCATCGAGGTGCACCGCTCACTCGACCGGTTCCGTGAAGAGTCGAAACTCTCCACATGGATTTACCGGATCGCGGTCACCAAGTCTCTCGACCACCTGAGGCGCCTTAAACGGAAAAAGCGCTTCAGCTCACTCAAGAGGATCATCGGCGTGGACGACCCCGCCGATTCGATCCCGGCCCCGGCCCGGGACAACCCGGCCGACGCGCTTTCCGACAAAGAGCGGGTAGCGGTGCTGCGAGATGCCCTCGACGCACTGCCCGACAACCAGAAAACGGCGTTTTTGCTGAGCAAGCAGGACGGTTACAGCAACCAGGAGATCGCCGACATTCTCCAGACGACGGTTCCTGCCGTCGAATCACTGGTACACCGGGCGAAAAAAAACCTTCAGTCCCGTCTGCAGCGATACTACGAATCGGATCGTTGAACAAGAAAAACAACACAAGCTTTGCCGGGCATTGACGTCCTAATAGCATGAAACCGGATACCGAAATGAACAGAAGCAAGGAACAGAGAGACGCCGAGGTCATGAAAACCATGAGCATCCTTGACGACATGCCAGGGATCAAGGCGCACCACCTTTTCAGGGCGCATCTCCTGCAGCGCATCGAGGCCGCGGAGCGACCCCGTGCAGTTGCCGGAGGATTCAACCCGAGGCTGGCATTCTTTGGCCTGCTGCTTGCCGTGAACGTGGGCATGGGCATGCTTATGTTCACGCATCAGGAGCCTCAGACGATGGCGGCGCATTCCGGAGATACGGCCGACGCCATCAGCGAAGACTATGGCGGACCGGCGCTCTCCTATTACGATCAGCAGGCGCCGGAACCCCAGAACAACGAATAAACGAAAACGGAGTTCCAATAAATCATGAAAGTCATCACGACATCGGCCCTGACGGCCGCAATACTCTTCGCAGGCAGCCCGGCAGCCATGGCGGCCAGGAATTTCAGCGACATGACCAACGGAGAACTGGCCGCGCTGAGAGGCTCGATGCCGAAAGAATCCGACGAAACCAGGGAGTCATTCAGGAAAGAGTGGCAGAAACGGGTGACCGCCATGACGCCCGCCGAGCGGGAAACATTCGCAAAACCTGCCGGGGACAGCCAGTCCAAGAATTTAAACGACAACGATTCCGACTGCCAGTAAGCGGGCCGGACAGTGAACCACGATGCATCTGACGACCAATTCTTTTAACGACGAGCAATGGATTTCCTTACATCAAAACGCTTCGTAACGACGGCCCTGGTCCTCATGGCCATCCTTAACGTCACCTTGCTGGGCGTGCTCTGGTGGCAGAACATATTCTCGAAGAATTTCCATTCCCTCGAGGTCAGGGAATCTTACACCAGGAGCATCTCTCCTGACCCCGATGATGGCTTCAGCCCTGCACAGAAAGTACAGTTCCGGACCCTCCGGCGCGAACATTTCCGGAAAAGCATGCCTGAAATCAGGAAGATCGTAGTCCTCAAGCAGCAACTGATCGACGAAGCGGTAAAAACCAGCCCCGATACGGCCAGGATCGCCCTGATCGCTGATCAGATCGGCAGGCAGCAGGCAACGCTTGACAGGGGGCTCGCCATGCATTTCCACCAGCTGTCGAACCTCTGCACTCCGGCGCAGCGCGACTCGCTCAAGGCTTTCCTCGGGAAGGTTTACACCCGAAGGTACGAGCATGGCTCGCGATGGACGAGGGAGATACGGCCGGCGGACGGTCCCGGCCCTGGACGCCAGCAGCCTCCGCCCTACCGGCAGATGCCATGACCGGGCAGACCCAGGCGCCCAACTATCGCCGGGTCAACCGGCCGTACAGGTCGGGACGCCTGTCGAGGAATATGTCGTTGCGTTCGTTGAAGCGCTTGTCCCTTGACTGAGACGGGTCGATTTCCGCGACAAGCACGGCGTCTCCCGACGCGGCAGCCTGCAGAACCGGCTCGCCCCAAGGATCGTAGAGGGCAGAGTGCCCCCTGAAAACCAGGGTTTCGCCCCCTTTCGCTTCACTACCAGCACGGTTGGCCACGGCCACGAACACCTTGTTTTCGATAGCTCGCGCCGGCATGACCTTCATCCATGCATCGGTCACCAGGTTCGACGGACAGGCGATGATATCCGCACCGTCAAGTGCAAGGCACCTGGAAGCCTCGGGGAACCGCCAGTCGTAACAGAGCATGACGCCCACGGAAACATCGAGCCGGTCGTCCCTGAAGACCGGAAAACCGGTATCCCCGGGTTCGAACACCATGGACTCCTTGTAGAAGAGGTGGGACTTGCGGTAAACCAGCGGCTCGCTGCCATCGGGCCGGAAGACGAACACCGAGTTGTAGAGGGAACCCCCTGCCGATTCAGCCATGCCGGCCACGATCGTCGCCTGCTTCGACACTGCCGCATCGCGGAACACCTTCGAGGCTTCGCCGTCCGGCCTTTCGGCCAATGGCGAAAGCTCATCGCGGGTGGTGAAGAAGTAACCCGTCGTGCACAACTCCGGAAGCACGATGAGATCGGCATCCACCGGTTCGAGAAGGGAGGAGATCGCCCGCAGGTTCGACGACTTGCAGCCATGGACGGGCGTGAACTGCACCAGCGCCACGCGAATCATGGCGTACCGGACCCGCCCCTGCCCGATGGACGGAATTTCGTCATCACGCGGCGGCTGACCAGGACGGCCTCGGTGCGGAAGATGAGCGTGCCGAAGCCAAGATAGAGCAGCACGATCATAAGTTTCGCGATAAGGGCGATCCATCCCGCGACGCCGTAAGCGGCAAGGAACCGGAGCAGGTCGTCATGCCATATGGCAAACAAGAGGCCCGCGCCGAGCAGCAGCGCAAGACGCCCCCAATCATAACGCACCGGATAGAGGCGAACGGAGTACCACCCCATGCAGAGGCACATGACGGCCGTACCGGCAAGGATGGCCATGGCCGCACCGTCCATGCCGCTGACAGGGATCAGGAGCCAGCAGAAAATCGAGGTCACGGCAGCACCGGCGAAGGTCACCACCGGGAGGTAGCGCGTGTTGCCGGTGATCAGGAGACCGGCGGAGAGGTTGGTCGACATCATGTCGAACACATAGCTGAAAAAGATCCAGGGGAGGATGGTGAGGCCCATCCAGTACCTGGGAGGCAACAAGTAAAGGCGCCCTCCATAATGGTAACGGACCAGGTCAGGAACGAAGAAGGTGCACGCCACAGCCAGCACGATGACCGCGATGCTTGAAAGGTTCATCACCTGCCTGAAGAGCTGCTTCGCATCGGGATCTTCGGCATGCTGGAGGAAAAAGGGCTGCCAGGCGAACCTGAATATCTGGATGAACATCTGCAATGCGACGCCAAAAGCGGCGACACGGCCATAGATGCCGACGATATCCGAAGGCTGGAAACCACTTCCGTAAAGCCGTTCGATGTCCGGCTGCGGAATCCTGATGAGCAGGTTCCTGTCGATCAGGTGGATCAGGAGACCGGCCAGCCCGGTCGGGACATAGGGAAGGCCAATGCGCAGCAGCTCCCTGTACATATCGATCGAAAAGAATGGCTTCAGGTTCCTGAGCACCGGCAGGACGAACAGCAGGCTGACCAGGGAACCGAACGCCTCGCCGATGAATACGCCGGAGAGGCCCGCCCTGAACACCAGGATGAGCAGAAACGTGCTGACAACGCCGCCGACAACGCCCATGACCTTCGCCAGGGCAAAAGGTATGGCCTTGCGCTTCAGCCGAAGTTCGGCGAACGGCACAACCAGCAAGGTGTCAAACCAGAGAATCATGGCGGCAAAGCGAATGAAGGTGCCAGACTCGGGCGCGAGTCCGATGGCAACGGCCAGGGCCGGTGCGAAGAGCACCATCAGCAGGGAGAAGAGGGTCGAGGTCACCAGGAGACTGATGAAGGCCGTCGAGAAATAGGGTCGTTCGTCCCGATTGTTCCTGATGGCATCAGAGGCAACCTTGAGATAAGAGGTTTCCAGCCCGTAGCAAAACAGCACGTTGGCCAGTGCGATGTTGGCGTACACAATCGCCTGGATGCCGTTGTCGAAGGTCGAGAGCTTGTTGGCGTAAAGCGGAACGAGGATGTAGTTCAGGCTCCGGGCGAGTATGGTGCTCGCCCCGTAGATAACCGTATCCTTGGCAAGAAGCTTGAGTTTGGAGAACATCCCTCGGTTGGTTCCGTCGATAGGGTTAACTGTTGCCCTTCGGAGTCGACGAGCCGTTGGTCACCTGTTCGGCGTTGCTCTCCTTCTGCCTCTTCACCGCCTCGTAATCGACCTGGAACTTGCCATCCTTCTGGATCACGGGAATCTTCGAAATTACCTCGCGCAGATGCTGCTGGGCCTCCGCCTGCTGCTGCTTGAGCTTCTCCAGCTCATCGCCGCTCAATCCGACCGGATTGTCCTTGTCGATCAGGGTATCATGCAGGGATTCAATCTGCAGGTTCTGCTCCACCTTCATGTGGTTGACGAACCTCGAAAGGAAAAACATGAGCAGAAAAAAGACCGACAATGCGAAACCGAGAATATAGATCCAACTCATAGCACACTCGTTAGGATTGGCATAACCCGTTCATGATTCCTGACAAACACCCTCCGCGACAGCTCGCCGAAACAACGGTGGAACCGCAGCGACACACATACGACCCGTGGCGACGGGGTTGTCACGTCATGGAAAATAACGGGATTTTTTATGATTTTAGCGGATATTGGATTAAAAAACATATTCTTTCTTTTTTCTCAACGCAGTACAGGAGTTATGACGGAAGAACGCACACCTACCGTTTCGGAAGGAAGGAACATCCTCATGCAGGAGGCCGATGCGATTCGCAGGATGGCCGACCGGCTCGACGACAGCTTCGCCGATGCCGTCGAACTCCTCCTCGAATGCAAGGGCAAGATCATCATCGCCGGCATGGGCAAATCCGGCATCGTCGGACAGAAGATCGCCGCGACACTCTCATCCACAGGCACCACGGCGATATTCCTCCATCCGGCCGAGGCCGCACATGGGGATCTGGGAGTCGTAGCGCAGCACGATGTGGTCATCTGCCTATCGAAAAGCGGGATGACCGAAGAGCTCAACTTCATCATCCCTGCGCTCAGGCAACGCGAGGTATCGATCATCGCCTTCACGGGCAACCAGAGATCCTTCCTGGCCCGCAATGCCGACGTCGTGCTCGATGTGGGCGTCGAGCAGGAGGCCTGCCCGTACGACCTTGCCCCGACGACCTCCACCACGGCCATGCTCGCCATGGGTGACGCCCTGGCCATGTGCCTGATGAAAAAGAAGAACTTCACCGATCTCGAGTTCGCGCTCACCCACCCCAAAGGCTCCCTCGGCCGGCAGCTGACCATGAAGGTTGAGGATCTCATGGCCCGCGACGAGTCGCTCCCTCTGGTCAACGAAGAGTCTCCGGTGGCCGACCTTATCCTCGAAATGACCTCGAAGCGATACGGGGTCAGCGGGGTTATCGACCGTGACGGGCGACTGACGGGAATTTTCACGGATGGCGACCTGAGGCGCCTGGTGCAGGGAGGCGGGAATTTCCTCGGCAAGAGTGCCCGGGAGGTCATGACGGCCAATCCGAAAACCGTCTCGGCCGACCTCCTGGCCAAGCACTGCCTCGAAATCCTGGAAACCTACCGGATCACCCAGCTCCTGGTCTGCGATCCGGACCACCGGCCGGTCGGGTTGATACATATCCACGACCTGGTGACGTTAATGTAAGATCAAGGTCAGGGACTGCAAGGACTGCAGGGACAGCAGGGTTAAGAGTCCTGCTTCCACCTATTCACCCTTGTGTCCTTGACGTCCCTGCTGTCCTTGCAGTCCTTTTCCTGAAACAAAAAGAGCGCCCGATGGCGCTCTTTTTGTTGATTGTAATAAAACCTCATGCTCTACCGAGTGCCTTCAGCATGGTCGATCCCATGTCGGCGGGGTTCTCGACCATATGGATGCCCGCGGCCTCCATGGCCCTGATCTTCTCTTCCGCCGTACCCTTGCCGCCGGAAACGATGGCGCCGGCATGACCCATCCTTCTGCCGGGAGGCGCCGTACGTCCGGCGATGAACCCGACGACCGGCTTCTTGAAATATTTCTTGATGTATTCGGCGGCCTCCTCTTCAGCATTGCCTCCGATCTCACCGATCATGATCAGCCCTTCGGTCTCGTCATCCTTGGCGAACATCTTGACCGCGTCGATGAAGCGGGTTCCGATGATCGGATCGCCGCCGATGCCAATGCAGGTGGACTGGCCGAGCCCGACATGGGTAAGCTGGTGCACGGCCTCATAGGTCAGGGTGCCGCTGCGGGACACGACGCCGATGGTGCCTTTTTTGTGGATGAATCCGGGCATGATGCCGATCTTGGCTTCACCGGGGGTAATGACTCCGGGGCAGTTGGGTCCGATGAGCACGGCGCCCTTCTCCTTGACGAAGCTGTAGGCCTTCATCATGTCGTTCACCGGGATTCCCTCGGTGATGCAGATGATCACCTTGAGCCCGGCATCTGCCGCCTCCATGATGGCATCGGCAGCGAACGGAGCCGGGACGAAAATGACTGAGGTGTTTGCCTCGGCCTTCTCTACGGCATCCCTGACCGTGTTGAACACCGGCACCGGACGGCAGAACGTGTCCTTCTCGTTTCCGGTATAAAGTATCCCGCCCTTGCCGGGGGTTACGCCGGCAACCACATTGGTGCCGTATTCGAGGATCTGGGAAGTATGGAAGGTTCCCTCACCGCCGGTAATTCCCTGGACGACCAGGCGGGTATCCTTATTTACCAGTACGCTCATAAACCGTTATCCTGTTTGATGATTGAAAATATGCCGTCAATTCGACGGGACTTCCTGACAAAGAGACTGGAGTTGACTTGCGATACCGAGCATCTTGCCCTCTTCGAAGAAATTGCAGATCAGGTGCACGCCGACCGGCAGCCCGAGGCTGTCGAAACCGACCGGCACGCTGACGGCAGGCATGCCGACGATGCTGGCCGGCACGGTGAACACATCGGCAAGGTACATCTCAAGCGGATTGTCCATCTTGTCGCCGATGCCGAAAGGAGGAAACGGCGAAGTGGGCCCGGCAATGACATCGACTTTTTCGAGGGCCTCGCGGTAGCGGTCCTGGAACACCCGCCTCACCTGCTGGGCCTTCTTGTAATAGGTATCGTAATAGCCTGCCGAAAGCACATAGGTGCCAAGCATGATCCTCCTCTTGACTTCAGCGCCGAAGCCTTCGGTCCTGGAGTTCACGTACATGCTCGAAAGATTCTCCGAAGAGGGGGATCGGTAACCGTATCGCGCGCCATCGAAGCGTGCGAGATTCGAAGAGGCCTCTGCCGTCACGAGTATGTAATAGGCGGCGATGGCATAGTCGCTCTCGGGAAGTTCGATCTCAACCAGTTCGGCCCCGGCATCCTCGAGCCTCTTCAGGCCGGCCTTGACCACGGCCGCCACGTCCGCATTAAGGTCCTTCGGGAAAAATGCCGAAGGCAGTCCGATCCTCAGCCCTTTCAGCGAGCACTGCCCCATGACGGCCTGGTAATCATCGACCGCGTGGCGCGAAGAGGTCGCGTCCCTTTCGTCCTTGCCGGCCATGACTTCGAGCACGATCGCCGCGTCGTCGCAGTTGGCGGCAAGGATGCCGATCTGGTCGAACGATGAGGCGAAAGCCACGAGCCCGTAACGGGAGATGCGCCCGTAGGTAGGTTTCAGGCCCACGATGTTGCAGAAGCCGGCCGGCTGGCGCACCGAACCGCCGGTATCGGAACCGAGGGCGACCATGGCCAGGTCGTTGGCAACCGCAGCCGCGGAGCCGCCGGAGCTTCCGCCCGGCACGCGACTCTTGTCGAAGGGGTTGGGCACGGGTCCCAACGCCGAATTTTCGTTCGAGCTGCCCATGGCGAACTCGTCCATGTTGGTCCGGCCGACGAACACGGCATCTTCTGAGCTCAGCCTTATGACAGCCGTGGCGTCATAAGGGCTTTCATAGCCGTCCAGAATCCTGGAGGCGCAGGTCAGTGGGGCGCCAACCATGGCGATATTGTCCTTGATGGCGATCGGCATGCCGAAGAGCTTTCCGGGAGCTTCGCCCCGATCGAGCTTGGCGTCAAGTTCCCTGGCCCGCCGGAGGGCCGCGTCATGAAAAACAGCGGTAAAAATATTATCATCACGATGAGAATCGATACGCTGTAAATAGGCTGCGATCACCTGTTCGCAGCTAAGCTCACGCGAGACCAGCCTGGACCGGAGGTCCTGATAACCACTAAACTGCACGTCTTTTCTGGATGGATGTTTTGAATTGAAAAACCTGCTGCATGATGCGCCGGCTGACTGTTCCTTTCTGGTATCGGATGCTGCCGGCAAAAGGCTTATGCGACCGGCAGTCATGAGGTTTGTATAATACTAAATTACTGTCTATAATTCAATTTGACAGAAAATCGGGACGCCAGCCTGCCGGGATCTTTTCAGCCAGCGTATGACCACGATATGACAACGTTCGAAGACACGAAGTTCAACTCATGGACCACTCTTTTTCCTTCATGCCCTACTGGTTCAAGTCCAAGGTTAATCCTGATGACGTCAGAATCCAGGATGAACTGAAATCATCATGCGAACTCCCCCGCCACGTAGGAATCATCATGGACGGCAACGGTCGATGGGCGAGGCTCAAGGGGAAATCCCGCGTCGAGGGACATGTGGCCGGCGTAGAGTCGGTACGTGATATCGTCGAAGCCAGCAGGCAACTCGGCATATCCTGCCTGACCCTGTTCACCTTTTCAATCGAAAACTGGAAACGGCCCGAGAACGAGATCTCTGCCCTGATGCGCCTCCTCATCAAGGTGCTGAAAAGGGAGACCAGACAGCTGCATGACAACAATATCCGCCTGCATGTCATCGGCGACCTGAACATGGTATCCGACGAGGTCCGTGCAACCCTCACCGAGACCATGGAGCTGACCAAGAACAACAGCGCCATGATGCTGAACATAGCGCTGAGCTACAGCGGGAAATGGGACATCCTGCAGGCATGCAGGAGCATTGCGCAAAAGGCCATGTCGGGTGAGATCGACCCGAATGTTATCGACGAGGACCTCATCAACTCGTTCCTCGCCACAGCGGAGATCCCCGATCCGGAGCTTCTGATCAGAACCAGCGGCGAATTCCGCATCAGCAATTTCATGCTCTGGCAGAGCGCCTACTCGGAAATTTATTTCACCAACACCTACTGGCCCGATTTCCGTCGCACCCAGCTTTACGAAGCCCTCAGGGAGTTCCAGAACCGCGAAAGGCGTTTCGGCCAGACAAGCGAGCAACTCGACACCAAATCATTCAAAAGACAGGCTTAATTTTAAAGAATCACTCTGCCCTTTCATGAAAAAAACACCTTATACCCCCACGGGTAAGGCTTCGGGACTTCTGATACTCCTGGTGCTGCTCAATGGGACAACAGCCGGCGCCGCAGCTAAAACCGGAGCAGGAAACCGCCACATGGTCAAGGGGCCGGTCTCCTCCGGCAAAACGGCTGCTTCCGTCCAGCCCCCCGCCAATGAAGGCCGGACGTGGGTCGTTCGAGAAATCTCATTTTCCGGGCTGAAGAGCCTCAAGGAGAGCGACCTGCTTAAAAGCCTCCCGATAAAGTCATCCGACAAAATCACCGTGCCGGGCCCAGAGTTGCCAGGGACTCTTCAATATCTCTGGAACCTCCAGTATTTCAGCGACATCAAGGTTGAAAAAACCGAGCTCGGCAACGGCGCCGTCAGCCTGAAATTCATCGTCACCGAACTTCCCGTCCTCGATGAGTTCGATTTCGAGGGAAACCGCAAGTTCGACACCAAAGAGCTCCGCAAAACCGCCTCGCTGAAGACAGGCCACAGGGTTTCCGGCCAGGACCTCCTGAATGCCGTAACCAGGATCGAGAAGCATTACGCTGAAAAAGGCTTTCTCTCGGCCGGCGCGGAATACAAGCTGACCGACATCGGTGAGAACAAAGTCAAGGCGCACTTCACGATCCACGAAGGCTCGAAGGTCGTCATCGAAAAAATCCGCTTCCATGGCAACAAGGCCTTCAAGGAGAGCAAGCTCAGGAGCGAATTCAAGGAGACCTCACAGAACTCCTGGTGGAGGAAAATCTTCGGACAGCCGAAGCTCAACAACGACAAGTTTACCGAAGACAAGAACCTCCTGGTCGAGTTCTATCGCAACAATGGTTACCGCGACGCCCGTGTCCTGCGTGATTCGATTTCATACACTCCGGACAAGAAAGGCATGTTCCTCGACATCTTCGTGGACGAAGGGCCCAAATACACCATACGGAACATCGTCTGGCTCGGCAACACCAAGGAGTTCGCCACGACGGAGAACCTCAACACCACCTTTGCAATCAGGAAAGGCGACATCTACAACGCAAAAAAGATCAACGAGCGCCTCAACTTCTCGCAGGACCACTCCGATGTGAGCTCGATCTATCTCGATCGCGGCTACCTCTCTTTCAGGGCCAAAATTGAAGAGCAGGTCGTGCAGCCGAACCAGGTGGACCTTATCGTTACCCTGACCGAAGGGGAACCCTACACGTTCACCAACATCAATATCAAGGGCAACACCAAGACCAAAGACCACGTCATCAGGCGTGAACTCTACACCCTTCCAGGCGAGACCTTCAGCAGGAAAAACGTAGTACGAAGCATTCGCGAACTTTCCATGCTGAACTATTTCGACCCCGAAGCGATCACTCCGGACATCCAGCCCGACCCCGAGAACAACACCGTCGACCTGACCTACAACGTTTCCGAGAAACAGACCGATACCTTCAACGCTTCGGTCGGCTACAGCGGATCGACCGGAATGACTGGCGCCCTCGGCCTGACATTCAACAATTTTTCCCTGGGCGACATTTTCAATTCTGAAGCCTACAAGCCACTGCCGCACGGCGACGGGCAGAAGCTTGGCTTCCAGTGGCAGTTCGGCAGTTACAACTATCGGACCCTTTCGATGTCGATCAGCGACCCCTGGGCATTCGGGACCCCGACTTCCGTCGGCTTCACGGTATTCAAGACCCACACGAGCTATGACTATACGAACAATGACGTCATCGATCCCAAGCAGATCGACCAGTACGGCGCGAACCTGAGCATCGGCCGCAGGCTCACCTGGCCGGACGACTATTTCGCGATCAGCTGGAAGGTACAGTACCTGCACACCAAGGGCGGCTTCGTAAGCTTCATCGAGGAATCAGGGGCCCCGGACAAAGCCGATGAGTACTCCATCACCCAGACGATCTCGAGGAACAGCATCGACAACCCCATCTACCCGAGGAACGGCAGCAAGAATGTCCTGACGGCACAGCTCACCGGCGGACCGCTTCCCGGCTCGATCAACTTTTACAAAATCACCGCGAACTCCAGCTGGTACATGCCGCTGAGAAAAAACCTGGTTCTCAACGTGTCGACCCAGCACGGCTACCTCTCGCCGTTCAACAAGAAAGACTACATCCCGTACACGGACTACTTCTACATGGGCGGCAGCGGCATGTCGACCCTGCCGACCGTACCGCTTCGAGGATATCCCGACCGCAGCCTCGGAAATCTGTTCGCAAACGAATCGAACCTTTACGGAGGCAAGGTCTATTCGAAATTCACGAGCGAAATCCGATTCCCGCTATCGCTCTCCCCATCGGCCAGCATCTACGCGCTGACTTTCGCCGAAGCCGGCGGCCTCTGGGAAAGCGCATCCTCGGTCCGCTATTCCGACCTGAAAAAATCGGCCGGCGTCGGCATCAGGCTCTTCCTGCCCATCATCGGCCAGATCGGCATCGATTACGGTTACGGTTTCGACCCGGTCCTTTCGGAACCGACCAAGAAAAAACAGGGATGGAACTTCCTGTTCTCATTCGGCCAATCGCTCGACTGAGCAACCGGTCAACTCTGAAAAAACCTGGAGATCGCCTCTCCAGGTTTTTTTTGGCCACGAACTGCATTCATGTTTCATGGCGCATTAAAAACAGAGAAAGCTTTGTTTGCATTATCTGTTTCCATAGCCTATTTTTATATTTGTTACTTAACGAAGTATACCAATCATCCCAAAAGTGATCAGTTAACCAATCTGGAGGACACCATGAAAAAACGTTTCTCACTGCTGGCAGCAATCCTGGCCGCAGGAACACTTTCTACACCGGCAATGGCCGCCGACCACTATGTGAGTGGCGCCATCGGCATCTCCTGGCTTAACGACGTACCGGCCCTTGGCTCGAAATTCCTGATGAACAGCGGAATCACCGGAACTGCCGCCGTAGGCTGCGATTACAAAGGCTACAGGTTCGAGGGAGAAGCGGGCTATCAGGACAGCAGCATCAAAACCCTGGCTGGTGCAAACTATGACGGCAACGTGTCGGTATATTCGCTGATGGCCAACGGCTATTATGACATTAATGCAGGCGGGGTCAAGCCCTTCATCATGGGTGGCGTTGGCATCGCCCAGGCCGGCTTCAACAATATCAAACCATCCGGCATTCCAGCTGCGACCTGGTCTTCGACTGAGACAACGCTTGCCTATCAGGCTGGAGTCGGTCTGGCCGTACCTATCGGCAACGGCCTGAATCTGGACGCCAAGTACCGTTACTTCTCGACAACGAACTTCTCTGCACCGGTAACCGGATTCAACAACAACACGCACGTCAGCAGCAACAGCCTGCTCGTCGGTCTGCGCATGAACTTCTGAATCAGCGGATAACTGAAACAGAAAAGGAGGCCTCAGGCCTCCTTTTTTATTGCTGCTTCAAGCTCATATCATGTATGTGGCCCTTCGTTACCCGGCTTGTTCATGCGGGAGAGTTCGTCCCTCAACCTTGCCGCCTCCTCGTAATCTTCGCGATTGATCGCATCCTCAAGCTTCCGGTTCAGCTCCTCGACAAGCGTCTCATCGCTCGTGATCTCGGCAACAGGTTTTTCGACAAGTTCCTCCTCCTCTTCAGGCGCAGCTTCGCCCTCCTTGGTCTGCTCTTCGACTATTCCCGCCTCGTTCATGATCTCTTCGGAAACGAAAATCGGCGCATTGAACCTCACGGCAATGGCAATGGCATCGCTTGGCCGGGCATCTATCTCGTGCACCTCCCCACCCATCTCACAGATGACCTTGGCATAGAAGGTCTCGTTGTGCAGTTCATCGATGAAAACCTCTTTCACGTGAAGGCTGAACGCATCGGCAATATGCTTGAACAGGTCGTGGGTAAAGGGACGTGGAGGCTTGATATTCTCCAGCTTGAGGGCTATGGCCTGCGCCTCAAAACCTCCGATGATGATGGGAAGTTTGCGTTTGCCTTCGACTTCATAGAGAATGAGCGCATAGGCACCGTTGGTATGCGGGCTTGTCGAAAGCCCGAGGATATCCACCTGAAGTTTATCCATGATTCGGGAATATTAGTCGTTGCTTCGGGATCATAAACATCCCGTAACTCTTAAACCATAAAGTACCGCTAAACATTTCGTCCTCAAAAAATCCCGTCCAGCCCCATGCATATCTTTTTTCCGGGACCAGCAGGAACCGGACAACAAAAAAGCCGCATGCTGCGGCTTCTTTGCTTCTTCGATGTGCCCGAGAGGAGATTCGAACTCCTACACCTAACGGCGCCACCCCCTCAAGATGGTGTGTCTACCAATTCCACCACTCGGGCATCGATGTAAATAAATTCAAGAGAACAAACGGTAAAACCAGTGAGAATAGAAGGACTCGAACCTTCGACCCTCTGCTTAAAAGGCAGATGCTCTAACCAACTGAGCTATATTCTCAACCAAGCTTACAGGCGTCTTTTCAGATGCTTACTTGTTCTGGTACCTCAAACGCTTCTTGTGCCTGTTCTTACGGCGCATTTTCTTGCGTTTGTGCACGGCCATTTTATGGCGTTTTCTTTTTTTTCCGCAGGGCATGGATATTAGGTCTTTCCTCTGTTTTTAAAGGCAAATAATATAGGGACTTTGGTCCATAGTCGCAACTAAAAAATCATCAAACAGAATTTTTCCGCAAGTACTCGATGTCAAGCGTTCATGTACTTGAAGAACTCCTTATTGTCCTTCGTCTCGACGATCTTCTCGCGCATGAACTCCATGCACTCGATCGGGTTCTTGTCGCCGAGATACTTACGGAGCAGCCAGGTACGTGAAAGCTCCTCTCTGGTGAACAACAGCTCCTCCTTGCGGGTTCCGGACCGAAGGATATCGATGGCCGGGAAGATGCGCCGTTCGGAGAGGCGCCTGTCGAGGCAGAGCTCCATATTGCCGGTTCCCTTGAACTCCTCGAAGATGACGTCATCCATGCGCGAACCGGTATCGACGAGCGCCGTGGCGATAATCGTCAGGCTGCCACCCTCCTCGATGTTTCGGGCCGCACCGAAGAAGCGCTTGGGCTTGGTCAGCGCATTGGCGTCGATACCGCCCGACAGGATCTTGCCGGAGTGGGGAATGATCGTGTTGTGCGCACGAGCCAGGCGGGTGATCGAATCGAGCAGGATCACGACATCCCGGCCGACCTCGACCATACGCTTGGCCTTCTCGAGCACCATGTCGGCAACCTGCACATGGCGTTCGGGATCCTCGTCGAAGGTAGAGCTGACCACCTCGGCATCAACGCTGCGGGCCATGTCGGTCACCTCTTCCGGACGCTCGTCGATCAGCAGAACAATCAGGTAGACTTCCGGGTGGTTCTTGATGATGGCGTTGGCGATCATCTGCAGCAGGATGGTCTTACCGGTTTTCGGCTGGGCAACGATGAGTCCGCGCTGGCCCTTGCCGATCGGCGTGAAGATGTCCATGATGCGGCCGGAATATTCGTTCTGCCGGGTCTCGAGCTTCAGTCGCTCGTCCGGGAACAGCGGCGTGAGGTTCTCGAAATAGGCGCGATCCCTGGTGATTTCGGGATCCTTGTCATTAATCGTATTGATCTTGAGCAGTGCGAAAAAGCGCTCACCCTCCTTCGGCGCCCTGACCTGACCTGAAACGGTGTCGCCGGTGCGCATGTTGAACCGTTTGATCTGCGAGGGGGAAACATAGATATCGTCCGGGGAGGAGAGGTAGTTGTAGTTCGAGGAGCGAAGGAAACCGTAACCTTCGGGGATGACCTGCAGGACGCCGGTATTGACCATCACCTGCCCACTCTCCGAATCGGCATTCTTCATGGACTGCGCCTCGATGATCTTGTAGATCAGCTCCTCCTTGCGGAAACCGGCCGTAGTCACGCCGAGCTCCTTGGCCATAGCGTTCAGTTCATGAACCTTTCTCTTCTGGAGCATATTGATGTCCAGGCCTTTTGCTACCGAAGTGTTCGACATTATGGATTCTTTCAACGCTTAGTTGTTAAATATGCAGGAAAAGCAAAGCACCGACGGTGCGTGTCGCAGGAAAACTCACGTGATCATGGCCGATGACAGCCGGATACTATGGAAAATACCTGCATGGTTTGGAAAACGACATGAAAGCCAGATAAAGAAGCTGAATGAGGAAGACGGTGATATTAACCGGGATCAACAGAACAGTAACCTTGAATGGCTCTGACACTGATTTAATAGGAGAATTTCAGAGAAGTAGGATAAAATATAAAATTTTTCAGATAAAAGCACCACTCATCTATAACCGGACTCTCGGGCTTCCCCGCGCCAGCGGCCGGCCGCAACCAACTCGCCGACAAGAAAAAACGAACCTGTCACCAGGATCATGTCCTCTTCCCCGGCCCGTGAACAAAGCAGGTCAAGCCCCTCGGATGCCGTTCTGCATACCTGCACCTCCGCCACCCCGTTCTGCAGGCAGAGTTCGGCGAGAGCTTCGGCAGGCAGGTTTCGCTCGGTCGGGAGATCAACCGTGACGACCATGCGGGCAAGCCCACAAACAGGTCGGACTATACCCGCAGCATCCTTGTCGGCAGCAACCCCGATCAATACGAAAAGATCGCGGAAGGCTCCCCGTATCTCCCGCAACGCCTGAAGGCTCTTCTCCATGCCATCGGGATTATGTGACACGTCGAGCATTACGGATGGCCGTGTCGAAATCTGCTCGAGCCGGGCCCGGTATCCCGAGGCCGACAGGCGTGACAGTCCGGTCTCGATGTCACTCCAGCCAATCCCCTCCGACCGGGCCGCCATGACGGCAAGCGTCACGTTCGAGGCATGGAAAGAACCTGTCAGCGGCGCCGTCAGGTTCCGATGCTCACCGGACGCGAGCGAGACCTCGAGTTCGAGACGCCCCGGCTGCACATCGATCACCCTGAACGCAGCCTCACGCCCGGAGATGGAGAGTTGCGCTCCGCAACGGTCGGCAGCCACGCGGATTGCGTCCAGCCCATCCCCTTCGTCAACTGCCGTAAAAACCCTGGATCCGTTCTTGACGATAGCCGCCTTTTCAGCCGCGATCTCCCTGATGCTCTCCCCGAGCCAGGCCGTATGGTCGAACCCGATCGAAGGAATGATGACGATGTCGCCCCGGACGACGTTTGTCGCATCGAGACGTCCACCCATGCCGGTTTCAATCACGGAAACCTCGACCCCCTCTTCGGCGAAGTAAGCAAACGCCATGGCGGTGGTCACCTCGAAAAAGGTCGCCCCGAGTGCATCTACCCTGCTCTTGAGGCGGCTGCAGTATTCGGCGATCTTCTCTTTGGGGATTTGACGACCGTCGATGCGGATTCTTTCGGTGAAATCGACAAGATGCGGGGAGGTGAAAAGACCGGTCTTCCGACCGGCAGCAGTAAAGATCGATGCCGTACAGGCGGCCACGGTTCCCTTCCCGTTGGTGCCGGCGATGTGCACGGTCCTGCCGAGCCGTTTTTCGGGATGGCCGAGCTCCCGCAGCAGTTCGTAAATCCGGTCAAGTCCGGGCCTGATGCCGAAGCGATGAAGGGGGTAGAGAAAATCGATGGCTTCCTGGTACTCCACGGCGACCTCAGGGGTTGTTGCGAATGGCGGCAAGGGATGATCTCACGACATCCTCGACCGACAGGCCGGGAGCGTCGTCGAGCACGCCGGAAACGGCTTTCTGGGCAACGGCTCTTGAAAAGCCTAGGGTCATGAGCGCCGCGACCGCATCCTCGGTCAGCTGCATGTCGCGGCCGCCGGATTGCGCCTGCCCCAAAATCTCAGGCTGTATCTTCAGGATCTTGTCCCTCAATTCGAGAATGATGCGGGCGGCGGTTTTCTTCCCGACACCGCTGATGCCGTAGAGGGTTTCCGGCCGGTTGGAAACGATCGCTTCCTGGATCTGCCCAACCTTCAGCCCGGAAAGCACGGCGATGGCAAGTTTCGGCCCCACGCCGGAAATGGACAGCAGCAGCCTGAACAGCTGCAACTCCTCCAGGTCAAGGAATCCGAACAGCAAGTGGGCATCCTCGCGAACCTGGTAATGGGTATGCAGGCACACCCGCTCACCCGGCGCCGGTAAACGCCGGCTGGTCCCCGCAGAGATGTGAAGCCGGTAGCCTATACCGGACGCCTCGACAACCGCCTCGTCAAGCGAAGCCGTTATCAACTCACCTCTTATAAATGCAAACATGACGGACTGGATGGAATGTACCCGGCCTTCTGCCGCACTGCCGTCAGGAACGGTTCATGCGGGAAGGCCGGAGATACTGAAAAGAAGATTCACCCGGCACATGTGTCGGGCAGGCCGGAAAGGCTCAATCGACCTTCGTGTAATTGTTGAAGATCCTGGTCAGCTGCGCCTTCTTGCGGGAAGCCTTGTTGGCATGGATGTAGCGCTTGACACCGAGGCGATCCAGCTTCTGCACGGCCGAACGGTATGCTGCCTCGACCTCGCTTACCTGGGCATTCGCAGTGATGAGCTTCTGCATGTCCTTGAGCAGGACCTTGAGTTCCTTTTTCCTCGCCCTGTTTCTTTCGTTCCTGCGCGAAGCCTGTCTGAGTCTTTTTTCGGCTGATTTGTGTAAAGGCATAACCTGTGCTGTTAATGTCTTGCGAAGTCTTGTAAACTTGTGCTTGTGCGGTATCCGCAACAAAAGGCATGTAATATACAGCAATCCCTCCGAAAAGTAAAAGCGGAAATCAAATATTCGCAACTCGACTTTCGAACCAGTCCCGGATTTGCGCTCCGGCCTCGATGGATTTTATTATATTCACGCATCTCCAATCACCGAAAACCATCGCAACCATGAGCTTGATGATCAGTGTTTCCGGCATTCGGGGGGTCGTCGGAAAAAGCCTGACCCCTGAAAACCTTACGGCATTCACCATGGCATTCGCTGCCTGGACCGCCCGCAGGAAAAGAGCCAGGGGCGGGGAAAACTCGCTCGAAAAGCCAAAAATCGTCATCGGCAGGGACACCCGGCCGACCGGCGGGCTGATCACCGAGCTGGTCGCGAGCACCCTCGCACTGTGCGGCTGCGACGTCGTGGACCTCGGCATGGCGACCACGCCGACTGTCGAACTCGCCACTGCGGGCGAACAGGCCGACGGCGGGCTGATCGTTACGGCGTCCCACAACCCGGTAGAATGGAACGCCCTGAAAATGCTCAATGAAAACGGCGAGTTCCTGGTTGCATCCGACGTCGATCTGCTGCTGGAAATTGCCGCCGACCGTTCGTTCGAGGCGGCGGGATGGGACCGCATTGGCAGCATCTCGACAAACTCCTATGACGCCAGGCACATCGACGGGATCCTCAGGCTTCCCTGCATCGACCGAAACCTCATCGCGGGCATGAACTTCCGCGTGCTGGTCGACGGAGTCGAAGGAGCAGGGTCGTTCGTGCTTCCCGAGCTCTGCCGCCACCTGGGCATCACCGAGATCAAGACGCTCGCCTGCGAAGGCACCGGCATCTTCCCGCGCAACCCCGAACCCGTCGAGGAGAACCTGAAGGGAACCATGGCGATCCTGCGCAGCGAGAACTGCGACTTCGGCATCATCGTCGATCCCGACGTCGACCGGCTCGCGCTGGTCTGCGAAGACGGGACCCTGTTCGGCGAGGAGTACACCCTGGTCGCCTGCGCCGATTTCTACCTGAAACACCGCCCGGGAGCGGTCGTGAACAACCTTTCGAGCAGCCGCGCCCTTGCGGATATCGCCAAACGCCACAACGTGGAGTGCTTCAGCGCGAAGGTCGGCGAAGCGAACGTCATCGAGGTCATGAAGGAGCGCGGCGCGACGATCGGAGGAGAGGGCAACGGCGGGGTCATCCTGCCGGAACTGCACTACGGACGCGACGCCCTTGCCGGCACCGCACTGTTCGTGCAGGCCTTCGCCGAATGGAAGACAGCCAATTGCGGCGGCACCCTGTCGGAATTCAGGCGCACCTTCCCTGACTACTTCATGTCGAAGAAGAAGGTCGTGCTCGACGGGATGTCGAAGGAGAGCCTCGACGCCATCTTCTCGACCGTCGCCGCGAAGCACCCTGACGCATCGTCAAGCAGGCTCGACGGACTGAAGCTCGACTTCCCGGAGGGCTGGGTGCACATGCGCCCATCCAACACCGAACCGATCATCCGCATCTATTCGGAAGCCGGCTCGAAAGAGCTTGCCGACAATCTGGCCGACAGTTTCATCGCCGAGATCAGGAGCACCTCCGAATCGCTCGTCGCCGTCAGGAACGTGCAGGGATGACGGCATGAGCGGTGCAGCCAGAAAGTCGACCGGATTCCGCACGCAGCAGGACGAAACGCTCGGCGGCAAACAGAAGGGGTCGGTCGACATCTACATTGTCAAGCGCCTGTTCGCCTACATCAGGCCGTTCAAGGGGCTCATCGCCGGCGCGGTGGCGCTGACTGCCGGAGGAGCCATGCTCGGGCCGCTTCGGCCATGGCTCACCAAGATCGCGATCGACGAACACATCAGCCGCGGTGACCACCAGGGCCTCGCCGTCATCAGCCTCATCATGCTCGTCGTGGTCATCCTCGACGGACTGAAGCAGTACCAGGCGACCTGGCTCACCGGGCTCATCGGCCAGAAGGCGGTGTTCAACCTCCGCATGGACATCTTCAGGCACCTGCAGCGCCTGCCTATCCGATATTTCGACCGCAACCCGGTCGGCAGGCTCATCACCAGGACCACCAACGACGTCGAAGCGCTTGATGAAATGCTCTCCAGCGGCCTGATCACGATCGTCGGAGACATCCTGCAGCTCGTGTTCATCGTCGTCATGATGTTCCTGATCGACTGGCGGCTGACATTCATCGTGCTGAGCGTCCTGCCGCTCATGGTCTGGGCGACCATCTCATTCAAGAACCGGGTCCGCCAGGCGTTCCTCGACGTCAGGACGCACCTGGCGCGCCTCAACTCCTTTTTCCAGGAGCATATCACAGGAATGAAGATCGTCCAGCTCTTCGGGAGGGAAGAGAGCGAATTCCGGCGGCATGCAGAAATCAATGCCGACCACCGTGACGCCAACATCAGGACCGTATTCTACTTCTCCATCTACTACCCGCTGATCGAGTTCCTGAGCTCACTGACCGCAGGCCTCGTGGTCTGGTACAGCGCGACAAGGGTCCTCAAGGCGGACCTCACCGTCGGCGTAGTCGTCTCCTTCGTACAGTATATCTGGCTCTTCTTCCGTCCGTTGCAGCACCTGTCCGACCGTTTCAACATCCTGCAGACCGCCGTGACCAGCTCCGACCGCATCTTCCGCCTGCTCGAAGAGCCGGTCGACCCTGAACCTCCGGAAAGCGCCGGCAAGGGAATCACGGTGTTCAAAGACCGCATCGTCTTCAACGACGTCTCATTCGCCTACGATGGCGACAACTGGGTGCTTCGCGACATCTCCTTCGAGATCAGGGCCGGCCATACCGTGGCCATAGTGGGCGCGACCGGCAGCGGTAAGACGACCCTCATCAACATCCTGTCGAGGTTCTATCCCGTCCGGAAAGGCTCGGTCACCATCGACGGCACGGAACTCGCCGACATCCCGGGCCATGCGCTCCGCCGCCTCATCGGCGTCGTCATGCAGGATGTCGTGCTCTTCGCGGGCACCGTGCGCGAAAACCTCTGCTTCGGCGACCCGTCGATCCCCGATGAACGGATCAGGGAGGCAGCGCGCACCGTCGGCGCAGACCGGTTCATCGATAAACTGCCGGGCGGATATGACTACCGCATACGGGAGAACGGCTCGGGGCTCTCCGTCGGCCAGAAGCAGCTCATCGCCTTCGTCAGGGCGCTCCTCTACAACCCGGATATCCTCGTGCTCGACGAAGCGACCAGCTCGGTCGACACGGAGACCGAGTCGCTCATCGAAGAGGCCACCGACCGGCTCATGAAACACCGCACTTCGATCATCATCGCCCACCGCCTCTCGACCATTCAGCACGCAGACATGATCATCGTGCTGCACAAGGGCACCATCCGCGAAACGGGCACCCACCAGGAGCTCCTCGCCCGCCGGGGCCTCTACCACAAGCTCTACCTCCTCCAGCACCCGGAGAGGAGCAGAATGGAAAACAGCTGAAAGCTGGGGTCAGGCCTTGCAAAACTTGCATTCTCGAATGCAAGTTTTGCAAGGCCTGACCCCAGCGCCCCTACACATTTGCGTCGCGCAGCACCTTGACAGGCTCAAGCCTGGCCGCCCTGGCGGACGGAAGCGCTGCTGCGATCGTGCTGATGGCGACCGTCACGGCGATCACCACGATGAAGTACCACGGATTCCACGACATGCTGAAGCCGGTTTTCGTCAGTGGTCCCTGCGAGTTCTCGATCGGCAGGCCGGCCAGTATGGCGATCGACCCGACCGAAAGCAGGCCGCCGACCAGCGCTCCGGCCAGTCCGACCAGGAACCCTTCGAAGACGAACAGCCCTACCATCTGCCCGGAAGAGAATCCGAAGGACTTCATGATGGCGATGTCGCGGCTCTTCTCGAACACGGTGGTCACCAGGATGTTGGCCACGCCGAACCCCGACACGACCCCGACGAAAGCCACGAGGGAAAAAACGATGGAACCGATCCTGTTGAACAGCATCAGAACGCTTTCGTTCTGCTTCTGCCAGGTCAGGCAGGTATAACCGGTAATCCGCTGAAGGTCACGGGCGAGGCCGGCGTTGTCGAGCGGATCGCGTACCTTCAGGGCAATACCCGTTACCTTATTGGCCGGAAAGCCTTCGATGATCTGCGCGAACTTCAGCGACGACAGGATGCTGTTGTCGGCCGCGTTGACACCGGTGAAAAACACCCCTGCGACCTTGCACTGGTGGCTCTTGCCATCGGAAGAGATCACCGTCACCGCGTCGTTGAGCCGGACGTCGAGGTCACGGGCAACGGTACGCCCCACAAGAATCGCATCGGGGCTCTTCCGGAAGAGGGTGAGATCCCCCGATATCAGGCTCCTGCCGATGCGGCTGATATGCTCCTCCCGTTCGATGATCACCCCCTTGACCAGCACCGGCTGGTTCCGGCTCCCCTTGACCGCCATGACCTGCGATTCGACATAGGGGGCGGAAGCCAGCACCTGGCGACGGAATGACGGTGAGGCCAGGAGATCAAGGATGCTCCCGTAATTGCGGACCTCCTCCCTGTCATCCCTGCCGATATGGTCCTCGACGAAGGATCGGCGCTGCGAGGTCCCGTCCGCCATCAGGTCGACCGGCAACGGATCGAGCTTCTCTCCCTTCACGGTGATGTGGGGCGCGACATCGATGATGGTTTCCGTGAAGGAATCAAGCAATCCCCTGGTCAGCGAAATGGTGGTGATGAGCACCATCGTACTGACCGCAACCCCCGTCATGGTCGTCAGGGTCTGGCGCTTGCGCCCGAGAATGTGCCTGATGGCGATGTCGAAGAGCGTTCTGAACATTCGGGAGATACCGTAAGCCTCAAAATAATTATGGGATGTTTTGTATAAGTTATACTTTTAACCAACAGTATGACAAATCTTCACAGCGCCTTTTCCCTTAGCCATGCAGCAGACCAGCGCCGCCATAACGGCTGAACGCAAGCACAGCCACGTTGAGATCTGCCTCCACAGGGAGGTACGTTTCGACGGAGCAGCCACCGGGCTCGGGGAGTACGCCTTCGAGCACAACGCCGCGCCGGAGATCAATGCCGCGGAGATCGACCTTTCGACAGATTTCCTCGGCCGGAGGATCGGGCTGCCGCTCATGATCTCGTCGATGACCGGAGGCTACGGGGACGCCCTCACTCTGAACCGCACCCTTGCGACAGCCGCCGAAAAATATTCGATCCCGCTCGGCGTAGGCAGCATGAGGCAGGCCCTCGAAGGCTCCTCGCACCGCGACAGCTTCGCCGTCGTCCGCCAGGCCGCGCCGTCAGCGCCGGTCTATGCCAACATCGGAGCGCCTGAAGTCGCCGCCGGACTCTCCCGCGATCAGCTCTCGACCATGATCGACCTGATCGGGGCAGATGCGCTGATCGTTCACCTCAATCCGGCCCAGGAGCTTTTCCAGCCCGAGGGAAACACGGCATTCCGCGGATTCCTCGACAAACTGCAGACGATCACGGCGACCATCCCGGTTCCGGTCATCGCCAAGGAGGTCGGGTCCGGCATATCGGCCCGGGTTGCCCGTAAACTGGCAGACGCAGGAGTAAGGGCGGTAGACATCGCCGGCGCCGGCGGCATCAGCTGGCAGAAAGTCGAAGAGTGCCGATACCTCGATCAGTTCCCCGAAGAGGCCCGTTTCAGCCCGTCGGCGCTCGACGAGCTCCTGAACTGGGGCATTCCCACCGCAGACTGCATCACGGCCGTCCGGAAGCTGAAACTCGAGCACCCGGAATACGGATCGCTCGGTGTGATAGCCTCCGGCGGCATACGCAACGGCATCGATATCGCCAAATCGATCGCCCTCGGCGCCGACCTGGCCGCATCCGCCCAGCACCTGCTCAAGGCACTGCACGCCGGCACGCTCGAACGAACCATCGAAACCTGGATGAACGATCTGAGGGCAGCGATGTTCCTGACCGGATCGGCCAGCATCGAAGAGCTGAAACAAGCACCCATTCACAAAAAAAATTGAGCTTCGGCGTCATGACGTTACATATTACCCAAGAACAGGTCGAATCCAGGTACCGCCAGTACCACGCAAGAATCAACGAAGCCCTCGAAGGATGCTTCCTCAAGGAGAGCCCGGCGACCCTCTACGGTCCCGCACGCTATATCCTCGAAGGAAAAGGCAAGAGGATCCGCCCGTTCCTGACCCTGCTGGCCGCCGAGGCTGTCGGAAGCACCGCAGAAAACGCCCTCAGCGTCGCGCTCGGCATCGAGGTCCTGCACAACTTCACCCTGATGCACGACGACATCATGGACCAGGCCGACCTCCGCCACGGACGCCCCACCGTGCACAAGCAGTGGAATGTCAACTCGGCCATCCTCTCCGGCGACATGATGATCGCCTACGCCTACGAACTGGCCATGAAGGCATCCTGCGGACGGCACAAGGAGCTTGTACACATCTTCAACGACGCCAACATCACCGTCTGTGAAGGCCAGGCGCTCGACATGGAGCTCGAGACGCGCAAGGAGGTCTCGATCGCCGACTACCTCGACATGATCTCGAAGAAGACCGGCCGACTCATCTCGGCGGCGCTCGAAGCCGGAGGCGTGGCCGGCGACGGCACCCGTGAACAGATAGCGGCCCTGGTCACCTTCGGCGAAAAGATCGGTCGGGCGTTCCAGATCCAGGACGACTACCTCGATATCATGGCAGATGACGGCAAATCGGGCAAGGTTGCCGGAGGCGACGTCATCAACGGCAAGAAAACATTCCTGCTGCTCCGATCGCTCGAACTCGCGACGGGAAGCGACCGTCAGCTCCTGCAGTCGATCATCGACAACAACGGAACATCAGCCGACCAGGTGCCTGTCGTCAGGGCGATCTTCGAAAGCTGCGGCGTGCTCGAAGAGGCCCGGCAGAGCATCAACGGCGATACCGAGGCGGCCCTGTCGGCCCTCGAAAGCCTGCCCGGCGAAGGCAAGGAGTACCTGAAAGGATTCGCCTGCATACTCATGAAACGTGATTTCTGATTCCCTTCCCCGGGTTGGAACCCGGGGAAATTGAAGAAAATGTAAGATCGAATGTCCGTCGGGATGAATCCCTCCTGAATATGGGATCATCCATCCGGATTTACATCCCCCAATCCCGATGAGGTGCCCATGAGCGTTCTTCCCCCGGAACGCGGCAGGGAGCTCCTGCTGCTCATCCTTTCACAGCTGCCGGGCATTGGCCCGGCAAGAACCAACGCCATCCTCGGCCGTTTCGGGGCCGACCCGGGCCTTCTCGATGCCGATACCAGGAGTTTTGCTGAAGTACCGGGCATCGGCGAACTCCTGGCCGTCGAGATAGCCTCCTCCCTGGGCAACAAAGCATGGCGAAGCCAGGCCCTCGAGGCGGCAAACGGGCAACTCGACCGGGCAAACCAGCTCGGAGCAACCGTCCTGACCATCCTCGACCCTCGCTACCCCGCTCTTCTCCGCGAGATTTACGACCCGCCACCGCTGATCTTCGTCCGGGGCAATACCGAAGCCCTCGCATTTCCCTCGATCGCCGTCGTGGGCACACGCAAGGCTTCAAGCTACGGCAAACTGGCCACCGAACAGTTCTGCCGCGACCTTGTGCTTGGAGGTTACGCCATCATCAGCGGACTAGCCTACGGCATCGACATGACTGCACACCGGGCAGCTATCGACAACGGCGGCACGACCATCGCCGTACTCGGATGCGGTATCGACAACATCTACACCGACCCAGCCGGTCGGCTCTGGCCGAAAATGCTCGGACGGGGAGCCATCATCTCAGAAGAGTGGATCGGGAAGGAACCGCTCCCGGGGAACTTCCCTCGAAGGAACCGGCTGATCAGCGGATTGGCGTCAGGCACACTGATCGTCGAATCGGATATCAGCGGAGGTTCAATGATCACGGCCTCCTGCGCCCTCGAACAGAACCGCGAGGTCTTCGCCGTACCCGGGAGTATCTTCTCAAGGAGCTCGCGCGGCACGAACCGGCTGATCCAGCAGTGCCAGGCAAAACCGGTGCACTCAGCGGATGAGATCCTCGGAGAGCTTCCTCCAGCTGGTCCCGGGTACATCCCTGCTGCTCAGCAATCGAAGCCGCTCCCGGTTGAGCTTGCAACGGAAGAGAACATGATCCTTGCCGCCATCGGAGAGGAGTCGCTGCACATCGACCTCATCGCACAAAAGACCGGCCTTCCTGTCGAAACGCTGCTGGTAAACCTGTTTGAACTGGAACTGAAGCGAGCTATCGTGCAGGAGCCCGGCCAGACATTCAGAGCGCGACAACCGCCCTCCGGTTACGGCTGATCCTTCGTGAACGGGCTCAGCCGAGGGACTCCGGCCAATTTTTTGCCGGCATAGTTATTTTACAGTGGAATTATTACCTTACATGGTGTTATGTTCACGTACGCATATCGATAAGGGCACGATTTTTATAACCATAACAGACAAATCAATGTCATATCTGAAAACATTACAGACAGCTTCCCGACGCATTGTTCCTTCACTTGCCATTTGTATGATGGTCCTGGCACCAGGTGCCTTTGCAGCATCCGGCTCCCAGAAAATAGGGGTGGTCGATTACGGCAAGATCTTCCAGCAGATGCCTGAAACCAAGGCGGCTGACCAGACGATGCAGGCTGCTAAGAGCCAGACCAGTGCCGAACTTTCGAAGCAGCAGACCGCACTCCAGAACGCAGTCCAGGCATATCAGAAAGCCGGCAAGCAGAATCCTGTCAAAGAGAAAGAGCTGCGCGCACAGGATGAAAGCTTCAGGAAAGCCGTTGCCGAGAAGCAGAATGCCCTTGCCAAGAAAGAGCAGGATCTGATCACTCCGATCAGGCAGAAAATCGACGGAGCCGTCGAGTCGATTGCCAAGAAAGAGGGTTACAACCTTATATTTGAGAAAGGCGCCAGGGTCTACGGCGATGCCGAATACGACATCACCTTCAAGGTCATGGACCAGCTGAACATCAAGTAATACACGTTCAAACTCTGCATTGCCTCACCTGAAGACCGTTTTCCTACTGGCCATACTTTTATGTACTGCCGGCTGTGGTGTCCCTGACAAGGGGCGCCCTTCGCCGGCAGCATCTGTTTCCGAACAGCAATTGCCGGCACAGGAGAGCTGGGATATCTCGATTTCGATGTCCGATTCCGGAAGGCAGGATGCAATGGTAAAGGCCGGACATGCCGCCGAGTACCATCAGGGGGAAAAAAAGGAGCTCGTGATCAACAAGGGAATCAACGTCACCATCTTTGATCGTAACGGCGGTGCACCGACCGTCATGACGGCAGGACGCGGCGTTGTTCACGACAACCAGGACATAGAGGCATTCGACAATGTCCTCATCCGATCGGGTGACGGCACGACCATCAACACCGAACATATCGTCCGCACCAGCGGTGACCGGATGCTAAGGTCGGACAGGTACGTCACCATCACCAAACCGTCTCAGACCATCAGGGGTTACGGCTTCGAAAGCGACGACGCCATGAAACGGTACAAAATTTTCCAGGCCAGCGGCGAAGCCGTTTCAAAATAACAACGTTTTATTTCTATCAGTATGCAACTGCACATGCTCAAATCGAAGATCCACAACGCCATTGTGACGAGCGGTGACCTCGAATACGAAGGCAGCATCACCATCGACAAGGAACTGCTCGATATGGCGAACATGATCGCCAATGAAAAGGTGCTGGTCGTCAACAACAACAACGGCGAACGCTTCGAAACCTACATCATCGAAGGGACCCACGGTCTGCGGGAGATCCAGCTCAACGGCGCCGCCGCACGCTGCGCGCTCCCCGGCGACGAAATCATCATCATGACCTTTGCCGAGATGGAACCGGAGGAGGCCAGGGAGTGGAAGCCGATGGTGCTGATCGTCGACCGGATGAACAACCCGAAACGCCGGTACCGCTTCGGCGACGAGAATGAATACCTGGGCTGAGCAGTCAACGCAACGTTAAACCGCCAATCATGAGTCTTGCTGTTGTCATCATGGCCGCCGGGAAAGGCACCCGGATGAAATCGGACCTCCCGAAAGTCCTGCATCCGGCGAACGGTAGGCCGGTCGTGGAATATGTCATTGAAAAATCCCTGTCGCTGAAGCCGGAATCCATCGTGCTGATCATAGGACACCAGGCCGAGCTGGTCCGCCAGGCCACGGCGGACTCTCCGGTCTCCTACGCCCTGCAGCAGCCGCAGCTCGGCACGGGACATGCCATCATGCAGACCGAACCGCTTCTGAAGGATTTCGATGGCGAGGTTATCATCCTGTCGGGAGACGCGCCGCTGGTCACCACCCTGACCCTGAGGGAGCTGCTGGCCTTCCATCGACTGCACCAGGCCGTAGCTACCGTCCTGACTGCGGATATGGACGATCCGACCGGCTACGGCAGGATCATCAGGGACCATGGCGGTGATGAGGTGCTCAGGATCGTCGAGCAGAAGGATGCATCGGAAGAGGAGAAGGCCGTCACCGAAATAAATTCCGGAGTCTACGTCTTCGACGCCAGGGAGCTCTTCGCGGCCCTCAAGGGCATCACCAACACCAATGCCCAGCAGGAGTACTACCTTACCGACGTCTTCGGCATCTGCTTCGGCAGGGGGCTGAAGGTCTGCGCCTTCAAGGTCGGCGACCCCAACGAGATCCGCGGCATCAACACCCCCGAGCAGCTTCACGAAGCCGAACTGCTCCTCCAGACCGAGCACTACGCTTCCTGAAAACTGGGGTCAGGCCTTGCAAAAGTTGCATTTCAGGAATGCAACTTTTGCAAGGCCTGACCCCAGAGTTAGTACAGGAACATCGGCTTGCCCAGCACGCTCCTCATCTTTGAGCGGTAGTGCCTGATGTCGTAAAGCTCCTTCAGGTCGACCTGCTTGCTGTTGCCCGAAACCTCTTCGAGCGGCAGGTAGGTGTATACGCCATTCTGAAGGGCGACCATGACGCCGAACAGATCCTTCTTGACCAGCTCTACCGCAAGCTGGGCGAAGTTGAACCCCACCATGAGATCCAGTGCGTCAGGGATACCGGAACGCATCAGGTAGCCGAGCGGCTGGCAGATCACATCCTGACCGGTCAGCATGGCCACGGTCTCCCTGGTGAGCTGGCCGATGCCAGCCGGCTGAGAGCCGTTCTCGTCGTACCGGTGCCCGCAGTACTCGATCATCTTGCTCCCGATCATCCGTGCCCCTTCGCTGATGGCGGCCATGGCGTATTGGCTCGCATTGGCTGCCTTGTCTTCGAGCAGAAAATCGGCAAGCGTTTCCGGATCGAACGGCACCTCGGGGATGAGCGCCCTGTCTACGCCGGCAAGGTAGGAGCTGATCAGGCAGGTCTCGCCGGTGCTTCGGCCGAACAGTTCGACGATGGTGATCCGTTCATGTGATCCGGAGCTCGTACGAAGCTGATGGATGTACTGGACGCTCCTGGTGACGGCCGTGCCGAACCCGATGCAGTAGTCGGACCCGTACACGTCGTTGTCCATCGTTTTCGGAATGGCGATAGCCCTGACTCCACGTGCGGAAAGATGCTGGGCGTATGCGATGGTATCGTCACCGCCAATGACGATGATCACGTCGATGCCAAGGTCCTCGATACTGCGGAGCACCTGGTCGGTAAGGTCGAAGTTTCCGGAATGGTGCAGTCCTGCGCGTTTCAGGCCGGACGAATCGCGCAGGAAGGGGGGGATCTCGTTTTTCCTGAGGTTGCCGGGATGTACCCGGCTGGTGTGGAGCAGCGTACCGCCGGTCCGGTCGATTTTCCGGACCATTTCGCGGTCGAGTTCGAGCACATGTGCCTCCCTGCTGGCAGGATCGGCCGGGTTGAACGCCAGGAGGCCGTTCCAGCCGCGACGGATGCCCGTAACGCGATATCCCTCTTCGGCACCGATCGTGACGATGGCCTTGATGCATGCATTGATGCCCGGCGCATCACCGCCGCCTGTCAGCACGCCGATATTCATGAACGGATTCCTTCGAACGTTGGAAAAAGCGCTATTTGCGCGAACGCCTCGCCTTCTTTTGCTCGCTTTCGGCCTGAGGCTCTTTGCGGGAGTCGGTGGCAATCTCGCTTGCGCTTCGGGTATCGAAGCTTTCCTGCGTGGCTTGCAGTCCCTCGGAATGCATCGAATAGAACTCGATCAGGTTCCCGTCGGGATCCATCACGAAGAAGGCCCGGCCTTCGCGGCGATGTGCCGGACGCGTCAGGATATGGACACCGTTGTCGCTGAGGTAAACAGCCGCCTGGTCGACCTCTTCATCCGAAGCGAGCCTGAAGCCGAAATGGTCGACCCTGATATCCCTCGCGTCGGCCGAACCGGGGGTTTCAGCCTTCACCAGGACAAGGAGGTCGGAATTGATGCGCAGGTACGAAATGTTTGCACCGGCCCGGTGATCAACCCGGAAGCCCAGGATACCTGCATAGAACTCTTCGGCCAGCCGCACATCGTTGACGCGAAGAGTGATCTGGTTAATCCCCGTCAGTTTCATCATCTTCTTCTGAATCTGCTACCCTTGTTTCCGAGCTCTTTTCCAGAACATAATCGTACTTCTCTTCAAAATACTGCTCGACAGCCTGCTGGGAAGGTTTTTCGCGACATTCAAACTCGACACTGATGGCTATCTGCTCAGGGAACACCTTCTCTGACTCGGACTCCGAAGTTGGATTCCTGATCATCTCCTTGTACGGCATCAGCTTTTCTTCGAGCTCTGCGCGCTCCTCCTCGTGGATTTCACGAGCTTTCTTTGAAATCGCCACGACAGTCTCATAAAGATTGGCATGCGTGCTTCTCAGCTTGTTCAGATCAACAGGGTTCACCGACATTTTCAACTATGCATTATGATTGTGAGAGAAATTGACTGATCCTTGCCGTCACGGCGTCGACCGTCTCCTCGAGGTCATCGTTGACCACTACGTAATCGAACTGGTCGGCCTGGGAGAGCTCCATCTCGGCCCGCTCCAGGCGAACCTTCAGCGCATCGGGTCCCTCGCTGCTCCGGCCTTCCAGCCGGCTGGCAAGAACATCCATGCTCGGGGGTTTGAGAAATACCAGCAGTGCCCGGTCTCCAAAGATACTCTTGAGGTTCAGGGCACCCTTCACATCAAGGTCAAGCAGCAGATGCTTTCCGGAATCGACCGCATCCAGGGTCTTGTCGAGCAGCGTCCCGTAAAAGTTGCCGAAGAAATACTCATGCTCGATGAACCCGCCTTCCCGGATTTTCTCATTGAAGGCTTCACGGCTCAGGAAATGATAATCCACGCCGTCCAGTTCGCCCGGCCTCATGTCGCGTGTCGTTGCCGAGACCGAAAACCCGAGTTCGCCGATCCGCTCCCGAACCATACGCGCAACCGTCGATTTGCCGGTTCCTGACGGAGCGGAGAAGACGACAAGCCTTCCCTTTTTCGAAACACAGTCAGCAGCCATGGAACTTACTCGATGTTTTGCAGCTGCTCCCTGACCTTTTCCAACTCCTCCTTGATGTGTACCACCTTCTGGGAGATGTCTGCATTCTGGGACTTTGATGCGATGGTATTGGCCTCACGCAGCTGCTCCTGCAACAGGAAATTGAGCTTCCTGCCGGAACCGCTGGCGCTGTTGTTAAGTTCCTCGATGAAAAACTTGTTATGGCTGTTGAACCTGATGCACTCTTCGGTGATGTCGAGCCTTTCGGCCGCCATGACGAGCTCCATTTCAAGCCTGTCCCTGCTGTACTCGACGTCCCGGCCGGCAATAGCCACGATCTTGGACGAAAGCCGCTTGCGGATGGTCTCCAGATTATCCGAAGCAATCTCCCTGATAAGCCTGAGCGTCTGTTCGATTTCGGATATCCTCTGCGTGAAATCCCCGGCAAGCTCCTCGCCCTCCTTCCTGCGCATCTCCTTGAGGCTTTCGATCGCCTCGAGGATCGTCTGGCGCGCGATCGGCCAGATCTCGTCAGGACGTTCAAGTATGGAGTGGTCGGTTTCGAAAATCTCCGAGAAGCGGAGCAGATGGTCGAGCGTCACCGGAGTCTCGATGCCCGCCTGTTTCCGGACGGTCTCAAGGAGCTCCTTGTAACCGCTCACCTTGGCCTGGTTGACCGTCAGCGGAAGCTGTTCGGCCTCTTCGAGCTGCAGCTGGATGAACGCGGATATCTTGCCTCTCTGAAAATTGGTGCGGATCAGCTCCCGAACCTCCAGTTCGAAAGAGAGCAACTGCCTGGGCAGCTTGACGCTGATCTCGGCGAACCGGTTGTTGACGGACCTCAATTCCACAAGCACCCTGATGCCGCTATCGATACGCTCCGAGCTGCCGTAGCCGGTCATGCTTTCCAACATACTCTCATCCCTGTTACATTCATTCAAAAAATAGGCCGCGGGGCACAAACCCCGCAAACCCAAGGCAACAAATGCAGCCGTGCAGTCCGTTTATTTGCGAAGGTCGAGGTCGGCCAGCACCTTGCGGTAGCGCACGATATCGACGTTCTTGAGGTAGTTAAGGACGCGCTTGCGCTTGCCGACCAGCATCAGCAACCCGCGGCGGGAATGCTTGTCCTTCGGATGCTGCTGAAGATGACCGGTAAGATCAGTGATCCTGCGGCTGAACAGGGCGACCTGTACTTCCGCTTTTCCGGTATCCACCGCAGAATCACCAAACTTCGTAATAATCTCTGTTTTGTGTTCTTTTGCCAGACCCATGGTTTTAAAGTATAAAACGTTAAAAATACGCGAGAAACAAAGTGACCCGCAATATAACATTATTCCCGATACAACTCCACCCTTTTTTTGTCAGCTTCAAGCTGCGCCTGAAGCTCTCCAATGGATGCGAACCGCCTCTCTTCCCTGACGAACTCAAGCAGGCTGAAGCTCATCTGCTTTCCGTAAAGATCGCCTGAGTAACCGAGGATATGGGCCTCCACCGTGACAACCTGGTCGTTCGAAACGGTAGGACGCGTGCCGATGTTCATCATGGCCCGCCACTCCCTGCCATCGATCGAGGTCCTGACGATGTAGACGCCCCTGGCGGGCAGGAGCTTGCATGGTTCGGAAAGGAGGAGGTTTACCGTCGGGAACCCGATCTGACGTCCGAGCTTCCTGCCTTCGACGACCGTACCGCTCACGATGTACTGGGCACCGAGGCACTCATTGGCCTCCCTGACCCTTCCCTCCAGTATCAGCGTCCTGATCCGTGTGCTCGAAACCGGTTCGTCCCCGACGAGCACTTCTCCGACAACATCGACAGCAAACCCGCACTCGGCGCCGAGCGACTGCAGGGTAACGCCGCTGCCGCTCCGGTCATGGCCGAAACCGTGATCATACCCGATGACGACCTGCCTCGCACCGAGAAGTTCGACCAGCACCTCGCGGATGAACGATTCGGAGCTACGTTCCGCAAACTCGCGGTCGAAACGTACGACAAGCAGCATGTCGATGCCCATCTGCTCCAGATGACCGATCTTCTCATCGAGGGTGGTCAGCAGCCTGACCGGACATGCCGAGCTCTTGTCGAGCACGAGCCGCGGATGGGGTTCGAAGGTAACGACAATGCTCCTCAGGCCCTTTTCGCGAGCCCGGTCGATCATGGCGCGGATGATTTTCCTGTGGCCGACGTGCAGTCCGTCGTACGAACCCACGGTGAGCGCCGAAGGGATATGGGGGAACGGCTCCGGTTTGCCGCCGGGATAGTCGCACACCGTCGAGCCGTGCAGTGCAAGAATACGCATAGCTGTTGCTTTTTACCCTTCTATGGTGGCTGCACGGGCAATCTCGTCGACAAGGGTGTTGACGCTCAATGCCCCCTCCAGCCCGTACTGGCCGATGGCGACCCGCCGAAGCGTCCGGAGGTATCCGCCGACACCGAGCATTTCGCCGAGTTCGTGGGCAATCACCCGGACATAGGCCCCCTTGGAGACTTTGAGGATAAAGTGGACATCCGGCAACGACACTTCCGTGATCTTGAACCGGTAAATCTCGATCTGGCGAGCCTTCCGTTCCTTGACCTCCTGGCCCTGCCTTGCCAGCTCGTAGAGCCGCTTGCCATTATGCCATACGGCCGAATGCATAGGGGGCTGCTGCATCCGCGTGCCCACGAATGAGGCCGCGGCCGCCATGATCTCTCCTTCAGAAAGGTGGGCTGTTTCGCACAGGTCGTATTCCGGGGATTCGGTATCGTGGCTTGCCGTGCGCGCGCCGAGCCGGATTACCCCGTCGTACTCCTTGTCGAGTATCTCGAGCGATGCGATGGACTTGGTTTTCCTGCCCGTGGCCAGGATCAGCAGGCCGGTCGCCCTCGGATCGAGCGTGCCGCAATGGCCGACCTTCCTCGGCGAACCGCTTCGCTTGTAGGCGCCTCTTATCCTGGCGACCACATCGAACGAAGTCCAGTCGAGCGGCTTGTCGACAAGGAGGAAATCGCCCTCTTCACTGAGTAAGGTTATGTTGCCTTCGGTTGCCATGGTACGACTCCGGAACTGACGGTGGTTACTCCCCTTCTGCCTGGCCCTCGGCCGACGAGGGCCTGACCGACTTCAGCAGCTGCTCGATCCTGCTGGCCTGCTCGAACAGCCGGTCCTCGTAGAACTCGAGCTCGGGGATGCGCCGGAACTGGTGACGGATCCTCGACGACAGCTCCTTGCGGATGCTCTTCGTCTCGTTCCTGAGGTGCTCCATGAGGGCCTCCCTATCCTGGTCCTTGCCTATGACCGAAATATATGCCCTGGCAATGCCGAGGTCGGGGGTGATCTTCACCTCGACCACCGTTGCCAGCGGGCCGCTGCGCGGCAGCTCCTTCTGCAGGATATCGCTCAGCTCCCGCTGGAGGAGTGACGAGACTTTATCTGTCCTGATCGACATGAATCACCTCTTCCCTGCTCAAAGTTTACGTTTCTTCTCGACGATCTTGTAGGCCTCGACCACGTCGCCGACCTTGATATCGTCGTATCCCCTGATGCTCAGGCCGCACTCGTAGCCCGCATCGACCTCCTTGACGTCGTCCCGGAAACGCTTGAGCGAATCGAGCTGCCCGTCGAAGATCTGCACGCCGTCGCGCAGCAGGCGGATCTTGGAGTCGCGGAACACCTTGCCGTCAAGCACGTAGCAGCCACCGACATTACCGACCTTGGGCACCCTGAAGACCTGGCGGATCTCGATCGAGCCGAGGCTCTCCTCGTGCAGCTCGGGCGAAAGCATGCCCTCGAGGGCCTTCTCGACATCCTCGAGCACGTGGTAGATGACGCTGTAGAAGCGGACGTCGAGGTCCTCCTTTTCCGCCAGCTTCTTGGCATTCACGTTCGGCCTGACCCTGAAGCCGATGATGATGGCATCCGATGCCGCGGCAAGCAACACGTCGGTCTCGGTGATCTGACCAACGCCCTGGTGGATGATCTGAACCTTCACCTCCTCGTTCTGGATCTTCATCAGGCCATCGGCAAGCGCCTGGATCGAACCGTCCGTATCGGCCTTGATGATGACGCTGAGCTCCTTCTTGAGGCCCTCCTTGATCTGGCGGGCGATGCTGTCGAGCTTGACTCGCGTGCTGCGGCGGAACTCGTGCTCGCGCCTGATAACCTGTCGCTTCTGTGCGACATCGCGAGCCTCGCGATCGGATAGCATGACCGTCATGACATCGCCCGACTGCGGCAGGTCCTCGAAGCCGAGAACGCGCACCGGACGTGACGGACCAGCCTCGGGAATCCTCTTGCCCCGTTCATCCATCAGCGCCCTGACCTTGCCCATGGTATTGCCGGCGACAAAGGGGTCCCCCACCTTCAGGAAGCCACGCTGCACGAGCACGGTCGACACGACGCCCTTGCCCTTGTCGAGCTCGGACTCCACGATGATGCCGCTGGCAGGGATCTCCCTCGAAAAGTTGCCCCTGAGCTCCCGGATCTCAGCCTCGGTCAGCACCTTGTCCATGAGCTCCTTGATGGCGATACCCTTCTTGGCGGAGATCTCCTGGCACTGGTACTCGCCACCCCAGTCCTCGACCAGCACGCCGGCCTCGGAAAGCTGCGCCTTGATCTTTTCAGGATTGGCTTCGGGCTTGTCGATCTTGTTGAGGGCAACCACGATCGGCACACCGGCCGCCTTGGCGTGGTTGATGGCCTCGATGGTCTGGGGCATGACGCTGTCGTCGGCCGCAACCACAAGGATGACGATATCGGTTACCTGGGCGCCGCGGGCACGCATGGCTGTGAAAGCCTCGTGACCCGGCGTATCGAGGAAGGTGATGTGGCGGTCTCCGTCCACGTTAACCTCGTAGGCGCCGATATGCTGCGTGATGCCGCCCGATTCACCGGCGACGACATTGCTTCTCCTGATATAGTCGAGCAGCGAGGTCTTGCCGTGGTCGACGTGACCCATGATGGTCACCACCGGAGGACGGATCTGGAGGTCCTCGGGGTTGTCAACCTGCTCCACGACCGCTGTGGCCTCGATTTCCGAGATGAACTCGGCCTCGAAACCGAACTCGAGCGTAATCAGCTCGATGGTCTCCTTGTCGAGCCTCTGGTTGATCGTGACGAACTTGCCAAGGGAGAAGCACTTCTGGATGATCTCCTTGGCCGTGATGCTCATCAGTTCGGCCAGCTCGTGCGGAGATGCGTATTCGGTGACGCGCACGATCGAGCGATCGGCCTCGCGGATTGCCTCCGCCTCCTCGTATTCACGCTCGCGCTCTATACGGCGCATCTTGCGGAACTTCTGGCGCGAAGCGGAGCTGCCGCTGTCGTCCATCCCGCTGATGGTGTTCTTGATATTCTGGGAAATGACCTTGTCGTCGACCTCGGGCTTCTTTTTCTTCTTGCCGCCCTTCTTTTTCTTGGCGCTGTCGTCGGTGCTGACCGTGGTTGTCTCGCCTTCGCCGGCAACCTTGGCGACCTTCTTGCGACCCTCCTCGCCCTCTTCGGATGGCTTGGCGCCAGCGGCCCCCATCTCGTCCTTGAGCTCGTCAGCCTTCTCCTTGAAGCTCTTCTTGCGGGCCTTCTTCTTGCGTTCGGCCTCGCTCAGAACTTCGATGGTGCCAAGCACCGTCAGACCACCGATCTTCTGCGGCGCCTCATAGGTCGTCATGGATTCAGGAAGCGTCTGGACGAGGAAACTGCTCGGCTCAGGCAGGACTACTGCCTCGACCTCGGCCTTGGCCTCGACCTGTGCCGGCTCCTGAACCTGAACCGCGACAGGCTCCTGCGGGATAACCTCCGGGACGACAGGCTCGACAGGCTCGACTGGTTCGGGAACCACGACAGGCTGTTCGACAACCGGTTCAGGCAGGATCGGAGCCGGAGGAATCTGCTGGAACACCTCGACCGGAGCCTCGCGCCTGACTTCGGCTGCATGTGCCGCCGCAACGCCGCTGCTCAGGGTCTCCTTGAGCTGCTGCTCCTTCTCGTAGGCCTTCTTCGACTGCTCTTCGAGCCTGGTCAGCCGTTTCTGCTTTTCCGCCCTGATCTTCCGGGTTTCGTCAACCTGCTTCTTCTCCTGGCTGAAATGACCGAAAATCATGTTGCGCATGTCTTCTTCCACCATGGAGGAGGTGGAAGCTACCTTTGCCCCCTCCTGCTTGACAAAAAGCAGGACTTCCTGAGGGCTGACCTGCAGCTCCCTGGCTATATCACTTATCCGGAACCTTATCTGCTTTTCCTCTATGGCCATTACCTTCTCCCTGGATGGTTATCCTCTAAGTAATTCAGTTTGTTTCTTCGTCCTTGTGGTCATCGGCGAACAGACCATCGCCAGAAAGCAGGCGGTCATGGCTGTCGTCGAGCAGGGACTTCAGATCCTCGTCGTTGAACTGTTCCCTGACAGTCCTGTAGATCGTCTCGGCGATCTTCTTCCAGTAGCGCTTCTCCTCGTCTGACACACGACGCTCCCTCGGCTTGACAGGCTTGCGCGTCTTGTTGAACACGAACAGCTCTTCGGTCTTCTGTGAGCCGACCAACGCCTCCTCGATTTCGTCGATGCCGGCCTTCAGGATCTTCTTGGCCGTATCGAGTCCGCCGTCAAGCAGCTGGTAGATCATGTCGTCGCCGAACTCCTCGCGGAACTCGATGATGTCGATATCGTTCGGATCCTCCAGTGACTTGTCGATGACATCCCTGTAGACGTCGATCTCATAACCGGTCAGCTTCTCGGCAAGGTGGATGTTGTTGCCGTTCTTGCCGATCGCATATTTGATCTGGTCGGGCTTCAGCATGACCCTTGCCTTGCGGGTCTTGATATCGGCATGGACCGTCATCGGGTCGATCTTTGCCGGCTGGAGCGCACGGGCTATGAAGATCTGCGGCTCGTCGGTAAAGTAGATCACGTCGATGTTCTCGTTGTTCAGCTCCTTGACGATGCTCTGGATGCGCTTACCACGGTATCCTACGGTAGCGCCGACCGGATCGATCCTCGAGCTGGTCGATTCCACGGCCACCTTCGCCCTTTCACCCGGCACACGTGCAATGCCCTTGATCACGATCAGGCCATCAAGGATTTCAGGCACCTCGCTTTCGAAAAGCTTGTACAGGAACCGGTCGTCCACGCGTGAGACGATGACCTTCATGCCACCATCCGGTTTTTCGCGCTCCACGACCGAACCGTCGTCGTTGCGCAGCTTCACCTTCTCGCGCTCGATGCGCTTGACGTAAAGCTTCATCCTCGGCGTACGGCGCGGGTTGTCCTTCTTCATCATTTCAGCCTTCGGGAGCACCAGTTCGACCCGGTGGTCCTTCGAGGTGTTGTAGGTGAAGATCACTTCGTTCGGCCTGACCTGGTAAACCTCGCCTGCGACAACTTCGCCAACCTTCTCAAGGCAATCTTCATAAACCACAAGCCGCTCGAGGTCGCGGACCTTCTTCTGCACCGACTGCTTGATGATCTGGATCGACTTCCTGGTGAGGATATCGTCAAGCTTGATGGGCCCCTCTTCGTAGTAATCGCCAACTTCAAGTGAATCGTCGATCTTGCGGACCTCATCGAGGCTGATCTCGATGGTCGACAGGTCGACCTCCTGGACGATCTTCTTCAGGATATAGACCTCGAAATCACCGCGCTCGGGATTGATGAAGATATTGGCCTCCACCTCCGGATCGTAATCCTTCCTGAGCTGCTTCTGGATGATCTCCTTGAGCAGGTCGGCGATATCCATCTTGACTGCTGCGCTTTCGGAACGCTTGTCCAGAAAAATCTTCGACTGCTCGATCTCTCCGAAAGCACTGGCAATCGCCGCTTTCTGATCATAAGTTTCGCCTTTCACTTGCTTTCTTGGCATCGCTGTGTGATCCTTGTTTTTATAAAATAGTCTGCTATCGGTATGGCAAAATCCAAAACCCGCACTACAGTTCTATCTGTACCGTGGCCTTGACGATATCGGCAAGACGCAGGGTAACGGGCGGAACTTCCGCCTTTTTCTTTTTCTTCGCCGACACCACCGGTTCAAGCACGATGAATGGCTCGTCCTGTTCGATCGCGGCCTGGAGCAGCCTTCCGGCAACCTCCTGACGTTCATCCTCGGAATCGAGGCATACGACCTTGAACAGTCGACCGACATGCCTGCGGTACTGCCTGCTGACCCTGATAGGCTCGCCGATTCCCGGCGAAGAGACCATAAGGTCGAAATCACCCCCTGCAAGCGGCTCGAACTCCTCATCGCCCTCGAGGCGCTCGCGCAGTTTCCTGCTCAACTTCGCGCAACGGTCGATGTTGATGCCCTGGTCGGTATCGACAGTAAGTTCAATCTTCCTACCGCCGGCCCGAATTGCAGCCTCAACCAGGTAGATATCCTCCCCGGTCCCTGCCGACACCTCGGCTATTACCTCATCGATCGCCGTTCTTATCTTTTCGTCCATTCCTCAGCATCGCTGTCATGTTGTCAAAAACAAAAAAGTGGGGAGTCCCCACTTTCTTTGAACCGTCCGACAAATCCAGAGCTCCGGTCTGCCATAATGTACAAAAAAACCGCACACATGCCAAAAGGATTCACACCCATCAGGCGTCATCCCTGATATGGCTTTCGATCACCTCAAACTCCGCATCCACGGCTCCACTGGACTCCCTGCTTTTCGGCGGCACCTGACGCGACCCCGAAGAGGAGAACAGCCACCGGATCCCCAGCACCCTGACGAGCAGCCTTGCGACCATCCGTACGACGAGGTACAGGAAAAGGAGGAGAAGAAAAAATCGTATGAAGATCATGTTCAAAAGTGGAAACCATAAACAACCAACATGCAGGGGCTTTCGTTCCCGGGCTCCCACATTCATGAATCCCGACAGGTCGGGACGACGGACATCAGCCTCTCATCTCATATTCAATTGAGCCGGGCTTCAGCCTAAACTCCTCAGGTAGGCTTCAGCCCGGGGAGCTTTTAGCGAGCAGCTGCAGGAGCTTTTTCTCGTGAATTTTATACCTGAAGGCCTTGACTCCGTCGATGCACAGCACCGGGATTTCGGTTCCGTAACGTTCGACCAGTCCCGGATCGCCTGAAATGTCGATCATCTCGAGGTCGAAGGGCACGGTTTTCCGGACCCTGTCGAGCACCACCTTGGCGTCGTCGCACAGGCAGCACGCCTTCGCCCCGTACAGCGTCAGCTTATGCATCCCACCCCCCGTTACGTTACTGTTTCGACGATTCGTGCAGCACGCCCGGAATCGCGTCGAGCGACAGCGACACCTGCTCCGAGGTGCGAAGGTTCCTGAGCGTGTAGCTCCCCGAAGCCACCTCGTCCTGGCCGACGAACAGCGCGAACCCGGCCTGAAGGCGGTTTGCCTCCCTCATCTGGGCCTTCATGCTTCGGGCTGCAAGGTCGGTTTCGGTCATGATGCCCGATCTCCGGAGGCGATCGGCGATACGCATGGCATGATCCTCAAGCCCGGAGTCCTGGAGCACGATGAACACCTGCGGCCCGTGCGGAGAGAGCGCGGCGAACAGCCCCTGCTTCTCCATGGTGATGATCATACGCTCCATGCCGACGGCAAAGCCCACCGCCGGGATCTCCGAAGAGCTGCCGAGCTCCTTCGACAGTGCATCGTAGCGGCCGCCACCGCCGATGGCGTCCTGGGCGCCGAGTTCGGAACTCACCACCTCGAAAGCCGTATGGCCGTAATAGTCGAGCCCACGGACCAGCAGGTGGTCGACCTCGTAGGCTATGTTGCGGTCGGCCAGGTAGCCGAGCACCCGGTCGAACTCGGCGCGCCCCTCGGCCTTGATGCAATCGAGCAGCTTCGGAGCGCCGGTCACAATCTGCTGAACCGCCGGATTCTTCGAATCGAGGATCCTCAGCGGGTTCTTCTCGAACCGCTCGCGCGAAGCCTCGTCAAGGTCGTCGCGGAACGGCTCAAGATAGGTCCTCAGCTCTTCACGGTAGCGCATACGGTCCTCGATGTCGCCGAGGGAGTTGATGCGCAGCCTGAGGCCTTGCAGCCCAAGCGTGTCGAACACCTGCATCATGAGCGAAATGACCTCGACGACCGCCGCCGGAGAGGAGACCCCGAGCAGTTCCGCGCCGAACTGCGTGAACTGGCGCTGGCGACCAGCCTGCGGGCGCTCCTTCCTGAACAGGTCGGAGATGTAATAAAGCTTGTGCACCGGCACCCCGCCGCCCGGATTGCCCTGGAGGAACGCACGCATCACGCCTGCGGTCATCTCCGGCCTGAGGGTGATGGAGCGGCCATTGGGGTCGGGCAGGAAGGAGAACATCTCCTTGCCCACGATATCGGTCGTCGAACCGATGCCCCGCTGGAAAAGCTCTGTGTACTCGAAAGCCGGCGTGCGCACCTCGCTGAAGCCATACAGCGAGGTCACCGAGCGGATGACCCCCTCGATGTAATGCCATTTGACGATCTCTTCCGGAAAAATGTCCTTGGTGCCCTTGACTGCCTGGAACTGCGCCATATCCTGACTTGCTGGTATCGAAATTAAATCTGAGGTAAATCCTTCTCCTCTTCACGGAAAATATCAAGGACCTCGGCCGGCGTCGAGGCCTCTACGATCTTCTGCCGCACATCGTCGCGACCCGCGATCCGAGTGATGCGACCGAGAAGCTTCAGATGCTCGGAAAGCATGGAATCGGGGGTGGCAAGGAGAAACACGAGCTGTACGGGCTGACCGTCGATCGAATCGAATTCGATCTCATGACGGAACGTGGCCATCGCGAGCACCGGTTCGGCCACGGCCCCGGTCTTCGCATGCGGAAGCCCGATGTTCTTTCCGATGCCGGTCGACATTTCCCCCTCACGTTTCCAGACATCCTCGCCGAGCTTTACGGTGTCCTTCACACCTTCATGACCGGCAACCAGGGCGAGCATATCCTCGATCACTGCGGTTTTTGAGCCCGATTCAAGGTGCAGGGCGATATACTTTTCGGAAAGGAGGGCTTCGATTTTCATGGCGATGACAGGCTTGCGGTGAGGCTGCGTGTGCCGGTACGACTAAAAAAGATGGTCTAATATAAGAAAAATCCTGGCTCACCCCCACGCAGTCACGAAGTAGAGCAACGGCGCTATGAACATGACCGTGTCGAAACGGTCGAGCACGCCGCCATGGCCGGGAATGACGCCCGAAGAATCCTTCACACCGGCATCCCGCTTGAACATCGACTCCATGAGGTCGCCCGCAGGGCTGACCACGCCCACGAACAGGCCGATCAGGGACGCCCGTCCATCCGGGAATCCGGGAACGTAAAGCGAACAGAGCCATGCGATCGCGAAGCTGCCAAGGATACCGGAAAAATAACCCTCCCATGTCTTCTTGGGGCTCAGCCTCGGAAACAGCTTCCTGCTGATGAACTTGCCGCCGAGCCTGCTGCCGCCGAAATAGGCGAAGATATCCGCCGACCATACGCAGACGAACATCAGCAGCACCAGCGCGGCCCCGGATTCCGTTCCGGGACTGCCGGGAGCCGTGCCCGTCAACCGCAGCCTGAGAAGGGCCCCGAACGACAGGTTGACGTACACCAGGCCGACAAGCGTTGCCCCAAGGTTCAGGAACTGCGAGCCCTGCTGCCGCCAAAGCTCCACCACGTACAGGACCATCACCGCGATGAGCAGCGCCTCCCAGTAATCGATGAAGCGGAAATAGAAGTTCGCCTGGAGAAAGGCGGTCATGGGCAGCAACAGGAGCAGGGTAGGCGGATGGGCACGGTGGGCGGCCAGGCGCCGGAACTCGAAGGTGGCCATAAGGCTGAGCACGAGCACCATCGAGAGGAAATAGAGCCCCCCCTCCATGTTGATCCAGAGAAGCAGGGGAATTCCAACAAGGGCCACGGCCACCCGTTGAAACAGGTTGTTTTGCAGTAATGAGGACATGTTCGGGTGCCGGTCAGACGTTGTTGTCAAGTTGAGCGGACGCCGCCGGCTCCGGGAAACGGCGCATCAGCACAAAAAAAATGGCCAGTGAAACGATCACGAAAACCCACCACTGCCACATCGAGACAATCCCATGACCTCCGTCGGCCGTGGAAACACCCGAAAACCACTGCTCCATCGAAAGGAACAGCAGGGCTGCGAGATTGTTCGTCCCGTGAGCGACCGCAGGCACGGCAAGATTGCCGGATTTCTGGTAAATATACCCAATATACCAGCCAAGCAAAGTAAGCGGAATGATATTCGACGGCTCCATGTGGAACAGGGCAAACACGAAACCCGTCAGCAGGAGGGCCTTCACGGGCGACAGGCTCGACGCAAAGCTTTTCTGGACGTACCCGCGGAAGAAGATCTCCTCGCAGATCGCAGGAGTAACGGCCAGCACAGCCGCCACAGCCAGGAATCCAGGCACGGAGTCGTATGCCGCGAACCTCCTGATGAACAGCTCAAGCCGTTCCTGGTCCCGAAGCATCGCATTTCCCACCTCACCGAGGTACGGCAGGCCAAGGTTCTGCACCTCCGTGATGGTATACATCAACGGTTGGAGAAGCAGCATGCCGGCACCGGCCGCCACAAGGGGCAGGATCCCGTCCGTTCGCCCGATGCCGAGCCAGGAGATGTTCTTCGCGCCGAAAAGGGTCCTGCTGCCGGAATGGAGCCTGGCCAGGAGGAGAGCCGGCAGCATGAGGACCAGCACCTGCCCTACGGCCTGGGCCACCCTGAGCCTGGGCATCATCGCCGAGTCGAGTAACCTGAATTCGGAATCGATGAACCGCCCCCCGGTCGCGACCAGCGTAAGGCCCGCGCCGGCAAACGGGTAGAGCACCAGCACACCAAGCAACGCCAGGACGGTGAAAAGAGTGCCGGGGGGTTTTTGACCCTGGGGCTCAGCAAGGGGATTCATATACCTCCATTGATCGATTGCGCAATCGACTGATTCATAAAAAAGAAAAGATAGGAAACATCGCGGCACCACGAAAAATCTGGCACGAATCGATAACCTGCAATCCTGTCGATCCCGCAAAAACTGTACTTTTTTATATACATGGTGATTATCTTAAAAGACAATCCAGCCGGTTTCAGCGCCGGCTTAACCGCCCTCCTGAGGGCACATCACGTTATCACTTGAAAATCCTCGTCACCGGCACCGCCGGATTCATAGGGTTCCACCTCGCCGAACGGCTCGCCTCGAGGGGCGATGAGGTGGTTGGTCTCGACAACATCAACGACTATTACGACCAGCGGGTCAAATACGGAAGGCTTGACTTCTCCGGCATCGACCATAACGCCGTTGAATACGGCAGCATGGTGCGCTCTTCGAAACACGATGGCTATCGCTTCATCAAGCTCGACCTCGAGGACAAGGAGCGTATCGACGAGCTTTTCAGCACCGAAAAATTCGACGCGGTCTGCAACCTGGCCGCACAGGCCGGCGTGAGGTACTCCCTGAGCAACCCCGAAGCCTACATAAGTTCGAACATCGTCGGCTTCATGAACCTGCTCGAGGCCTGCCGGCACAACGGAGTGCACAACCTCTGTTACGCGTCGAGCTCCTCGGTCTACGGGCTGAACGAACTCCAACCGTTCTCCGTCCACCACAACGTCGACCACCCGGTCAGCCTCTACGCGGCCAGCAAGAAAACGAACGAGCTCATGGCGCACACCTACAGCCACCTCTACGGGATCGCGACCACCGGGCTCAGGTTCTTCACGGTCTACGGCCCATGGGGACGGCCCGACATGGCGCTGTTCCTCTTCACGAAAGCCGCCCTCGAGGGCCGGCCGATCGACGTTTTCAACTACGGAGAGATGCAGCGCGACTTCACCTACATCGACGACATCGTCGAAGGCGTCATCAGGGTCATCGACAACCCCGCGCAACCCAATCCCGACTGGTCGGGTGCCTCGCCCGACCCCGGCTCCTCGTCTGCCCCCTACCGGGTGTACAACATCGGCAACAACCAGCCCGTCAGGCTGATGGACTTCATCTCGGCCATCGAGAAGGCGCTTGGCACGACCATCGAAAAGAACATGCTCCCTATCCAACCGGGCGACGTACCGTCCACCTACGCCGATGTCAGCGACCTCGTGCGGGACTTCGGTTACAAGCCGGAAACACCAGTCCAGGAAGGCGTCGACCGGTTCATCGCCTGGTACCGTGAATTTTTCAATGCCTGAAATCCCGAGCAAGGCAAAACGATACCTCAACCCAGTAAACAGCATGCGCAGCCAGAATCAATCCGGCAAATTCCAGGGACCGCTTCGCAGTGTGGTGATCCTCGCCCGGGAGTGTTTCGGCGACGCCATCATGCTGACCCCGCTGATCGCCGCGCTGAAGCAGCGCCATCCGGAAACCGCCATCTATATCGTCGCCTTCCGGCAGATCATCTTCGACTTCTTCAGCTCCGACGCGAATGTCACCGCCGTCTATCACGCCAAACGCGACCTGAAGCGCTACTTCCTCAAGTTCTGGCCGAAACGGTACGACGTGGTATTCAACTCCAAAGACCACCGTTCCACCTCATTCCTGATGCAATCGCGCATCATCAGGGCACGTTACAAGGTAGGCTACCGTAACAACGGCAACGAACAGCTCTTCGACTACCTTCTCGACATGCCAGCAGGAACGCACGAATCACAAAGAAACTTTGCGCTCCTGAAGGCGATCGACGGAGAGATGCCTGGAACAACCGGGCCCTATATCCCGGAGATGCCGGTTTCAAAGGAGGTCGCCGGCCTTCTCGATGCGATGCCGCAAGGCTCGTACATCGGCATCAACATCAGCGTCGGCACCCCCGGCGGCCACCGCACCTTCGAGCAGTGGTCGGACCTCATCCGGAGCTTTCCCGACGAACGCTTCGTCATCTTCTCCTCACCCGGCGACATCGAAACCAAGCGAAAGCTGGAAGCCCCGCATCCGAACGTGCTTGCGACACCTACCACCAGGAACCTCTACGAAGTCTGGAAAATCGTCGACCGACTCAAGCTGCTCGTCACACCTGACACTTCGCTCGTTCATGTCGCCGCCTGCTCCGACCGGCCGCTGGTGGCGCTTTACCGGTTCAACCCAGCCGACAGCCGGCTGTTCGCTCCACTGAGCACGCAGCAAGAGGTCATCGTCTCACCGACTCCCGACGTAGTGGACATCGAAAATGCCGTGGTGACAGACGCCGTCCGGAAAATGCTGGAATCACTTGCATCACAAGCACCTTTCCCAATCGCTGAACAAAAAAACAGAGGTTCACACTGACGTTCACAGCTATGACCAGCCTGCCTGACGTCACGTTATGCTGCGTTGACACCAGATTTCCGGAGCTAGGATTTGCTGCGCTGCTCAGATCTTCACGGAATATCGATTTTGGAGGGGTTGTATTCATCACCAACTGCGACTTTGTCGTACCGGAACACACCATCCGGAAACTGCGAATCGTTCGGACAGGGAGCATATCGAGCGTCGAAGCCTACTCTTCCTTCATGGTCAAGAAACTCGCCGACCACATCTTGACCTCTCACTGCCTCATCATCCAGTGGGACGGCTTTATCATTCATCCTGAAAGCTGGAGCGACAGGTTTCTTGCCTATGACTATATCGGGGCACCATGGATGACTCACGGCGGTCTGGTGGTCGGCAACGGCGGTTTTTCCCTGAGGTCCGCGAAACTACTGAAAGCGCTGACTTCCGAAGAGATCAACCCCCACCATCCGGAAGATGACTGCATTTGCGTCACGAACAGGAGGCTACTCGAAACCAACTGGAATATCTCGTTCGCACCGGTTGATGTCGCCAATGAATTCGCGTTCGAATTCACGCCCTATGAACAGCAATTCGGCTTTCACGGGCTTTCCAATTTCCCGGACATCCTTGAACCTCACGAACTTCAGCAGTTCGTCGACCGCATGCCCGAGGCACTGTTCGTCAACGAATATTTCATCGGGTTCTGCAAAAAAGCATTCGCGCAAAACGACCATGTGCTTCTTTCGCTCTTGTCAAAAAAAATCGCTAAACATCTTGCACATCCCGACGGCAGGACATACTCCCGCAAACAAGTCTCCTTCCTTGTCGAATCACTGATTTACTTAGGTCTTTACAAAAGCGCATTCACGATCCTGACGGACAGGACATATGACGCAGAATGGAAGCTCACCTATCTGAAGATTATCCTGAGAAGGACTATTGGCTCACGTTGAACCGCCAGTCAGTAATGGTTCATGCTTTGATCGTCAATTGATCCAACTCGGACATCACCTCATGTGAACCGATCTTCCAGAGGCACCGGTAATGCCCGTACCTGCAGGTCCGCCGGAAACAGGGGGAGCAGGGCTCGGTCGAGCCCATCGCAAGGCTCCGCTTCCCGAGTGGACGAGTCCAGACCGGGCTCGTCGAGCCGAACAGGCCGATGACCGGCACGCCGATATACCCCGCCAGATGCATGAGCCCGGAATCGTTCGAGACGACCGCGCGAGCGCCGGCCATGATCGCGGCGGCCTCGGTCAGCGAAGTCCTGCCGGTCAGGTCCTGCACCTTTCCCGGCGCCATGCGCGAGATCTCCCTGGCCGACTCACCGTCCGCGGCCGTACCCAGCACGACGATATCCTGATGCTCCTGCAGCAGCGCCAGCTCAGGAAAATGAGGCCACCTCTTCGCCGGCCCGTATGCCGCGCCGGGGCAGTAAACGATCGAGCCTGAGTATGCTGCGTTCGGCTTTACCCGTGCGCCATCCCAAGCTTCGGGCGAACTGAAGGGCGCATCAAGGATTTCGGCATATTCGCGGGTGATGTGGCGCGACTTGTCCCTGAGGGTTCCCGGCAACGGGTCGGTGAGCATGAAGCGCCGCATTTCGAGCGACAGGCCTCGCCTGACCGGCACGCCGGCCTTCCTGGCGAACCACGCCGAAGAAAAAGAGTATGGCAGCAGGTAGAAGGTCCTGAATCCCCCTGCGCGCACGTCGGCCAGGGTGCGACGCCTCTCCGCCTCGTCAGCACGGTCGAACGCGATCTGCGGAAGATCGCACAGCAGCCTGACCAGGCCACCCATCTGTTTCGGCACCAGCAGCGTCGTGTTCGAACGGCGCTCTTCAGGCAGCTTCATGACGATCGATAAAGCAAGAAGCAGGTCTCCTATCCAGTTAGGGAGGAGCACGACGGAAGGGTTCATGGCTTGACCTGGATGAAATGTTTCTTGCTCAGCTCCAGGCCGAACAGGCGTTCGAGCCTGAGCATGAACCAGTGCTTCTTCTCGCGGCGGGTCAGCACGTGGTCCGGATTGGCCCTGTAAATGCCCCGTTCCTTCGGCAGCCAATCCCGGATGACCGCCGGATGCGAACCGGTGAATTCGCGGATGATCCGCTGGTCGATCTCCCGGTAGTCGATATTCTTGTGGCTTTTGTTCCAGTACTTCTGCACGCCCTGCGATTTCCGGTTCATGTCCTCTTCGCTCCGTACCCACCCGTAATGGAAGATCGACGCGCCGGTGTGGGCGGCCTTCGGGTAGCGGCTGACCCGGCTCCTGTCGGTAAGCACATGCCAGAAAAGCCCATCGGGTGCGTAGCTCCTGACGGAATTCCGGATGATCCGGGCCTCGCGCCGATACCAGCCGGGTGAATCGAGATAGCTGTTCGCGTTTCCATAGAAATGATGGTAGTCAAAGGTCAGCGCCTCTACCCGCTCGTCGTCCAGATGGTTCCGGCACGCATCGACGATCTTTTGCAGGTCATCTTCGTGCACGACCTCGTCACCTTCGAGGTAAAACGCCCAGTCGCCGGTGCAGTTGAACTGCGCGATCATCTTCTGCTGGCCGTAAACGTAGCCGCCCGCCTTCATCCTGTTGTTCCAGCGCGACTCGACGATGCGGATCTTCGGATCGCCAATCGCCCTGATACATTCGAGGGTATCGTCCTCCCCCTCGCCGACGTTGACGACGAATTCGTCGACAATCGGCAGCACGGAACGGATCGACTCCACAAAAGGGAATCCGAAGATTGTGCCGTTCCTGATGAAGGTGAATGCGCTGATTTTCATAAGCAGTTGCTGGCTAAATGATTGCCGATGCCGTTCCGGCAGATGGTCAGCCTGCCTTCGATGGCGTGTTCGAGCAGCCGGTCGTTCTCTGGAAGCGAATGCCTGGGGTTCTCCGCGTGCCAGAGATGATAGGCTATGGCGCTGAACCTGACGTTGCGCCGGAGCACGCCGCTGTTGATCAGGCGAACGGCAAACTCGCTGTCTTCCCGCCCCCACCCGGCAAAATCCTCGTTAAACCCGTTGACCCGGATGCAGTCATCCCTGAAAAACGACATATTGCAGCTCCGGATGCCCCTCAGGGAGCGATGCTTCACGGCAAGCAACCGTGACAGCAGCGGCAGGCGCACGGCGTTCTTGCGGTTGCCAAGCCCCTTTTCGAACAGGGAGACCCGGCTCTCTTTCATGGCAAGCCGTCGCGAGGTGTTCTCCGGCGAAAGCAGCACCCTCGATCCCTGGATGAAGCTCCCCCGGAGCGCCAGCCGCAGGTGGTCCCTGATGAAGTCGCGATGCAGCAACATGTCGCCGTCGACGATCACGATGTAGTCACCCCTCCCCGCAGCGATCGCCCGGTTTCTCGAAGCGGCCGCCCGAAACCCCAGGTCCTCCTGCCATACGTGAAGCAGCGGCACCCCCGCCCAGGCACAGTACCTTTCAACCAGCGCCGCGGTTTCGGCCGTGCTGCCATCGTCGGCGACGATGATTTCGCACGGCATCTCCGACTGCTCAAAAGCGCTCCGGATGACGAGTTCGAGCGCCTCTGGCCAGTTGTAGGTCGTGATGACGAGGCTACACGTTGTCGAACCGGTCGGCTTCATAGAGCTTGATGTATTTGTAAAACGCCCCATTCGCGTTTGATATCGAAATCAGCAGTCCTTCGTAACCATAGCGCCATCCATTCTGGAGCACATAAGACTTGAAAAAGGTGGCCAACCCGTTCAAAAGTGCCTTGAGTGGAGTGGATTTTTTCCGCCCCCGGTTCTCCTCGGCCCAGAGCGTGGAGTAGTGCTGCATCTTGTGGACGAGCTGGGACGCATTGTCAAAGGTGTAGTGCCTCATGCGGTTTCGCAGGAGCTCCGGCCGCATCTCCGCCTTGCCGATGATTCCCTCGTGGATCAGCCTGTCGTTGAAGCGGGTACGCCTCCTGTTGAACAGCCGATGGACACGGTCCCGGTCCCATCCGCATCCCCTGATCAGCCGGCCATGGTAGAAGTTGTCGCGTTCGATCGTATAGACCAGGTTGTCATCAAGGTCAAGCGCCAGTATCTCTCCCGCCAGCTCCGGAGTGACCACCTCGTCACTGTCGATCGACAGGATCCAGTCGTTCGAAGCCTTATCGACCGCAAGGTTCTTCATCGGGCCGAACCCGATGAACGGATGCTCGTGCACGGTCACGTTCGCGAACCCCCTGGCGATGGCGATCGTATCGTCCGTCGAACCATTGTCGAGCACCACCACGTCGTCGAACGCCGACAAGGCACCCAGGCACTCGGCGAGATAGGCCGCCGAATTCTTGGTCAGGATCGTTACCGAAATGTTGTTAGCCACTGCTCGACTTCCTTATGGATATTGTCGGGATCGATACGGTGAAGGCACTCGCTGACGCCGTGATGGTCGTCGCAGCCAGACCTGCCGCAGGCCACGCAGGGCATGTCTGCCTGGAAGACGGTGACGTTGCCGTAAGTCTGCACGGGACTGTTCGTTCGGGTACCGGTGCGAAGCGCGTTGCACCACGGCGACCACATACTGAGGATGGTCGGGCCGTAGATGGCGAAGATGCGCTTGTCCTGCGACGCTGCGATATGCATGTTCAGCGTATCAGCCCCAATATAGGCAAGAGAGCGGTCACTGAGCGCGATCAGCTCATCCATGCTGGTCTGGCCGATGAAATCGTGCACATTGGGCAGCTTCGGAAGCGTACCCTTGATCCCGAGGTCAAGCGCGCTCTTCGATCCGGTGACCACCAACGGCACCCCCAGGCGGTCCAGTTTTTCAAGCAGCTCGTTCCGGAGCCGTTCGGGATAGACCTTGTAATCGTACTGAGCGCCGGGATGGAAGATGACGAATTCGGAGATGCCCCGTTCGGCAAGCATCCTGTCGACGCTTTTGGCGGCCGCACTCGAATGGTATGCTGCGACCGTGAGACTGCCTGAACCGATGCCCAGCAGATCGAGGGCGGTGGTATTGTTCTCGATGATATGCCTGTTCGAGTCGAAATCGTAATGGGCCGAGAGCAGCAGCCGCTTCCACCACGACTTTTTCCGGTCCGGCTCCACCGAGCTGATCGCCCTGGGCGCAGCCGCCAGGGCAAAAAGCACCGAGCGGTCGCTGGCCGTAAGGTTGATGCTCAGGTCGTAGCGCTGGAAGATCTTCCGGAGCAATCCGGAGGTCTGGGCACCCCTCCCCGCTTCGGCGTCCCCGTAAGAAAAGAGATGGATCTCCCCGATATGCGGAAGTGTCCTGGCTACGGCCAGGGTATCACTGTTGACCAGCAGATCGATACGCGGCTCCCCATAGGCGCGAAAAAGCCCCTCGATCAGCGGCGAACTCAGGAAGACGTCTCCGTTCGAGCGCTGTACGATGACAAGTATGCGACGTGGAAACCCAACATCAGCATTATGGTGATTACCGGTTTTCAAAAATATCAGCAATGGTTTTCACAACTTGCTCATTGGAACAATATGCCGGTAGCTCGATGTGAGACCCGCCGGGAAAATGATGCTTGCTCCCCAAAGCCAGACGCGGGTTACCGATAGAACTATTTTTCGATATCTCGGCAATATGCTCAGTAAAATATACACACTGCGTTCCCAAACCTGCGGCCAGCCATAACAGACCACCCTCAGGACCCACAAAAAGATCTGCATTATGTATCAGTGATGCATCCCTAACCAGTGAAACATCTTTTCCCTTTTTACTGTCCTTTTCAGGATCGAGACCCACCCACTGAATTTCTGCGAAGACTGACAATTTTGAAATCAGATCCTGAATATCCCTGCCGTACGCCCGCTTATAACTATCCCGTGCAACCGCGATAACTGGTTTGACCTTGGGTTTGCTAAACTGCGTCATCGCAATCTGCTCTGGCGAAAGGACAAGTTCATATTCCGGAACAGGCTCGCATCCAGCAATCCTTCTGATTTCCGAGGTGAATGGCTCTTCATAACCCCAGCGTTCAGGCTCCCGGGCTATGACTGCATACCGCGAAGCCACCAAAGGCCGGTGAACTTTATAAGTCAGATACCTGCCGTACAGCTTCGTTTCAAAACGCTTGTCATTGTCGAAAATAGGCTTCAATTGCGGCCACCTGATAAAAAAGGTAGTCTCATACCCTTTCTCGGAAAGTGATGACGCCGCAGCCGAACAGGCAATGGTATCACCCAGCCACCCCGCGCTCACTACGGCTGCTCGTTTTTTCATTTTTTCGAATAATTCCTGCATAAAGAGAAATCAACCCATGGAAAAGGGGTTTCAGTGAAACTCCCATTCGCCATTCCTGCGCAGCATGTGCAGGGTAAAGCCAGTCTTCTCCCGCTCGGCGTCGATCCAGTTCCGATATTCGAACTTCGACCTTAATTTATCACGCTTTCTCGACAGCCATCCCGACCCTGCTCTTGTGCGAAAATACCTGAGATCTCCGAGGGTTCTCTGTCCCGTCTTCTGCTTGATGGCCTTCTGGGTGATCGAACCGAAATGGTGGAATACCGAGTCGCCGACAACGCCCACAGGAATGCCCGCGCGACGACACCTGAACAGGTACTCCGCATCCTCGTAGCCGCCCAGCCGGCGGTCAGTGTCGGGAAAGCCCACCCTTTCCAGAACGCTCCGGTGTACTGCGAAACATACCCCATGGAACTTTCCACGACGAATCAGACCAGTCATCTTCCTTTTGTAGCCCTTGGAAAAGGAATCGAAATCGTAATCGTTCAGCCCCTCCAGCAGCGCCGGACTCACCACCCCGAGCGTATCTCGCTCAGCCGCATCCAGCAAGGCACCGATCGCGTCGGGTCCGGCCAATACATCATTGTTCAGCAACACAACCCACTCGGCATCCGGGCTCATCACAACCCCCTGGGTCCAGGCGCAACCGCACCCCAGGTTCGCCTCGTTTCGGTGCTGCTTCAACTCGGGATGCGCCGCCAGCCAGTGCGGAGTATCGTCGCTGCTGGCGTTGTCGATGACCAGGATCTGATCCGGCCTGACATTACGGGCCAGCAGACTCTCAACACACAGCGAAGTATACTGGATCTGATTGAACACAGGAATAACGACAGCGAAGCGGTTGGGGTTGTTTGGCATGGTGACGATACAAAAAACCGATTAAAAATGATTGATCCGGGTTATTCACCTCTCACGTGCTTCCTGTGCCCGGGCGTCAGCGCGGGGAAAGAGAATCCAACAATAAAACGCTTGGAGGCTTCAACCCAAAATCTTAAACATCACACGCTCTTGTATCCAAGATACGAAACTCATCAGGAGACACATCCCGTCCCCATGCACAGGCACCAGGTATACCGCGTCAGCAGCAACCCGAGATTTGAATTAATGCGTTATATTGGCGAACCACACTGACATGAATAATTGATCGCTCTTACATCCATGAAGTTACTGTTGAGAATCCTTCGATACCTCGCTCCGTCAAAAGGCAAAATCGTGCTGGTCGTAGTTGTCAGCATGATCACATCCCTTTTCAGCGTGGTCTCGATCTACTCCATCCTTCCTTTACTGAATGAGGTCTTCTCAACAGGATCAACCACATCATCCGCCAACCCTGCAGCATCGCCTGCGAATCAGGCGCCACAAGGCCTTGGGAAGCAACAGGCTTCGCCTTCCCAACTCACAGGGACTCCGCTTGCACAGAACAAACCGGAAGCTACGGGAATACTAAAAGATACCGATCGACTGAAAGCATGGGCACTCGATAATTTCCAGGCGATGTTCAAAGCCCCCACAAGAGAACTCTCACTCCTGAAAATCTGCATATTCCTCATCTCGACCTTTGCCGTCAAGAACCTGTTCATCTACATCAACAGGCTTATCATCTTCAGGATCCAGACGCAGACGGCCAAGAAACTTCGCGACGACGTCTTCAGCAGCATCATCGAAATGCATCTCGACTACTTCAACAAGAACAAGGTCGGGAACCTGATGAATTATGTCAACAACGATGTCGAGAACGTTAACAACAGCATCAGTTCGACCTTCATCAACTTTCTCCAGAACCCGTTTTCGATCGTCGTCTACCTTGGAGTCCTGCTGGCTCTGAGCTGGCAGCTCACGCTCTTTTCCGGGATAACTTCGCTGCTGATCCTTTTCTTCATCACCGTCATCGGTAAAAACGTCAAGGGACTGGCGTTGACCTATCAGACCAGGATGGGGGACATGAACACTGTGCTTCAGGAGAAGTTCAGCGGCATCAAGGTCATCAAATCAACAGCATTCGAAGAGGTGGAACTCAACCGGTTCATGACATTCACCAGGGAGTTCCGCAAGCTCGGCATCAGGATCGACCAGCTCAGGAGCCTGATCGGCCCGCTCAACGAAACCCTGCTGATCGCAGCAATCGCCATGGTGCTCTGGTTCGGCGGAATCCAGGTGTTCCACGGAGTCATGTCGGCCAACGAACTGCTCGTGTTCGCATTCACCCTCTACTCGACGATGGGCCCGATAAAATCTCTCGGTGACGCCAACACCGCCACTCAGGTGGGCTTGGTCTCCGTTGAGCGCCTATTCGAAATCATCGACGCTCAACCGGCGATCGTCAACGGCACGCGCCCCATCAAAAGCTTCTCTGGCTCAATCAGGTTCGAAGATGTCTGCTTCAAATACAACAAGGAGCCGAATGCCCCCAATGTCCTCGATCACGTGTCGTTCGACATCAAAAAGGGTGAAACAGTAGCGCTCATCGGCCAGTCCGGCTCGGGTAAATCCACAGCCGTCGATCTTCTGATGCGATTCTACGACGTAGATTCCGGCCGTATTTCCATCGACGGCGTCGACATCCGCGAATTCGACTACAAGCAACTCAGGAAAATGATTGGCGTCGTCAGCCAGGAGGTGATCCTCTTCAACGATTCGATCGAGCAGAACATCGCCTACGGCGTACACGACGAAATCAACCTGGCGCGCATCGAACATGCTGCGAAGCTCGCCAACGCCCACAACTTCATCATGGAAAAGCCGCAACAATACGACACCATGATCGGCGACCGGGGAATCCAACTTTCAGGAGGCCAGCGCCAGCGCATCGCCATCGCCCGCGCCATGGTGAAGAACCCCGAGGTACTGATCTTCGACGAAGCCACCAGCGCCCTCGACAACGAATCCGAAAAGGTAGTGCAGCAGGCCATCGACCATGCCATGGAGAACAGGACCTCACTGGTGGTCGCCCACCGGCTCTCGACCGTCAAGAACGCCGACCGGATCATAGTTCTTGACAGGGGAAAGGTGGTCGAGACTGGCAATCACGCGGAACTGCTCGACAGAAATGGTATCTACAAAATGCTGTACGACATTCAGTTCTCAACGGCTGAGACCCAGAACGCTTAATCCGGAAATCACAGCGTTCTGAAAATCAACAGGCCAGAGTCAAGAGCTATGCCGTTCATGACCGCATGGTTGACAGCCGTTTGATGAACCGCCACCAAGCACGCCGTATCTGGTGATCGAGTCGTTTTCGATTGACATGCCCATCGATCACCTTATCCAGGGTTCTGTATGACACGATGCTTGCCGGAGATTTCATAACCGGCCTCGCCTGAAACCAATCAGCCAAGATCCGATTACCAAGATCCCATCCCGTCACTCTTCCCCACCTCATATCCCGATCATAGATATCATATCCCCTGTCGATATTTTTCATCAGGAAATCCCTGTTGCGATACCGCTCTACATTATATTCCTGATGTGAAAATCGACTCAATTTCTTTATCACTGCATCAACCCCGCCCAAATAGCTGAAGTGCCAGCCGGAAGCCGGGACCATAATCTCCTTGACCCCTTTGCAGATATCGCCAAAATTCCTCAACTCCTCGAACGTGTTCTTCAGCGCAAAATCACCCCGCATTGCCACGACCTTATCCATGAGAGGTTGGCTGATACAAACATAATCACAGTAAAAATAAAACACGAACTGCTGAAACCTGTGATAGGTTCCAGGCGCTATCGACCTGATTTTTTCTGGCAACAGAATCTCATCTACATCACTGATAATAACGACATCGTCTGCCTTGGCATCGAAAATGCCGCGCGCAAGTGCATTTCTCTGAAAGCGCTCCCGCTCCCATTCATTCTGACAATGACTGAACTCAGCGGCATCGAGCTTATAGTACCGAATTTTATCACCATATGCAGCGAATCTCGAAACATCGAAGGAGTAATCTTTTTTCAAACCAGAAAAAGTAATATTCGACTCGACGATAACGAAGTAATCAACCTTTTCCCGAAGCAAAGACAACCTTAGATCGATACACTCCTCTCCATCATAGGTAAAACAGTCATATACCTTGTATGCATTACCATGGAACTCCGCCGTTAATCGAGACATCATAATAATCGTTTAATGAATAATAAATACATACCAACCAGCAAACCACACCAGTGCAAACACGCAAATCATGCGTATTTTTGATACCCCCCACACCGACTGGTTCAGCATAATAAGAGGCCGACTGGCATCACTACCTGAGCTTTCAATACGGAAGATATTATGCCCCGCCAAAAAACTTTCAAGGAGTCGTCACCCCCATCACAAGCTTTAAACACTGCCTCATGAGCTCGACTCATTCATTGGGAAACATGATATTGCCCGTCGTGCAGATGCGATCTATAGACTATCGCACTCACCAGAATAAACAGCATGGCAGTAAAATGCAGTTGGAGGTAGATATCGCTCATCATGACCGCCCCAAACATGATAGGAAGGGATAGCCCCAAATACTTCTGCATAGGTATGTTCGAGCGCAGAGCGATGCTTATCTGTGCATACAAAATCGACAACAGGGAAATCAAGCCCAACACACCGAACTGCCCCATCTCGAGCAGGAACATATTGTGGGGATCGACATCAAACCTTATTTTTGCGTTGTTTTTTTGATGTTTTTTTAACAATTCGTCTTCAAAATCACCAGTTCCAACCCCTAAAAGAGGATGCTCATAAAATATCTCAAAAGAGTTTTTCGCATAGACAAACCTTTGTCCAAGCGATGTCGCCTGGTTTGTCTGGTATTGTACGATATCCTCGATCCCTAGCTGAACCCGGTCCTGAAAAGGCTTTACTGTCTTAAAGGCAATAAGAAACAGCAACGGAATCGCAATAATAATAGCAACAAAAGCCCGTAACCATCTTTTCCCAAAGTACTGAAACACGACGATGACGAGCAGAAAAAATAATATAACCTGTCCCGCCCGTCCATTACAAATAAACAGATCAAACACCAAGGAGATCGTCACAATAAACGACACTATTTTCAGTCCCTTTCCGGCAGATGGATAAAACAGAAAATAATACAATGAAAAAGCTATTGCCATCACCAAATACAACGAATAATACACACGACTTATAAAGATAATCGGATCCCCTTGACTATTGAATTTAAAATGTACTGGATCGACCTGAAAATAGATAATAAACGAAAGCAGGCAACTGAGCATCATCGAAGCAAGAAATGACCAGATCGCCAGCTTAACATGCTCTTTCTTGAGTGAAAGCATAAACACCGGGACCAACAGGAAAAGTGATGCTCTTGCTACTTTGTTCAATCCATCAGCGGTATTCGAGGTCCAGAGAAGACCGACAACATGCAAGAGAAAATATGCAATAAGTGCCCAAACCAACTTATTTTCTCTGATTTTATAGTAATCATTCTTAAAATCCCCCTGCACAAGCAATAGCAGCATGATGAGGCCGGAAAGGATATAGGCAGGAGCGATCCACATCGGGATAATAAACGCAAACGCAACCAGAAGGAGCGAGTTTATGGTTCGGAGCCTTACCCTAAAAAGGCTATTTTTTTCCATTAAAATTGGCACAAGCATGTTATTCAAAATATTAAACAACAATCGTCACAAATAATACAATTTGCTCGATATCTGTCACCCAATCCATCTATAAATATCCATTCTAACCTAATCCCCTGCTCAAGCGCCACCATAATTACCTCATAATTCAAACATGTCATCACATCTAAAAAGCCAGCAATAACAATAACTAAACCTCCAGATAATTCAAGACTTATTCACCTTGCGACGTAAGATCACTTGATACACGAATCCCCTTAACCCTACAGGTGATATAAATATTATTGATCTCATAAATCCATCCACTAACATCCTGATAATCGTCTTTAAACCAAGAGAATGCATCAGCCCCTGTAGTCGCCATTCTGAAATTATATACCCATACCCACCCCTTCTGCGAATCATTCCATTCCCGATGCGAACATGAACGAGAACATCAGACACGTTGCATACCCTTGCACCAGAAGCGATAATTTTAATCCATAATGCATAATCCTCCATAAAAGCTATATCAGGATATCCACCAATCCCCAAGACAATTGCCTTTTTAAAACAAACAGTCATATGGTTAAACGGATTACGTCTAAGACAAAACCTGACAATTTGATCATGTTCACAAGGAACTTGTCGAACACGAACAGGAAAATGAAAATCATGCTCAAACTCATCGATTTGAGCACCAAACAAATCAAATTCTTCTTTTTTTATAAGAGCCACTTGTTTTTCAACGCGATCAGCGGCACAAACATCATCAGTATCGAATCGCATCACCCAAGGCTGACTAACGAATTGCAAGCCATAATTAAGTGCCCTTGCAAGACCGACATTTTCAGGCAAAGCAACAACATTGAAGGGTAAAAGACGACGAAAGCCATCAATGACCGCATCCAATTCGGATGTCAATGGTCCATCTTTCACTAATACCACTTCAGCTGGCTGCACGGTCTGCAGAACGAGAGACTGAAAAGCTTCATGCAAACACTCTGGATGCTCACGATAATAGACCGACATCAAAACTGAAAGCATACACAATCAGACAGTTATCAATTCAAAAAAAACATATAAATCATTTATTACAAGCAATGGAAAAATCCACCAACACTCATTCTAATGTATCTGTATTATCAAAACGCAAAAGAGCCGACGACAGCTGTTCTTTTATGCTTATACGCGAAAAACGTTCATGGTGCAATGCAATCCCGGCATTCGACAGTTTGTTCCAAAGTTCAGCATCATTCATCAGGTTCTGAATCGCTTCAGCATGGCCATGCACATCTGTCCGGATCAAGCCGCCTGATAACGAGGGGACAGCACCAACCGGAGTAGCTACAAACGGTGTGCCAGAAGCCATGGCCTCCAGCAGGCAGATGGGCAGTGCCTCAGTAATTGAGGTTGATAGCACCGCAATACTTGAAGCGATTTCATCAGAAATATTGCATTCATGATCCTCAGAGAAGATGACTCGCGCTTCGACTCCCAGTTCGGACGCACGTCGAACGCATTGGAGATAGTACTCGCCGGATCGGGGACCGATGAAACGAAGAAACATGTCAGCGGAAAGCTTTGACAGTATCTCCAGTGCCGACAATTGGTTCTTGACTGGTGAGAAGTAACCGATTAGAAGTACCTGTCTCTTCCGGGCATTATGCACAAGACACGTTCTGCTCCAGTTGACAGGGAAGTTACCCAGCGGAAACACTGGTATCCCAAATTGACGGGCAATATCCCGATCATAAAATCGCAATGATCTGGATGCTTCATCAAGCGTTGTAATGGCGGTAAGATTTAGAATCATGCGAGGAAGTATCCCGTAACGGTAATGAATCCACCCTAGGGCCCTTAACCGGTCTGTTATCGACTTGCTGAAAGGATGAATTGAAACTCCGTGACTGATCATCAGTACAGGCAGATTTCTAGTTTTTGCAGCCTGTATGGCCGCTTCACCAATACCGGTCTGCCACGCCTCGACAACAATCAATTCAGGATTCGCACGGGTAATTGCAGAAGTCATCTGCTGGTGGTCAACCCGACTCGGCGAATAGAGGGCACCCGATCCATATGCAGGAACATGGAATCGTCCTTCTACCGGAAGATCCTCCTGCAGGACTGGCGCACAAGCGCCAATAATGGAGACATCATGTCCCATCTCCACCATCATTTCTACATGGGCAGCTGCAGCCAGACTAACGCCTGATCTTTCCGTAGATGGCCAAGCCCTGGATACGGCAAGGATTCTCATGTTATGCCTCTCGAAAACTCATCCTGTATCTTCGTATACCGGCATTCAGCAATGCGAAATTCCTGAATAAGATAATCATCATTTACAACATCATCCACTTTTTATAATCAAAATCTTCTTACCAAATAAAGTTCATCACCTAACCTCCCATACGTAACGTTTAAATCCGAGCAAAACAAACCAAGGCCAATACGTCAATATATCAACCATATTAAAAGACAACAAAAAACCAACAATAATCAATAAATTATCATGAGCATACAGACTGCGATCATTCGAATTTCTCGTAAAACCATAAATCACCACAAAAAGCAACACCAGCCCCATAACACCCATTTCAAACAGAAGCCTGAAGAAATTACTGAAAACAGGAGTCGCCATATTTCCTGCAGCAGCTATCCACTTGTCCGCCTCGGGAGACAAATAAAACCATTTCGGATAATAATCAATTATAAACCTCCCGGCTAGTCCAAAACCTCGCCCGAATAATGGGTAATCAAGAAATCCATTCCAAGCAGCCACCCAGGACCCAACCCTCGTAAGGGTAGAAAAATCAATCCCATGGCTTTCATACTGCAATCTTATGCCAATATTCTGCTGTATATTCATATAAAACAGAATCATAAAAAATAAAACCCCAAAAACCATAAATGGCATAACTTTACGGTAATACAACCCATGAATCAGCAACAACACAATCAAACCTATCAACAGGTTTTTTGACAACGAAACCGCAGATACCGAAACCATTAAAAGCAGCAGAATATAACGCCACGAATTATTGATTTTTTTATCAATCAACAGCACTGTAACCAAAAACATTACCGGAACAGCCATATAAGACGGCTCATTTGAAAAACCACGTATTCTTCCACCAAGATCATTAATCTCATCTCGATAATTCAAGTATTTTGACACTAACTGAACCATAAACCTAAATGGCTCAAGGCCATATTTTGAGCCTAACATCTCAACAATCAAATATGATAACAAAATATAGAATGAGTACCTTGTAGCCTTTGACAGATCCTCAAATGAAAACGAACATAGCTCTGCGATTTTAATCAAAAATAAGACCAATACAAACGGAGTAAATACACCTAAAAAAGACTTAAACGAGCGCAGCAACAATTCAGGATCGGTATGACCAAATCCATCAGCAAACGCAACCAGCACCTGCCCAACGCAATCGATCATCAAAATAGCAGCAATGGAAAATAGCAACAAAACCTCATGTTGGCGAAACTTCATTCCAGGCATATAGAAAACACCTAACAACAAAATCAGGCCTCCAACATAATTAAATAAACTGCCTAAAGCGTGATAATAGACCGCAAGAGGCAAATGCGCATACGAAAACGTACTCGCAAAATACAACCAGAACAACGCACTGATTATTGAAGAATATCTCAAAGAAACCATGACATATATCTCAAGCGCATTATTGAAAAGTCGTCACAAAGTCAAAGATTCGCAGTATTGGCATCTTCCGCCAGAGGAAGATCCGTGATCATGATAAATCCAAAACCGTTATTGTATCTTTTCCGAAAAACCCCTGAGCGATTCAACGCCTTTCCCATTGGAGCACCGGCTAAATACTTGATATTCCGGACGTTTTGGTTTCATAGGTTTGAGGTTATGTTCGGATCTGCGAGGCCAGATGCTGATCCTCCGCATGAATCGAATATGGAATCGATACCTGTGCGCGCTAATGGAGCGTACAGCAAGCCATTTGACGGCATGCTGCAGAAATGGCGCCAAGCGTAACGACAAAAAAACAATCACTGTTCATGTTGGGCGGGTATTCAATACGACCAACACTAAATTATGGTCATCTCTTTGATAGGATAATTGAATGACAACTCGTCGGCAATACATTTGAACACTATGCTCCCGCAAGCAAGTTAACGTGAAAAATTGCCGCTTCTATATTAACGGACGAATGACAGGGCAATCTTAACCAACCGTTTTAACTTCATACCGCCTCCGTGCAGATTTCGAGCGAGAAAAAAATGATTCCTCGCTTCGATCTTTTTTCCCGGAATCTGAAAAAGCATCGTTCCCAATACATAGTGCTGAAAAGATTCCGCATGCTTGCGAATCCCTCGACCGAATAACGACATGTGACGGTTGAAGAGCACTATCTGGCGTTCAACATGTCGTTCAGTAATCATGCTTATACCGTCCTCACCCACCCAGTATGAACCCAATACATCCGGAATAAAGCAGGGAATGATGCCCTGTTCTGCCAGACGCATCCAAGCATCGAAATCCTCAAGTGAAACAAGGTTCCGATCTTCGCAGATACCGCCGATGGCCTCCAACACGCTCCGTCTGACGATTGCTGCCGAGTTTGGAATCGGGTTGCCAAATAGCGCCATATGCTCCAGAGGATCACGCCGTAAGGGTTCTCCGATGACAGAACGCCGCTCACGCTTGCCGCTGATGTTTTCCGCACTCACGACACGCAATGGATGGTAGAGAAAATCGACATCCTCTTTTTCAAGCACGACAGCAACCTGCTCGATCCGGTTCGCATCCCACCAGTCATCGGAATCGAGAAACGAAATCCATTCCCCCCGTGCAATCGCTATGGCGGTGTTCCTTGGCCTGGCAGGCCCACCGGAATTTTCGATGCGGATATATCCGACCTCTAAACGTTTTTCGAATCGACTCACGACAGCCCTCAGGTCTTCGCTGGAACCATCATCGCAGACAATGGTTTCGAAATCTTTTCGGGTCTGTACGGCAAGAGAATCAAGCGCCCGCTCGAGCTCTCGGCTTCGGTTATACGCGGGTATTACAACAGAGATGAACGGCGTCATATACGGTGCCAGGCGGTTGGGGTTAGGTCATTGGTCGGTCGCCCATCCGCAAACCATTTACGAGGCGCCACGACGATTTTGTCACTGCCAGGATTGAGCCAGGCCCCCCACCAGCTGAAACTGCTGTTGGCTATGATGTGATGTCTGCAGGTTGACATCATCCGCATGTCCTGAAATGCCGTGGTTGGGCCATTATGGTCAACGAAAGTCACAGGTCCCGGAAATTCTAGGTTTTCACGGCTCCACTGGCTATCGTCAGAAAACACAAAAAAATGCGGATCAAGCACCGAGGACGAAATGACATCCAGCGCTGATCGATAATAATCGAGCGTGCAGACTCCGTGTACTGTTGCCGCAGCTTTAAGTGTGACGTAATCACCGCGCCGGATATGAACAGAAACCGCGGATGAATCCTTTATCTGTTTCAGAATATTCATATCCAGTTCTGAAGGGGTGATCGAAGGAGTCAGTTCAGTCCTCAGAAGCCCCGCGATTTCGTCGAAATACTTGTAGCTTTGCCAGTAACCGTCAAGGTAGGTGTTGTCGATGACTTCTCGAACCGAAGCGTCAAATTGATATCCCTTTTCCCTGAACTGTCGCCACGGCCTTGGCAACAGAGGCACTCGGCGCAATATGCGATCGGTATAATTGCGTCCAGAAGCCTCCTCATGCGATGTTGCTTCGCGAGCCTGGATCGGATAGAGGAAAAGCTCGAATTCGCGAGGAGTATTGTGTTTAGGGGTCCTATGATACCAGCCAAGATCACAAACAAGCTCCGTCCTGTTCGCTAAAGCCACGGCCCGGCCGGTGGCATACTGGAACATCTGGTTCCCCAGGCCTCCGCACAGACGAACGACAATCATTTCCTTGACATTTTTACAGAGGTGAATCCGAGCAGAATCTGCAGTATCGAAACGCTCAGCCAGACAATCCCCCCACCAGCTATACCGTACCATCTGACAGCAAGCATCGCCAACGGGACAATAATGATGATAACCAGAAAATTGATTTTGAATATCATACCCGCAGACCCTTTGATGATCATCTGCTGATAAATGATCTGGTACAGGCCATTCAATGCAACGGATGCAAGAATGAGACGAAGCGGCAACGTGCCCTGTTCGACTGTGACGGGATCACCGATCCAGAGATGAAGAATCAGTGGTGTTAAAACGCCCACCACAACACAAGGCAGAATGCAAAGCAACAGGATGGAAAACCCTAACTGCCAGTAAGCTTTAGAGGAAACGTCCGTCTGGGCAGTGACCAGTCTTGGCTGAAATGCGCGCACCAATGGATATTGCAATTGCAAGAAGGCAAGGCCAAGGTTGGCAACCACGACATAGCGGCCAAACGCAGCAAGAGAAACGTTACCTGAAAGTATGATACGATCGACCTGCGAAACGAGCATACCGAGCACAACACCCGCCGCAAGCACCCCTGTTTCACGTGCGAGTGAGACGAGTTCTTCTTTTGTGACGATCGTCGATTGTCCGGCATTGTGGAGACTTCTTACGACCGCATGCCTGTTCGAGAGATATTCAATAGCTGAAAAAAAAGCAAAAGAAAGCAGGTAGGCTATCGCAGCATGCTTCCACCAGACAATCAATGCAATCGCACCTGCATGCTTTGCCGTCGCGAAGACACATTGCCGGATATTGGCGGTGACCTGTGCCTGCACACCATTCCAGTATCCAATATGGGCATTGTTAGTGAACTGGAAGAGGAACTGCAAAAGAACCAGCCTCAACGCTATCGTAGCATCTGAAACGGTTTCCGGAGTAGCCTTCAGCCAATATTGACCAAACCAAGGTGCGGCAAGCTGGCCGATGACGAAACCGGTAAAGGCAAGAATCAGATAGGCACGTGCAAAGACGTGGAATATCCGCGATACGACTTCAGGATTTTCGCTCGTTTTTGCAATATCCCGGGGCATGATCTGGGCAAGTCCGGCATCCAGAAGCGTCATAAAACCCTGAAGCGAGATGCTTACCGCGACAATCCCCCACTGCTGTGCCCCGAGAAGTTGGGTATACCGTGGTATGAGCAGAAGCGTCATGCCGCCCAGCCATAAAACGGAGAGGTAGTTCATGAAGACGTTCTGGGCAAGGCGTCCCCTGAAAATAGCTGCATAACCCACTGTCCGCAAGCGCTCCTTTATCTGAAATTCAACACCCATTCAGTTCTGCGTGCTCAACAAGCTGTCAAAATATGCGATCGTTTTCAGGAGACCTGCTTCGAGCGGCACTTCTGGCTCCCAGTTGCCTAGATACGTTCTTGCCCTGTTTATTTCAGGCTGGCGCTGCATCGGATCGTCAGATGGCAACGGCCTGAAGGCGATTCTGGATCCTGAACCGGTAAGGTCGATGACCTTTTCGGCTAGCTGGCGAATGGTGAACTCATTCGGGTTGCCGATGTTGAGTGGTCCTGGATAACCAGGCATGCCGTGCTCCGTAGGCTCCAGAGCCATGAAACGCAAAAATGCCTCTATCATGTCGTCCACGTAGCAAAAACTTCTCGTCTGCTGACCGTCACCATACAGAGTGATATCTTCTCCCCTGAGTGCCTGGACGATGAAGTTACTTACCACACGGCCGTCATTGGGATGCATCCGTGGGCCGTATGTATTGAAAATTCGTGCCACACGGATATCTAAACTATGTTGACGATGGTAGTCAAAAAAGAGCGTCTCTGCACATCGTTTTCCTTCATCATAGCAACTGCGCAATCCTGTCGGATTGACGTTTCCCCAGTATTCTTCAGTCTGGGGATGAACAGTCGGATCACCATATACCTCAGATGTTGAAGCCTGGAAAATCCTTGCCCGCACTCTTTTAGCCAATCCAAGCATGTTAATGGCACCGTGAACACTAGTTTTAGTGGTCTGCACTGGATCGTGCTGGTAGTGAACGGGTGATGCCGGACAGGCCAGATTATAAATCTGATCGACCTCCACATACAACGGAAATGTTATGTCATGACGCAGGAACTCAAATCTCGAATGAGATAGAATATGCTCGATATTACGTTTTGTCCCGGTAAACAGATTATCTGCGCAGATAACTTCATCTCCACGATCAAGCAATCTATCGATCAGATGCGACCCCAGAAAACCGGCCCCACCGGTCACCAGAATTCGCTTTCGGGACTCATAATTCCTCATCAGTGAAATAATTAGATTATTTTTTATAAATGAAATACAGAAACAGAGAAATATATGAGCAGATTAACCGCGCATTCAACAAATCGATATACCGTGTATTTTCAACCATCCTGTTTACTGTTGGATATTCCCATCAAGAGACTTGACAAAAGTGAATAATCCGAGCGAATATTCCTTATTTGCAAGAGCACATAATGTCCCATCATCGATTCCGGATTCCTTTGTATCGCCGATCGGAGTGATAACGGTCAGTTTCGATAATTTCAGGCCAGAACTCTGGGCTTTTCTCAAAATGGATCTCGGGTCAAATACCCAATTCGCGTTAAATTCCACACGCTCCCGGCCAATTGGTGTCGAGAGATAAAAAACACCGTTTGGCCTCAAAAGGCTTGCCATATTGGCAATGCCATGCGAATATCCTTCAGCATCAACCCGATCGCCATATCGTCCCAATCCGAAATGCTCAAGTGCATGCAGGCAGGAAAGTGAATCACAATAACCATTTCCATCATCCGATACAGGAAGGGATTGCGGATTCATGATATCTCCTTTCCTAAAAAGGACTCCAGGAATAGTCGCACTAACAGGCCTGATATCAATAACCTCAATCTCGCGGAAACTCGCCACATGCGCTATAAACCCGTCCACTCTCGATCCAATATCAACATGCCTCACCGGCTTTGACTCGAAAATTCTTTGAGCAACCAACAAATCCTGCCAGAAATACTCATGCTTTGTGGAACCACCTTCTGCATACCTGTCATGCAGACAGGGCAACAACATCATCGGACCTTGATATAACTTTCGTAACCTTAAAAAATCCGAAACGAATTCCGGGATACCTCGAAGTGAAAGCAAAAAAAGCTTTAAATTAATACCAAACTGATTTGAGAGAATCCAATGGATTTTGGCAATCTGTTTTTTATTCAGCCTCACAACATCTCAAGATGAAATTGTTTATAACTTTCACACATCATTCGTGGTAAGCCATGACCTTGTAACCATGTCGCTTAACGAATTCATCCTGTTCGGCACTCCTCAGATCTTCCAGAACCATCTCTTTTACAAGTTCTTTGAATGAGGTCCTTGGAGTCCATCCCAGCTTTGCCTTGGCCTTCGATGGATCGCCAAGCAAAGTCTCGACTTCAGTAGGACGGAAATATCTTCGATCAACTGACACAATACAACGCTCCCCATCTGCCACCTTCCAAAATCCTTTCTCTTCAACACCGGCTCCCCTCCAGTCGATTTCTATGCCCAGTTCTGCAGTTGCAGCATTCACAAAATCACGTACACTGTATTGTTCGCCTGTCGCAATCACGAAATCTTCTGGTTTTTCTTGTTGCAGCATCAGCCACTGCATTTCAACATAATCACGGGCATGTCCCCAATCACGCTTTGCCTCAAGATTGCCAAGATAAAGGCACTCTTGGAGACCCAATTTTATACGTGCAAGGGCACGGGTGATCTTCCGGGTCACAAACGTTTCACCCCGAACCGGACTTTCGTGATTGAAAAGGATGCCGTTACATGCATAAATGCCGTAGGCTTCCCGATAGTTGACCGTAATCCAGTAGGCATAAAGTTTTGCTACGGCGTATGGGCTTCGAGGATAAAATGGTGTCGTTTCCTTTTGAGGAATCTCCTGAACCAGCCCATACAGTTCTGATGTGCTGGCCTGATAAAAACGGGTCCTCTGTTCAAGCCCTAGAATCCGGATAGCCTCAAGAACACGTAAGGCACCCAAGGCATCGGAATTCGCAGTATATTCAGGCTCTTCAAAACTCACCGCGACATGACTCTGAGCGGCGAGGTTGTAGATTTCATCCGGCTGAATCTGCTGAATAATCCGAATCAGGCTTGATGAATCGGTCATATCGCCATGATGAAGTACAAAACGGACATCCTTCTCATGTGGATCCTTGTACAGATGGTCAACACGGGCCGTATTAAAATAACTTGCACGACGTTTCAGGCCATGGACTATGTAGCCTTTATCAAGCAAAAATTCTGCTAGATATGCGCCATCTTGACCGGTTACCCCCGTAATAAGTGCAACTTTTTGATGAGTGGACATAATTGAGTTTTCCCCTTATCGGCAATTGTGGATTGATGATAAAAAATCAGCATATGCGAGTGCCAAACCCTTTTCAAGACTGGTTCTTGCCTTCCATCCAAGTGAATTGAGACGAGAACTGTCCATCAGTTTACGTGAAGGGCCATCTGGTTTGTCCAGATCAAAGGTGATTTCGCCCTGATAATTGACTGTCCTGGCAATTGCATCAGCCAATTCAGCAATCGCGATGTCATCCCCATAGCCAACATTGATGTGACTCAGCATGGGCTCAGTATGCTCTTCGTAAGTGGATTTCTCTAGGTTCATCACATGCACGCAAGCTGCCGCCATATCATCAACATAAAGGAACTCCCGACGAGGAGTTCCAGTCCCCCATATGGCCACGTTTGATGCTCCAGCGACTGCTGCTTCATGGAAACGCCTGATAAGTGCAGGAATGACATGGGAGTTTGACGGATGGTAATTATCACCCGGTCCATAGAGGTTTGTCGGCATCACGCTGCGAAAATCCGTACCATATTGCCGATTATAACTTTCGCAAAGTTTTATGCCCGCGATTTTGGCAATTGCATAAGGTTCGTTCGTTGGCTCCAACAAACCGGTAAGAAGCGCTTCCTCCTTCATCGGCTGTTGAGCGAGTTTCGGGTAGATACAGCTTGATCCGAGAAACAACAGCTTTTCAACACCGATACGGAAAGCCGCATCTATGACATTGGCCTCGATCATGAGGTTCTCGAAGATGAAGTCGGCAGGATAGGTGTTGTTGGCGTGAATTCCTCCGACTTTTGCCGCAGCAAGATACACCTGGTCAGGTCTCGAAAATTTAAAAAAGTCTCTAACTGCGTTCTGATCGGTCAGATCAGACTCATTCCTGCTTCGGGTTATGACCTCGACCTGCCCGTTCCGTTCCAACTGCCGCACAATAGCCGATCCAACCATGCCATTGTGACCTGCCACATAAATTTTTGTTTTAGGATCCATCTGAACCACAACTACCAAGTTTTACATTCAAACACATTTTAACCTTATAACGATGATTTTCCCTCCATTTTGAACCAGACAAATCGCGTCAATCGATAATAAATCCACAAATAGATCACAACACAAATAACTAGGGACTCCAAAAGAAATATGTTACGGGAATAGCTGAACACTGCGAGTGTTGAACTGAGCAAAGGAAATGGAAAAATCACCACCGATGCCATTGAATTTTTTAAAGTATTTGACAGATTCGGGAACCTGATGCACACAAACCGCCGGTAAATCAGCATATGAAAATGAACCTGATCAGGCTTCCCCGGATGATGCCCATCTCGCTTGTGTTTACGCCAAATCGAAAAAAACAACTCTATGATGGGATACGCACACACCACAACCGAAGCCCATTTCGACACTTGATTATTTCGCAACGGCAGCAGGACTGCAACCCATGCCAGAAAAAACCCCATCATGTAAGCGCCTCCATCACCCATAAATATTTTCCCGAAAGGGAAATTCAGGAGCATAAATCCGGCAAGTACAATAATAAAAAGGAGACACAAAATTGCAAGCTGGCTATCCCTGACATTCATGGCGATGATACCGAACGCCCCGAAACCGATCATCAGGGTACCAGCCGCCAAGCCATTGAACCCATCTATCATGTTTACAGCATTGGCAATCCCGCCAATAGCGATCGAGGTAAAAACAATAGAGACAGGCAACCAGCCAAGCAAAATATCGATTCCTACCACCTCCACTTTGTTCAAGGTATAACCGGTAAGCCAATATGCAACAACTCCGCTGAAGACTGTTGCCAGTAGTCGCTGAAGCACCCCTACCCGCTTGGTAAAATCCTCAAGCAAACCGGCAAGAAAAGCCGGAACACAAGCGACAAGCATTTGGCCAAGCATGTGTGACAACGGCCTTGGAAAAATCAACCATGCACTAATCAGACCACTCATCAGAGCCACACCACCGATCCTCGGCGTCATGCCACAATGAAATTTCTGTACTCCTTCCAGCGTATCAAAAGAGTGTTTACCATGCCAAGCTTTGGTTAGAACAATGATCAGGCATGCAAAATAAACGACAATTCCCGGAACAAGATATTTCAAGTAAAATATATCAGTAAAAAGCATAGAATGCTCTGGTCCAGTTAGTTCGCAATTCAAAGAATAAGAAAATAAAGTACTGCTCACAATGGGTTGATCAACAATCGCGCTATTTCCAGTGAAGGGTATCCATGAGGTCTCTGAATCTATCTTTGTCGCCATCCCTTATCCTTTGCATAACTTCAGAGAACATTACCCAAAGCACAGCAACAACTGCTGAAGTAAAAAAAGATACAAGAATAATCAAAGTTCGTCTGGGCCTCGACTTGAGATCAGGAACTTCGGCCCTGTCAAGAACGTCAATTACAGGCACATCCTTTGCCTCTTCAAACCGAGCTCTTTCGATCTGCTTCTCCAGCTGCCCATAACGGGTCCGGTTGTATTCCAGATCTCCGACTTTTTTAAAATAGTCACGCTGTTTCAACGGAATGCTATTGATAAAATCAGGATTGATTGATACCCTTGACAACTCAATCCAGAGATTGCTCAACTCCTCACGAGTCTTAAAATAATCGATATTTCTTGACGGATCGGCAGTTCCTATCGAGAATAGTTCAATCTCTTTCATGGCGATTTGCCCCTTAATTTCACTCATCTTCTTAACAAGTTCTTCAACATGAACATCATCAGCATAAATCTCGTATTTCTGTTTTGCAGCATTGAGACCGGCTTCAGCCTGCAACACTACCTGTCTTGCCTCCGGAAGCTGTCGTTCAAGCAACATCCTCCTATTCGAAGCTGAAGTTAAAGCATGTTTTTTCAGCATCGAAGTCAACTTCGAGGGAAAGAAATTGGCCATTGCAGCTGCCCGACTAGCGTTCCAGTCCTCAACCTTAATATCGATAAGCCCATCTTTGTCAACATCTATTTTCGCCATCTTACTGAAAATGGTTCGAGTTTTAGCAAGTGAGTTCGTGCCATACCATTTCTGAAGATCGAAACGAACTATCAGGCTATCTGTCATCTGTTGACTCTTGAGAAGAGAAACAATTATCTCTCTCGAAACGCTGCCACCTACCGGTATTATTTTTGTATTTGCCGTATAGATATTCGGACTAAAAAGAGTAATAATTGCCGCAACAACGGCGCAAGCCAGTGGTAACCCGATGATCAGCTTTTTATGCTTTGCAATAATGATTGCCAAATCAAGCAGGTTGATGTCATCATTGTCACCACCGCTATTGGACGAATTTAACGGCGGCTCAGCTTGATACCGATGTTCTGACATTTATCGATTCTCCGGTTGAATACGCCATGAAATCAGGTACAGTCTTTATCCTAAAGCAAACTACCCGACACAGCAGATCCAGAAACTATAACTTGCTACTCCACACCAGCGTGAGCTCAATGGATACATATATATTGAGCATCTATCCTGATCATATATTTACACTATAATGCAAAAAAAAACACAAATACACTCAATATTTTCGTCATTTTTTTAAAAAAGACAGTGGCGCACGTAACCTTAAATTAGGGCATTTCTAAAAACTTGAATTCTCATTCGCTTTATAACTATGTGATAGACAAACAGCTGAAAAACAGTGAGTTATGCGCTAACACACCTTTGATCACCTCTCGAAAATGGTTATAATTGTGACTATAATCAAAAAAAAGTAATCATGGCGTATCAAGTCCGTCAGCTCAATAAGAAGACCGGCGTCACCTATGTCTACGAGGCCGTCTCGGTCTGGGATAAGGAGCTCAAGCAGTCCCGAAACAAGCAAGTGTGTGTCGGCAAAATCGATCCGGTGACTGGGGCATTCGTTCCCTCCAGGCGGCTCGAACCAAAACAGGCTGTCATTCGTGATCCGGCCGTCACCGCTTCGGTGCAGGTGATCGGGCCCAACTTCGTGCTCAACCCGATTGCCGAACGCATCGGATTGCGTTCCATCCTGAAGTCGGCATTCCCGGAGTCACATGAGCAGCTCTTTGCCATAGCCTGTTATCTGGCCACCGAGGGCGGTGCCTTGAGTTTGTGTTCGTCTTGGGCAAAGGGCCATCTGCCCGACCTTGCCCCATCGCTCAGCAGTCAGCGCGTCAGTGAATTGCTGGCCGCCATCAGCGCTGACCGGAAGCAGACCTTCTTCGCCAAGTGGATGAAGAAGCGCATGGCATACGATTACCTCTGTTACGACATCACCTCGGTCTCTTCCTACTCGGAGCTGGACGCGTTTGTCAAGTACGGCTATAATCGGAACGGTGAGCAACTGCCCCAGATCAACCTGGCCATGCTGTTCGGCCAGAAGTCGGGCCTGCCGGTCTACTACCATCGCATACCCGGAAATATCAACGACGTCTCGACGCTCCACAACCTGGTTGAGACCTTCAAGGCGATGGAAGTCGGCCGGATGCACTATGTGATGGATAAAGGCTTCTACAGCAGGAAGAACGTCGATGACCTGGTGGCTCATCGTGACCATTTCACCCTTTCGGTGCCGTTGAACAACCGATGGGTACAACAGGCCATCGACCAGATACACGACACTATCCACGGGCCGCAAGGCTACCGGAAACTCGATGATGAAATCCTGTACGTGAACTCACGCAGCTATCCCTGGGGCACACGCCGTTGTTATCTGCACCTGTACTACAACGCCGGCAACCGTGCACGAGCGATCGACAGCTTCAACGAGTCGCTACTGGAGTACCGGGAAGAGCTTGAATCCGGCCATCTGCTCGCAGCCCATCAGAAGGCGTATGACGAGTTCTTCATCGTGAAGACGACACCGAAGCGGGGAACAAAGATCTCGTTCAACACCGAGGCGATCAACCGCCACATCAGTCGCTATGCAGGATTCCAGGCGCTGCTCTCCAGCGGTATCAAGGATCCGGTAGAGGCTCTGCGGGTCTATCGTGACAAAGATTCGGTTGAGAAGTGCTTCGATGATCTGAAGAACAGCCTGGACCTGAAGCGGCTGAGAATGCTCACCTCATCGACGGTTGATGGACGTCTCTTTGTCCAGTTCATCGCCTTGATCCTGATAAGTGCCCTGTGCAAGCATATGCGAGAGTCTGGATTGATCGAACACTACACAGTCAGGGAACTGCTCCGAGAGATGGATACCCTGACGAAGATCAACTACTCAGGAAAGTACGGCCACATCTTGACCGAGTTAACCAAGCCACAACGTCAGATTCTCAAGGCACTTGACATCCCCATCATTGATCCAAGTCCGGCATAGTTATAATTTCTCGGGAATTCAGGATTCAATGTACCTGACATTGATCTGCCAGAGGTGACTGGACTGAGGTTGTGGACGGGTTGGACTGTTTTCGGGTCATTTTCAGACTTTAAGGCGGGTTTTTCTTTTATGGAGGAGACCTGCACGATGGAACAGAGCTTTTTTCTGACGTTGGTCAAACATCAAGAGTCCTCAGACAGGTGCTCATCCCAGGCTCATACGTCGCATCTTTTGTCTTCTCCGTTTTTCCAGCGGTTATGCAGCCAGAACCACTCTTCCGGAGAGCGACGAATATACGCCTCCATCACCCGTGTGTAACGAGAAGCAAGAGTCGCGATATCCTCCTTGCAAAAGGTGAGGTCCGCAGTGTCGATCTCCTGCAGTTCGCCCTTATATCTCCCATCCTGAATGCGCGTGCACATACCGACGAAAAGCGGCACGTTCGCCCTGAGCGCGAAAAAGGCCGGACCATGGAACATCGTCGCCCGCCTGCCGAGGAACTCCCCGAAATAGGTCGCGGTTGGATCGGACTGATCGGCGAGAATGGCCAGCACGCCGCCGTCGCCCAGCACCCGCAACCCCTCTCTGAGCGCCTGATCATCATAGACAATACGATTTCCCCTCAGTGTGCGCAATTCGTTCATACTCCGGTCGACCAGCATGTTGCTGAGCTCCTTGACGATAATGGTCATCGGCTTCACCAGAACGCCGAAGGACATTGCTATCAATTCCCAGTTACCGTAGTGAGCTGATACCATGACTGCCCCCTTTCGTCCGTTGTCAGTGATGCGCCAGAACACCTCCGCATCGATATCCACGAGGGCAGCCACATCCTCCCTGTTCCGGATAAGCGGAAACCGAAGCACATCAAGCAGGTTGATAGCCACATTCCTGTATACCTCCGTAGCTATCGCGCGGATCTCTTCACTCGTTTTCTCCGGGAAAGTAAGGCCGATGTTCCTGTAGACCATTTCGCGTCGAAGACCGACCACCTCATGCACGAAATCTCCAAGCATGCAAGCGACCCGTCTGGCCTGACCATTGCTCATCGACCGAGCAACAACACCCAGCCCCATTACCGCCTGGTAAGTCAGCATCGACGACACCGATTTGATTCGCTGGCGGGCACGATCCTTGAACGAACTCATAATATGCGGAAACGGTAAATGTTCATATCTGACATGCAACCAACCTGTATGACCGCACGTTTTTTGTGAAACGATCCCGGCGGTCAGGATTCACGAATATTCAGAAAACTTCACTCGGACGAAGATGTTCGGAGTGAAATAACACCTCCTAAGGTAAGAAACTGAGCTGGAGATGTGAAGCAGGAAGACGATTTGCAGTGTTGCAGGGTGGGAGTGTGGAGTCAGTAAAAATCTGACTCAATGGTATTGATGAGTGTTGTTCGGCGAGCAGTGCCCGGCAAGGCTGGTTACGGGTCGGGATTTGGACGAATAATCTGCATTTTTTTGTTATCGTAGAAGGAGTCACCCCCGGCAACCAACATCAGTAAACGCGCCATGCGATCAAAGCTGCTTACACAGGAAGAGGCCCGTCTTGAAGTACAAAAATGGCAAAAGGAGGGCCGGAGGGTCGTTTTTACGAACGGCTGCTTCGATATCCTGCATGCTGGCCATGTCCGATACCTTGGAGCGGCACGAGGGCTGGGCGATGTGCTGGTGATCGGCCTGAACAGCGATGCGTCGGTCAGGAGGCTGAAAGGGCCGAACCGGCCGGTCTCCTGCCAGGAGGACCGTGCTGAGGTGCTGTCCGCGCTGGGCGTGGTGGACGCGGTCACGCTGTTCGATGAAGACACCCCCGAAAGCCTGATCGGCGCGCTCCTGCCGGACGTGCTGGTGAAGGGTGCCGACTGGTCGGTAGAGAGCATCGCGGGCGCTGCGGCCGTGATTGCGCACGGAGGATCTGTCCAGACCGTGCCGCTGCTCGAAGGCCGTTCCACGAGCGGCATCATCGAAACCATCGTTAAACTCTACTGCTCAGGTTCTGCCGGTGGAAAGGTTTAGAGCATTGCTGTCTGGGGCATATTGAGGGTGTGAAGGTTATTACATAAATTCGCGTCGAAGCAGACAAAACGCATAAAGCCGGGCTTGTCATGCCTGAAATATCGAGGTTTTTCGGGATCATCATCCGAATGTTTTATGATGAGCATAACCCACCGCATTTTCATGCGGAGTTTCAGGGCAACAAAGCCGTGTTTGAGTTCGCAGGGAACGTGCTGCAATGAGATATGCGTTCAAGAACAGCGACGAAACTGGTTCGGGAATGGGTGGATCTTCGTGTAGCGGAACTGAACAAAGATTGGAGCTTGGCAAGGTCTGGTGAACAGCTTGAAGCGATTCCGCCATTGGATTGATGGAGGTGACCATGTGGAAAATGAATGATATCGTAGAGATCAGCTATAGAGACGGTTATGTGTATCACATCGTCTTTGACGATGGGTCAAGAGGAGATGTGGATTTTTCAGAATACCCTTCGAGGGGTGCTGTGTTCGAGCCATTAAAAGATCCTGGTTTCTTTCAGAAAGCACGGATTGATGGTGGCACGATTTCCTGGCCTAATGGTGCCGATATCGCACCAGAGTCCCTGTATGAGAAGGTTCGGCACTGACCAACCGACCTGCTCTGTTTCAAACACTTGCCTGCCTGCGAGGGTTTTTTACATTCCCCTCAGGACAAGCAACTCGTCCAGCTAAAAGATCGGCAGAAAGATCGGCATTCCTTGAATGAAATAACGCCATAAGTTATTATTTTTCAGAAGGTAACTTTATAGGGAAAACCGGCAATAAACATGCATTTGATCGAAGCGACTTCACGCATCGAGCCTTGTCTTCCTGACGCGCTTGAGCCATCTGTCGTCGATCTGGTGGCCAGCATTGCCTCAGCATCGGAGCGGCTTGGCGGCAAACTGCACCCGCAAACAGCATTGAGCCTTGCGGAACTTGTGAGGGTCATGAACTGTTATTATTCGAACCTGATCGAAGGCCACAATACCCGGCCAAGGGAGATCGAGGCGGCACTCAATGCGGATTATGCAAGGCAGGAAGAGAAAAGAAACCTGCAGCTTGAGGCTGTCGCCCACATCACCGTCCAGAGAAACATCGATGCCCTGCACATTGCCGGCACCCTTCCCGAGCCTACTTCAGCCACGTTCATTCAATGGCTGCACAAAAGCTTCTATGAGAACCTGCCGGAAGGCATGAGAATCATGGAAAAGCAGGGGAAAAAGATGATCATCATCCCTGGCATGTTCAGGAATGCTCCCAAAGATGATGTAACCGTCGGCAGGCATCAGCCGCCATCCAGTGATGTGGTACAGGCATTCATGGAGCATTTTCAGGCACGCTACTCCCTCGCGGCCCATGGAAAGGGTATGGGAATAGCGGCTATTGCCGCCGCACACCACCGGTTCAACTACATCCACCCGTTCATCGACGGTAACGGGAGGGTAAGCCGGCTTATGAGCCATGCCATGGCCCTTCATGCCGGAATCGGCGCCCATGGTTTATGGTCGATTTCCCGTGGACTCGCCCGGGGGGTTGAGAGCCCCCTGGACTACATGCGCATGATGGATTTCGCCGACATGCCCCGGCAGGGTGATCTCGATGGAAGGGGAAATCTCTCACTTAAAGCCCTGAATACCTTTATCGTCTGGTTTCTGCAGATCTGCCTTGACCAGATCACATTCATGCAAAGCCTTTTTGACCTCGATGCTCTGGCCGGACGGTTGCGTATCTACTGCGAACGCCAGGGTTGGGGCGTGGATGCATTTACCGTCCTTGAGCGGGCACTCATCAGCGGAGAACTGCCAAGAGGTGACATCACACGGATCACGGGCAAAAAAGAACGATCCGCACGACTGCTCCTCTCCGCACTGACCGACCATGGCATTCTGGCTTCCAGTACCCCGAAAGGAGCGGTTTCCCTGCGGTTTCCGGTCTCTGCCGTGGAAACGCTCTTCCCCAATCTTTTCCCGGGAGTTTGATGTGGCATGACAAGAAGATCGCACGCACCGGCTCACCTCGACTTTTTTTCAGATGGAAGAATCGGGTTTTGTGCACTACCTTTGCAAGAAGAGCCAACGCCCAGCTACAATACCTTCCGTAATGAACATTGCTATCTGTATGGAGAAGCTTCTGCAACGCCACGAAGCCCGAAAACTGCTCAAGGTATGGCAACTGACCGTGCCGCTGCCTGAAGGGCGCTCGACCTCCGGCATCATCGAAACCATCGTGAAACTTTACTGTCCGGACGCTGCCGTTGGAAAGGGTTAGAACATATACCATCCGGCTGATGGCCGCCTTTTCGGCCGGCCTGCTCGCACTGGTCGTCGTCACGGCAGTCGTGATCAACAGCGGGGCGTTCAATCGTGTTGCCAAAAACAGGATCGAGGCGATGTTCAACGAGGAGTACCGGGGTCGCCTGCAGATCAGGGAGGTACGCCTGAACTTCCCGGACAGGGTCACGCTTGTCGCACCTGGCATTTTCGAGGAGAACGTCGCCGAACCAGCCCTGTCGGCAAGCCGGATCAGCGCCAGGTTCAATTTCTTCTCCCTGCTCAAGCCGAAACTCACCACACTCTCTTTCAATGAGCTGAACGCAGTCGGATTTCGTGGCCGCATCGTCAGGGAGGGCGACGGGAAGCTGAACATCGAAAAGATCTTTTCCGAACGCAATCCAAACAAGCCCAAAACACTGGAGATCGAGAACTTCAGATGCCGGCGGGTGTCGATCCGGAACGCCTCGCTGCTTTACGCCCCGCTGAACGCCTCTCGCTATGACCTCCGCGCGATCGACATTGACATTTCCCGGCTGCTCGTCGGGAAAAAAGAGATGATCGGATCGGTGGAGCGGCTTCAGTTCTCGATGCCCGACCGCGGGTTCACGCTAAGGAAGGGTTCGGGCACCTTCTCCTTTTCGAAAAGAGGCAGCGAAGTGATCGGCCTGGACCTCCAGACCGACAAAAGCCGCGCACAGCTCTCGGTTTCGTTCGACGGCCTTGACCTTTATTCCGGGATTTCGCTCGAAAAGGTCTCGAAAAGCCAAGCGTTCATGCATGTTGAATCGATCCGGCTGCATACCGACGACATCAACCGCCTGCATACCCTGCCGGCGCTTCCCGCAGGCCTGTATACGCTCAAGGGCGACGCCAAAGGCACACTCGGCGCCTTGCATATCATGCCCTCTGTTGCCGAACACGGCGACAGCAGGATCGCGTTCGAGGGCGAGATCCTGAACGTCATCGACTCAAGGAACCTGTCGTTCAAGATGCAGTTTGACAAGTCGAAGCTTTCGGCAGCGCTGTTAGAACAGGTTGCCAGAAAGGAGAACCTGAAAAAGCTTGCTCGCGACACCGGCGGTATCGAGTTCAACGGACTCTTGCAGGGCAAGCTGGACCAGTGGCTCGCGGACATGGCCTTTGACACGAAGATCGGCGAGGGCTCCGTAGCCGTCGAAGCGAAACGGATTGCGGAGGGTCGCTATCAGGCCGACGGCACCTTTGTGCTGGAGAAAACGGTGCCGCACCGCCTTCTCGGCATGGCGCAGGGCAACAGCGGCTTTTCCGGATCCGGCTCGTTCCGCGCCTCTGTCACGAGCGGCGGTGCGGTCGAATCCGGCCACCTTGAAGCTGCGGTCAAGAACGCATTCTGGCAACAGCAGAAAGTGTCGTCAGGCTCGGTCGTACTGGATTTCACCGGCAGCGCCCTCAAGACCACGGCAAACCTGCAGGATACGGACGGCAGCGCCCTGAACATCGACGGTTCGATCGACTTCTCATCACAGAATCCCTCATATCAGGCCAGCGGCACAATGCAGAAGCTCGACCTGTCGAAAGCCACCGGTTCGGGCGAGTTCACGACCAACCTGAACGGCACCTTCGCCCTCAGGGGACAGGGATTCGATCCGGCGTCGCTGAACATCCATGCCGACATGCTGCTCGCCCCCTCCCTGATCAACGAGTTCCAGCTCAGGGATCGCTCTGCCATATCAGCGGGTATCGTCCAGTCCCCCGCCTCGACCTCGATCACGTTCTCGAGCGGATTCATGGACCTGGCCCTGCAGGGCAACGCCACCCTGAGCCAGGTGCTGGGCACGTTACAGCTGGCGTCGTCAAGCATTTTGAAGGAGCTGGGGCGAGCTTCCACGCCCCCCTCAGCCCGGTTGCCGGCAACCCCTTTCGGCTTCAACTACCAGTTCACGGTAAGGGATATCGCACCTCTGGCGCCTCTGCTTCAGACCAGGGAGTTCAGGTTCAAGGGCAACGCCTCGGGCAAGGCTGCATGGACGGGCAGCATGCTCTCGCTCGATTCGGAGATCGGGATCGTCAACCTCGAATCCGGGGAATCGCTTCGACTGAACGACGCAACCATCAAAGGATCGTTGCAATGCAGTCCGGCCGGAGTATCTGCCGCCAACATCTCCGGCCTGGCAACGACTGCCGCAGTTGCGGGAAAAGAGCTGAAGTCGGTGCAGCTCGGCACCACTTACGCCAACAGCCTGCTTAACGCTTCGCTTGACCTTGCCGTGCCGCAATACCAGGAGAAGCTTTCGGCCTCCATCCAGGCCAGGCGGAGCGGACCGATCACGGCGGTGACCTTCAAAAAATTTGAGCTGTCGAGTCCGAGTGGAGTCTGGCAAACCACTCCTGACGCGAGCGTTGATCTGGCCTCCACCTACATCCGCTTCAATCGTCTGAGCATCTCGAAAGGCCCCCAGACGGTCGAGTTCGACGGCGTGCTCAGCAGCTCCCAGCCAGGCACCTTCCAGTGCAACCTGTCGAACATCGAGCTTGCCGAACTGAAGCAGTTCCTGCTCGATCCGAACCTTGAAATGCTCTCTGGACGCGCCAACGCAAGAATTTCGGTCAGCGGACGACCAGGCGCAAAAACCAGCTCGTTCGAACTCCGAGGCAGCGGCGTCGCCCTCGAAGACATCAGGATGGGCAGCGTGCACCTCACAGCAAGCCATTCCGGCGACCGCCTGCGCTTCGACCTCGAAAGCCACAACCCGCAGACGATTCCCGGCCAGCAGTCCGTCAACACCATCAAAGGGTCAGGCTCGCTCCCGCTGATCCTGAGCTTCTCGCCATTCAGGATGGAGCTCCCCGAACAGCGGCCAATGGATATCGCGCTCCATTCCGACGACCTCTCCGCGAAATTCCTCATCTACGCCATCTCGCTGATCGATGATGCCGATGGCGTCATCCCCACTGACCTGCGCATCACCGGCTCGTTTCCAAAGCCGGACATCTTCCTGACGGCACGTATGAACGGCACCAGGATCAGGATCGCCCCGACGCAGGTCTCTTATGTCGTCAACGGCCAGGTGAACGGCACGCCGTCGAGGCTCGACCTCGGCAGCATCAAGATCAGCGATAACCTTCAGGGCACCGGCACAATCAGCGGAGTGGTCCGGCTCGAGGGCCTTATCCCCAGATCGGTGGACCTGGCGGCCACCTGCAACAACCTGCTGCTGTACAGCAAGAAAGACCGCAAGGACGACACCTCGTTCGGTACCATAAAAGGCACAACGAACAGCTTCCGCTTTTTCGGCGACCTGGCATCGCCGACGGCCGAAGGCGAGTTCAACGTTACCGGGGCTGACTTCAACATCTATCGAAAGGGTTCGAACGAGAGCGCCAAGTATATCGGCGTCGAGAAATTCATCGAGTTCGTGCCACGCCACCCTTCGGCGGTGCACGCTGCCACGGCGGCGAACGGAAAGGAGGAAAAAACCCCGCAGTTCCAGCATGACCTGCTCGACATCCTGCAGATCAGCAACCTCAGGCTGAGTTGCAACGTACCGCTGCGCTACACCATGATTTTCGACCGCATCCGGGGCGAGCGGCTCGAAGCGTCTGTCAACAACCTCTGGCTTAACGTCAGGAAGACGCGACAACGCTTCAGCCTCTACGGGACGGTGGACATCATCGGTGGAAAATACACCTTCTCGAACTCGTTCTTCGATCTCGAAAACGGCGGCAGGGTCGTCTGGAACAGTGAAGAGATCCGCGACGGGTCCCTGGAGAACCTCTACGGTGTCAAGCTCGTATCTGCCAGCGATACGCAGAGCGGGGAACGCGATAACGTAAAGCTTCTGCTGGCTATCGGCGGTACGATCAACGAACCGAAAGTTCGTATGGGCTATTACCTGAACGACGATCTCCAGCCCTATGCGTCGACAAACACGATCGGACGCCAGACAAGCCACATCGACCCGAATGCCGACCTGAACGTCATCTCCATGCTCCTTTCCAGGCAATGGTACCTGCATCCTGAACGTCAGGGCCGTGGAGGCAACCTCGCGGTTTCGACCGTAGGCGTGTCGGCCGGGACCGGGATGCTGTCCTCCCAGCTTTCAGGGCTCGTCCAGGGGCTCGCCGGCCTCGAAAGCTTCAACGTCAATGTGGGGACAGGCAACAACGGCGCACTGAAGGGAGTTGAACTCTATTTCGCCCTTCTCGTGCCCGGCACCGGCGGAAAGGTCAGGTTCATCGGCACCGGCAACACGCAGACTTCCACCAACGGGAACGGAAACGGCAGCGCTTACGGCTCTTCCCAGAAACTCGAGTACCGCGTCAACCCGAAAGTGTACATCCAGGCATACCGCTCTTACGGCCAGATGGGCAACGAAGGGGCCGCGACGAACCTTCAGACACCAACCGAAAACTGGGGAGCGAGCATATCGTACCGGGAACGGTTCCACACCTGGGGTCAGCTCTGGAACAAGTTTTTCGGCAAGAAAGAGAAAAAAGAGTAGAGGAGGCTCCCTGCTGTCACTCTGAGTCCGGCGCAGACGGACGAAGAATCCATCCCGAAATGGATCCGTCTCTTCGCTACGCTTCGTTCAGGACGACAGGCCCAAGGATCATCATGCCTCCGAAACATTCGAATTACCCGACTGAGTTACTTCAGGTGCCCATTATTTTTCATACATTTAATGATAGTCATTTATAACCATCGAGGCCTGAACCGTGCTGACCGGCAAGAACATCATCCTTGGCATCTGCGGAGGCATCGCCGCCTATAAGACACCTCATCTTGTCCGGCTGCTCAAAAAGGCCGGAGCCAACGTGCAGGTGCTCGCCACCTCTTCTGCACTGAATTTCGTCAGCGAACTCTCCCTCGCCACCGTTTCGCGCCGCCCGGTGCTGCGGGACATGCTCACCGCCGACAGCGCGGGCGAAGGTGAAAAGACCATGCACATCACGCTCGGCGAATGGGCCGACGCTTTCGTCATCGCGCCGGCCACGGCGAATACGATCGCGAAGCTGAACGCCGGACTGTGCGACGACATGCTTTCGGTCTGCTTCATCACCCTGCGCCCGGACAAGCCGGTGCTCCTCGTGCCCGCCATGGACGGCCACATGTACAACTCCGCTTCGGTCCGGCGCAACCTTGCCTCGCTGGTTGCACAGGGATGCCATATCCTCGAGCCCGAAAGCGGCGACCTGGCCTCCGGGCAGTGCGGACTCGGCAGGATGCCTGAACCTGAAGCTATCACGGACAGAATCGCCGTCCTGCTTGAACCAGCCCCGGCGTCGCCCCTGAAGGGCCGGCACGTGGTGGTCACCGCCGGACCGACACGGGAAAAGCTCGACGACGTGCGATTCCTGTCGAATTATTCATCGGGCAAGATGGGCTTCGCCATCGCCCGCGAAGCAGCAAGGCGTGGAGCGGTCGTCAGGCTGGTAAGTGGTCCGGCAAGCCTCGATACGCCGCCAGGCGTTGAACGCATAGACGTGGAGAGCGCCGTGGAGATGCTTGAGGCCGCAAAACTCTTTTTCGGTGACTGCGATCTCTTCATCGGTGCGGCCGCCGTTGCCGATTACCGCCCTGAAACAGCAGTTTCGGGAAAGATCAAGAAGAACGACGAGGAGATGGAGATTCGCCTCGTCAGGAATCCGGACATCCTGGCTGAATATTCTGCCGGCCGGAAACCGGGACAGCTCTCGGTAGGCTTCGCGCTCGAGACCCTTGGCGGCATCGGTTACGCGAAGGAGAAGCTTGAGAGGAAAAACCTCGATCTGGTGGCATTCAACGTCTACGATCGGGCCACGTGCGGGTTCGAGGTAGACACCAACGCGCTGACCCTGATCGACCGCGAAGGCAACGTCACGGAACTGCCGGTGATGCCGAAAGAGGCCGCGGCCGGATCACTGCTTGATGCCATAGAACAGCTTTTCGCCCGCCAATGAACCAGGAATCGCTTTTCAATGCACCCGGCCTCCCCTCCGACAACTGCGAAGGGGCATCACACTCCGTTCGTGACCTTGACTCCGTTCGCCGGGTCGCGATCGAATGCCGAAAGTGCCGGCTGGCCGCAACGCGCAAGAACGTTGTTTTCGGCGAAGGGAACCCCAAAGCCGGCCTTTTCGTTATCGGAGAGGCGCCTGGTGCGGAAGAGGATGCCCAGGGCCGACCATTCGTCGGCCGCTCTGGTCAGCTGCTTGACAAGATCCTCCTTGCCATCGGTTTCGAACGCCAGGACGTATACATCGGCAACATCATCAAATGCAGGCCTCCGGAGAACCGGAACCCGCTGGTCGACGAAATCGACTGCTGCATGCCATGGCTGACGGAGCAGCTCGATATCATCGCACCGAAAATAGTGCTCCTCCTGGGAAGGGTTGCGGCCAACACCATCCTCGGCAACAACCTCTCGATGGGTGCGATGCGGGGACGCATCATCCCCTGGAACCGCTTCGACTGCATGGTCACCTACCACCCGGCGGCGCTCCTGAGGAACCCGAACTGGAAAAGGCCCTGCTGGGAGGATATGCAGATGTTAAGGGCGCATTACGACAAAGTGTGCGGGGGTAGGTGACGGGGGATGAAAAATTCTTGGGAGGTTGTCTCAAAAAGTGCAGGCCGGCAAGGAAAAGCCGGGAGCGCCGAGCTCCAGCTCGGCAATGGAGCCGAAGGCTCCATATTATGATAAAATGCGTAACCAATAGAATAATCGTCAATTGCACGATCAATCAGCGACAGGGGATGCCGAGCTGGAGCTCGGCGCTCCCAGGGCAAGACGATTAAATAATAAGCTCTTGGAGTACATTACGCATGCCTTTGAGACAGCCTCTGATGGGCTGGAGAGGTTCTGCCATAATGACCATTGACCAGAAGCATAGAAAGTTAAAGAATGAAGCCGCGTGAAGCACAGCTCGACCTGAGCAAGGATATCGATTTCAGCAAGGAGAGCCGGGTCCCGCCATACTCGACCGAGGTCGAGCAGGAGGTGCTTGCCTGCATCCTGCTCGAAGACGACCCCATCGAACAGGTCATCCAGATCTTCGGCGACAACAGCGAGTCGGTTTTTTACGAAAAGCGCCACCAGATCATCTATCGGGCGATGCTGCAGCTTTACCAGAAGCGCCAGGCCATCGACCTCATCACGGTCAGCGAGGAGCTGGCAAGGGTCAGCGAGCTTGACAACGTCGGCGGGCGTTCGTACCTCGGGGAACTGACGGCCAAGGTGATCAGCGCGGCCAACATCGAATACTACGCCCGACTGGTGAAGGAGAAGTTCCTGTACCGTAGGCTCATCTCGATTTCGTCCCACATATCCGGTGCGGCCTACAACACCTCGATGGACATCTTCGACCTGGTCGAAAATGCCTCACAGCAGTTCTTCAACATCTCCCAGGCCGGCATCAAGAAGAAGGCGACGAGCATCAAGGACCTGCTCAAGACGGCCACCCGCATGATCGAGAACCTTAGCGCGTCAAGCTCTTCGGTCACGGGCATCGGTTCCGGGTTCTCGGACCTGGACGCTTATACCGCCGGGTTCCAGCCCTCGGACCTGATCATCATCGCTGCTCGTCCTTCGGCCGGCAAGACGGCGTTCGCGCTGTCGCTGGCCAGGAATGCGGCGGTCAACTTCAACACTCCGGTGCTGTTCTTCAGCCTTGAAATGGCTGAAATCCAGCTCGCCGTCAGGTTGATGTGCGCCGAGGCCTACGTCGAGTCGCAGCTGGTCAGGAGAGGCCAGATCTCTCCCGAGATGATGGGAAAGATCATCAACAGTATGGATGCACTGGCCGAGGCCAAACTGTTCATCGACGACACGCCCGGAATTTCGATCATGGAGCTGACCGCCAAGACCCGACGCATGAAGCAGGAGCACGGCATCGGCATGGTGGTGGTCGACTACCTGCAGCTGGTCAGTCCGGTCAGGGACGGCAAGTCGAACCGCGAACAGGAGATTGCCCAGATTTCGCGATCCCTCAAGGCGCTGGCCAAGGAGCTCAACATCCCGATCATCGCACTGGCCCAGCTCAACCGGTCGGTGGAACAGCGGTCCGGCGACAGAAAACCGCAGCTCAGCGACCTCAGGGAGTCCGGCTCCATCGAGCAGGATGCCGACATGGTCATGTTCCTGTCGAGGCCGGAGATGTACGGAACCAAGAATTTCGAGGATGGCTCATCGACGAAGGACATCGCCGAGGTCGTCATCGGCAAGCAGCGAAACGGACCGATCGGCACCCTCCGGCTGCTCTTCCTGAAGAACTATGGCCGGTTCCAGTCGACGGCCAACAGCTACATCACCGCAGGCTCGGAGCAGCACCAGGAATCAGCTTCCGGAGGCGGCGGATACCCGGAGGCGTTCCTGCCGGAGCCTCCTCCGATCGATATGGACAACTATATCAACAGCTCTGACGCAGCACCCTTTTAGACCTGCCGACCATGCCAGAAAAGAAAATTTCGAAGCAACGAGCGGACCGGGTTTCGCCGGATACCGTAAAAGCTGCCGATGAGAGCACCTCACCAGGCATGGAGCGCCGCTATTTCGGAATAGGGACCTCCAAAGGCTTTGCTGTCGGAGAGGCTTACGAATTCGTCAAGGAGACCATCGCCCACGAGGCCGGTGAGTTGAGCAAGAAAAATATTGAAGATGAGGTCGAGCGGTTCCGCACGGCGCTGCACCGCTCCGAGAAGGAGCTGAAAAAAATCGAACGGGTCACCACCCGAAAGATAGGCCGCCTCTATTCGGACCTTTTCCAGGCTCAGATCATGCTGCTCAACGACCCGGTGCTGATCAAAACGATCTCGCGCAGGATCCGGGCCGAACTGAAACCGGCGCACCTGGTCATCGAACAGGAGTTCGAAAAATATCTGGAACACTTCATCAACTCCGATGATGTGTTCTTCCGCGAAAGGGCTGCCGACCTGCACGACATCAAGGACAGGATCATCAGGAACCTCCATGTGCACAAACTGCACTCGTGGGTACCGGAAGGGGTGATCGTGGTCTCGCACCACCTCTCCCCCGCAGATATCATCCTCCTGAGCAGAAGCAACATCAAGGGGTTCGCTACCGATACCGGCGGAAAGACTTCGCACATCTCCCTGATATGCAAGTCGATGAACATCCCCATCGTGGTCGGACTGGGCAATTTCGCCCAAAAGGTAATCTCTGGCGGGCACCTTATCCTCGACAGCAGCGAAGGGATGGTCATCACCGACCCGATGGAAGAGACCGTCGAGGAGTACCAAAGAAAAAGGGAATCGGAAATCCGGCGCGAGGCCGACGACTCCATTCTGGCGCACCTGCAATCATGCACCCGTTGCGGAGTGAAGATTTCGCTCTACTCGAACATCGATTTCAAGGAGGAGCTTCAACATATCGAGTCGACTGGCTCTGAAGGGGTTGGGCTCTTCAGGACCGAAAACCTTTTCCTGGATGGGCTGAAGCCGCCGAAAGAGTCGGAGCAGTTCGCCTACTACAGCGAGATGGCCGAAATCCTCACTCCGAAACCGCTGGTCTTGCGCCTGTTCGACATCGGAGGCGACAAGCTCATCTACTCCCCGATCAAGGAACCGAATCCGAACCTCGGCTGGAGGGGAATCAGGATCCTTATCGACGTGCCGGAAATCCTGCATTCCCAGCTGAAGGCCGTCGTCAGGGCCAACACGCACGGCAACATCGACATACTCCTGCCCATGATCTCGTCGATCGAGGAGATCGAATTCATCAAGGCGGAGCTCGAAATGCACCATTCGCAACTCCTGAGCGAAAGCGATGAGCCGATTGACAAGCCTGGGCTCGGCGCCATGATCGAACTGCCGGCAGCCGTGGAACTGATCGACGAAATCACCAGGATCGTCGATTTCGTGAGCATCGGAACCAACGACCTCACCCAGTACACGCTGGCAGTGGACCGCAACAACCTGATCGTGCAGGACCTGTTCGAAAAATTCCATCCCGCGATCATCCGGCAGCTCTACAGGATCATCTCGACGGCGCACAAGAATCACTGCAGAGTCTGCATCTGCGGCGACATGGGCTCTGATCCCCTCGCCCTGCCATTCCTCATGGGATGCGGGCTTCGGGAGTTCAGCATGGTGAGCTCCGACATCCCTTCGATGAAGGCGCTCATCGCCAGCTACACGATCGCGGAGACAGAACAGCTCGCCGCCGAGTGCCTGAAACTGGACAACGCCGCAAAGATCAAAGCCAGGCTGGAGGAGTTCCGGAGTACGCATTATTACTCCGGCGTTTAAAGGTACTGATTCGAGTTTGGGGCATGTTGTCATTCTGAGGCCGACAACGTCGGGCGAAGAATCCATAAAATGTTTCGTGTAATTCCATTTCTAAAACAACGATGATCTTTCTTGTCATCCTGAGGCTGACGTAGTAAGGCGAAGGATCCACTGGATGCTTCGTTTCACTCAGCATGACACGGTAATTGGCAGCCGAATTCCACCGATCTTATGTATGATTGATTTGAAATCAGAATAAGAGATTGAATGTCCGTCGTCCCGACTTGTCGGGACTCCTGAATGTGGGGTCCCGCCACGTGAGACCGCAGGCACTCGTCACGGGATATCGAAGATCTTCCGAAAACGCAGTCCCAGACTCAGCAGGGTTTCAACCCTGCGGACATTCGTCGCAGGAACCCGAAATACTCCGGAAAACGCCGTCCCATACTCAACAGGGTTTCAACCCTGCGGACATTCAACTCAGGAAATCGAAGATCCCCGGAAAACGCCGTCCCATACTCAACAGGGTTTCAACCCTGCGGACATTCGTCGCAGGAAATCGAAGATCCCCGGAAAACGCCGTCCCATACTCAGCAGGGTTTCAACCCTGCGGACATTCGTCTCAGGAAATCGAAGATCCCCGGAAAACGCCGTCCCATACTCAGCAGGGTTTCAACCCTGCGGACATTCACATCTTACATTTTCTTGTGTAGCCCCCGGCTTCAGCCGGGGGAACAAAACACCCCCCAAAAAACTCTCCGGGCTTCAGTCCAACCTCTTCGCTGACCCTTGAGCCGGGTTGAAACCCGGCGGAAGCCGTGAGGGAGTTTTGGGTTAAAACCCTATATAATAATTGGATATCGGAACCCCCGGGCTGAAGCCCAGGGCAAGACAAGAAAATGTAAGAGTTTGAATATCCGTCGTCCCGACTTGTCGGGACTCCTGAATGTGGGGTCCCGCCACGTGAGACCGCGGGCACTCGTCACGGGATATCGAAGATCTTCCGAAAACGCCGTCCCATACTCAGCAGGGTTTCAACCCTGCGGACATTCGTCTCAGGAAATCGAAGATCCCCGGAAAACGCAGTCCCATACTCAGCAGGGTTTCAACCCTGCGGACATTCGTCTCAGGAAATCGAAGATCCCCGGAAAACGCCGTCCCATACTCAGCAGGGTTTCAACCCTGCGGACATTCGTCTCAGGAAATCGAAGATCCCCGGAAAACGCCGTCCCATACTCAGCAGGGTTTCAACCCTGCGGACATTCACATCTTACATTTTCTTGTGTAGCCCCCGGCTTCAGCCGGGGGAACAAAACACCCCCCAAAAAACTCTCCGGGCTTCAGTCCAACCTCTTCGCTGACCCTTGAGCCGGGTTGAAACCCGGCGGAAGCCGTGAGGGAGTTTTGGGTTAAAACCCTATATAATAATTGGATATCGGAACCCCCGGGCTGAAGCCCAGGGCAAGACAAGAAAATGTAAAAGTTTGAATATCCGTCGTCCCGACTTGTCGGGACTCCTGAATGTGGGAGGCTTCAGACCGGAGGATAGCTGTGCAAACAACATCTCGCTTCCCAACAAAAAAGGGCGCCTTTGCGGGTGCCCTTTTTTGTTGATATCCTCCTCCGTTACTGCTGGCGGAAATCCTCGATCTTCGCGTTCTTCCTGACGGCATTGAAGTATTCCGAGAAGAGCTGCTCCTGCTTGACTTTCATAAGCTGCGGCATGATCTTGGCCTTTTCGGCTGCAAGATCGACCCCTGCGGCCAGCCTCCTGCCGGTCAGCTGCACAAGGGCGTAGCCCCCGGTGCACTGCACAGGCGGTGAGATCCGGTTCAGCGTCATGCCGGCCATGGCCTCGACAAGCTGGCGATCCTGCCCGTATCCGGCAATGAATCCATCCATCCAGCGGATCTCTTCAGACGTGACTTTCCTCAGGGACAGATCATTGGCGGCAATGGCATCAAGGCTGGCTCCAGGAGCCTTGAGCATGGAGGCAAGCTTTGCTTTGAGGGCCGCGCCCTTCTTTTCTGCGACAAGCTCAGCCGTGATCATTTTCTTCAGATCCGCATCGAGCTGGCGGTACCCGGTATCGTTCTTCGAGGTCAGCTTCATCACGACGAAGCCGAGATCGGTTTCGATGATGTCCGAGATATCACCCTCTTTCGCCTTGAACGCGAACTTGATGGCCTGGTCGCTGAACCCGATCACCGGCACCATGCCGCTCCTGGTGAATTCGCCGGTCTTGCCGACCTCGAGGTGCTCGAGTCGGGCGCTCTGGTCGAATCCCTTCGATTTCGCCTCGCTCTGGAAAAGCATGGCTTTCCGCTTGATGGACTCGCTGGTCTGGGAGGATGCCTTGATCTGTCGGGAAACCTCGGAACAGACGATCCTCTTGTTGTCGAACCCGTCCACCCTGATGATGTGCAGGCCAAACTGTGTCTTGACCGGGCCGATGACCTGTCCCGGTTTCCCGGAGAAGACCGCCGCGGCAAACTCCGGCACCATGCGCTCCTTGGTGAACCATCCGACGCTGCCGCCGTTCCTGGCGCTGCCGGGGTCTTCGGAGTACTGGGCGGCAAGGGTCCCGAACGGCACGCCCTTCTTGAGCTGATCGTAAATCATGGCCGCACGCATGAGAGCACGCTGGGTATCGGCCTGATCGGCAAGGTTGCAGCGAATCAGGATGTGCGAGGCGCTGGCGATGGGCTCGCCGGTCGCCAGCGACTTGATCTTGAAGATGCGGTACATGCCATGGTCGGCAATAGGCCCGACAATCTGGCCCGGAGCGAGTTTCGGCGAACTGAAGAAGGCATTGGCGGCCGCCGGCGTGAAGTCTGCGCGCGAAATCGGCACGTTCACGGCATTGGGCCGGTCACTCTGGACCTTCACGAATTCGCTGTCGCTCGGCGCTGATGCGAACTGGGGCACCAGGGCGTCGATATCCTTCCTGACCTGCAGGCTGTCCTGCGACGAGGGAACCAGGGGATAAAGCACGAACTGGGCGTTACGGCTCGGCTCCTGCTTGAGCTGCTGCTTGTGGGCTTCATACCACCCTTTGACCTCCTCGTCCTTGACCGGGAACCGGGCATCTGCACCGGCATAGCTCAGCGGGAACGGGATGAACGTCGCGGAGAACTGGGTGTTCTTGCGCTGGGCAACCTCGTCGACCTCCGGGTCGGTCACCAGCCCCATGGTCCGAAGCGCCATGAGCAGCTTGTCGACCATCAGCTCACGCTTGACAACCTCTTCGGCTTTAACCCAGAAGGCCTTTGCCTGCGGGTCGCGGCGCGCCTTGTCGAGCATCTGGCGGTCGATCATGCCGGTGCGTGGGTCGGTAAAGTTCTGGCGGATGATCATGGGCGGTTTGACCTGGCTGTTCACCGCATCGAGCACCTCGCCGTCCTGTACGGTGATGCCGTACTTCTGGAACAGCCCCTCGACCAGGGCCTGGTCGACCAGGATGTTCCAAGCCTGGTCGCGGAAGCTCATCTCGGCCTGCGGAGTGACTTCAGCTCCCTGGTTACTCCGCATGAAATTCTGCCTCAGGCCGTTATAGATCTCATCGTACTGGGCCGAGGTGATAGGACGTCCGTCCACCTTTCCAACGAGGCCGCCTTTCCGGGCAGGGCCGGTGAAGTTCATGCCCCATTCGAAAACGATCAACGCCAGAAACGCAGCAACAAGCACAAACAGGATGATGTGCGTCTTGTCCCGCAACTTGCTCATGATAGCCATAGTGTTCTCTTTCTCTTGTTCAGTATGAAAATTATTCCGGCAACAGGGCTCCCCTATTCAGGAGATCCCGACAATTCGGGACGGCGGACATTAACTTCTTACATTTTCTTCCATTGCCACGGTCTTCAGGCCGGGGGATCCGACCAGCCTTCGCTGCCGAACAGGGGCACAAAGGCGAAACTGTGAAACACCTCATGCTCGAACCTGGCGCCGATGCGCCTGATCACGGTCATCTGCTGACAACCGAGATCTCCGAGCGGCAGGACCATCACCCCGCCTTCGGCAAGCTGCCCGAGGAGGGTCGAGGGTTCATGCGGCGCGCCCGCCGTGATGACGATGCCGTCGAAAGGCGCCTCCTCTGGCCAGCCGAGCGTCCCGTCCCCGAGCCTTCGTTCAACGGGTATGCCGAGATCATCAAGCGCCGTACCGGCCATTTCGTACAGCCCGGCGATCCTCTCGACAGTGAATACCCGGTACCCGAGTGCATCGAGAATGGCCGCCTGATAGCCTGACCCCGTGCCGATTTCGAGCACCTTTCCCGAGGGGCAGCGCTCAACAAGCAGCGAGGTCATGAACGCAACCGTATAGGGCTGAGAAATGGTCTGTCCGAAACCTATGGGCCAGGCGCAGTCGTCATAGGCATAGCGACGACGGGACTCTTCGACAAAGAGGTGACGCCTGACCGTCATGAAGGCATCGAGCACACGGGGGTTCCATATGCCGTAGAATTTCAGCTGCTCCACCATCTCCCGGCGCTCCTTCGCCATGTCGCCGTCATATCCGGTAAGATCCATCATCCTCGCCATCCATCTCAGCATCTCAGTATACCGAACCGCTTCTTGTCGCCCTGCAGAAAGGGCCAAATCTTTGTACAGCCACGCTAATATTGCATCTTATATCCAATAATGCAATTTCACCACATGCAGTTTACCACTTTCGGAAATATTTCCCGAGCGGGCAGTTATCTGCTCTTCATCGACCTGCGCGCACCTGTCCGGGTATCGTTCGGCCGGTTCATGGGCGGCATGGAGTTTCCGCTTGACCGTGGGTGCTATCTCTACGTCGGATCGGCGCTCGGGTCAGGCCGCGGAGCGTTCCCTCTGGCCACCCGCCTGCTCCGCCATGCGTCCAGGAGCGGCGATCGCGTTCCGCACTCCATCAGTGGGGAGCTGCTGAACCACTTCCGGTCCATGGGCTTCGACCCCGGACGCAAGGCGAGCGCCAAACGGCTGCACTGGCATATCGACTACCTGCTCGATCCCCCGGAAGCCGAAATCAGCCAGATCGTCATGGTCACGGAACCGTCGCGGCTCGAACACCGACTTGCCTCGCTGGTGGCATCCATACCCGGGACCTCACCTGTGGCCGACCGGCTCGGAGCACAGGACGCGTCATCGGGCACCCATCTGTTCAAGGTCGCCGATCCGGCGGATCTGCTCGAACGCCTGAAGATCGCCATCCCGATGATCCTGTCATCCCAAACTCCGCCGACCTCTCCCGGTCATCCTTGATGCAGCGCCCGTCCCTCTGTCATCCTGAATGCAGCTTTCCGCTCCTCTGTCATCCTGAATGCAGCGTAGCGGAATGAAGGATCCAGCTCTAGCCTCATCATATGATAAATGGATGCTTCGTTGCACTCAGCATGACAGGAAAAACCCCATCTCGCCATTCGTCACGCGTTACGGGTCACGATTCCCCCTCTTTTTCAAACAGGGCCTCGACAAACCGGCTGCGATCGAACACCTGCAGGTCTTCGATCTTCTCTCCGACGCCGATGTACTTGACCGGCACGTTCAGCTCCCTCGATATGGAGAGCACGATGCCCCCTTTGGAAGTTCCGTCGAGCTTGGTGACCACCAGACCGGTAACGTTGACGAACTTCGTGAACTCGCGCGCCTGAAGCACGGCGTTCTGCCCCGTGGTGCCGTCGAGCACCAGCAGCACTTCGTGCGGCGCCTCAGGAACCTTCTTTTTTGCCACGCGCATGATCTTGGCGAGCTCCTCCATCAGGTGGCTCTTGTTGTGCAGCCGCCCGGCCGTGTCCACCAGCACCACATCGTATCCCTTCGACACGGCAGAACTGACCGAATCGAACACCACCGATGCCGGATCGGCGCCCTGGCCCTGGCCGATGATGGGCACTCCCGCCCGGTCGGCCCAGATGCTGAGCTGCTCGTAGGCTGCGGCCCTGAAGGTATCGGCGGCTGCGATCACCACCCGCTTCCCCGCCTTTTCGTAGTTATGGGCAAGCTTGGCCACGCTGGTGGTCTTGCCGGCGCCATTCACACCAACGATCATGATTACCCAGGGCTTGGCCGGAAGGGGCGCGTCAAAATCGACCGGATAGTCATGGCTCGACTCGGTCAGGAGCTTCCGGATCTCGTCCATGACCATTCCGTTCAGTTCATCCTCTGATCGGTAGGTCTCGGATTTGGAGCGTTCCGTAACAGCCTCGACGATGTCGAGGGTAGTCTCGACGCCTACGTCGGCCGCCACGAGGACGTTTTCGAGTTCCTCGAGAAACTCGTCGTCAACCTCCGTCTTTCCTTTGGCCGCGAAGGCGAGCTTGTCCCGCAACGTGTCGCGGGTCTTGCTGAGCCCCTCTTTCAGTCGCGTCAGTCCGAGTTTGTCAAAAAAACCCATGAAAATGAAAAATTGTCTATGTTTCAGTGCGATAGGCAACCGGTGCGCGACCGGCGTCGAATCGGGGTAAATATCTTAACTGCACCTTGCAAAACCGTTATGAGCGGCACGAGTGCTGCATAAGTCTGGAGAGGTGCGAATATCAATGTACGCAATTCTATGTCTTTCAAACCTATTTCGGAGATCGGCGAGTTCGGACTGATCGAACGGCTGTCGGCCATCTCGGCCCCGACCCTGAAAAACACTCCCGGCCTCGTCGAGGGTATCGGAGACGACTGCGCCGTGTATCGGACCGGTGGTCCCACGGTACAGGTGGCGACGACCGACCTCCTGGTCGAGCAGGTGCATTTCGACCTGCTGACAACGCCGATGCACCACCTGGGCAGCAAGTCGATCAGCGTGAACGTATCGGACGTCTGCGCCATGAACGCCCTGCCGGAATATGCGCTGGTCTCGATCGCCGTGCCAAGGAACGTCTCTGTCGAGATGATCGAGCAGCTCTATGCGGGCATGGCCAATGCAGCCAACCGTTACGGCGTGGCCATCGCCGGCGGCGACACCTCCTCGTCGCCCTCGGTACTCACCATTTCGGTGACCATGACCGGACAGGTAGCCGAAAACCGGATCGCCCTGAGGAAAGGAGCAAAACCCGGCGACATGATCTGCGTATCGGGAAGGCTCGGCGGTTCGGCTGCCGGCCTGAAGCTGCTCATGCGGGAACGCGCCATCATGCTGGAACTGCTTCGCAACAACGAGCCCTACGACAAGGATGTGATGGCCGAGCTTCGGGACTACTCCGAAGCGATCCGCTGCCACCTGCTGCCTGAGGCGCGCATCGACCTGGTGCGATTCTTCCATGAAGCGGGGATCGTGCCGACCTCCATGATCGACATCTCGGACGGCCTGACATCGGACCTTCGCCACATCTGCCGCCGATCCGGAGTCGGGGCGCACATCGAGGAGGGAAAGATACCGATCCTCGCCGAAGCGCGCCTCATCGCCGACGAGCTTCAGGACGACGCCCTCACCTGGGCGCTCTCGGGCGGGGAGGATTACCAGCTCCTCTTCACCCTCCCGAAGGAGCGGTACGACGATATCTCAGGCAACAAGGAGATCTCGGTCATCGGCGAAATCCTGCCCGAAGAGGAGGGGCTGCTGCTGACCGACATCTTCGGCATGAATATCGATCTTGAGGATCAGGCCGGTGGATTCGACCACTTCGGTCGGTAACTTTCTCGGCCCGAAGCTTCACGATGGTTTTGCTATTGGCCGCAAAGATGCTAAATTGAGCCGTTTACCGTAGCAACGGTTGCCGAAGTGGCGGAACTGGTAGACGCCCGGGACTTAAAATCCCGTGTTCAGCAATGGACGTGCGGGTTCGATCCCCGCCTTCGGCACACTCCTTCCTCAAACCCTGAGCTTTTCAAGCAGTTTCACCTCTTTCCGCCCCGATGCGTATTGAAATACGCGACGCATCCGCTATTTTTGATGACGGGGCGCCCTCTTGCCGCCTTATCCGCTCCGTGACTACCCGGCCAGCCGGAGTCCAATGAAACCTTCATGTCAAACACGTATCGAGCATGAGTACAGAGCCCACCAAGATCCTCCTCACCGAGGATGAGATGCCCCGCCAATGGTACAACATCCAGGCCGACCTTCCCATGATGCCGCCGCCGCTCGGGCCGGACGGTAAGCCGGTGGGACCCGACGACCTCGCGCGGGTCTTCCCGATGAACCTGATCGAGCAGGAGATGAGCACCGAACGCTGGATAGATATTCCCGAAGAGGTGCAAGGCATCCTGAAACTGTGGCGACCCTCGCCGCTCTATCGCGCACGGCGGCTTGAAGCGGCCCTTGGAACTCCGGCGAAGATCTACTACAAGAACGAAGGCGTTTCGCCGGCCGGCAGCCACAAGCCGAATACCGCCGTACCGCAGGCATGGTACAACAAGCAGTTCGGAATCAAGTACCTGACCACCGAGACCGGCGCCGGCCAGTGGGGCAGCGCGCTCTCGATGAGCTGCAAGCTGATCGGCATCCAGTGCAAGGTCTTCATGGTGCGCATCAGCTTCGACCAGAAGCCGTTCCGGAAGGCCATGATGCGAACCTGGGGCGGCGAGTGCATCGCAAGCCCGAGCATGGAGACCAGGATCGGGCGCAAGATCCTCGAAGAGACCCCGGACACTCCCGGCAGCCTCGGCATCGCTATCAGCGAGGCCATCGAGCAGGCTGTCGAGCGTGAGGACACCCGTTACGCCCTCGGCAGCGTGCTGAACCATGTGATGCTGCACCAAACCATCATCGGACTTGAGGCGAAAAAACAGCTCGAAAAGGTCGGCCGATACCCCGACATCGTCATCGGCTGCGCCGGCGGCGGTTCGAACTTCGCGGGCATCAGCTTCCCGTTCCTTTACGACAAGATCCACGGCAAGGATGTGCAGGTCATCGCGACCGAGCCGGAGGCCTGCCCGACCCTGACTCGCGCGCCCTATGTCTACGACTCCGGCGACGTGGCGAAGATGACCCCGCTGCTACCGATGCACAGCCTCGGCCACCAGTTCATCCCTTCGGCGATCCACGCCGGCGGCCTGCGCTACCACGGCATGGCCCCACTGGTCAGCCACACCAAGCAGCTCGGGCTCATCGAGGCTACCGCTGTCGGACAGACCGAGTGTTACGAGGCGGCTCTGCTGTTCGCGCATACCGAAGGGTTCATCCCTGCGCCGGAAACCTCGCACGCCATCGCCCAGACAATCCGCGAAGCCAGGAAAGCCAAGGAGGAGGGCAAGGAGAAGGTGATCCTCATGAACTGGTCGGGACACGGGCTCATGGACCTGCAGGGTTACGAGGCGTTCCTCGACGGAAAGATCAGCGACTACGCCCTCCCCGAGGAGATGCTGCAACGCTCGCTGGCCTCCCTCGAAGGCCACCCGCCGATCGGCTGAGCAGGATTTTTCGGCAGAATTGAACGAACCCCGGGCTCTTGCATTCCGGAGTCCCGACCCGTCGGGACTCCGAGCTTTTGAATCCTGCATTCGCCTGTGTTGCCTCTTGAACCCCGGGCTGGAGCCCGGGGCTATTGAGATTAATACACACCCACATTTCCAGGCTTCAGCCTCTCACACTCAGGAGGGTTTTAACCCGACGGACATTCAGCCTCTTACATTCTCTTGTGTTGCCCC